>ERZ860023.96-NODE-96-length-55707-cov-1.696956_pt1 | contig 55707 bp, 57 predicted proteins | sample MGYA00509983_ERZ860023 | MGnify/ENA primary metagenome ERZ860023 (study PRJEB30046, sample SAMN00715180) | human gut metagenome | study: EMG produced TPA metagenomics assembly of the A metagenome-wide association study of gut microbiota in type 2...
TAAAAATTAAAAACAGCAGCTTATTGCCGAGTAAGCTCAGATTCTATTAAGAAAAGATTGCCGACAGAAAAAGAGCTTGCTAAACAGAAAATACGCAATATAAAAATTATTCCTGCGTTAATTCTTTCGTTAATTTATAATGTGTAATTTGCATACCTTCACGCTGATAAAATCGGTGCGCATCAGTACGCTCCATATTACTTGCCACTTCAATCTGAATGCAATGATTCTGTTTTGCTACAATCTCAGCCTCATGAACAAGTTTTTTTCCGATTCCTTGCGAACGATAATTTTTTTCGATAATCAGTTCCATAATTTCTGCAATTTCTCCACAGTGATGAAGCTGCATTTCCATTCTGATATGAAGCATTCCTATTATTCTGCCATGTTTTTTATACACAAGAATCACATGGCCCGGGTTTGACATAATGCCTTCATAATACCTTTTGAACGCTTCAAATATAAACGTAGTTTTTTCGAGGTCACACACCAAACTATAAATACTCTGGAAGTCAGCAACTGAAGCACGATATATCATTTCATTCCTCCTCCATTTTCAAAACTGCCTCTACGCCGCTTAATTCAGATAAAAAATCTCCAATTTCCACATTTACATTTTCAAATTCTCCGTGAAAGTCGCTTCCGCCGGTCAGAAACAACCCATATTTCTCTGCATATCGGCGGATTATGATTTTATCGCTTTCACTGTTGGAATGATGATTCACTTCCAGACCGTCCAGACCGTTCTTTGAAAGTTCAGGAATAAGACAAAAATTCTGCTGCTGTCCGCTGTGAGCAAGAACGGCAAGACCGCCGGCTTCTTTAATTGTATTCAGCGCTTCGATAGGAGAAATATACTGAATATCAAAGTCGCAGATTCCGTTGTTTTTAAAAACGCTGTAATAAAAATCACCAAACATCTCCGAAACTTTTCCGCGTCTGAGAAGATATTCCATAATGTGCTGCTTATAGATATATTTTCCGTCTGCCACGCGCAGTTCTTCCGTATTGATATCATAACCGTTCTTATTTAGAATTCTTATCTGTTTCAGGGAATTTTCATGTCTTGCCAAAAGGGTTGGCTGTACAACTTTTTCAACAATTTCAGGATATCTTATACCATAGCCAAGCATATGCACCTTGAAATTATTTTCATAATCATAAGCGGATATTTCAATTCCCGGTATTACTTTAACTCTATGCTCAATTTGCGGAATCTGCTGAAAATGCGATACTGTATCATGATCAGTGACTGCAATCGCATCAAGTCCCTTTTTCTTTGCAAATTCTATCAGCTCCGGAATGGTAAAACTTCCGTCTGACACTGTAGAATGCATATGCAAATCTGCTTTTATCATGCAAATGCTCCTTCTGATATATTATAGACCTTATCGCAGAGTCCGTCCATAAATTCTAAATCGTGAAAAATACCGATCATACTTGTTCCCTCTTTTTTCAGCTTCATAAGCATTTCCTTAACGGGAATTTTCGACTCATTGTCAAGAGAAGCAGTCGGTTCATCAAGAAGCATCAAACGAGGTTTTTTTACCATAGTATGTGCAAGATTTAAGCGAAGCCTTTCGCCCCCGGAAAAAGTATTCGGGTAGATGTCCCAAAGATTTTCCGGCAGACGAAAATAACAAAGCATTTCCTCTGCTCTTTTTTCCGAATCAAGCTTATTTTCTCCGATCTCCAGAAGCGCCTGCATGACGTGTTCTTTGGCGGTAGTTCTCGGCATAACACTCAGAAACTGTGATACATATCCTATTTCATGATTTCTGATATAGATAATTTTACGTTCCGGAGCCTCAGAAAGATTGATTTTTCCAAAAGCTGTGCTGTCGTAAATAATATCGCCCCATGAAGGAATATAGGTGCGGTTAATACATTTCAGTATAGTGGATTTTCCCGCGCCTGATCTGCCGACAATGCCAATAAAATCACCCTGTTCAAGCGTAAAACTTATATTTTCGCAGGAACGGATCATGCGGTTTGCATGATGCATACAGAACTGTTTCCCAAGATTGCTGATTGTAAGTGTACTCATAATGACTGCCTCCTGTATTCCACCCGCGAAGTGGTTTTTCCATCAACAAGAACGTGCGTTACAACAGGATAGCCGTCCAAAATATCGGCAATAACAATATCTGCTTTTTTTCCGGCTTCAAGCGAGCCGTAATCTTTATCAATTCCCATTGCTTTCGCCGGATTCAGCGATACCTTGTTGACCATATCGGGAAGCTTCTGTCCGTATTTTTCACACATTACAAAAAGACTGTGCAGCAGCGCCTGCGGAAAATAGTCGGAACAAAGAATATCCACGCTATTATTTTCGATTGCATTTGCCGCGGACATGTTACCGGAATGAGAGCCGCCCAGAAGAATATTAGGCGCTCCCGCAACGGTATAGAATCCCATTTCATGGGCTGTTTTGGCTGTTTCTTCAGTAATGGGAAATTCGCTGATATTTACGCCAAGCTTCTTATTCAGCTTCAGTTTTTCTTCTGTATCATCATCATGAGAGGCAACTGTAATGCCATTTTCCTGCGCCATCTCTGCTAATTCCTTAAGCTGTTCAAAGGAAAGCGTGTCTTTTGTTTTATGATACTCCATAACCTCGTCAAAGGTTTTTCCTTCGTTTTCCATTCCGTTATATTTATCCACCGTATCACGATAAACCTCCAGATTACGGTACTGTCCTTGTCCGGGCGTATGATCCATGAATGAAATCTCATGAATCAGATGTCTTTTAATCATATCCTTTGCAATATCATACCCGTCAACATTATCAATTTCAAGGCGCAGATTAAAACGATGATGAATAAGATGAAAACGGCTCTGGATATCTGCAATCAGATTTGCCATTTTTAAAACGCTTTCTTTATTGCGCAGAGGACTTTTGCCTAGAAGTTCGTCTTTATACAAAGAAAAAGAATGATATATCGTCGTAATGCCAAGCGTAACAATTCCTTTTCACATTCCTTCAGCGCAAGCTCAAAAGGAAACTTTGCAGTGGGGCGCGGATAGATAAATTGCTCTATTTTATCCGAGTGAACGTCTATAAATCCCGGCATGACATATCTTCCGTGTGCGTTTATAACCTTGTCCGCCGAAACCTTTTCGCCGGTAATACTGATAATCCTATCATTTTCAATCAGCAGCGTCTTGCTGTCTATCACTTCATCAGGCGTAATAATTCTTCCGTTTTTAATTGCAATCATAAAATGACTTTCTCCTTTATAACAATGAATGTACAAGCTGCTGCGTATAAGCTTGCTGAGGATCTTCTAAAATCTGATCCGTAAGACCGCTTTCAATAATCTTTCCGTCAAGCATAACAACCGTTCTGTCAGCAAGCATTCTGATAACCGCAAGATCGTGAGATACAAGAAGAATCGAAATTCCATACTCCGCTTTTATTTTCCGTATCAAATCAAGAACTCTCGCCTGAACAGATAAATCAAGACCTGTAGTAACTTCATCAAGAAGCAAAACAGACGGGTTATTGGCGAGCGCTTTTGAAATCTGAACACGCTGCTGCATTCCTCCTGAAAAATTTTTAGGAGCTTCACTCATACGTGATGTAAGAATTTCCACGGCTGAAAGCAGTTCTTCAGCGCGCTTTGTCATGTAATGCGCATTGCGATTGCCGGCAGAAATTAATTTTTCCGCAATATTTGACGCCGCTGAATATTCCATTCGCAGTCCACGAATAGGATTCTGATACACCATTCCCATCACACTGTTTTTGATATGACGTTTTTCCGCAGCGCTTGCGGTCCATATACTTTCAGAACCATTTTTATATCCGTCAAGAAATGCTTCTCCGGAGGTTGGCTCAATATCAAAATATAAGCTTTGCATAAGCGTAGACTTGCCGGAACCGCTTTCACCGACAATTCCAAGTACTTCTCCGGGATAAACGTCAAGTGAAATATTATTTGCCGCCCAGACCGTACCGCAGACAGTACATCTGTTTTTTTCAAGATGCGTCCGGCATTTTTCACAGACGCGGCCATAGCGAACTGTAAGATTATTAACGCTTAGGACCGGCTTTTCATCAATTGTCATGAGAACGTACCTCCCTGCAATAAGCTGTATCTGAACACTGATAAACTTTTTCACCTGTTTTTTCATCGAACATCTCATCAAGATATGTATTCGTACTGCCGCAGAACCGGCAGCATTTGCCTTTGAAATTTTCACGTTCAAAAGGTACGTCATCAAATGCAAGGGATTCCACATTTGTATACGGCGGTATGGCATATATTTTTTTCTCTCTGCCTGCGCCAAACAAATATAGGCACTCCGACTGATGAAGCTTTGGGTTATCAAATTTCGGAATAGGACTGGGATTCATAATATATCTGTTTTCAACGGTACATGGATATTCCGTAGGAATTGTTACTTTACCGTATTTCACGATACTTTCGTACAGTTGTAGCCAAATAGGTGCATAATCCATTTCAGCGTGCATTTTTTTTGTGACTTCTTCTTTCGGCTCTACGATACGCAGCGGTTCCGGAATTGGAACCTGAAATACAAGAATCTGGTCGTTTCTCAGAGGAGTTTCAGGAATGCGGTGACGTGATTGTATAAGCGTTGCTTCGCGGGCGCTTTCTGTAGTTTCCGCATCGGTACACAGCTTTACAAATTTCTTGATATTTACGGCATTTACGCTGTCGTCGCTGCCTTGGTCAATAACTTTTAATATATCCGAAGGACCTATTAACGAAAGAGTAAGCTGAATGCCGCCCGTTCCCCAGCCTCTGCCAATAGGCAGTTCTCTTGAGCCAAAAGGCACCTGATATCCCGGAATTGCCACAGCTTTCAGGATACAGCGGCGTATTTCACGCTTTGAGCCTTCGTCTAAAAAAGCGTAGTTATACTGTTCATTTCTCTTCATTACTTTGATTCCCCCGTGTTTTTCTCACTGCATCAAGCTTTGACTGGAATGTGACATAATGAGGCAGCTTCAGGTGTGAAATAAAACCGTTCATTTCAAGACAATCGCCATGAGTCAGCACAAATTCCTCGTCCTGAGCCGGATAATCTCCACCCTGTTCCAGTTCTCTGTCAATCACGGCCATTGCAATCGCTTTATTTTCATTTCTGCCGAAAACAGCGCCGTAACCGCAGGCAAGCTTTAATTGTTTTTCATCGCTTGCCGAATGAAAAGTTTCCGCTTCTGTCAGCAGTATTTCGCCAAGAGAAATAGTTTCTTCTTTCTTATAAGGATATGGTATTTCAAGTTCCACATAACCGCTGCGAAGCTCTCCAACAGTGGGATGAACCTGACCGAAACCTCTCAGAACCGAATAGGAAAGCCCTGAAAGAAAACCCGTATCGGCTCTTGTCATGGTTTGCAGTCTTGCACTTCTTGCAGCCGGAAATTCAAGCAGTTTCTCTGTTACATCACATGGCGGCGTATTATCCTCGTCATAAGTATCTATCAGTCCTTCCTTTTAAGCAGCGAAGAAACTCTATCATAGAGTTTTATTTTTTCAGGAGCCTGCTCCGCTAAAATTTGTTTAAATCTTTCGCTCAGCTCAGATGAATTTTCGTTTTCACTTTCAAAATGTATCAGCCTATGCGTGTAATCATAGGTTGCACCTAAAAGCTGCCCGCCGGGAATATCCTTGAAGGCCGCTGAAATACGTCTGATAATTCGCATATTGTCAGTATTTACAGGCGCTGTGTAATGACTGCGTTTCAATGTAGAACGGTATGCACGAAGCAGAAAAACCGCTTCTTCTGTAGAGCCTTCGCATTGTTTTAAGGCCAGGGCGGCATAGGACTTTGCATAAAGCCCGGCTTCGCTCATTACCTTGTCGATCAGCAAACCGAATTTTTCAGTAACCGACTCCAATTCAATATCTTTATCTGTGCCGCTGCGGTAGTAATCAAGAAGCTGAATGCTTGCTTCAATTGCCTCTTCACCGCCGGAAACCGCTGAATATGCCATCAGGAACTCCTCCTTTTTACAAGACGTGGAATGCAGGCAACTTCCCCGCTTTCCGTTACAAAAATCATATCAATGCCTGTCGGATACTCATACTCGCATTTATCACGGAGACTAATGGAATTATATATAATATCCGAACATGAAAACTTTAATGTACCGTCAATTCCGGGACCGTAAAGTTCCATGATATTATCGTGATTTTTGTTATTTTTAATTATTAACACCGCGCTTTTATGAGGATCGGTAAGCGTTCCGCATTTTGCCTTCTCAAAAATATCCGGAAGCATTTTTAAATCTGAAACAAAGATAAAATCAGCATTGGAAATATCCGCTTGTTCAGAGAGCGTTACAAGCTGAATATCTCTTTCAAGCTCTTCATTACCGCATCCCGAAAAGGTTACTTCATTATCAAGCAAAGTCACAGCAAGGGCAATAAATTCCTTATATTCGCCAAAGAGTCTGCTCTTTTGCTCTGCAATCGACACTGTTCTCGCAGGATTTGACATTGCTTCAAGTACCTTTCTGAATACAGCTTGTGTATCAAAAACCTCGTCGAAACTATGAAGTGTATTCATTCATTAACCTCCGAATCCATTGCGTGAAAGTCGACTTTCGTCTTTTGGAACATAGCGTTTTCACGTTCCTTTTTGAGAACTTGTTCTTTTTCCCACTCAATGAGAATATCGTATTCTGTAAAAACTCCTTTATTGCAGGCTGCGTCAATGACCGCCATATTCAGAACCTTATCAAAATCATCGCCAATTGTTACAGCCGTTCCTACGACGTCGTCGAGGGAAACGACAGCCTCACAGACAATTGTTTCGCCAATGTAGAAAAGACTGTTTTTAACAGGCTCTCGCATCTGAATCATAGCGAGCGATTTTTCAGGCTTTTTTATAATTGTAATTCTGTGACTCTCCTGAATAGAGTTTCCCATCGCAATTACATCAGAACGCTCCGCACCGGAAAGGATACGGAAGAGTCGTTTTTTTTCCATGTTGATTCTCCTTATTTTACTTTTGCTTTAATTTTAGTTGATACCGTTTCGAGAATAATAACGGTGATTACCACAATATAGGTCAGAAATCCCATTTCATGCAGGTCAAAATAAAAGCTGCCTGCCATAAACAGATTAAAACCGATTCCTCCTGCGCCTGCCGCTGCGCCGACTGCTACAGCATTTGTGAAATTGATTTCAAAACGCATAAACGTCCACGCCACCATTCTGCTGACAGAAGCCGGAATAATCGCCTAAATACGATTTGCCAGAAGCTTGCGCCGCTTGCACGCAGAGCTTCTATTGTACCGTTGTCAATTTCCTCAATGGACTCCGCATAAACCTTTGTGAGATAGGCAAAGCTGTGAAATATCAGACCAACAACAGCTGCAACGCTTCCAAGACCTGCCGATACTGCAAAAATCAGTACCCATAAAACAGTCGGAACTGCTCTGACCAATGCGACAATGCTTTTTATAATATTTGCAGTTACAGACGAAGAAATATTCTTCGCGCAGAGAAGCGAGCAGAAAAAAGCAAGAACCGCGCCGAATACCGTGGACAAAACGCCAAGGCAAAATGTAATCAGCAGCTGATATAAAATAGAACTCACGGAATCTCTTGAAAGCTTCGGCTGTAAAAACACTGCTTTGATATTGTGAAAAGTTGCAGATACGGCGTCAAAAAAATCAATATCCTTATAATCAAAGGTCATAAAAGCATATATTGTGAGCAATATCAGCGATACTCCCAGAATTTTCATTGCAATGCCGCTTTTGCTCTGTATGCCGACTTTTATTTTGCCGTTTCTATGTCGCTTTGCATGTGAATTCCAAATACTTCTTTCTGTAAGAAAAACCGAATTTTCCATTACATAATCACTCTCCTTATCAGATTTGAAAATGTTTCAATTGCAATTACCATAACAATAATCAGCAGCACTACAAGACTTGCGGAACTGAAGTCCAGACGCTTGTAATACATATCAAACAGATAGCCGATTCCCGTTGCGGTCAGCATTCCGATAAGTGTGGAACTTCTAATATTTGTTTCAATCATGTACAGAACCCATGTAACAATTCCTGTTATGGAGGAAGGAATAATTCCCTGAAATACGATTTGAATAAAACCCGCTCCCGAGGCTTGCAGCGCCTCAATGCAAGAGGAACTTACCTCGTCAATGGTTTCTATAAATGCTCTTGTCAGCATTCCGAATGTTGTGAAAAACAACGCAAAAAATCCTGTTAAAATATTTTGTCCAAATGAAAACATTAACAGCATTGCCCATACTACATCGGGGACATTCCGAAAAAATGCCGCAATAATTCTCACAGTTCTGTTGATTATACCATTGAATCCAGTCGCCTTTGAACCGAATAAACTGAAAAAGAATGCGCAGACCGCTGCGATTACTGTAACCGCAGCCGACAATAACGCCGTTTCAATCAATTTATCAACAATTTTAGGCAGACGTTTCATAGCAAGTTCATCGGGCATCAGATTTTCGGCAATCCATGCAAAAGCTTGGGGAAAGGAGGATACCCCCTGTGCTAAGTGAAACTGCGTAACAAATGACGAGCCGAAGTAAAGAAGCAGAAAAACAATAATGACAGCCGTATATGTAAGCTTGCGTTTTACAAAAACTTTTTTAATCTGTCCGTCCATATTAAGCTCCCTGTGAATCCATTATCAAATCGCTGTCGGAGGATTGATAAATCTCGTGAATCTTTTTCTTCGTCAGTTCTTCGGGCGTTCCGTCAAATACAATTTTCCCCGACGAAACGCCCAGAATGCGCTGCGAGTATTTCATTGCGACCTCTACCTGATGGAGATTCACAATACATGTGATTTTCTGCTTTTGATTTATCTGTGAAAGATGATCCATAATCGTTTTTGAAGCTTTTGGATCGAGAGAAGCTATCGGCTCGTCACAAAGAATCAGTTTCGGTTCCTGCATAATAGCGCGGGCAATACCCACACGCTGTTTCTGTCCTCCGGAAAGTGCGTCGCAGCGTTTATATGCTTGTTCAGCCAGTCCAAGCTCGTTCAATATGGAGAAAGCCTTTTCTTTTTCTGTTTCACTATAGCTTCCTAACATACCGCTGATTGCAGATTTTTGTCCAAGTCTGCCGTGCAGTACATTCTCAATAACGCTGAGCCGGTCAACTAAATTATAATGCTGAAAAATCATGCCTGTTTTAGTACGGACTCTTCTTAGATCTCTTTTTCCAAGGCTGAGAATATCATCTCCGTCATAAATTATATTTCCGTCTGTCGCGTCAATCAAACGATTTATACAGCGCAGTATTGTGGATTTTCCTGCGCCCGACGGTCCTATAATTGATACAAATTCGCCTTTTTCAACAGAAAATGAAACATCATCCAAAGCTTTTGTGGAATTATTATATACCTTGTTTACATGCTGAAACTCCAGAATAGGCATTTTTCCACCTCATCTCATGATTCCATATTGCGGATCGGATCATACCAGGAATCCTCCACAGTCAGAAAGCACATTTCTTCGGATTTCTTTTCATAAAGTCCGAGTTCTCCGGAATCATCGGTATAAAATATAAGCGGATTGCCGCTTACCGCGTCGGAAGTAAACAGTTCTTGTATTGCTTTTACATCTTCCGGACTGATAACGTCTCCGTTATAAGCAAACGGACCGTTCAAAACAGGGATAGATTGAATTACCGTATATTCCGCACCTGTTACAGTATCAAACGGAGCGGAAGTGTTACTCTTGATCGCGTAAACGCTGCCTGTTTCGTGTTCATTTCCGCTTACATGGTCTGCATAGGGAGCAAGCTCAATATCGCAAAAAGCAGCAACATCGCATTTACCGGACAGCAGATTAAACGCTGAGCCTTGATGAGAACCGCCGAACAGAACTTCAGAGAAAAACGCGTCGCTTCCTCCTTCAAGCAGATCGTCAACAATGAGATCGTCGGAAGAGAAATGAGAAATGATATTATTCGTAGGAACCTTAAATCCTGAAGTTGAGCTGTTGGAAACAAAGGATATTTTACTGCCCTTAATATTGTCAATAGAATATGATCCGCCGTTTTTGTAATTATCTGCGTCAGCGCTGTTGACAGCAAAAAAGCTATAATACAGCGCGTCGTCCAGCGTACCAGTTTCTCCGGACTGTACAAACAACGGATTCACAGCATTATTGGCGCTTTTAGCCTGAATATAGCCTTCAGCTCCCATGACGCATCCGATTTGTGCAGTACCGTTGGAAAGAGATTCTATGGCAATTGCGTAGTCTGTAGTCAGCTTCTGATCTACTTTTTTGCCGGTAGCCTGTTCTATCAATCTTCCGATCTCGTCTCTTGCCCCTTGATAATCCTCTGCGGATTCATTAGGATACCATACAAGCGTAATGGTATCAGAATACTTATCATCTGATTTTTGGGATTCTTCCTTAATAGAAGACGAATTTTGCACAGTTTCCCTCGAATTATTTTCCGTACCAGCACAGCCTGTAATACTGCCGCAAATCATTGCAATTGCAAGGAATGCCGACCATTTGTGCTTTCTGTTCATAGTAAAGCTCCTTTTTAAATGATAATTTCTGAAATCACTTTTGGATGGATTTCACGTTTATTATACTGGTCGAATGTAAAGTCTGCTGTCATTTTAAAGTTAAGTGTATGAAAAATTTTAAACGTTTCGAATTAATTTAATTTAACAAAAAATTTACCGCTCTTAAAAAACATTTTATCTTCAGTTTATATACATTACAGCTAAAAATATGATATAATGTTATAGAGGTGATAGTATGCTCAAAAAAATAAAGGAATTAAGACTGAGCATAAAAAAGCGTCTTGTGATCTCCAATATACTTATGATTGCAATTCCAGTCGCAATTTGCCTGATAATCGGAGCAATCGGTCTTGGATTGGTTTCATGGATTGTGGAGACTCATTTTGCCAATGTACTGGAATTGGTCGAACAAACAGAAGAGGCGGCAGAATCATACGAGCCGCTGTCTGTGACAATGAAGGTTTCTGCTGTGATCATTTTCTTGATTTTTATTTTAACTGTAATTCTTTCCGTTTATTTCACTAACCGCTTTTTAACGAATTTTGTATTCAAAAAGATCGAGCAGCCTCTTGAGCTCCTCGAAGAAGGAGTAGCACAAATCCGTGACGGTAATCTTAATCATAGAATAAATTATAACGATGATACCGAATTTCTCCCTGTGTGCGACGCCTTTAACGAAATGGCTGTGCGTCTGAAAGAGTCCGTTGAGCAGACAATGAAAAACGAACAGAGCCGCAAGGAGCTTCTTGCAGGTATTTCTCATGATATACGCTCCCCGCTGACCTCGATTCAGGCTTATGTGGAGGGACTTATTGACGGCATCGCCGATACTCCGGAAAAGCGGAAAAAATATCTGCTTACAATAAAACAGAAATCCGAAAGTATTTCAAATATGGTTTCACAGATTTTTACATTCTCAAAAATGGAGCTTGACGATTATCCGTTGAATCTTGTCATATGTAACATTAAAACTGAGCTTGAAAAAATAATCCGACCATTAACGGACGAATATGCGCAAAATGGACTTATCATCAATCTGAATGCCGAAAGCTGCGACATTCTGCTGGATGCAGACTTATTAAGCCGTATCTGCAATAATCTTTTATCAAACAGTCTGAAATACAATCATAATCATGAGCCGGAAATAAATATTTATTCAGAAACAGACGACGCTTCATATATACTGCATTTTGCCGATAACGGTCAGGGCGTGGACAAGCAGTCGATGGATAAACTGTTTGACGTATTCTTCCGCAGCGATTTATCACGTAATCATCCTGATAAAGGCAGCGGACTTGGACTAGCCATTGTTGCAAATGCCGCTGCAAAAATGAACGCATCCGCCTCGGCGCGCAATGCGTCGAATAACGGTCTTGATATTATGATAAAATTTCCGAAGGAGTCTGAACAACAATGAATAAAATACTGATTATAGAAGATGATGAAGCAATCGCGGAAATAGAAAAGGATTATCTTGAGAACTGCGGCTATGAAGCCGATATTGTTTATGACGGTGAAACAGGTCTGAAAATAGGACTTGATGGAAACTACAGCCTGATACTTCTTGATTTGATGCTTCCGAAAATGGACGATTTACCGTCTGCCGCAGACTGCGTGAAAAGCTTGATATTCCGATTCTAATGGTAACGGCAAGACAAGAGGATATTGACAAAATCAAAGGTCTTGGACTGGGCGCCGACGACTATATTGAAAAGCCGTTTTCTCCCGCGGTTCTTGTGGCAAGGGTAAAAGCAATCTTGCGCAGTATGAAAGAATTATCAAAAAAAGAAAAAATTCTTCCGTCATCACAATAGGAAGTATCAGTCTTAATACCGGCACGCATCGTGTTTATGTTGACGAAAAGGAAATTGAACTGAAAAACAAGGAATATGAGCTGCTGAAATTCCTTATGATAAATGTAGATTTAGTATTTGACCGTGAAACGCTATACGAAAAAATCTGGGGCATGGAAGCTCTCGGAGATAACGCAACGGTAGCGGTACACATAAACAGACTGCGCGAAAAGCTTGAAAAAAAACCGTCAAAGCCTCGCTATATACAGACCGTTTGGGGCGCGGGCTACAGATTTAAAGCATAATTTAATATCGTAGAAAGCCGGATTTGTATCCGGTTTTTTTACCTGTAGTTTATCTTTTGATTAACTATGGTTTAAAAACGCCTTTTATAATAAACCTATCAAAACGACAAGGGAGGAAAAAAATGAAAACTGCTGACCATTTATTTTTAGGAAAAGCATTATCGGATAAATATATGAAGTCATGTTCTGTTTTGAGTAAAAAGGCGTTCATTTTAGGGAATATTTTTCCCGATATAAATTTCTTCACCTATTTACGAGGCGTAGTTTCAAGAGGAAAAGTAAGAGGACATAATTATGAAAGCTCCGAAAAATGTATCAGAAAGCTGACTCAAAAAATCCGTAATAAAAATCGGTTCAGTTTTTTGGGATACTTCAAACTCGGCGAACTTGTTCATTACATTACCGACGCCTTTACTTTTCCGCATAATGATTGCTTTGGAAAAAATCTGAAAAAGCATATGGAGTATGAGGAAAAATTACACACGGCATTCAGTAAATCAGCGCTGATTATTTATAATTACTTACCTGAGAAATTAAGTCTATTTGAAAAAATTGCAAGACTTCATGCAGAGTATCTGCCAAGAGCAGGAACGTATTTATGGGATATAGAACATATCTACAGGGCTGTGCAGATTACAATGAACACTGTATTTATAAAATATCAAAGGGGGACGTTATAATGAAAGTTCTTATAACAACAGATTGGTATGCTCCTGTTATCAACGGTGTAGTTACTTCTGTTTTGAATCTTGAAAGAGAACTCAGAAAAAAGGGACATGAGGTCAAAATTCTTACTCTTGCACGCGGCCCTCATTCCTATATATCGGAAAATGTTTACTATGTCGGCTCGTTCAGTGCGGGAGCTGTTTATCCTGACGCAAGGATAAAAATTCCGCTTCACAGCCATCTGATTATTTCAAGGCTGATCAAATGGAATCCGGATATTATTCATTCCCAGTGTGAATTCAGTACGTTTCTGGCCGCGAAAAAAATCGCAAAGACTCTTAATATCCCAATTGTTCATACCTATCATACCGTTTATGAGGATTACACGCATTATTTTTCTCCGAATAAAAAATGGGGCAGAAAAGCCGTATCAAAATTCTCTAAATGGATTGCAGATTCATGCAGCAGTATAATCGCTCCTACAGAAAAGGTAAGCGAAATGCTTTCAGAATATCGTATAAAACCTCCGGTAAATGTTATTCCAACAGGCATAGACCTTGAAAAATTTTATGCAGACGATTTACAGTCCAATAAAATTATGAAAGAAAAACTCGGTATTTCGGAAAATGATTTTGTATGTATTTATATCGGCAGACTTGCTAAGGAAAAAAATATTGATGAACTTATAAAAATGCAAACAGATATTGACAATACTAATGTTAAGCTTCTTATCGTTGGCGATGGTCCGCAGAGTAAGGAATTGAAAAAAATCACAGATGAATATGGTATTTCAGACAGAGTTATTTTTACTGGAATGATTCCTCCTAAAGACGTCCCCGTATATTACAAATGCGGAAATGTTTTCGTAAGCGCCTCTACCAGCGAAACGCAGGGACTTACTTATATAGAGGCTCTGGCAAGCGGACTTCCCGTAATCTGCCGAAAAGACCGATGTCTCGACGGAGTTATAGACGATGTTATAAATGGATTTCAGTACGCAAATCCGAACGAGTATTGCGAAACAATTAAAGAGCTTGCTATGAATCCGGAATACGTCGGACGTATGAGCCGCAATGCTCTTAAACAAGCCGAAAATTCGGTTGCGAGATATTTGCGGAACGGGCGGAAAAGGTTTACACAGAAGCAATTACAAATAATTTATCCGCTGTTTAATTTTAATTTAAATTAGGTTTAACAAGCCGAAATATAATATATACATTAAATCAAGGAGGTCGTCAAAATGATTGAAAAGGTTAAAAACATAATTATGAACGCCGACTACAAAAAAACTGCGAGGTTCTTTGTTATTTTTTCACTGATTGCATTTTTGGTCGGCGGAGCGGTTTCAGCGCTCTCGCTGAAAACACAGATCGGGGAAGTTATTTCCTATCACCAGACCTATGAAAACGAACATGAAAAATCGGAAACTGAAAATCGTGAAGAAATTTACGCGGCCAGCAAAGAACATGATAAGGAACATTTTCTTGAATCTGCCGACATCACAAAGCCGTCAATGTTTGCGAAAATCAGCATAGGATTATTCGGCGTAATCTGCGGAATTATCGGCGTTACTTATTGGATTTTGGTTTCGGCTTGGCTCTATAAATCTGCTTCCAACGCGTCAATGACCGGAATTCTTTGGGGACTTCTCGGACTTGCTGGAAATATTTTTGCCGTAATTCTTTTCCTTATCGCCAAGGATATAGTACAGTCGGCAAGAGGTGTAAATCAAAATGCTTGACGTTGAATTTTCAATTCTGGATTTTATTCAGAATCAATTTCGGACATCATTCGGAGATTTTGTTATGCCGCTGATTTCAAAGCTGGGGAACGGCGGCATAATATGGCTTGTTTTATCGGGGTTGCTTTGCGTTTTCCCGAAATACCGAAAAGCCGGCGTTACAATGCTGACAGCGCTTGCGCTTGACGTTTTGTTATGCAATGTTATGCTGAAACCTCTTGTCGGCAGAATGCGTCCGTTTACCGTAAATACAGGCGTGGAGCTTCTGATAAACGCTCCGAAGGATTTTTCTTTTCCATCGGGACATACGGCGGCTTCTTTTGCGGCAGCCTTTGCACTGCTTTTCGTCAAAAACAAGCTGTGGATTCCGTCTATGATTCTTGCTTCGCTGATTGCCTTTTCCAGACTGTATCTGTATGTCCATTATCCAACAGACGTGCTGGCAGGCATACTCCTTGGTCTGATTGTCAGCGTTGCTGCAAATGTAATTTGCCGTCTTGCAGAACCGCATATCAGGAAAATAATCAAATCATAATCTGCTATATGAACATAAAATACAAGAAATTATGGAACGGTTATGCATAAAACAGAAAATAATATACATCATATGATTTGCCATCTCAGTAGCTCTTGTTATTCTCGAATCATTGTAACGGAATTTTTACAAGCTTGTAAATTCTGTACCAATGCATTGAATTTCAATTATAAACATGGTATAATCAATAAATACTGAATTTAAGAAGGTTTAGATATGTGGTTTGTATTTGCTCTTTTATCTGCCGTATTTGCGGCTCTTACATCTATACTTGCCAAAGTGGGAATTGAAGGTGTAAATTCTAATCTTGCAACCGCTTTGAGGACGTTTGTAGTATTAGCTATGGCATGGGGAATGGTTTTTATAACCGGTACTCATAATGGCATTACTGAAATAAGCAGAAAAAGCTGGATTTTTCTAATACTTTCAGGACTGGCTACAGGAGCTTCATGGCTTTGCTATTACAAAGCGCTGCAAATGGGCGACGCGTCTAAAGTAGTGCCTATTGATAAACTAAGCGTTGTAATCACGCTCATTCTTGCATTTGTTTTTCTTCATGAGCAGTTTACTGTGAAATCTGCAATTGGGGCAACGTTGATTACAATCGGAACAATTATTATGGTGATTTAAGCGTAATAATATTAGAATATGAAATGCCCATATACTCCGATGAGCATTTCATGTTTTATTGGATTTCTCTTAATTTAAATAAGCAGAGATTATAAAACTGTTACAAAAATTTAAAAGAGTAAAACAAACAATAAAGTTTGTTCTACTCTTTTTCTTTATCCCTTCCGTTCAGATTCCTATTACATACGGTATAACTGAAATTCAGAATCCCATTTACTATGAAGTAAACGGAATTCGCACTCTTTACGGTACTTGCTACATGGAAATAGATAACGAAACTGTAAAAGAACGTTTTTGCTTAAAAATTAAATAAATAAAGCGACAGGGAGTGATCCTTGCCGCTTTATTATCTGCATATTATTCGTAAGTATTATTTTGGCAAATTCGCAATACCAAGTAAATAATTAGTTAATAAATCACTGTCATTTTGAGTTGGAGCGCCAAAACTTCCGTCTACATCTGCTGCTTTTAACTGTGATTCAGAAAGTGAAATTTGACCTTTTAAATATTTTGAAAGCATTAACAAATCGTTAGACAAAACTTCTCCGTCCATATTTATATCTCCTACAAGTATAGATGTGCAAGAAACTTTTGATTTTGAAATATTAGAACCGTTTGTATTTTTTACGCTTGTAATGTCAACCGATACAATATCGTTTATATTGGTTACGTTATTTAAAACGTCAAAAGAAACGACCATTAATGTTCCGGCTGAGCTTGGAGCCGGTGTCTTATTATATGATATATCTATTCCTGTATCAAGTACGGAAAAACCATGAGTTCCGCCTAAATTTCCAATATAAACCTTTTTTACATCAGTTTCATTAAAATTATATCTAAACTGAGCGTCCATACTTGAAACTCCTGAACCGGCAATTACATCAAAGTAATATCTGTATGTTTTATTTAGGTTGGAAGCTGCATCTGCAATAAATAACGAACATACTGATGCGGCAGTAACTGCGGTGCAAATTAATGAGGTCAAAATTTTTTTATATTTTTTCATATTTTATTCCTTTACATCATGTTATTGGATTTTGCTAAAGAAACAGTTCCTCTCTCTGAAGGAAATAAAAATCGATCATGATCAATATTATTATATAACATATTTTGGTATAATTCAACATTTTTGTAAATTGTTTACAAAATGTTTACAATTACTATCTGATATTGACACAAGCAAAAACGAAAGCCGCTATAAATAACGAATTCCTTTAACACTATTACGAACATAAGAGTAAACCCTAACGCCCTTTAACCTATTACTTAATATCACTAAAATGATAGTTTCCGCTTTTTTGTCTGTAAATTTATTAATTGTTTTACTATGCTTAATTACAATAAATTAATATCCAAACTGCGCAGAAACGTATTTCTAAAATGCTATATTAATGTCAGATGAATTATTTATACTATTTAAGCACACTTTTCGGCATTAATATAAAAATATAAATATCTTTTTTTATTTTCATATATTTTAAAATTTGCCGGAGCTTCCTCCGTGAGTAGAACCGGAAGAGCTTGAATGGGTACTGCTTCCTCCGCCGTCTGAAGAAACTGTTTCTTTTTTAACCTTACTGATACTTTTATACAGAAAAATTTCTCGTCCGCCCATTATTCTCACAGAACCGTTTCTTACATATGAATTTGCATTGTGCTGCGGTCTGACGCTTTTTAACTGCCCTTTCAATATAAATGTAACTGCAATAGCCAAAATCAGTCCCGCAATAGCTGCTATAACCGCGATCTTTATATAATACGAAGGCGTTTTAATCTTGTTATATACGTCAAACGGTTCTCCGCCGTCTGCTTGTTTAATAAACTTACCGCACTGTTTTATAAAGGTCGTAAAAGCGCCGTAAAAATCATTGTCGGCAAGGTCGTCTTTCATACTGTCAATTATAAATTCCTGACCGTAATCGGTAAAGACTTCTATACCGTAGCCTTTCGTGGATATTGCCCAGTCTCTTGCCTCCATACTTATAAGAAAAAGAATACCGTCCTCAGCATACCCGTTATAATCATAAAAATCATCCGCAAATTCATTAGGAGTTTTGCCGTTTAGAGAATCAACGGTCAATAGAACTATATCCATATTGTATTTATCCGACAGATCCTCAATATTTTCCGATAGTTTCTCTATCTCCTTATCTTCAAGAAGTCCGGCTTCATCTATAACATAATTATCTCTATCTGCCGCAGCCGCAACAGAAAAAATTGAAAAACAAACAAAAACAGTCAGAAAAATTCCAAATAATCTTTTCATCAGCTTACCACCCTATAATAAAAATCCGATTGCAAGCGATATTAACGACGTAACGGCAAAGACAGCTCCAAACCATTTCCAGAATAATCTTTTATCCATAGGAAGATCGCCGACAAATTTACCTGTCTGACCGTTCATCGCGAACGTATACTTTTTATCATTCCAAGAAGTATTAAGAATCCATACCGGATATAAAGCGTATCGTACGTTACTCTTAATAAGATTTATACTTGAATTTTTAACAGTAATACTGCTGTACCCCTGCATAAATCTTTTAAATCCTTCTTCAACGCTTATTTTTACCCTCTGATTCGCCCGCTCAATGCTTTGCTCGGAAGTTACGTCATATTTATCGGCAAGATAACCCGCAAGATAAGCGGTCTGAAAGTCAACGGCTTCTCTAAAATCATAAGGCTCGATTGACTCCATGAGATCATCCGGCATCTGAGACGAACCGTCCACCGGAATGCGGTCAAAGGACATTAATCCTTCTTTCCTGACTAAATAATAGCTTGTTTCAGTATAATCATATTTGCCGTCGCTCCAATGCCTTAACCGCTGAGCATTATAATTAACCTTGGAATCCGTATCGCAGTCAAAAAGCCAAAACGGTACATAAACGCCTTTTATTTCATCTATATGATTTTCATCTTTAAATATCTTAGGCAGTAGCTTTTTTCCTTTTATATGGTTATAAAGCGATTCCTTGGCGGATTTTTTATCAAGCTTGAATGGAATAATACAATCAGGACGCAAAGCGCCGGAAAAATTCCCCTTCATAACAACCGATTGTCACAATACGGACATAATGCTGCCGACGTATCAGCGCCGCATATAATCTCGCCGCCGCAGGACTCGCAGGTATAGACGACATACCCTTTAATTCGTCCTCCGCCCACGAATTGCCCGACGTTTTTTCCCACTGCATTTTATCAGGTTCGTTTTTTATAGCTTCATCATAGGATTTCATTGTTTCCACGTCGAATAACGAATCGCAGTAAGGGCATTTCATCTGCTGCGAAGCGCTGTCAAATTCAATAGCTCCTCCGCATTTGGGACATTTATATTCTAATAGGGTTGACATTATTTCACCTCTACAGCAATTTTATTAACGCGCGTCGTTTTCATCGAATTTATCCCCGCATTCGGGGCAGAATTTAGGTGGATTTTCAGGATTCTCAGGCTCCCAGCCGCATTTATCGCATTTATAAAGCAAAGCTCCTACAGGCTTTGGTTTACCGCATTCTTCGCAGAACTTACCCTTGTTTACATTTCCGCATGCACATGTCCATCCGCTTTCAGAAGGCTTTGCCGTACCGCATTCTGCACAGAATTTTCCATTATTGACCGCTCCGCATACGCATTTCCACTCATTTTTATTTAAGCTTTTATCAGAAGCGTTCTGAGCGGATTGCTGTCCCATAGCAAACAAATTCTGAGCATTAAGCCCCCCTGCCTGCTGTGCCATATTTACGCCCATAAATCCAGCCATAACGCCGCCTGAATTAGACGCTGCCGCCTTCATTGCGTCTGCCTGAGCGCCTACCATCGCAGCTCCCGCCATATTTGGATTTCTGAATACGGCAGTCCTCTGAAGCTCCTTTATCATATCCTCGTCTTCTTTAGGAGCATTAATTGAATTTATACTATTGAAACAATTTCAAGCCCCCTTAGCTTCTGCCATTTTGCATTCAGCTCATTATTCATAGCCTCGCATAGCTCGGCAGTATGACCCGGCAAAGCGCTGTACCTTATTCCCAAACCGGATATTCTGGCAAACGCCGGCTGAAGAGCGTTAAGAAATTCAGTTTTAAGCTGACGGTCTATATTTTCACGAGTATATTCCTGCTGGACGTTTCCGCATACGTTAGTATAGAACAACAGGGGATCGATTATTTTAAAGAATATACGCCGTTACAGCGGACGGATATATCCACATCAAGTCCTATATTGGCGTCTACCACCCTGAAAGGAACAGGATTCGGCGTACCGAATTTATTATCAACAAGCTCTTTTGTATTAAAGTAGTATACGCGCTGATCCTTACCGGCGTCTCCGCCGTATGTAAATCTTTTACCTATAGTTCGGAATGTATTCAGCAATCCTTTTCCGAGACTTCCGCAGAAAAGACTGGGTTCCGTTGAAGCGTCAAAGGTAAACTCTCCCGGTTCGGCGCATATTTCGGCTATACGTCCCTGTTCAACAATTATCATGCACTGTCCGTCAGCTACCGCTATACCGCTCCCGCTGGTTATTATATTATCATTGCCTTTGGTATTTGAAGAACGCCCGGAGGTCTTTTTTCGTCCTCTGACAGCCAAAACATCATTAGGAATAGAATCGCAGTAAATAAATTCTTTCCATTGATCGGCAAAGGTTCCGCCAACAGAACTGATTGCAGCTTTTATAAGACCCATATAGAACTCCATTCTGCCGCTGTTGAAGCAGCGTAAATTATATAAAAAATAATATTAGCTTTTTTATTTATATAATTATATCATTAGATTTTCGCAATTGCAATACTTAATTACTGATTTCTTGAGCTATCAGCGTAAATTTCTGCATAATAAGCATAATTCATCAGCGCCTCGCAAACCGATATAGTTTCCGCGTCATAGTCTGCTCCTGTGTTTAAAACCGTATAAATATATTTTTCAAGATTATATCCTATAGTATCGCTTTTATCATTACCGTACTTATCAGTTATTTTCAACACGTAATCGTCCTTTAGATTTTCAGCGTCTATGCCGTCTATCGCCGCCTTATATTTCTGCTTTTCATTATCCCAGATAAGCGGTACAGATGATTCTTCATTCTTCTGAGTATTTTTATAATTAAGATAAAGATCGGTTTCCGACGTTTCAATATAAAAATTCATATTTATCTGAGTATCAACGGATATGTAAGCATGCGTGATTTTAGCTGACGGAGATTCAACGCTGTTTTTATATCCAGATAAATCCTGATACCGCGCATTATACTTTTCAGGCTTGTAAAGCTTAAAATAATCAGACCAAGGACTTTGTGACAGAATTTCCGAAAGATTATCGCTTCCGACTGAATATTTTTCGGCGGAGCCGCTTAATTCAAGTAAAGACAAAAGCAGAGAACGACATTCTTCCGAATCTCCTGAAACCAACGAATCTATATATGTCAGTACTGAATAATTAACCTCCGGTTCACAGCAAACTACCGTTTCATCAGATAAACATTTAACATTGGTTATAATATTTCCATAAAGCTCATTTAAATATTTAGGTATTACCGCACTGTAAATATTATTTCCCTCATAATCACACTGCATTTCACCGCTTCTGCCGCCGTCGTAATATTTCAGGGTAATAACGGAATTATCAATTTCCATATCATTGAGCCTAATATAATATTTCAAACCGACGGCTCTGTCAAGAACAAGACTCGCCCCAATGGTCTCAACGCGCTTTATACCGCAATCAATACATGTATTTTCTGAAAAATTATGCACCGGAGTATTATAATTACGATACATTATTACGTCGTCAGAGCTGCATCTATGAGTTTCAAATACAAAATCGTTACCATTAAGCGCCGGAAAATTATCTATTCCAAGCTTTTGCTTCCATATATCCTCGCTTTGGTTTGTATTCATCAGACTGCATATTTCACCGCTTATAAAATCCGCCTCAGTGACCCCCTTACAATCGCCTTTTGTTTCTCTTGAATCCGATAAATAATAACAATACTTTACAATACCGACATTTTCACCGCATGCCGCTGCATTTTTATCTTTGAGAACTGAAAAGCTGTTTGTTACTCTGCCGTCAAGATCGCAGTAAGCGGTCAGACCTCCGCAGGACAAGGATTTTAGCTTATATCGCCGTTGAAACTGCAGCCGCGTATTATACCGCAGTAATTATAGCCCGCGATACCGCCGCAATATCCCTGATCATTGTTGTTTATTATAGTTCCGGTTACCGACACCCTTTCAACTGTTCCGCTTAAATAACCGAATAGCCCGTTGAACAGCTCGCCGCCGTCGATATAAAGACCTGATACGGTATGATTACCGCCGTCAAATCTACCCGTAAAGGAAACAGAATAATCCCTGCCGATAGGAATCCAGCTTTCCGTATTTTCCGAGCAGATCTCCGATAAGTCTATATCGTTGCATATAAATGCGTTCGCATCTGAAAAGCCGCTGTTTACGTAATCAGAAAACCATTTCAGTTCATCGGCTGTTTTAATCTGATAGACGCCGTTCTCGCAAATCGGTTCATTACCGGATTCATTTGAAAAAACTATAAATTCCGAATTAACTCCTATAAATGATAATAAAAATAATATGATAAACGGTATTTTTTGCTTCATAATGATTCGAACCCTTTCTGTATAATAATATTATTTTACCATTTTTGTCGAATCATGTCAATCATAAATAAAAAAACTGATACCGTATTACAGGTATCAGTTTGCCTTAAAGCATTATAATATATTAATAAGGAATTTCAAATATTAATAAACTTATATATCGTTTCTTATAATATCATCAAGTGTTTCCCTTTTAACAATAATTCTCGAATCCCCGTTAATAACCATAACAACCGCCGGCTTTTGAATTCTGTTATAATTTGAGGCCATGGAATAATTATAGGCTCCTGTTGCGCATACGGCAATAATATCCCCCGGTTCAGCTTTCTGGAGCGGCATTCCCTCTCCGATTAAATCGCCGCTTTCACAGCACTTTCCTGCAAGCGTCACTATCGTATCCTTAGTCTCAGAGGCTTTATTGGCAACAATCGCCTCATATTCTGACTGATAGAGGGCATATCTTGGATTATCAGTCATGCCTCCGTCAATTGAAACATAAGTTCTGACATTGGGAATATCCTTCACTCCTCCGCATGTATAGAGCGTAATACCTGCCGGACCTGACATCGAACGCCCCGGTTCAATAATTATAAAAGGCAGCTTTATTCCGAGCTTCTTGCAGCTATCTTTAACGACTTCAGATACTTTCTCCATATAAGATTCGTATGGAACAGGATCATTTTCCTCAGTATATTTTATTCCAAATCCGCCGCCGAGATTCAATTCAATAATCTCATGTCCGGTTTCATTTTTTATATCGGATATGAACGTAAGCATAACCTTAGCGGCTTCTGTAAAGGGATCAATATCAAATATCTGAGAGCCTATATGACAGTGCAAACCTTTTAAATTTATATTTTCACAGGAAAGAGCCTTTTTAACAGCTTCCATAGCCTCTCCGGTTTCCAGAGCAAAACCGAATTTACTGTCAATCTGACCTGTTCTGATAAAATCATGGGTGTGAGCGTCTATACCTGGCTTTATTCTGAACATTATACCAGCTTTGACACGCTTTTTTTCTGCAATCTTATCAAGTCTCTCCAGCTCATAAACATTATCTACAATAATCCTGCCTACCTTCATTTCAACGGCATATTCAAGCTCTTCATCAGTTTTATTATTTCCATGGAAACAAATTTTTTCGCAATCGGCGCCGGATTTGACCGCCGTATAAAGCTCGCCGATCGACACAACGTCCAAGCCTATTCCCTCTTCCTTCATGATTCTGCACATTTCAAGACAGCAAAACGCCTTACTTGCATAGCAGACAAGTCCTCCGCCGCCGTAAAATTTATCAATGCTTTCCTTAAAGCTCTTACAGTGTTTTCTTATAAGAGCCTCGTCATAACATAAAGAGGAGTGCCGTAACGCTCCGCAAGCTCTACGGATCCGCTCCGCCTGCCGTAAGATGTCCTTTTTCATTCACACTGAGATTTTCGGATACAAACATTAAAAACATTCCTTTCTTTTTACTGCATAGGGGTATCTTCGTCCTCCCCGGAAATTTCCTCAATTATATTTCTTACTTCATCGACTCCTTCAAAGGTCTGCGAAGAAAACGGAATAATATGAATATCTTCAAAATACGGAATCTCCGTTTCAAATGATTTCATACGTTCAAGTCTCCGAGTCTTTTTAAGCTTGTCCGCCTTTGTAAGTATAATAACAAACGGAAGTCCCGAGTCAACAAGATAATTAATCATATGCAGATCGTCGGCCGACGGAGCATGGCGCATATCAATCAGAAGAAAAACCAGTCTTATATCCCTATCAGAATTCAGATAGCCCTCAATAAGGTCGGCCCAGCGATTCTTTTCCGACTTTGCAACCTTTGCATAACCGTATCCGGGAAGATCAACAAAATATACGTTTTCCAGTCCATAAAAGTTTATAGTGGCGGTCTTTCCCGGCACAGAGCTAACTCTTGCAAGGTTTTTTCTGTTAAATCCTTATTTATAAGAGTGGATTTCCCTACGTTAGATCTGCCGGCAAAGGCTATTTCTATGCGTTCGCACGGCGGTATCTGAGAAAAGGTTCCGTATGAAGCGCTGAATTCCGCTTTATTATAATTCATACTTTCTCCCCCCTTATGAGGTAACCGAAGCGTTCTGCCCTTGATTTGAATCACGCGGACTATCATCAGGCTTTTGTCAGCCTTGCTTTCAAAACGCAAAGCGGTTTCTAAGACGGTTTCAAGCCTTGAAGCATATACAAAATTAAGAGAAGCTCTTACCACCTCGTCGATTTCGTCAATATCCCCGCGATTTGCTTCCGGAACTATAACAGTCTTTAACCCGGCCTTAAAAGCAGCCATTGTTTTTTCACGAAGACCTCCGATCGGAAGAACTTTACCATGCAGGGTTATTTCACCCGTCATGGCTACATCGCATTTTACAGGTATTCCGGATAATGATGAGACGAGTGCGGTTACCATTGTTACGCCCGCCGAAGGGCCGTCCTTTGAACGGCGCCCTCGGGCGCGTGAATATGAATATCTTTTGTCTTATAAAAATCCTCAGGGATATTATATTTACGGGCTATACTTCTTACATAGCTTACCGCCAGCCTTGCGCTTTCCTTCATAACGTCGCCAAGAGAGCCGGTTGTTTCAATATTTCCCTTGCCTTCCAGGATAAGAACCTCAAGCGGCATTAAAACGCCTCCGACTGACGTCCAGGCAAGACCGTTCACAACTCCTATTTCGTCGCTGCTTAATTTTTCATCCGGCAGATATTTCTCCGCGCCCAGATAAGCTTTCAGATTTTTGCGTGTAAAGCTTATTCTTTTCACTTCGCCTGAAACGACGGCCTTAGCGGCTTTTCTGCAAAGAGAAGCTATAACTCTCTCAAGACTTCTTACGCCTGCCTCCTTGGTATAAAAGTCAATTAACATATAAATTACATCGTCATTAATTTTTATCTGAGTACCCTTCAGACCATGCTTTTTTATCTGCTTAGGAATAAGATGCTCCTTTGCAATATGAAACTTCTCTTCCCTTGTATAGCTTGTAAGCTCTATCAGCTCCATTCTGTCAAGCAAAGGAGCCGGTATAGTATCGGTAGTATTCGCCGTTGTAACAAATAAAACACGGCTAAGGTCAAACGGAAGCTCTATATAATGATCCTGAATTCCTTATTCTGCTCGCTGTCAAGTACCTCCAGCATAGCTGACGCCGGATCTCCCCTGAAATCGTTTCCCATCTTATCTATTTCATCAAATAATATAAGAGGATTGTTAGTTCCGGCGATTTTCATCGCATTCATAATACGTCCCGGCATTGCGCCCACATAGGTTTTTCTGTGTCCCCTTATGTCCGATTCGTCCCTTACGCCGCCCAAAGATACTCGCGCATATTCTCTCCCAAGCGCTTTTGCAATGGAACGTCCAATTGATGTTTTTCCGACTCCGGGAGGACCCACAAGGCATATGATCTGCCCTGTTACCTCTGGCATAAGACCGTGAACGGCTATACTTTCAAGTATTCTTTCCTTTACCTTTTTCATACCGTAATGATCTTTGTCAAGTATTTTTGCTGCTTTGTTAATATCCAGCTTTATTTTTGTCGACTTATTCCACGGAAGTTCAAGAACAGTGTCAAGATAATTTCTGATTACAAACGCCTCCTGAGACGAGGACGGCATTTTTGAAAGTCTTTCGGCTTCCTTTATAAGCTTTTCGGTATTTTCCTCCGAAAGTTTAAGCTCATAAATTCTGTCTATGTAATCGTAAGCCTCGTCCTGACCCTCATCTTCTCCAAGCTGACCTGCAATTACCCTCATCTGCTCTCTTAAATAATATTCTCTTTGATTCTGATCTATATTTTCCTTTACTTCGTCCTGTATTTCCTTTTCAAGCTCCAAAACCTCGACTTCCTTAACAAGACAGCCGTAAAGCATTCCGAGACGCTTCATTATGTTCGATTCCTCAAGCAGCGCCTGCTTATCATAAAAATCAAGATTTATATTGTACGCTATATTTTCAAAAAGCTTATATATGTCGTCCTGACACATTATAGAAGCTACCAGTTCCTTAGGCATTCTTGGAACAAGCTCGGCATAGCGTTCAAAAATATCCTTGAGCGAACGAGATATGGCGGTCTGCTCAACCGGATCAGGCTTATACCTGCTGTAATCGTTAAGTTTTTTTACCGCGCATTTTATCATGCCGTTTTCTTCTTTGAATTTTACTGTCCTTGCTCTGTAAACGCCCTCGACAAGAACTCTCATTACATTATCAGGGGTTTTCAGCGTCTGCCTGATTTCGGCTACGACGCCGGTTTTATATAAATCCTCTTCGCCGGGACGCTCAATGTAAACGTCCTTCTGCGCTGTCAGAAAAACCAATCTGTCATTTTTCAGGGATTCTTCTACCGCTTTAACGGATAATTCCCGCGCAATATCAAAATGCATGACAAGTCTCGGAAAGCAGACAAGTCCTCTCATAGCTACTGCCGGCATATATACATTATCTTTCAACATTTCTTCCATAGCGTAATACTGATATCCATAAACGATTAATGGATATGCTCTCCTTTCATATATTTACGACAGCGTATTATCATTAATGCTCTTTTTATACATAATGATACACCTTATTATATCTTATTTTATATCTTTTTGCAAGCATTAGAAAAAATATTTTATTTCCGATTTTTTGTAGAATTTTCATATTTTGTATTACCGCTTGATAATTTACAGAAAATGTATTATAATGTTAAAATAGAAAATAGAAGGGAAGGCTTTACAATAATGGATGCATTTACTGAATTTCTCGGCGAGCTTACAGGCAAGCTTTCCGGATTTGAAGATATTATCGCAGCGTCAGCTCTTATATTGATAGATGTATGCGCTCTGGTTATAATCGCTTTCTGCTCAAAGGAAAAAAAAGCGGTGCAGCAGCAATGGAACAGAGCCGCCAGACATATGATACTAACAGATACGGAAGGCGGTTTCACATTCACACTGAATTCACAGGAAATACTTATGGGAAGGCATATTTCCGCTGACCTAAGATTTCCCGATTTGTCGGTTTCAAGATATCACGCTCTTTTAAGTCTGGAGGACGGCGTCTGGACGCTGACCGATTTGGAATCAAAATCAGGAACCTATGTTAACGGCATGAAAATAAAGCAGCAGCGGCTGAGAAACAACGACGAAATAAGAATCGGGAAAAAAACTCTTTATATAAGGAGGGTAAAACCGCAAAATGTATAAAAACGGTCTTTCATACGGAGGAATAACGCTGCTGTCCCTGCTGACGCACATATCCCTCCTTACGGTTGTATTTGTAAAGGGCGACTACGAAACTATAATTTCTCCGATAATTCTTTCATCAGCCGTTCTTGTTTCGGATATACTTTATTTCTTTATACTTAAATTCCTAAAGCAAAACACATACACATTAGATATACTTCTCATAACTCTTTTAAATATGAGCGTTATTTTCCAATCATGCTTCGGAGGCGTGGGATTTGCATTAAAGCATTTCATTTTTTCCATACTGGCTCTCATATGCTGTCAGGTTGGCTTCAAGCTTGCACAAAATTATCATTTTATAGAAAAATATAAATATATATTCTACGGAATTTGCGGCGTACTCATAGTTTCTATCCTGCTTTTTACCGGAAGCAGAGGAATGTGGATAGATTTGGGATTCATAACTATCCAGCCTTCCGAATTTCTTAAGGTTTTCTTCGTTCTTGTATTCGCCACTTCAATCGCACAGCAGCAGAAAAAGAAAAAGGTATTGTTTGTAAGAGTAGTTTACGACAATATGGCGCTTCTTGCTTTAACAGGAATCATTATGCTTCTTCAGTGGTGGTGCCGGGATCTCGGAAGTCTGCCGACCTTCGCCGCAGTTGCCGGATGCGGCTTTCTTATGCGAATCTGCTATCCTAAGGCAAAGCTGTCTAAAAAGCTTATAATAAGCCTCAGCTCCGTCGGACTTGTTGTAATAATAATCGCTTTAAAATTCGCTCCGTCATATGTTCAGGATAGACTTAACGTTGATATATGGAGCGATCCAACAGGCAACGGATGGCAGCAGTGTCAGGCGCTTATAGCCATAGCAGAGGGCGGATGGTTTGGAAAAGGACCGGGTCACGGAGCGCTTTACAAGGTTCCGGCGGCAGACACTGACATAGTTTTTTCTTCTATCTGCGAGGAATGGGGAATGCTTATGGCGCTGCTGGAGTATTTATGATTATATTGCTCTTGCAACAGCGCTGATAAATATACCGCGCTCATATTTCCACACTACTCTGACGGTAGGAGTATGCGCCGCTTTCATTGCACAGATGGCGCTTAATATATTCGGTTCATGTAATATGATACCGTTTACAGGAGTAACAATACCGTTTATTTCACAGGGAGGAAGCTCCATGCTGGCATGCGGCTTTATGATCGGTTTCCTAAAGGCCGGACAGGCGACGGTTTTCCCTGTTCCGATAAGACCGTCGCAGCCTAAAATAAACAGGAGAACAGTATGAAAAGCTTAAAAAGAGGAAAAAATCTGATAACATTTATGATGCTGATATTCCTTGCCGGAATAATTATGCTGATAGTTAAAATTCAGATGGAGGCGTCGTTTTATATAAGCAATTCAGGTTCACGAGATCTTGGCTATGTTTATGACTGCAACGGCGACATAATTTTTGACGACGAAGCTCAAGAGGGAGATTATCCGGACGGTTATTTCAAAGACGTCGGCAATCTCATAGGCGACGCCAGCGGTCAGATGACCAATACGTTAGTCGCAAACAACCTTGAAAGACTCAGCAACTACAGCTTTACTAAAGGCATTACAAGAAAAGGCGGAAGGCGGCTATTTACACTACGCTTGACCACAGCGCAAATGAGAGGGTATATTCTGCGTTCGGCAGTAAAAACGGCTGCGCTATAGCATATAACTACAAGACCGGAGAAATATTGATATGCGTCAGCAAACCGAACGTAGATCCTCTGAAGGGCTACGAGGATCTTGAGGAAGGAAGTCTTCTCTGCAAAGCGTTTTACAAAACCGTTCCCGGTTCAACTCAGAAAATTTCAACTCTCATAGCCGCTGTAGAAACTATGGGTATTGATAAGCTGAGCGAAAAATCATTCGTCTGCGAAGGCAGCTATACAAACCGTACGGGAGAAGTAATCAATTGTCATAACCTTTACGGTCACGGAACGCAAAATATAACCGAAGCCTTTCAGAATAGCTGCAATCCGTTTTTTGCACAGCTTGTAGAGGATTCCGACTGGAATCTGAGCGATATTGAAAAAATATACAGGAGACTTGGATTTTCGGTGAACGGATCCGCGTCAGGTTCCATAGACATTAACGGAATAATTTCTCAGACTGCTTCAACGGAGCTTACGGATAAATATGAATTCAACACTCAGTGGAGCTGTATCGGTCAGGGCATGAGTATTGTAAGTCCCTGCCAGATGATGATGTGGCAAAGCGCAATAGCCAATGAATCCGGCAAATCAACTATGCCCTATCTGATAGACCATGTGACAAACGTAAACGGCAGAACAGTCGAATCATCGTCAGTTTCATATTCAGATCAGCTATTTTCATCATCTACCGCATCTGAAGTCAAAAAAATAATGCTGGAAAACGGACTGAATTATACCGGCTCCATACCCGGTTACAATCTTGGTATCAAAAGCGGTACCGCGCAGGTCAAAAACGGTGAAGAAGAAAATTCGCTGCTTACCGGTTTTGTAGATGATGAAAGCTTTCCGATTGCCTTTGCCGTTTTAATAGAAAACCGACAGTCCTCTGATATATCAACCGATTCTATTGTTTACGAAATTTTATCAAATCTTGATTAAAACTTTCATTTTACTTGACTTTTTTTATTAATTGTGTATAATATAATAAGAGAAGATTGATGGAATTTTATTAACTATTTGAGGAGGATTACAATTGAAAATCAAAAAGTTGCTTATTTCCTGCGCAGCTCTTTTTGCTGTGGCAGCGTCGTGCATGACCTCCGCTTTTACAGGCATTACGTCTTCAGCGGAAACTGACGACTGCAACGACGACTGGCTGCATGCGTCGGGCAGCAGGCTTTATGACATGAACGGCAACGAAGTATGGCTGACCGGAGCCAACTGGTTCGGATTCAACTGTTCGGAAAATGTTCCCCACGGACTTTACGCCGCCGACTGTGACAAATTTTTATCTAATGTTGCCGATAAAGGAATTAATATTATACGGTTTCCTATTTCCACAGAGCTGATTTATTCATGGATGAAGGGAACTCCGAATCCGGTACAGAGTGTTCAGGCAGGATATGATCCGCCGTATGTAGACATAAACAGAGACTTTGTTCTTGAGGACGGAAAAACTCTTAAAAACAGTGAAGAAATATTTGATATAATTATGCAGAAATGCAAAAAATACGGTATTAAAGCGCTCATTGACATTCACAGCCCCCATTCCGACAATTCCGGACATAACTATAATTTATGGTATGGTAAGGAGACAAAGGACGGTACTCTTATAACTACAGACATATGGATAGACACGCTTGTTTACCTTGCCGATAAATACAAAAACGATGATACGATCGTTGCCTATGATTTAAAGAACGAGCCGCACGGTAAAGGTCAGGAAGGAAGCAGCGCCGCAAAATGGGACGATTCAACTGATGAGAATAACTGGGCATATGCGGCGACCAAATGCGCCAATGCTATACTCGACGTCAATCCAAACGCGCTTATACTAATAGAAGGCGTTGAACAGCATTAAGAAGCAGCAGCTTTACATGGGGACAGCCTGATTCCGAATCAAATCCGCCTTATTATGCAGGATGGTGGGGAGGCAATCTCAGAGGAGTTAAGGATTATCCTATAGAATTGGGATCTGCTGAAAGAAACAGCCAGATTGTTTATTCTCCGCACGATTACGGTCCGTCGGTGTGGCCTCAGTCATGGTTTCAGAAGGATTTTACAACACAGTCTCTGCTTGACGATTACTGGTACGACACATGGGCATATATAAATGATCAGGATATCGCGCCGCTGCTTATCGGTGAATGGGGCGGTCATATGGACGGCGCAGAAAATCAAAAATGGATGGAATTACTGCGCGATTACATGATAGACAATCATATTAATCATACATTCTGGTGTCTTAATCCGAATTCGGGCGATACGGGCGGACTTTTAAGCTATGATTTCATGACATGGGATGAGGAAAAATACGGTCTATTTGAAAAATCTCTCTGGCAAACAAATGTTTCGGGAAAGTATATAGGACTTGATCACAAAATACCGTTAGGCGAAAACGGAACCGGAATGACTGTTACAGAATATTACGAAAAATACGCCGATTCTGAAGGAAGCAATCTCGATTCAGACGGTTCAGTCAATCCGAAGCCGACAGAGGAAACAACAGAGCCTTCACAGGCGGAAACTGAAGCTTCTACAACTGTAACCGAAGCTTCATCTGCAACATCAAAGCCTTCTGACGAAGTTACTGCTTCGAAATACGGCGACGTAAATTTAGACGGCAGTGTAAATATTGCGGACGTTGTAGCGATAAATATGTATCTGCTTAATCCGGAATTAAATACGCTGGAGCCGTTAGGAGCGGCGAACGCCGATTGCGCCAAGGACGGTGAAATTACAACATCGGACAGCCTGCTTCTTATGAATTATGTAGCTATGGTTGTAACCGAGGATAAGCTTGGACAGTAATATAAAATTATAAAGCCGCTTAGTAATTAAACTAAGCGGCTTTATAATTTCAATTAAGAACCAATATGCCTATATTAAGATATGCTGCGAAAATAGTCCAAATAAGATACGGCAGATTGATATATGCGGCAGCCGGACTAATTTTTCTGAAAATCATAATCATAAATATTATCAGTATCAGCAGAATTATGATTACTGCAACAGATAATCCCATTTGCTGAAATTTGAAAAACACGATACTCCACAAAAAGTTTACAAATAATTGTAATCCGTATAAAGTCAAAGCGAATTTCTTTTTACTGTCGCTTGCGTCTGAAACATAAATCATATACGCCGAAACTCCCATAAGAGCGTAAATAATAAACCAAACTGCCGGAAAAACTGCTGAGGGAGGAGACAAAGACGGTTTTGTCAGCTCACTGTAATAAGAAAACGCGTTTCCTGTAATAAGTCCTGACAATGCCCCTACCAGTTCTGTAATCACAATAAATATAAGCAGCTCAGTTAATTGTATCTTTTTCATAATCACTCCTGTTAAATATTAATTTTAATATATTTAAATTTATGCGGCTTATATAAAATTAATTCGTATTTTACTATGAATAAAAAAACGGCGGCAAATGCCGCCTCGCATATATTAATTAGCTTTTCTGCCTTTCCAGACGTTAAGAACGATATAAATTGCTATTAAAATAATAACTGAAACTCCAAGAATTAAATACATTGAAGTAATACTTACGTCATTTCCGAAAAAATATAGATTGCAGTCAACTAAATCCTTAATTCCGTTTATAACTTCTGATGGAAATCCCTGATTTTCCATTTCCTCAAAAACGCCGCGAAGAGCATGATTTCTCATAAGAGAAGTACCGTATGTTCCGGGCAGAAAAGAAATTACCTTTTGAAGTCCTTCCCCGAACTGGGATATAGGCATATAGGCTCCCATATAAATCCGTATCCTGCGCTTATAATAGTACCAACTGCCGACATTTGTCCCTGTGACGACAGAAAAAAATTAACTATACTTGACAAGGCGGCGCCAAACATAACCAATAAAAATATGTCAAGCATTATAAAAATAATATCTGTAATCGACAAATACCAGCCTGTATTTGCTATGTATACCAGTGAAGCTGCGGCGGCAACAATGCAAATAATAAGAGTAGTCAATACGGTGGAAATATAATATCCTAAAGCTAATGTTGAGTTTTTAACAGGCGCAATTCCCAAATCATGTCGCGCCCCTGTTACCTTATCCTGAACCATAAGCATATTGGAACAGAATGAAACTGTAACACAGCAAACCGCAAGCAAAGAGGAAAAAAGCTGTCCTCCTACGCAACCGTTTATTAACTTATCCGGCGCTGTAAAACCGTTTCCCATATTTTCCAAGCTTCCGCTGAAAGTGTCACGGTAAACATTATTGAGAAATGTAGAATAAAGAAACAGAAGTATCAGCGGCGTTATAAGGGAAGTAAAAAACATCCCCTTATCTTTAAAAAACAGCTTAGTATCTCGTTTTATAAGAGCCTTCAGTTTACTCATTTTTCTGATCCTCCCAAAAGTTTTTTACCTGTAACCGAGAGAAAAACATCGTCCATTTTACCCTTTACAATTTCATAATCCTCAAAAATCTCCGGGTACTTTATTATAAGCTTCGTTGCCTCCGATGTATTTGGCACCGCAATACGATATGCTCCCCTTAAATATTCATAATCTGAAAATATCTTTTTTACCTGTTTCTCGTCAACTCCGTAAAGAGTAATAAAATCTCCGGTATACTCGTTTTTCAATTCACGGGAGTACCCTCTGCTGAAATTCTTCCACCGTCTAAAATAACAACATAATCGGCGTCTGACGCTTCTTCCATATAATGCGTCGTTAAAAATACAGTCATTTTATTTTTATCCTTTAAACCTGAAATTACATTCCAAAGTAATTTTCTTGTCTGAGGATCAAGTCCCGTTGTCGGCTCGTCCAGGATAAGTATTTTCGGTTCATGAAGCAACGCACGCGCAACATCAATTCTGCGCCTCTGTCCGCCGGAAAGCTTTCCGACAGCTCTTCCAAGTAAATCATCAAATTCAAGAAGCTGTGAAAGCTCTGAAAGTCTGTTCTTAAAGGCTTTACCGTTTATACCGTAAAGAGCCGCACGACTTTCCAAATTGTCCTTGACAGTCAAAGCCTTATCAAGTACCGAATTCTGAAATACCACGCCTAATTTATTTTTTATTTTACTCATATCGAAATCAAGATCCAAATCGTCTATTATAACCTTTCCTGAATCCTTAGCAAGCTGACCGCACATAATAGATATTGCAGTGCTTTTGCCCGCACCGTTTACTCCCAGAAACGCAAACAGCTCTCCCTCTTTGACCTTAAGACTCAGGTCCTGTACAGCCCTTACCTCGCCGAAGCTCTTATTAAGATTACTTATTTTTATAATATTCATATATCCTTCCTTTCAAAGCTTATTATTTTAGTTATTTAACTATACAACGTTTTTAAATTTATTCAGGTTTTATGACTATGGCAATTTTATAGTTCAGTTTTCAAATCACATCTATATAAGTATAACATATGATTTATGAAATAGCAAATTATAATATTCTTTCTCTAAATGTAAACTTTTTATGAACAAACATAGAAAAGTCTTGAAATTTGTAAAAAAATGGTATATAATTAATTTGTAATCTTAAAAATCCTGAGTTTATAAGATTTCCCTCATTTTTTCAAAATCCCGTCTTAATCTAAGGCGGGATTTTTTTATTGCATAAAAAAAGCGGCGTCTGTTTAACACAAACGCCTCCGGAAGGATAATTGTTTATATAAAAGATGAAATAATATCAATTTTGAGTAGACTCACTGCCTCCGAATATTTGATCTCCCTGTGTTACTTCCTCCAAGGTTACATCAATATTAATATCTGCTCCATTCCTTGAAATGTTAAGAGTAATCGTATCTCCCGCATTATGCTCATCCTTTTTCTTGTTAAGCTCGTCATCAGTAGATACAGATTCTCCGTTTACGCCGATTATTATATCTCCGGCCTGAATGCCGGCCTTTTCAGCAGCTCCGTTAGGAGTAACTGATCTAACATAAACGCCGATAGGCATATTATAAAGAGTCGCCGTATATTCATCTACGTTGCTTACGCTGATACCGATCTGCGGTCTGCCTGTAACATAACCGTAATTAATCAAATCGTCGATAATTGTCTGAGCCTGAGTCATAGGAATAGCAAATCCGAGACCTTCAACAGAAGCAGAACCTGACGTCGAGTATGTTGACGACATTTTAGCAGAATTTATTCCTATCACCTGACCATAGCTGTTTACAAGCGGACCGCCCGAATTACCCGAGTTAATCGCTGCGTCCGTCTGAATAAGGCTCATGTTCTTATCGTTTATAGTAATTTCACGATTCAGCGCAGAAACTATACCGCATGTTACAGAGCCAAAAAGCTCGAATCCAAGCGGATTACCGATGGCAATAACAAGCTCTCCTACCTGAAGATCGTCGCTGCTGCCAAATTCGGCTGCCTGAAGATCCTTTGCGTCAACCTTTAAAACGGCTATATCGGTATCCTCGTCATAGCCCTTTATTGTAGCCTCATACTCGGTTTTATCAGACATAAGTACTGAAACCGAGCTTGCTACGCCGTATCCGTATTCTGTGTCGTTAATAACATGGGCGTTAGTAATAATATATCCGTCCGAGGTCATTACAATACCTGTACCAGTTGCAGTTGCCGGCTGAGTCTGAGTCTGCCCCTGACCGAAAAACCATCCGCCCGACGTGTCTCCGCCGGTCGTTGTAAATTCAGAGGATATTCCTACTACCGCAGGCATAACCTTTTCAACCGCCTCCGGTATAGTCAGACCGTCTGATCTTGCAGCAAGCTGAAGCCAGCTCTTGCTTTCGCCTGTCGCTTTATTTGACGTCTGCGACGATGAATTATCGTCATCACCGGAATCTTCTTTTTTGTCGGTTTGAGAGCTGCTTGACCTGCTGAAAAAACCGTCAAGCTTGTCATTGCTGTCCAGATACCTGTAGCACTGTATCGAACCTGCTGAAATTACAGCCGCGCATACTGCAAAAGCAATAACTTTTGTAAACATATGTTTTTTCTTTTTGGGCTTTTCAATATCAGGACCGTTGGGATGCGCATTGTTTTCCTTCGGATAATTATAGCTGAAAGAACTATGATTATTCTGATCTTCCGAATTATTCTGAACGTTATCTTCAGGACGGTTAAAATCGTTATCTAACATAATAAAACTTCCTTTCTATGTAAAGCATAATTGTTTTTTGTGTATGATTATATTATACTTTTTTGTGTGAAAACTATATGATAGCCTACAGAAAAAAATGTAAAAGGCCTGTGCTGAAAATACTTATGCACAGTGTGCGGCATATAATTAATAACGCTTTACAAATTTATAAGCTATTATGACTCAGATATTTCTATTTCGCTTCCAACAGGAGTTTTATACACTTTAATTTTTTTGTCTATTCTATTCTTAAGCTCTCCGACGTGAGAAATAATTCCTATAAGACGTTTACCCCCCGCAAGTCTATCAAGAAGATCCAAAGCCTGATTCAAAGAATTGTCGTCAAGCGTTCCGAAGCCCTCGTCAATAAACATTGAATCAATCTGAATACCGCCTCTGTTTTCCTGAACAATATCTGACAGACCAAGCGCAAGAGCAAGAGCTGCAAGAAATGATTCTCCCCCTGAAAGAGTGCTTACGTCTCTCCATTGGCCAGTTTTCCTGTCCAATACCTCAAGCTCCAATCCGGACTGGCGGCGTAAATCCTTCGTTCTTTCGCTGCATTTAAGAACAAAGGCGTCGTCGGTAAGCAGTTTTAGTCTTTTGTTGGCGCATGATATAATCTGCCTGAAATAATATCTCTGAACATATGCTTCAAACCTTATTTTAGATTTCCCGCCTCCCTGCTGACCGCTTGCCGTCTTATAAAGATCATTAATAATTCCCCAATCGTTCCTTATAATCTTCTGTTTTTCAATCAGCCTTTTCATATTTTTTACTACACTGGCATTAATATCCAATCTTGTCCTAACAGAAGATATCTGTTCTGAAATATTTTTTAACTTGTCTGATATTTCTGATTTTTCTTTTTCCAAAGTCGCTATATCAACTCTGATTTTTTTTAGAGTAATCCTTTTCAGTTCCTTTATGCTCGATTCAAGTATATTAACGGACGAATTATAGTCTTCAATTTCCCTTTCATACTTTTCTATTATTTCCGGATCAAGCTTAGACGATTCATAAGCTTCCGTGCTGTCAAATCTGCTTTGAGATAAAGCGTTTTCAAAGTCCATTAAATAGCGCTTTTCTTCTTTTTGAAGCCGTTCAAGCTCGCTTTTATTGAAGCTTTTTCTCTCATCAAGCTTAAGTCCGTTCTGCATTTCATTATTATAGACGCTTTCCGCTTTTTTTAAATTTTCTTCAGTATTTTCTATTTGCTTTTTTATTTCACTCAAATTCTTTAATAAAGCTTCCTCTGATTGTTCTTTTATAATTTCATTCTTCTCAATATTTTCAACGGCAGCCTTAAACAAAGCGCACTCTTCCGAACACTTTTTATAGGTTTCTCTGAGCCTTACTGCCGATTCCTCCAATTCGTTTACAGCAGACTGCGACGGCGTATCTTCAGATAAACCGGCAGGTCTTGGGTGACTATCTGATCCACACACGGGGCAAGGCTTGCCGTTTTCTAGCCTTTCTGCAAGCAATCCCGCCTGACCTAATATAAACGCGTCAAGCGCCTTACGGTATTCTTATCAGCAGACTCGCTTTTTTCTCTTAGATTTAAAAGCCTTTCCGACGCCTGCGCATACTTTTTTCTGTTTTCGTTAAGCTGCCTAAATAACGGCAAGGCATTTCCAGTATGGTATATTTTCTGCGCAGCTCGTCAAGACATTCCGATTCTCGTTTAGCCGCTTTATACTTTTCAGATGCGGTATATAATTTATTTTTGTGCTCAGATTCCTGCTGCTCAAGCATAATGCGTTCATTATTCTTTTGGGATAATGATCGCCTCCTATCCTCAAGAAGTTTTTCATGAATTAATATCTGTCCAGCCTGTTTTGCATTACTTATTTCTATAGCCTTTTTATTCATAGCGTCTGATTTTTGAAGGCAATCACTTAATTCTTTATTCTTTTTTTCAAGCTCTTCCAATTTTAAATTTAGCTCTCGCCCCTCGGCTATAAGCCTTATATGATGATCGTTAGATTCTGAAAGCTCGTCTTTTTTTAAAATCATTTTTTTAAGAAGAGAAATATATTTAATATTGTCCTTAGTCAAAAAATCAAGATACGCCTCAGCGCAGACTTCGTCGCTTTTATCAATCTCCCCTGAGTCTGTGATTCCCCTGCTCATTTCATTTTTTAATTCCCATGTAATTTTTTCAGACTGTGATTCCAAATCCGCGTCAATTTCTTTAAGCTTCTGCTGAAATCTGTCATACAGTGAGGTATTAAACAGCTTTTGAAATATCTGTTTTCTATCGTCGCTTTTATTATTAATAATTTTCAGGAAATCTCCCTGAGCTATCATAACAGTCTGTGAAAACTGATTCCGGTTCAGCCCTATGATTTCTTCAATTTTCTTACCGGCCTCGTCGGTTTTTGTCCAAACGGAACCGTTTGATAAATCTGTAAGAACAGCCTCATGCTGGGTGACAATCATACCACCGGAACGTCCTCGCTTGCTCAGTCTTTCATAAGACGGGGATCTTCTTATTTCATAATGTTTTCCATGCTGTTCAAATTCAAAAATAACATAAGTCTCAGCGGAAGACAAGGCGAAATCGGAACGAAAGGATTTTACGCTTCTTCTGTCGCGTCCTCCGCTTGCCTCTCCGTAAAGAGCAAATGAAATAGCGTCGAAAATGGTAGTCTTGCCTGAACCGGTATCCCCTGTTATCAAATACACCCCGCTTTTTCCGATTTTAGTAAAATCAATCTCCGTTATTTCAGCAAAAGGCCCGAACGCCGACATTATAAGCTTCAAAGGTTTCATTCCACCGTCTCCTCAAGATCATTAAATATTTCCCTAATTATTTCAAGCTGCTTTTCACTTGGATAAACTCCATTATTCTGAAGCGCATAAAAATCACCAAACAATTCCTCAGGACTTTTATTTTCTATTGATTCTTCCGAATAAACGTCCGTTTCATACGAGGTCTTAGAGTTATCTATACTGAATTTCAGCATATTCGGGAATACGCTTCTCAGGGCTATTCTGGCGTCGGGTGAAACCGTTTCATCTGTAATTATAACTCGTATGTAATCCTCGGTATAGCTTTTATTCATTAATTCCTCAAAGCTTCCTTTTATGGTCTTTACATCGTGAGGAAGTATTATCGGCGCCGTATTAATCTTTATATCATTTTTTCCCTTAACCTCAACTACGGTAAAGGATTTTTTGTGAAATTCCTCCGACAGTGAATATTTAAGCGGAGAACCGGCATATCTTACCGTTTCTCTGCCGCACCGCTGCGACTGATGAAGATGCCCTAAAGCGACATATCAAAAATATCAAAAATTTCTGCGCTTACGCTGTCCAGTCCTCCGATAGCAAATTCTTCGGAATCACAAGTTTTGGCGCCAGTTATAAACTGATGGCATACCAATATATTAATTCGATTTTCATCAATATACGAGTTTTCTATAACGGTTTTTACTGCTTGTTCATAGGAAAGCTGCTGCTTCTCCGGATAAAACTGTCTTACATTAGCCGGTTTAATGAATGGAAGCAGATGTATTGTGATTTTATTATCCTCGTCTATGCTCTGCAGCTTTCCCGAAAAAGGTTCGGGAGCATATATTCCGCTCTTTTTAATTATAGAAGAATAATATGATATTCTTTCAGGAGAATCATGATTTCCGCTTATCATATAAATTTTTGAACCGATATTTGATAAATCCGTAATAAAATTATTAAATAATTTCATGGCTTCTGCTGAGGGAACAGATTTGTCATAAATATCCCCCGCAATTATCACGCCCTCGCACTTTTGTAACATATAGGCGTCAACAGCCTGTTTTAAAACCTCCCTCTGATCATCAATAAGACTATAATCATTAAGACGCTTACCAAGATGAAGATCAGAAATATGAAGCAGCTTCATTTTAATCTCCGTTCTGCCGGTTAAGGCGATATTGTTATTTAAAAATTTCTTAAATAATATTGCGTTATGTCTTTCAGTTATCATTTGGCTGAGGAGGCGTTTTAAAAACAATGGAGCCGGATTGTTTTTCCCGCCCCATTAATTTTATCATCCTTTCAGCATGTTTAAATGCCGTATGTATCTTCTTGGAATGTTAATACCTACCATGTAGCCCATTCTCAAAGTATTCAGAAATAATACTGAAATCGTCCTTATAAAATTATTTATGTCAATATTTTGTTGAAAGAAGATATTAATTAGAAAAAATGCCGGTTCAACATTAAATTGAATCGGCTGTTTTAGTTATTTCCCCAACTGATTTTACATTATATTTTCCTAATAAAACAATATTTATTTTATCATATAACTGCATATAAATTTGTTTCCCATGCAGGTATATAAAGCTGATGGCGTATATAGAGCTTATATTTGGAATTAAGCTTATGCACAAGCAACGGAAGCTCAAATAAATCTTCATTTCTGTGATAGAGGGCTACCATAAGCCTGGGATTATATCTCGCTATAGTCTGACATGCGCCCCAGAGCGCTTCCCGCTCTGCTCCTTCAACATCCATTTTTATAAGCGTAGCTTCATTTCCGTTAAGAATACTGTCTACCGACCTACCCTCAATATATTTTGTTCCTCTGCTAGCAGCAATTGAAGACTGTCTCCCTGATTTTGCACTGAACGGAAGCTGAGTATCAATACACCAGGCAGCATTATTGTATGCGTAAATATGATTTTTTCCTTCAATATTTTTACAAAGCTTTTTGAAGTTTTTTCTGTCTGGCTCCATAGCGTAAATCCGAACATATCTGTTACGTGTAATTTCAAGCATTTCCAATATTGTATCTCCATTATATGCTCCAAGATCAACATAATGCTCATTCAGATTCGGCTTAATTATATCACGGTAAATCTCAGTTTTTGTCGCGGTTATATTTTCAAGATGACTTATATCTCCGCTGATTTTAAAATTAATAATTGACGCGAAAACCTTTCTTGAATAATTATCTGCAAGAAGCTCGTAGACCTCCTGAAGTTTATCAGCGTTTCTTACGCAATACTCATATGTAAACAAACCGCTACCGATAACAGGCACGTCCGGCACATATAGCTTATGCTTTTTTCCAATCATTTTTATTCTGTCTACAAGCTCTTCATATCCGGCAGCAAATGCCAGTACTACTGCAAAATCGGATTCACGCTCCTCTACCTCAGAAAGCCTCATAACCCTAAAGCCCTGAAAATAATGCCCTCTTACGAAATCGTCGCTTGCAAAAATTCCTGCTGTTTTTATTCCGTATTTTTTAAATACTGACATAATTTTAATAGCTCCGTCCCCCATTCCGTAAATATAAACCGGACGGTGTTCCTTTTGAAGCTTTTCCCAGCAGGTTTCTTTTTCAGTTATAAATTCAAGCATTTTTCCACATCTCTTTTAAAATAATTTCATTCAGTTGTAATCGTCTTCGTGATCGTCGCAATCATGAACGTCATATCCTATCATATCCCGGCCTCTCGTTCTGTAACGGTCGCGCTGTATATTAATATATTTATCAAGCTGCTCCAATACCTTTCTTGGAGCCTTAACGGATTTTATTTCCTTGATAGGCGTATCCGTATCTCTGACATACAATATAATAGTTCCGCAACCAAATATTCTCTGTTTCAAAGGAAGCATCAGCTTTTTGTCTGTCACAGTATATAAATCGAGCTCATCCTCCGCAAGACTAAGTAGACCAACTCTTGTAATAAATTTATTTTCCGTAAGAAAATATCTTGTAAACGAAAGCGGAAGTCCGAAAAGAGTACGCTTTTTGTCCGTCCAAATATAATCTATTTCATTTTTGCCCATTTCAAAACTCCGTTTATCAGGAGAGAGTCGTCTCTCCTGATTATAAATTAATAATAATCTGACCGTTATCGGCAGCCGGCGCGTCAAAGACCTTACCCTCTGCCGTGATTTTAAATGCTCTGCCGCTTGTATAAGTTACGCAGATCTCATTTCCGTTTCTTTCGGCCTTCATAGACATAACCCTATTGGCGTCAATATCATAAACCTCAGTCTCCGACGATTTTCCGTCCTCAAGATTATATATAACCGCGTTTGCATTATTAATATAATCATATTCAAAGCTGTTGTTAAAATCGCCGTAAACAATAATAGATCCGGGCTTAGCTAATACAGGCATTTCCAGATATGAACATTTCTTCTTTACATATCTTCCGCCCTCAATAGTTTCTCCGGTAATAATATCGGTCCACTTTCCTTCCGGAAGATAATACTGAACCACTCCGTCTTCACTGAGAACCGGAGCGCAAAGGAGATTATCACCCAGCATATATTGTCTGTCAAGGAAAAGACAAGCCGGATCTTCCGCGAAATCTATAACCATGGCTCTCATCATAGGAACGCCGGTAGACGATGTCTTGACAGCCTGCGAGAACAAATACGGCATAAGTCTGCCCTTAAGCTTTGTAAAGAACCTAAGTACTGCGCAAGCGTTTTCAGGGTTTTCGGGAGTATCATCCTCATAAGCCCACGGAACCCTGTAAGAGGTTGAACCGTGCAGACGGCTGTGAGTTGACATCAGACCGAACGCGCACCATCTTTTATAAACGTCAGGAGATGCGGTAGCCTCAAAACCGCCGATATCATGACTAAAATATCCGAAACCGGACGCACAGAGCGAAAGACCGCCTCTGAGAGTTTCTGCCATTGAAGAATATTCGGCTGAACAATCGCCGCCCCAATGAACCGGGAACTGCTGTCCGCCGGCCGTTGCGCTTCTGGCAAACAGACAAGCCTGATTCTCTCCGTAATAATCCTTAAGAACATTAAAAACAAGCTTATTGTATAAATATGTGTAATAATTATGCATTTTAACAGGATCTTCACCGCTGAAATACTTCACCTTTGTAGGTATTCTTTCGCCAAAGTCAGTTTTTATCGCAGTTACTCCCATATCGCATAAAGCGCGTATTTTTGACGCATACCATTCGCATGCCTCAGGATTTGTAAAATCGACAATAGCCATGCCCGGCTGCCACATATCACACTGAAAAACGCTTCCGTCTGTATTTTTAATAAAGTAGCCGTTTTTAACTCCCTCGTCAAACAGACTTGAACGCTGCGCTATATACGGATTGATCCATACGCATATGCCCAGCCCTCTTTCCTTAAGCCTTTTGAGCATAGCCGGAGGATCCGGGAACTGAGTTTTATCCCAATCGAAATTACACCACTCGTATCCCTTCATCCAAAAGCAGTCAAAGTGAAACATCTGAAGAGGAATATCCCTCTCGGCCATTCCGTCTATAAACGACGTTATCGTTTCTTCGTCATAGGTTGTAGTGAACGACGTAGACAGCCACAGACCGAACGTTTTGGCCGGAGGCAAGGCAGGTTTTCCCGTAAGCGTCGTATAATTTGACAATACCTCGTGCAGATTTTCTCCGCCGATAACAAAATATTCAATTTCCTCGCCCGGAACGGTTATTGAAACCTTAGACACGGTATCAGACGCAATTTCATAGGAAACCTTATCGGAACTGTTGACAAAAACTCCGTATCCGTTAGATGAAATGTAAAAAGGAACGCATTTATAGCTCTGGTCAGAGCAAGTGCCTCCGTCGGAATTCCACATTTCAACGTTCTGACCGTTTTTAACAAAGGTAGTAAATTTTTCACCAAATCCGTAAATACATTCTCCTATACCGAGAGTAAGCTGCTCTCTTATATATGTGTTATGCTCGTCTGCCGGATAGCTCCAAAAGCTGTCGTCCCGCATGCTGTTGATACGGTTATCGGCTCTGAACTGATTTTCTTCAATATAAGACGTAGCTCTCCATGCTCCGCCGGTAAGACGTTTTCCCTTATAGCTGAATTCAACGTCCCAGTCAAAGCCTTTCTTTATTCTCACCTTAGTGCTGCCGGAAGTCATCTCAGCAAAATCTTCTCCGGTCTTTATCTCCGGAATATAGCCCTGATCTTCATTAAGCTCAAATTTAGGAGCATTTTTCAAAGTTCCCTTATGATGAACAACAGACACCTTAATAACGTCCGGAGCAGTTGATTTATAAGTGATCTCAAAGGTAACTCCGCCAAGAGTCATAGCTCTGTTATAAATCGCCGAAGAGGTTGCAAAAACTGTTATTGAATTAGGAGTTGTCGTTATTTCATAGGCCATAACGGCATAATTCACGTTAAAACCCCTTTGATTAAGCCAAAATCCGTCTGAAAATTTCATATTTTCAAACTCCTTCCGTTTTTCATAATAGTACTATCATTTTAACATAATACTCTTTATATGTCAATTAAAATTCATCATATTTATATAGTATTAACCTATCTGTTGTGCTTTTTAATCACATGTTTATCCTATTAAATTTATCAGCACTTCTTTATTTTCGCAAAATTAGCCATAATTTTTTTCGTTCCTACCTTATCGAAGGCAATTTCCAGCATTGCGTCGTTTGCCATTTTCTTAACGCTTAGAATAGTTCCCTCTCCGAATATATTATGCATTACCTTTTCCCCGACTGAATAAACGGTATTTGCAGGTGAATCAGACGGTTTCGCCGTTTTGATCTTAGCGATTTGCTGCTGCAACGATATAGACGAGCTTGCGTTTGTAACAGGCGGCTTATCTGTTTTGGCAATAATTGTGTTATCATGCTTGTCTATAAGAGTCTTATCTATTTCTCTGATAAATCTGGAGGTTGTATTCCGCTGCGTGGTTCCAAAAAGCATTCTTTGTGCAGCGCTGCTTAAATATAGTCTTTTTCTGGCTCTTGTAATAGCGACATAAGCCAGTCTGCGTTCTTCTTCAATTTCCGAATCACTGTTAAGACATCTGCCGCTTGGGAAAATACCGTCCTCCATACCTATTGCAAATACATTATTAAATTCAAGTCCTTTTGCTGAATGAACCGTCATCATAACTACAGCGTCGGTATCGGCGTCCATTTTATCAAGGTCGGTATACAGCGATATTTCCTCAAGGAATTCATTTAAGGACGGTTCGTCGCTTTCACTAATATATGAAACAATTGTAGATTTTAATTCGCTGATATTCTCTAACTTCGGTAATCCGTCGTCTCCGAGACTTTTCATATATTCGAGATAACCGGTTCGCTCCAGAAGAAAATCAAAAAATTCATCTAAGGGCATTTCTTCTGACGCGGACTGCAATTCAGAAAACATTTCCGCAGCGGCTTTAAGAACTCCCGCTTTTTTTGAAAGTAAAGGATAATCGCCGGCATTTTTCATTACTTCTATCGGAGAAAGACCAAGGTCGGATGTAATATCGTTAATAAGGCTTAACGTACTGTCGCCTATACCTCTCTTAGGCTCGTTGACTATTCTTCTGAATCTAAGTATATCATTTTCATTATTTATGACTGCAAGATAAGACGTCAAATCCTTAATTTCCTTACGGTCATAAAATCTCATACCTCCGAATACACGATACGGAATACCGCTTTTTACAAACGCCTGCTCTATAGTATTGGACTGGGCGTTCATTCTATATAAAACCGCGCTGTCCCCGAACTTATCGCCGTTTTTTATACTTTCAAGTATAGCGGAGGCTATAAATGACGCCTCGTCACGCTCGTCCCTTGCCCTGTACCAAACTATCCTTTCGCCTTCACCGCTGTCGGTCCATAATTTTTTTGATTTTCTTTCTGAATTATTCTTTATTACAGAGTTTGCCGCGTCCAGTATATTCTGCGTTGAACGGTAATTCTGTTCAAGCCTTATTACCTTGCAAGCATTATATTGCTTTTCAAAATTCAATATATTTTCAATTGTAGCCCCTCTGAATTTATAAATACTCTGATCATCGTCTCCCACCACGCACAGATTATTGTGCTTTGCCGACAAAAGACTTACCAGCCTGAACTGAGCGTGATTAGTATCCTGATATTCGTCTACCATTATATATTTATATCTGTTCTGGTAATATTCAAGAGCGTCGGGATAATCGGTGAGTATTCTTACCGTAAGATTTATAATATCATCAAAGTCCACTGCGTTTGAGGCGAATAATCTTTTCTGATATTCCCTGTAAACCCTTGAAATCACAGTTTTTCTGTAATCCTTACCAACTCTTTCTTCATAATCGTCAGGATTCAAAAGACTGTCCTTAGCAGATCCGATTTCCGATAAAACAGCCTTTGGCGATAATTGCTTTTCCGATATGCCAAGATCTGTCATACAAGCTTTTATTACCCTCTGGCTGTCGTCGGAATCATAAATTGTAAAACTGCTCTGGTAACCCAGCCTTTCAATATCCCGTCTCAGGATTCTTACGCACGCCGAATGAAAGGTCGCAGCCCTGATATCTGAAGCTTCTTCGCCCAGCATTGTATAAAGCCTCTCCTTTAATTCTCCGGCCGCCTTATTTGTAAATGTAATTGCCAGAATGTTCCAAGGCTTTATCGGTTCATGTGCAACAGCGTCTCTGAGAGAAGATAAACTAACTTCTTCTCCTTTTAAATAATTTTCAAGTAAAAGACAGTCGTCTTCATTTCCCTGATATGAACTATCGAAATAAGCGTTACCGAAATTAATCATATTCGCAATACGGTTTACTATAACCGTAGTCTTTCCGCTGCCTGCCCCGGCAAGAACCAGAACGGGCCCTTTAACGGAAAATACAGCTTCCTTCTGGCGTTCGTTCATTCTTCCGAAATATTTTTCAAGAGCTTTTCTTTTTAATTCAGTATAAAATGTTGATAACATTTATGATTCTCCAATCAAAATAAAAATATGATATTATTATAACATATTTTTGCCATTGTGAAAAGTCCCTGTAAAAATATAGTTTTTATTATCAAATAGACTATAATTGTTAAAAATATATCAGCTTATTAACACAAATTTAACATATTATCTCTTTTTTATTAATCTGTTTTTTGATATAATATTTAGCGTGTAGAGCACAAGATTAGAGAAAAGAAAAATAACTGGAAAAAAGGCGGAAGAAATTCCGTCTTTTTTCTCTTAAAATAAAACAGCGGACATATAATGTCCGCTGAATTATTTTCAAAGTATAAAGCATATAAGTCCGCTGCAGCCCTCGTTGATAACTCTCTGCAAGGTTTCCTGAAGCTTCATTCTTGCCTCAACCGGCATTTTATAAAGCTTATTATGAAGTCCTTCGTTTACCAGCTCATGCAGCGATTTTCCAAAAATATTTGATTCCCAGATTTTCTTCGGATTTTCTTCGAATCCGGAAAGCAGATACATAACAAGCTCCTCGCTCTGCTTTTCAGTTCCGACAATCGGGCTGACAGTGGTATTGATAGCCGCCTTCATCAGATGTATCGACGGAGCGGAGGCCTTGAGCTTAACTCCGTATTTGCCTCCCTGTTTAATAATTTCAGGTTCTTCAAGTGAAAGCTCGTCAATATCCGGCATTACTATTCCATAACCGGTAGCCTCAACCTCGTCAAGCGCAGGCTTAATTTTCATGAATTGCTTCTTAATATTATTAAGCTCCATAAGAACAGGCAGCAAATCGCTCTCATTAACTATTTCTATACCGGTAGCCTCTCCAAGTATTTTATAGAACAGACTGCTGTCCAGACTAACCTGAATAGTAATGCTTCCCTTACCTAAATTCATATCGGCTACTCTTGAATCAACAACATATTGACACTTGCCCATAAGCTCCGCAGCTCTCTTGACCTCTCTGACTATCCTGACGTTTTCAGCAGCTTCCCTTACGGCTGAAAATACTTCATTTTTTAGCCAATGGCCCTTTTCAAGGCCTGTAATCCACTTTTCCATTCGAATATTTATTTCCTTGATCGGAAAAGCGAACAGAACCTGAGTAATAATATCCCTAATATCCTGTTCATTAAGCTCAAGACAATTAACCGGAATTACGGTTGCCGAATATTTTTCAGAAAGCTCGCTGCATAAAGCTTTAGCGTCCTCCGAGCGAGGATTAACGCAGTTCATTATAACCACAAACGGCTTATCGATTTCATTCAGTTCGTTAATAACCCTCTCTTCAACCTCGGCATATTCATCCCTGGGAATATCAGAAATACTTCCGTCGGTAGTAACCACAAGACCGATAGTAGAATGCTCGGATATGACCTTTCTTGTACCTATTTCTGCCGCCATATTAAACGGAACCTCTTCCTCAAACCACGGCGTCTGGACCATTCTCGGAGAAGAATTTTCTATATAGCCTATTGAGCTGGGAACTATGTACCCAACGCAGTCTATCATTCTCACATTGAATCTCGCGCCGTCTCCCAGATTTACTTCAACCGCCTCTTCCGGAATAAACTTAGGTTCAGTCGTCATTATAGTTTTTCCGGCTGCGGACTGAGGAAGCTCGTCAACAGCCCGTTCCCTCTTAAAATCGCTTTCAATGTTAGGTATCACCAGAGACTCCATAAACCTTTTAATAAAGGTCGATTTGCCTGTCCGGACAGGTCCGACAACGCCAATATATATGTCGCCGTCAGTTCTGCTGGCAATATCGCTGTAAATATCGTTTGTCATATTAATCTCCGTTCTGCCGCAAACTTCAGATAATTTGAAACGAAAACCTCCTCAGCGGCATGACAGAGATTTCCGAGATTTTACCGCGTATACCGCTTACGGCGGCGGTATACACATTTTATTAAACCGCTTCATTATACTATCGGAATCAACAGCATACCGCTCTTGGTTAACCGTTCTTCGTCTAAGTCGTTTTCTTCCATAATAGATCTGACAGAAGTGCTGTATCTCTTAGCTATCTCCCATATATCCTCTCCCTCAACGCCATAATATAGCTTAAGAGCATAATCTCCGTCTCGAACTTTTTTTACTGAGCCGTCAAAATTGACCTCGGTTACCGCTTCACATGATGATGACAGAAATACGTTTCCTGTGATTCTCAGATCAGCTTTAATGGAAATGCTGTCTGAAGACGTTATAGTATATGAACAATCAACAGATGTTACGTTTATATCAGCCGAAGAAGTTCAGAAATGCCGTTTACAGGAATTGTATGCTCAAACGCTTCGGTCTTTTCAATTATAGCCGGCATACCGGTTTCATTTTTTATCATAACGCAGTAATCGATCATACCGCTGACTACAAGAGTTTTTTCCTCATTGTTTACAGCCGTATTTATATTTTTCGGTACGCACCATGTATCATATACACACTCAACATTTCCATTTTCACTTTCAATTGTCAGCTTTTCCTGTATAAGCTCGTTAATTTCAACCGGAGCCTGTTCTATTTTCAGCCTTGACGACGCAAATTCACATGGAAATGATGTTGAATAAACGTCAGTAACTAATTCCGCCGGAAGGTTTTTCACCGCGCTGCAGCTTACGTTTATTCTCAGCTCACACTTTAATATTCTTGCGTCGCCGTTGCTGTCCGCAGACGCAGTTACATCGCAGGAAGCTGTTTCCGCCTTAACCGAGCACGTAAAGCTTTCGTCAAGACCGTCCATATCCACAATCTGACTGAAAGGTACCGGAAATTTCATAGATTCAAGACCGTTTTCACATGAATATAAAACGCAGACTGAAGCTTCGCCCTTTAAAACAAGCTTATTTGCCACTATCTTTTTGTCCGTCACATTTATAACGGAATAGGTTCGAATAATGCTTATTACCGGTTGATTAGAAGAATTAAGTTCAAAATCTTCAGACGCAGAAATTGATTTGAATGCAGATATTTTCTTAGCCGCAAATTCTACAGGAAGCTTTTTCATCTGAGCATTCATTCCGAATATGTCGCAGATTACTTCCTGAGTTCTTTCACCTGTTATTTTAATTTTTATCGAAACCGCACCCCGCATATCTATACGTCTCTGATTTACGACGCGGCAATTAATATGATCTGTTTTCGGAACAAGTGTTACGCTGGGCTTTTCAGCAGTTTCAGAAAGCTGTATACTTTTATTGAAGGTCATCTTCTGACAAATGCATTGCAGAGTATTGCTTTGCTCTGAACAATATAGTATTTTTATATCCGCCTGAAGCTCGTATGAAACAGTATCGCCATTTATGCTGTATGAAAGAACAGACGGAACTATACAGCATTTTACAAGCTTGAAAATATCCGGAAAATAATCCGGCAGTATGTAATCAAGCTCAACACTCTGCTCCTGTATTCCGTCAAAAATGCTTTCAGAAACTGTAAGCATTTCACGGTTAATCTTTAAATCCATTTATATACCTCCTAAATTCATCCAAGTCCGCCGCTTTTACATTTCGGACTTGTACTTGCTAAAACATTATATTCGTACATAGTAATTAATATTCCTTATAAAAAAGCTGAAATTGATATTTAATTTAACCGCAAGTTTTTTACCCTTCCGAATTATATAAATATACGCCGTAACCCAAATAGAAAAGTCCTGTTCATCAAATGAACAGGACTAAATTTTTACTTTTTGGAATATCATCAGATTTATCAAAGCAGGATTTATTCAAAAAAATAAAAAACTCCGGTTAAAATAACCGGAGTTTTTTATTTTTAATATTAAATTACATTAATGTCCTAGCTACTTCAATTGCGTCATAAAGATCGCATACTCCGTCGCCAGTCATATCGCCGATAGCGATCTGTTCATTAGTAAAATCAACCATTCCCATCATGTATTTTGCAATTTCAATTGCGTCATAAAGATCAACCTTACCGTCCATTGTAACGTCGCCGCTTTCATAAGCGCCTGTTACAACGTATGTCAAAGAATTCTTTGTTTCAGCAAATGCCTGAGCGGCTGTCCGTCCGGACCTTCAAGTGTTACAAGATCATATGGCATAAGAGAAAAAGCGGCTTCAAGACGGTTCAGATTAGTTTCTGAAAATCCGAGTGAATCAATTTCTCTGAGAACCTGAATAGCAGCTTCTGAAACTGTGAGATCAGTTACATCGATATTGCCAATGTGACCATTGCTCTGGCAATAGCATCGGCAATCTGCTGATCGCTGTAGTTAAGACCTGCAACGCTGTTTACCCAGTACTTGATAACGCCGTTAATAGTTTTATCAGGTGAAAGACCGATTATGTACTTGTCAACAATAGCCATTGTCATAAACGCCTGGCTGCTGATATAATCTTCAGTCAGAGTTTCAGGAACAACAACTGTTACCTTCTTGCTGATAAGACCGAAAGCAAAGTCATCTACGCCTACGACTGTCTGACCGTCAATTTCAGACGGAATAACGATTTTATCTGCTGTCTTATCTGAATAGTCAGTAATTACAACGCCTTCAGAAACTTCTCTTACAGAAAAAGTCGCTTCTGTTTCTTCTGCAAACGCACTTGCAATCGGCATAGCTGAAGCGAGCATAGCAGCCGCACTGACGCCAGCCATGATTTTTTTCAGAGATTTTTTCATTTTTATTCCTCCATATTTGTAGTTATGTTATTATAATAACATCTTATTGACATTTTGTCAAGCTTTTTTAGTTTTTTTACTTCGTAACATTTCATGAAAATTATGGATAAAAATTGCCAAAATTTATATTCCATAATAAATTATCTATATACCATTAATAATCTTATATTCAAGGTTCTCCCATAATAGCTCCGTTCCTATATCCGTCCCCTCAGGCAGCAGAGCAAGAGCTATTAAAATCGTATCGGCAGTCTCATTGTCAATACGCTTAATTGTAGCGTATTCGCCTTCAATTGCTATAACCTTGTATTTAAACGGACCCAAACAACCATCCTCCCATCAATATTCCCTGTCAAAAGTAATAACTGTATAATAATTATCTTCCATTTTATCAAGCTGTTTGTCTATAAGCTCTTTTATATCATCATTATTGTATTTGCAGTCGTATGGAACGACTATGTCAAAAATCAGATTTGTATGCGTATCTCCGGCAACAAGTCTGAAATCATGTATTTGAAGGCAAGGATCTATATCTAAAATAATATTCCTAATCATATCAAGCGACAAATTAACCTGTTCATTGTCGGTTTCTATAGGATCCATGTGAATAGTCATCAGAATATTAAGCTCTCTGTGAATCCTTCTTTCAAGCTCGTCTATCATATCGTGAACAAAGACAAAATCCTCATTGCTTTTTACCTCTGCATGAAGGCTTCCTATCATATTACCCGGACCGTAATTATGAACTACAAGATCATGGATTCCGATAATCTTATCGCTTTCTCCTACCATTTCCTTAATGGCATATACAATATCCGAGTCAACCGGTTTACCTAAAAGATTATCCACAGTATCTTTTACAATATCAATACCCGACTTGAATATAAACAGCGATACAACCAATCCCATAATTCCGTCTACGGGAAGATTTGTATACAAAGACGATATAACTGCAATACAGGTTGCCGAGGTGGCTATAACATCGGTTCTGCTGTCCTTGGCAGTTGCAAGCATAACGGAAGAATTGATTTTCTTTCCAAGAAAAGCGTTGAAAAACGACATCCAAAGCTTTATAAGAATAGATACTAACAGCGAAATTAATACAATCAGACTGAATGTCAGCTTTTCAGGATGTATTATTTTATTTACAGAATTTCTGAAAAGCTCAAACGCAACTATCAGTATCAGAACCGCTATCGTAAGCGCAGTCAGATATTCCATACGTCCGTGTCCAAACGGATGATCCTTGTCAGCAGGCTTTGACGCCAATTTATACCCTAAAAGAGTAACCATGCAGCCTGCGCTGTCCGATAGATTGTTAAAGGCGTCGGAAACGACGGAGATCGAGCCTGATAACGTTCCCATAATATACTTTAGTATAAATAAAAAAACATTGCATATTATACCGACAACACTGCTTAAAGTCCCGTAATTCCGGCGAACCTTTAAATTATTTATATCGTCGGGATTCTTAATAAATTTTTGAATAAGAAATTTAGTCATATTCTACTCCCGAATTTTTACTGATTTTATATTATAACATATATTTATTAATAATCAACTTATTCGTCAAAAAAGTCAGCCGCATTTTATCATGCAGCCGACCAAAATTATTTTTATATCAGGTTATGCCCATAATATATCTTGCTACTCCTATCGCATCATATAAGTCAACTGTTCCGTTACCGTCATAATCAGCAACTTCACACTGTTCGCTGTCAAAGCTTACCATTCCCATGATATATTTCGCAATTTCAATCGCGTCATATAAATCAATTTCTCCGTTTCCGCTTATATCTCCTCTTAGCTTTGTTGATTCAAGTATATTCATAAAATCTGATTTAAGCTGCTGATCAATCATTTTACATGTGCTACGGTCATAATGAAGTCCGGTTATATCCCAAAGCACCGGACACATCTGACGCGAATATGCCGCCTCGCATACCGATTTTAAAAACAATCTGACAGACGCTTCATCCTTGTTCTTTTTGGGACACCCGTATTCACCGATAATAACAGGAATACCTTTATCAATATATGTTTTTTTCATTAAATCCATATAATAGTCCAATTCCTTGAAATCCTCTTCTGTTCCCCATGTTTCACGCATAGTTCCCCAGCTTGCATCCTCTTCAAGAATAGCGAATACGGACGGAGTATAATAATGTACTGAAACCGCACACCTGCCCTGAGGATCCTCAGGCATTTTAAAAAGGCTGTCGCAGGTCAGCTTGAAATCTGTTGCATATCCGGCGATAAGGAGATGTCTTTTAGCGTTGTTTCCGCCGGAATTCCTTACGATATCCACAAATTTCTGATTAATTTCATTTAATAGATCAAACGCTTTCTTTTTGTTTGCGGTACTCCCTCCGTTTCTATCCCAGATATCATCCCAGCATCCCTCTTCATTCAGAGATTCAAACATCAAATAATCACCGTAATCCCGGAAAGCTTCGGAAAGCTGAGTCCATATTCTTGTATACTTATACATACATTCGCTTTTGTTCGTTGAAAATCCTGAAAACCATCCGTTATCATAATGTATATTAAGAATGACATACAATCCGCATTCAAGCGCCCAGTCCGCCGCCTCTTTTACAGCCGCAAGATATTCGGCATTTATCGTATAATCGCCGCCCATCATATTCGACCATGCGACCGGAATACGGAGTACGCCGAATCCCTCCTGAGCGTATCCCTGTATAATTTGCTTCGTTATTACCGGACTCCCCCACGCCGTTTCATATGATTCTACAGTACCGTTGCCCCATTGAGATATCCAGTCTCCGCACGATTCGTATGTATTGCCAAGATTTATTCCTATCCCCATATCCCTGACAAGCTGCATTGTACTAATATTTCTCATTCCTTCATCTGCTCGCATTTCTGACGATACCGGTAATATCAACGACGTCACTGCTATAACAACGGAACAGATAACAGACGAGATTTTTTTCAAAAACATAAAAGTATTCCCCTCCAAAATATAATATTAGCTTTATTATAGCATAAAAGCCGAAAATTTCAAAGTATATTATATAAAATTAATTTAAAATATTAAAGCTACACAGATTTTTATTGTCTGTTTTCTTTGAATATTTCCACATTTTTTACAGATACTACATTATATTCGAAATAAACTGCATAAAGGCAGTAAAAAAGTATTTAATGGAGGAAAAAATATAAATGAAAGCTACAGGTATTGTTAGAAGAATCGACGATTTGGGAAGAGTTGTTATTCCCAAGGAAATTAGACGTACTATGAGGATTCGCGAGGGCGACCCGTTACAGACAACGTTGAAAACAGAACTTGATTACTGTATGATGATGCTTGAGATTGCGAATAGGCTGTACATAAAATAAAAATCCCCCCCCCCCCCCTGTGAAAGAAGGGGGGGGGGGGGTCGTTCCTTATTTAATTCGTATGTTCGCTCCACCCGCTGGAGGTGCCACTTCGCCATCGGTGGTGCACCAGAGGGCTTCCACGCCGTCCAGCGATTCCACGAGCTGCTTGCCCTCTTCCAGAGGCAGGCAGAACAGGCCGGTGGTCAGGCAGTCGGCAAGGCCGGAGTCGCTGCACAGCACGGTCACGCCGTTAAGTAGGCGGCGGGGAACAGGGTGTCCGGGTCGAT
>ERZ860023.106-NODE-106-length-54113-cov-2.087980_pt1 | contig 54113 bp, 50 predicted proteins | sample MGYA00509983_ERZ860023 | MGnify/ENA primary metagenome ERZ860023 (study PRJEB30046, sample SAMN00715180) | human gut metagenome | study: EMG produced TPA metagenomics assembly of the A metagenome-wide association study of gut microbiota in type 2...
CGTAATTGCGTTGATTTCTGCACTTTTTGTAAAAGTGGAAAATGCCTGCCGAGATTTTCGCAGATTTCTGAAAGTTTGTATGTTTGCACAAGTCCTGTTATGAAAATTGGTGCAGGATTATGGCTCTCTGTCTATTAGGAAAAAATGTAGGGATATTTTAGGGGTGGTGCGAAAAGGATAGAGAAAGTTTGGAGGAATATACAAAAACGCCTTGATTTATCTTTCAAAATAATGTATAATTAATATGGAAAATTGTATCTACACAGACGGATTGCGATTAATTGAGAGGATCTACCATGACCGAACAAAAAGCTTGCCATATAGCGAATTGTTATTAAGCTTAGAAGCGTGTGAATATTTTTGGGACTTTTTGCGCTATTTCAGTCTTGATATTTACCTCTTTTTGGAATAAGTACATTAATTAAAATTGCATAGGAGAAAACATATGATATACGAAGAAAAAGCATTGATAAAAAGAAAATTATCTAACCTCATAGAAAAATACAATGTCACACTAAGAGGTAAATCACATAAAGACGTTAGTGAAGAAACTATTAGAACTTGGATCAACGAATTTCTTTTAATATTTGGTTGGGATGTTCAGGATACTGCTCAAGTACTTCAGGAACGTGTATTGAACAATCAGCAAGTAAAAAAGCTCCGTGAAATCAGCTCGACGCATAAGAAACCAGACTATACTTTAATGAACGGGACTAATATCAAATCGTTCTTAGACGCTAAATCGCTGGATGTCAATATATTTACCAGTAAGGGAACCGCTTTCCAAATTCGCTCATATGGTTGGTCAGCACAGTGTCCCTGTGCGTTTGTATCCAATTTTGAGCAGTTAGTGATCTATGATACTCGCTTTGTTCCATCTCCTGAACAGAGTGCAGATATGGGAACCAAACAGTATTTTATCGATGAATATGTTGATAATTTTGATGTACTCTTTGACCATTTATGGCATGATAATATTTGTTCTAATCACCTTGAACAGCTTTATAAGACCAAAGTAATCGAAGGCAACAACCAGCTCGACAGCCATTTTATGCTTATGCTATCAGATTTCAGAATAAAACTTGCCAAGAGATTGGTAGAGCTTAATCCTGATGTTATAAACAACGACTCACTGCTTAATTACTATGTTCAGGTGATTCTGGACCGTATTATTTTCATAAGGGTATGCGAATCAAAAGAAATAGAAAAACACGAAAAGCTAAAGCATTTTCTTTCTGATGAAAACGGATTCTGGAATTCGTTCAAGAACAGCTGCTATATGGAGTTCTATGACCATTATGACGGAGCTATGTTCAAACGTGATGAACTATTCCAAAGCCTTAATATCGACAATGATGTTTTTACTGAATTTGTAAATGGCTTGTATTACCCATTTCCATATCGTTTTGACGTAATACCTGTTAAAGTTATTGCTAACATCTATGAGGAGTTTTTGGGGAAACAGCTTGTTATTAATAATGGTAGAATAGAAGAAGTCACAAAATCCGAATACATTAAGACAAACGGAGCCGTCTGCACACCTGAGCATATTGTGGATATGATATGCAAACAGACCATTGACTTGTCGGCAGTAAAAACAATAGATGATATCTTCAATATCAAAGTGCTTGATCCTTGCTGTGGTTCAGGTGTATTTGCTGTATCTGTTTATGAACTTTTAGTAAAGAAAATGATAGCAATTCTCAACAATGATGAAAATGAGCACAGCAAACATAGCGATTATTTCTATCTTCAGGACGATAGTTATATGCTTACTATAAAAGGCAGACGAGCTATTGTTACAAACTGTATTCACGGCATAGACTGTGATGAAGCCGCAATTGAAGTAACGAAGATGTCGCTAGCCTTGAAAATCGTTGATGGTAACAACTTATTGGCTTGGAACGGTATCGGTGTATTTGGTGAGAAGATACTCCGTGATATAGACGGCAATATAAAGCTCGGGAACACTTTGGTTAGTACCGATAATCGTATTCCAGCAAAACACATTGCGGAAATCAAGCCCTTTGATATAAGAAGCACTTTTGCTGATGTTTTCAGTAAAAATAAAGGATTTTCCTATGTGATAGGCAATCCACCTTATGTTGAAACAAAGCACTTCAAAGCTGCACAGCCATTGATGCACGATTATTTAAGCACAAAGTACAGTGCTTTTGAAGGCAAAGCGGATCTCTCAGTGTTGTTCATCGAGAAGTGTATCAGTTTACTTAATTCAAACGGTAAACTTGGATTTATAATTCAAAGACGTTGGTTCAAAACCGATTACGGACGTTCAATCCGCACTTTTATCAATGAAGGGAAGCACCTTGAAAAATTGATTGACTTCAAAGCAACAGATATATTCAAAGGCAGAATCACCTATGTTTCGATTATGATTCTTTCAAAAAAGAAAAATGATAGTATTCAGTATTTCTTTATGCCCTCAGAAGCAGACGATATAAAGACTATATTTGAAAATAGCGAAGATAACGGCGATTTTGAAACTTGTAATTTCGCTTTGTTGCCCGTAAAAACAGGAACAGATAGTTGGTCTTACGACAACTATCAGATAGTAGAAATCAAAAAGAAGCTTGCTAAAACTTGTGGCGTTCTGGGTGATTATCCGAAGTTAGCTGTAAAGGATGGTATTCAGGCTCTTTGGAAGAAGATGTATCATCTTATCGATTACCGTATAGACGGAAAGTATATCATCGGCAAGAACGGTTTTAAAGAAACTGTAAAGATTGAAAAAGAATCTGTAAAGGCAGTGATTTATAACCGAGAGTTCTATCCTTTTAAAAAGGTTGAACCTGATGCTTACTGCATATTCCCATACGAAGGGGCGAACAATGATATTATTCCTTTCCGGGAGCTGAAAGAGAAATATCCTCTGTTAGCTGAATACCTGTTAGCTAATAAGAAGCGTATCATCGAGCAGGTTGAGTGTTATCAAGGTGATTTATGGCACAGATTCACACGAGAGCATAATCACACGCTATATGATGTGGATAAGATTATTATTCCTATGACTGCAAGAGATACGATAGCAACGTTCGTTAACGGCAAAGGGCTGTATATGGATAATGCTAATGTGTGGTTCATCACTGTCAATGGAGCATCCACCGACCTTATGAAAGCTATAACTTGCATTATCAATTCCACAATATTCACTGTTCTTGGCAAATCAGGTGCTAATCCCCAGAGTGGAGGATACTACAAGTTTAACAAGCAATTTTTGATGCCAATTCCTTTTCCAAATAAATCAGTTGTAGAAGGAGCTGATTGTGTAGCGGAACTTGCGAAATACTATTCTGAGATTTCCGAGCTAGAAGATCAGTATATATCAGCCTCTTTCAATACCAAAGAGATCATAGCAGGACAGCTCAGACAATTATGGGTTGACCTTGATGATATTTGCTACAGGCTTTATAAAGTAACAGATCAGGAGAAACAGCAGATAGTCAATCTTGGACGAACGATAAGCCGCATCAACCTTCTGAATGGAGTTAAGTAATATGAACGTAAAACAACTTGTGAATAAGCTGTTGAAGATCTCAAATGGCATTACAAGCATTGAGAAAGCATTAGTGTACTCTTTTGCTAATTCGGTGTCAGTTGATATAAATAGCAGCAAATGGTTAAAAAGCTATCTGTCTGATGTTGATGTGTCTGTTGTTGATAAAGTCAACCTCATTATAAAGGAAAAGCTAACATTAAACGAGCTTATTGCTGTTTTTGAGATGCTCGTTCCGCAAAGTGAAAAGAAGGAAAAAGGTGTAGTATATACTCCTGAGATTATAACAAAATACATTGTAAGCAACACGCTTAACTGTGATAAAATCCCTACTGTACTTGATCCTTCCTGCGGTTGTGGAGCTTTTCTGGTTGCGGCTGGCGGATATATGCACGAAAGATACAGTGTTTCGTATTCTGAGATAATCTCATCATATCTTTATGGTGTTGATATAGACAGTAATGCAATAGACAGGATAAAGTCACTCCTTTCTTTGATAGTTCTCATGAATGACGAAGAAGAAAAGTGTAGCTTTAACTTTATATGTGCAGATACACTTGATAAAGAAACTTATGAGAAACTGTATAAAATGTGCAAAAAAGGATTTGATTGCGTAGTAGGTAATCCTCCGTATGTTCGTAATAAAAACATGAGCGAAGATACAAAATGTCATCTGACTAATTGGATTTCATCATCTGTCGGCAATGTCGATTTGTACATTCCTTTCTTTGAAATAGGCATTAAACTGCTTTCTGATAATGGCAAGCTTGGTTATATCTCTCCAAACAGTTATCTTCAAGGTGTAAACGGAAGAAGTCTCAGAAAGTATTTTGCTGCAGAACAGTATCAACTTGAAATTATTGATTTCAGAGATAGTCAAGTTTTTGAGAACGTAACAAGCTATACCTGTATTACGCTCATTGACAAGAGTATTAGTACTGATGTGTTAAAGTATTTTAAATTAAATGAAATCAATACATTAGAAAAACATACTTTCTCTGAGTACCATTATACAGATTTTCCTGACGGTAAACCTTGGAGAATGCGAGAAAGCGGTATAGATGAGATTATTCACAAACTCGAATCATCCGGCACCCCACTTTCACATTGGAAAATCCGAAACGGTCTTGCTACTTTAAAGAACGATCTTTACTTCTTTTCACCTGTAAAAGAAGATACTAAGTATTATTACAGAAAATATAACGGGAAGTCCTATAAAATTGAAAAGAATATCTGTATTAAGGTTGCAAAGCCCAATATAATAAAAAGTGAAGCAGAGTTGGAACAGAAAATGGAAATAGCTATTTTTCCATATACTCATATGGGTAGTTCATATCAGCTTATTGAAGAAGATGTTTTTAAATTCTCTTTTCCTGAAGCGTATAGTTTTCTTACAGAGTATAAATCGCTGTTGCTTAACAGAGATAAGGGACACGGTAATTATCCCACCTGGTATGCTTATGGAAGAACTCAAGGTATGAATAACTTTGGAAAAAAGCTACTTATTCCATATATAAGCGGAAATCCCGTTGCTGTTCTTTCTTTAGATCCTGATGTATTATTCTATTGCGGATATGCTCTGCTCTCTGAGGACATTGAAGAATTGAAAATCCTCAAAGTATTCCTTGAATCAGAAGCGTTCTGGTATTATATATTCCATACAAGCAAGCCGTACTCTAAAGGATATATGTCTTTTGCAAAAAATTATATAGTGAATTTTACTATTCCTACACTTTCCAAAAAAGAAAAGTCATATTTATTAACTCCACATAGTCGAGAAGAACTGAATAAGTTCGTGTGGGAAAAATACGATATTTATAATGATAAGAAAAATGTGATGGAAGGGAGCAAAAAGGCATGAAAATAGATCATATTTTCATTCGTAATTTCAAAAAGTTGTATAGTTGTAAAATTGATTTTAGCAAGGGTACGACTTTGTTTGTTGGTGCCAATAATAGCGGAAAGACATCTGCTATGGATGCTCTCGGAAAATTTTTAGCAGGACGCCCATTTGTTTTTAATGATTTTACAATTTCGAATCGAGAACTCATAAATGATATTGGAGCACAGTGGGAGGTTCCCACTTGCGAAAAACCTGAATCCATTTCGGATTGGGCGAATTTGCTTCCATCTATGGATGTGTGGCTTGATGTTGATTTGCTGAATATTCACCATGTTGCCGGTATTATCCCTACACTAAATTGGCGCGGTGGACTACTTGGGGTTCGCTTATTATTTCAACCACAGAAGATAGAAGCATTGTTTGCTGAGTATCGCGAAGCTTTTTTTGTTGCACGTGATACTGAGAAAAAGAATACCAGTAAGGACAAAATCGAACTATTCCCCAAAAACCTATGTGATTTTCTTGAAAGAAAACTATTATCATACTTCGCCATCAAATCGTATATTTTGGACCCAAATCGCGTGTCTGAAGAAGTACCTCAAGAAACTGTATTTGAAATGGAATGTCTTTCAGACAATCCTTTAAAAGGAATTGCTCGTATAAACATGATAAGTGCACAACGAGGGTTCTCAGATACAGACAAAACGGAACATTCCGAAGTCGAACGGACAAGCCTTTCGTCGCAGATAAGGGATATTATGACAAATACCTTGATCCAGAGAAAATGCCTTCGGCTGAGGATCTCGGTATTCTTGTGGCAACCAAGCAAGCCCAAGAAGTTTTTGACCAAAACCTTGAAACAAAATTCGAACCTGCAATTAAAGAACTCGAAGAATTAGGGTATCCGGGAGTATCCAATCCGCAAATTACAATTTCAAGTAAAGTTACTACAACTGAGATGTTAAAGCATGATTCGGCAGTACAGTATTCCCTTGGCGCAAAAGAAGAAGGCTTTATGCTCCCAGAAAAATATAACGGATTAGGTTACCAAAATTTGATTTCGCTTGTATTTGATCTAATAACTTTCCGTGATGGTTGGATGCGCAAAGGAAAAGCAAAGTCAACAGATGACGTGATAGAGCCTTTGCAATTAGTGCTTGTTGAGGAACCTGAGGCACATTTACATGTACAAGTGCAGCAAGTATTCATTCGCAAAGCATACAGTATTCTTCGAAACCATGAAAAGTTAGGTGCTGATAATCTGTTTTCAACGCAGTTGGTCATCAGTACCCATTCTAGTCACATTGCTCGAGAAGAAAAGTTCGCAAACCTTCGCTACTTCAAACGGTTACCAAAAGGAAGCGAATGTAAGGTTGCAACCTCAAAAGTAGTAAATTTGTCTGATGCTTTCGGAAAAGATACGGAAACGGAAAGATTTGCAACTAGATATTTGCAAACTACGCACTGCAATTTGTTCTTTGCCGATGGTGCAATATTTGTGGAAGGATCAGCAGAAAATATGCTAGTACCTCATTTTATAAGAAATAAATATCCCCAATTAAACCAACGCTATCTTACTATTCTACAGATAAACGGAAAGCATTCACACCGATTGGCTCCTCTGATTAATAAGTTATCCCTTCCTACATTGGTTATTGCAGATTTAGATTCTGCTGAACCATCCGGTCATCATAAGAAAGCAGAACCCAACAGAGGCGTAGGTTTGATTAGCAGCAATTATGCTATAACAGGATGGCTTATTAAGAAAAACTCTTTTGATGAGCTTTTAGATTTACCGGAAAGTGAAAAAATTATTCGAATGACGGGTGTTTGCCAATATCCAATCCGCATAGCATATCAGCTTCCAATTAATATCAATTATAGTGGTAAAACCATCGAGGCTTTGTCTCGAACATTCGAAGATAGTTTGATTTATTCAAATATGAGCATATTCGACGGTGTGGATACTGCTGATGCGGGATATCTCATCAAGGTTCTGGTTGAAAAAACTAATAAAAAAGAGACTTTCGAAACCATTAAGACCGCGATCTTCGAAGAATTGAAAAAATCAGATGTTAAAGCTGAGTTTGCCTTGGACTTGATTTATTTAGTTGATCCAAAAGAAATTGCAGTTCCTCAGTATATAGAAGAAGGGTTGAGGTGGCTAGAAAATGTTTTGTGTACGGAGGGAAACTAATGGAGCAATTATCTGGTTGGGAAACAACTATGTCAGACGATCGTGTTGACGACCATGTAGACGTTGAGATTCAAGAATACCTTAGCTCCAATCCGCCTAAGAGCTTCTTTATGTTTGCCGGTGCGGGTTCTGGTAAAACTCGAAGTTTAATTAACACACTTGAATATCTTGACAAAGAAAAAGGACATTGTTTGATCGAACGTGGAAAGCAAATTGCGGTTATTACATACACAAATGCCGCTTGCAATGAAATTGGTAGACGTCTGCAGTATAAACCTATCTTTATGGTATCTACAATCCATAGCTTCCTATGGGAAATGATTAAAAACTTCCAACAAGATATAAAGATATGGGTAGAAAGATCTGTTGCTGCTGAAATCGATGAATTGCAAAACAAACAACAGACCAGCAGAGGAGGTTCTGCAGCAGCTAACAGAGCGAAAAAAATTGAAAGCAAGCAGCGACGTTTAGAAAGAATAAAAACGGTAAGACGGTTTTCATACAACCCTAATGGCGACAATTTAGGCTTTGATTCATTGAGTCACGATGAAGTAATTAAAATCGGTTCTGAATTTATAGCAACAAAAGAAACTATGCAACAAATTCTGATAAACAAGTTTCCCATCATGTTAATTGATGAAAGCCAGGATACAAAGAAAGAACTTGTAGATGCCCTTCTTTACGTTTATGAAAACCATAAAAATTGGGCTATTGGAATGTTTGGCGATACCATGCAAAAAATTTATACGGATGGCAAAGAACAGTTGGATGGGGTAGTCCCAAAAGAATGGGCTTTTCCGCAAAAAGTCATGAATCATCGTAGTGCTGCACGAATTGTTGAGTTAGCCAATGCAGTTCGAAAACTATCAGATGGCAAAGAGCAACGTCCAAGGAGCGATGCGAAAACGGGGTCTGTACGTTTGTTTATTGCGAACACATTGAACAATAAGGAACAGACTGAAAGACTGGTTGCAGAAAAAATGTCTGAGATAACCTCTGACATTGAGTGGCAGACGGACACAGGGTATGAATGTTTAATTTTGGAACATCACATGGCTGCAAGCAGATTCTCCTTTAGCGATTTATATACTCCATTGCATGAATCAAAAGAATTTGAAAGCAGCTTGACAAAAGGTGAAATATCGGAAATATCTTTTCTTGCTAACACAATATCTCCACTTGTTAAGGCACATAAAGCCAGCAATACGTTTGAAATCGCAAAGATTGTTCGACAAAGTTCTCCTTTGTTAAACAAAAAGATATTGGCTTTGCAACCGGATAAGCAACAAGAAAAGTTGGAGCAGGCTGAATCTGCCACACAATCACTATTTGCTCTTTGGGACAATGGTAAAATTCCTCCTTGCATTGATGTTTTAAAAAATATTAAAGAATCTGGACTTTATAAAATCAGCGAACGTATGGAAGAAATAATTGATAGTACTTATGATGGAGACGATCCCAAAGTAATAGCGTTAAAAGCAGCACTAAACGTTCCATTTGACGAACTGGATCGTTATGCCACATATGTTTCTGATCAAAGCAGATTTGCTACCCACCAAGGAGTAAAAGGATTAGAGTATCCTCGGGTAATGGTGGTTTTAGACGATTCTGAGGCTCGAGGATTTTTGTTTAGTTACGAAAAACTGTTTGGAGCTAAAGAAAAAACGCAAACCGACCTGAAGAATGAAAAAGAAGGTAAAGATACCAGTATTCAAAGAACAGCTAGATTGTTTTATGTTGCATGTACAAGAGCGATGGATAGCCTAGCTGTTGTAGCATATTCAGAAAATCCAGAGTTAGTTAGGGCTACAGCATTATCAAATAGCTGGTTTTCTGAAGAAGAAATCGAGATGTTAGATAATTAAAATCTTAGCTTCAAGGGGGATATCATCTGTATTTCACCTTATGTGACGATTGGTTTATAAATAAAACAGCTGTACCATAACTGGCACAGCTGTTCTGCAATATAAGATATTGTACAAAGGTATGCCTTTCGTTTTGTCCGCTATTTGTCCGCTAAAGCTGCGAGAACTTATAGAAAATCAGAGAAATTGTATTTTCTCAGCTTTGCGTAAAATGGCGTAATTGCGTGGGTTTCTGCACTTTTTGTAAAAGTGGAAAACACCTGCCGAGATTTTCAATTCCCGTACGGGTCACCAGCATATGCCACGTAAAATCGTTGATTTTACGTGGTTTTCTCTTTTTAAGGGCAGGCTTTTCGGACGTCTGTCCTTTATTTGTCCTTTATTGAGTGTTCTTATTCTTTGCCGTAACTCTTATTTCTTGGATGAAAAGTCAAGCGCCGAAGCAATCGCTTCGGCTGCCCTTGCCTGTGCCTGCTGAAATACATGGCAGTAAATTGAGGTTGTTGTACTGACAACCGAGTGGCCTAACGCACCTGAAACTGCAGCAGCGTCCACACCCTCGTTGATTAAAGCCGAGGCATAAAAGTGCCGCATACTATGAATGTCGCAAAATCAGAAATTGTTTTCCTTGCAGAATTCGCTGAACCAGAAATACGGCGTATTGTTATTCATAGGTCGTCCGTCATACTTTACAAACAGCCTGTCATAATCAATCCACTTGCTTCCCAGCTTTATTTTTTCTTCGTCCTGTTCGGATTTGTACGCTTTGAGCAAATTCATCACGACATTCGGAAATTTTAAGGAACGCTGAGATTTTTTCGTTTTCGTGGTATCCGTATAAATCCCCTTGTCGGCCGTGTAATTCGACGTCCTTATAACGCTTATCACATTATGCTCCCAATCAATGTCTTTCCACTCCAAACCGAGAAGTTCTCCACGTCTAAACCCACTGTAAATTGCAAGCGTAAAGAATGTGCGGTATTTCAGCGGTGCCTTTTCCAAGAGCATGAACAATTTCTCGATTTCCTCAAGAGTGTAGATTTCCTTTTCCTTTTTCTCACCCTTTGGAACAGTCACTTTTCTGCACGGGTTTTCCGACAGCATATCCATTTTAACCGCATAGCTGAATACGTCCGAAATGAAGCTCAGATGATGAATCGCTGTCTTTCTAGATAAAGGCTTGCCCGTTTTCATACTCTTGCCGTTAAGAGCAAGATCGGTGTAGCTTCGTCCATATGCACCACAGCAGAGAGGATGTACTGTTCGCCGCCGACTTTTGCCGTTACAAAATCATAAGCGTCCTCAAAGAATTTCTTTGTACGCTCACCGCCCAGACGGTCGAAGAACTCCTTGTCGGAAGTAATGACAAATTCGCAGAGAACAGTACTTTGCTTTTTGCCCTGTAAACGCAGGTTACCTTTTAACTCCTGTCGGGTGCGTATACTTTCAAATTCCTGAAGATAGGATTCCGCTTGTATTTTCTTAAGGTAATAATTTTCAGACGAGCGATTTATGTCAATATCTTTGTTACTATAATTTTTGTTTAGACGTTCATTATGCCGTTCAAGAAGAGGTACAGCACCTACTTTGTGATTTTCGTTTCTGATAATTGCATAGCTCATATTTTTTGCACTCCTTTCATAAAGAGGAGCGAAGCGAACGAACACTATTCTGCTGAATAGTTCTAACCCACTAGGACTATTTTGCAGGCAAATAGTCCGTGGGCAAGCGGTTCCTCTTGACCCCTTTAAAATGCGGTCACAGACCGCAGGAGAAGCAGAGGGATACCCTCTGCATTTTGCGACGATATGCGACGATGTGACGATGTTTTCAGCACCGCATCCACTGTCATAAATATCGTCACAACCGTCGCACATCGTCACGGGTTTGTGTATTGAGATGATAAGGGTCAACCATTCGTCCATACTATCCATCACGCCGCACCTCCCAGATATTCCAGCAGCGCCGCCTTGCTGACAAGTATCTTTCCACGATTACCTTGACCTGTACGGATATGGGGCAGCTTGTCCTGTACAATGAGCTGACGGACAGTATGTTCGGACAATCCTCTGACCGCCTCGGTGCATTCTTTAATCGTCAGCATTTCCACTGGCTGTTCCTTGGCGGAAACCATAATTGTCGGAGCATTGTCCTCAACCTCAATCAAAGCATCCAGCAAAGCGACCACCTGTGCGATAAGCTCCTGTTTTGTTTTTCTTGTCATAATTTGTACCTCCGTTTGTTTTATTTTCGAGAGCAGTAAAAGCACCTCTCATAAGTACCTACAAAAACGGTTGGTTTTTTAAGTCTTTTTTCGCAATTTTACAAAAGTCTGTATAGCTGCATAAAATCAACATTATTTGATTGGTACTTTTGATTCCCTTCACTTATAAGGAAAAAAACAAGGCTTTTTTACAGGGGAGTTCTGAATATTTTTTGCAATTTCTCTTATTTTTACAAAAGAATATTATTTGAGTCTCTCGTGTTAGTACAATTTTCTGTAACGTAACAAAAATAAGCTGTTTTCTCGGTTTTGCGAAAACAGCTTATTGATATACTAAATTTCGGACAGTTGCACAAATTTATTTTAATCAGTGATTTGGATTTGTTGACATTTTTCGCTATGAGCGATATAATTATTATGTATATTTATACCATTTTGCAGACAAGGAGTGCAAAACCATGACCGACACACAGCAAAAATCTGCCGCAAAGGCGTTCTCAGAATACTGGAAAGACAAGGGCAACGAAAAGCAGGAAACTGCACGCTTTTGGATAGAACTGCTCGGAAATGTCCTCGGAGTAGAAAATCCGATCTCCGTTATCGAGTTTGAAAAGCCTGTTGTTGTAGAGAAAAATCAAAAATATATCGACGGCTATATTCCGTCAAACAAAATCCTTATCGAGCAGAAAGGCTCAAACATTTCGTTACGCCGTACTGCCACGCAGTCGGACGGAGAAAAGCTTACGCCTTACGGACAGGCTTTCCGCTATAATAATTACCTGCCCTATGAGGAAAAGGCAAAGTGGATTATTGTTTCCAACTTCACCGAAATTCTCATTTACAATATGAACAAGCCCAACGCCGAACCTGAGCAAATCTTCCTAAAAGACCTGCACAAGGAATATTACCGCCTGAATTTTCTTGTGGATACAGGCAACGAGCATATCAAAAAGGAAATGGAAGTTTCCTTACAGGCAGGCGAATTGGTGGGAAAGCTGTATAATGCAATCCTCAAACAGTATAAAAATCCCGACGACTCCGAGTCCCTCAAAAGCCTTAATATGCTGTGTGTGCGCCTTGTTTTCTGTCTGTATGCCGAGGACGCAGGCATTTTCGGTAAGCATGGAATGTTCCACGATTATCTCCGTCAGTTTGAGGCGAAGTCAGCCCGAAAGGCTCTGATAGAATTGTTTCAGGTGCTTGACCAGAAGGACAGCGAGCGTGACCCGTATCTTGATGAGGATTTAGCTGCTTTTCCGTACGTCAACGGCGGATTGTTTGCGGATGAAAACATAGAAATCCCGAATTTTACGGAAGAAATTATGGACATTCTTTTGGAAAAGGCAAGTGCCGACTTCGATTGGTCAGAAATATCGCCAACCATTTTCGGAGCTGTTTTTGAGTCAACCTTAAACCCCGAAACACGCCGCAGCGGCGGTATGCACTACACCTCAATCGAAAACATTCACAAGGTTATCGACCCGTTGTTTCTTGACGAGCTGCGTGCCGAGTTCGAGGATATCAAGGCGGCGAAGCAGGCGAATGTGCGTGAAAAGCGGCTGAAAGAGTTTCAGACGAAGCTGTCTGAATTGAAATTCCTTGACCCTGCCTGCGGTTCGGGCAACTTTCTGACGGAAACTTATATCAGCCTCAGAAAACTGGAAAACGAAATTCTGATTGAAATTTACAAGGGGCAGATGATGTTCGGCGATGGCGATTTGAACCCGATTCAGGTGTCAATCGGGCAGTTCTACGGAATTGAAATCAACGATTTTGCGGTGACGGTTGCGAAAACTGCGCTTTGGATTGCCGAGTCGCAGATGATGAAGGAAACCGAGGAAATCGTGCAGATGAGCCTTGATTTCCTGCCGCTGAAAAGCTATGCCAATATCGTGGAGGGCAATGCTCTGCATGTGGATTGGGAGAGCGTTGTGCCGAAGGACAGACTGAATTATATTATGGGTAATCCGCCGTTTGTGGGGGCAAGACTGATGTCTGCCGAGCAAAAGGACGATGTATCATTTATTCTTAATGGAGCAAAAGGTATTGGAAATATTGACTATGTTTCCTGTTGGTATAAAAAAGCCGCTGATATGATGAAAGAAACGGAAGTCAGAACAGCTCTTGTTTCCACAAACAGCATTACACAAGGCGAACAAGTTGCAATTCTTTGGAAAAATCTCTTTGAAAACGGAGTTCATATTGATTTTGCACACCGTACATTCCGTTGGGACAGCGAGGCAAGTTTAAAAGCTCACGTTCATTGTGTTATTGTCGGTTTCAGTATAGCAGAAAATACTGCACCGAAACAGCTTTTTGATAATGGTGCAATTAAGATTGTGTCGAATATCAACGGTTATCTTGTTGAAGCAGATAATGTGTTTATGGAAAGCAGGAAAAAGCCAATTTGTAATGTACCTGCTGTTGTTTTTGGTAGTATGCCAAATGACAATGGTATATTAAGTGATTTCACAACGGAGGAAAAAGATGAAATTGTAAGCAAATACCCATTAGCCGAAAAAATGTTCAGAGTTTTCTTGGAGCAACGGAGTTTCTACATAATAAGGAGAGGTGGTGTCTTTGGTTAAAGGGTGTTTCTCCTGCTGAAATACTAAAAATATCTCCCGTTAAAGAAGCTGTTGCAAAGGTAAAGGAAATAAGAGAAAGCAGTAACAGAGAAGCAACAAGAAAATTAGCGGACACACCGACTTTATTTGGAGAAATTCGCCAGCCTGATACAGAATATATCATTATTCCATGTCACTCATCTGAACGACGTAAATACATTCCAATTGGATTTGTTAGTAGTGATATAATTTGTAGCAACGCAAATTTACTTATGCCTAACGCTACACTTTATGATTTTGGTGTACTTATGTCAAATGTACATAATGCTTGGATGAGGGTTGTATGCGGTAGAATTAAAAGTGATTATCGCTATTCTGTTAATGTTGTTTACAATAACTTCCCATGGTGTAACCCAACACCCGAACAGAAAGCGAAAATCGAACAGACCGCACAAGCAATTCTTGACGCCCGTGCCCTCTATCCCGACTGCTCTCTCGCCGACCTCTACGACGAACTTGCTATGCCCGCCGAACTCCGCAAGGCTCATCACCAGAATGATTTCGCCGTTATGGCGGCGTATGGGTTTGACAGGAAGATTGCAGAGAGTGAGTGTGTGGCGGAGCTTATGGGGAGGTATAGGGAATTGACAGAGGAGAAATACGATGCAAGATGAAAAGTGTGCGAACCTTGATGAACTTAAAAAGCAGATTATGAGTGACATTCAAAGTAAAATACATGAAATATATACTCAGTCTGAAATTAAATACAATGCAAAAGAAAAGTCGGATAGAACGGTGCTTGATTTCTTTGCTTTATTAAACAAGTTAATACCAGCCAGAAAACGAAAAGTAAATTCGATGAAGCTACAGATGAAGGAGATTCGGAAAAACTGAAAATTCTTATTGACGATGTATTAAATATAATCGATACAGAAGACACTGCTTCACAAGCTCAGCTATATTATTCTATCGGCACTGTTTATGGCGATATTGCGCGATTAGAGAAAAGCAGCGATGAAAGCTACATTGAAAAACAGTTATTCTATTTTCGTAAAAGTATTGAATTAATAAATGCTGATGAGTTGTCAGATGAAAAGTATTCTCCTTATATTAATGGATTTAAACTAAGCCTGTATACAAATTACGGAAATGCGTTTGACCATTGCGGAAGAAAAATTGCTGCAATAGAGCAGTATCAAAAAGCTTTAAAGATAGACGGAGGCTTTGGTATGGCTCTGGGCAATCTTGGAATGGCATATAGACATTATGCAATGATGGTTTCAGATTATGTACATAGGGATTATATGAACCATTTGCATATATGCTGTTATGTCAAGCAAATGGCAATGATAAAAGCGTTCACCAAAATGCGTATGAATATTTTAACAATGCCATAAACAGCTATACAGATGAATATATACAAGAGGTTTTAAGACAATCTTTGGATATTCCTCAATATAATTATGACAATGAAGAAGAACTAAAATACAGAGAATGGGCATTAGAACATAATTTGTTTTTAAACCCTTTGAACGATTTACCTGTCAATGAATTTTGCTTTGCGGCTGATGTTTTGCAATTGCCGAACATGATTGTAAATCTCAACGACAAACCCGTTTTTCACGGAATGTTCAATCAAATTAAACAAGATTATATTTTTGCAAGGTATCAATTCTACTGTGGAATACAGCAAAATACAGAAACCCATTTTGCAGACAAAGATACATATCTTTTGAATTTTGCCGATTATCCGCAATATTCTATACGAGTTGAAATGATAAAATCCGCATTTAGAACTTTATACTCATTATTAGACAAATACGCTTATTTTATGAATTATTATTTTGATTTAGGTATAGAAGAACGAAAAATCACATTTCATAAAGTTTGGGCTAATCCTAAAATGATAAGTTTGTGCAAACAGAATAACAACTATGCACTTAACTCATTACGTTGGATAGGAAAAGACTTTTACAACAAGTTAGTAGATTCTCCAAATCCCTATGCAAAGAAAACTTGTACAATCCGTAATGCTTTGGAACACAAATACACAAAGGTTTATTGGGATTTATTTTATGATAGAACAAATGGAGAAATAGATAATTTAGCCTTTTATATATCAGAAGCAGAACTTATCGACGAGACTATGAAATTGCTTCACATAATCAGAGAAATTATTATCTCTATGGTTTTGTCTGTAGGAATTGAAGAAAAAGAACGTAATAAGGACAATACTAAAATTGCAATACCGTTTACTTTCGACCAGTATGAAGACGAATGGAAGATATAAAGGGGGCGATTATTTTATGAGCGGCAATAATCTCAAAATGGAAATATTGGATTTAATATCATCACGGCAAGAAGGCTCTTATTGGGATTTTAAACAAGAACATCACAAGAATACTGCTAATTTGTTGCACGATATTATTTGTATGGCTAATAATCCTTTATGTAATCAAGACGGTTATATAATATATGGAGTATCGGATAAAACTGGGCAAATAATCGGAATTGAGAATGATTCATCGCGCAGAAATCAAGAGCATATTATAAGTCAACTAAAAAGCAAAAGTTTTGCAGCGGGAATACGCCCAATTGTGCGATTAATAACTCTACATATCGACGAACACGAAATTGATGTTCTTGTTATAAAAAACACAATGGATACGCCATATTATCTTACATCTGATTTTAGGGATAAGGAACGTGTTGTAAGAGCCAATCATATTTACACAAGGGTGAGTGATGTAAATACAGATATTGATAAAAGTGCGGATAAACATATCGTTGAAGCATTATGGAAAAAGCACTTTGGCTTAAATTTAAATCCTTTTGATAGACTTAAACTTCTGCTTGCGGATAAGAGCAACTGGGAAACAAGTGAAGACCAACATTATAATAAGATTTGCCCAGAATTTACATTGTGTCTTGAAGACGATGACGATAATGGCTTATATCCTGAATTCTATGCATATAATATGACAAATTCAAATGTTCATTATGGTATGCTATATGCAAAGTATTATAATACTACTTTATATTCAAGACAAACCGTAACATTGGATGGAGGAAGATATATTACAGTAGTTCCAAATTGGGATTTCATCCATTACGATGAACATCATCACAATTTTGATGGTTTCAAATATTTTATCAAGGATGACATATCTTACATTTTTAACCAGTATTTGCTTGAAGATAATGGTGATGCAGAATATGCATATAGGTGTTTTAACGAGGTCATTTTATTATTCAACTCTATAAATGAGGAAAAGTGCTTTGTAAAATACATCGAAGACAATCTGGAGTTGCTTGAACGTGAGATTGAGTTAGATAAGCATAAGTATACATATATTGAACCACAAAATCCAAATGCTCAGAAAAAGATTGTAAGAGAATTAAAACTTGGAAAAGCTTTGAAATCAATCTATGAACGATGGAACTCTTAACTCTACCAAAGTTTTTAGCATAATACGCAAGACTTGACTTAAAATTTTCAGGCTGTAATTCGAATACAGGCAATTGACATTCAATCATTTTTGTAGTATAATAATCATAAATCTGCGCATAATGGTTATATAAAGTTGAATTATATGTGCGTATTAAAGCTGTATATAGCCTGTATAAACCTGCGCATTTCAGAAACGAGGTGTGATTATGATACTGAAACGAAAAATGTATAACAAGCTACTCGACCTGAAAAATAACCTGAACGGCACAAAAGCCCTGCTTATTGAGGGTGCAAGGCGTATCGGAAAATCAACAATATGCGAAGAATTCGGCAAAAACGAATACAGAAGCTATATTCTCATTGATTTTGCGAAATGTCCCGATGAGGTCAAGGATTACTTTCAGAAGCACATGAACGACCTTGATACATTTTTTATGCTGATTTCTGTATATTATGGCGTAAAGCTCTATGAGAGAGAGTCGCTCATCATCTTTGATGAGGTGCAAATGTACCCAAAAGCAAGAGAGTGTATTAAATATCTGGTTGCGGACGGTCGATATGATTTTATCGAAACAGGTTCACTTATTTCTATTAAGGAAAATGTCAAAGATATTGTGATACCTTCAGAGGAACGTCATCTGAAAATGTATCCCCTTGACTTTGAGGAATTCTGCAATGCATTGGGTGAGGAGCAGATTACGGAATATATCAGAAAATGCTTCTCGGAAAGAACGCCTCTCGAAAATGAGCTTCATCACAAAGCAATGCTACTATTCAAACAGTATATGCTTGTGGGCGGCATGCCACAAAGTGTTATTGCGTTTATTGAAAGTAAAAAAGATTTCGACAGAGCTGATATTGAAAAGCGTGACATACTTTCCCTTTACAGAAGCGACATCATGAAAATCGACACAAGATACAGAAGCAAGGTGCTGACAATATTTGACCGGATACCCGGCTTACTTTCACAGCATGAAAAACGTGTTGTTTTTAATGATGTGGCGGCAGGAAGTCAGGCTGCCCGGTATGAGGAAACATTTTTCTGGCTTTCAGATTCAATGATTTCAAATGAATGTTTCTTGTGCAGTGATCCAAATATCGGACTTTCAATTAACGAAAGCAGAACGTATGTTAAATGCTATCTTGGTGATACAGGTCTTCTTGTCAGCCATGCCTTTGACGAAAATGAGCTTCTTGAAGATGAGGTTTACAAGCAGATTTTTGGTGACAAGCTGAATATGAATGAGGGTATGCTTTACGAAAATGCAATTGCACAGATGCTGACCGCTAATGGTCACAAGTTGTATTTCTATACCCACTATAATAACGAAAAGCACAGAAATGATATTGAAATAGATTTTCTGATATCCAATAACAGTAAACTTAAATACAAGATATACCCGATAGAAGTCAAGTCAGGAAAGAAGTATTCAATTGAATCGCTGAAACGCTTCAAGGAAAAGTACAGCAATCGTATCGGCGAATGCTATGTGATTCATCCGAGAAATCTCAGCTTTAAAGAGGATATTGTCTGTATCCCGCCCTATATGACGATTTGTCTCTAACAAAAATTGCTCTAATTAAATTATGGCGGTGCGAGAGGCGGCTGCTCAATTAATGGGCAGCCGCCTACTTAATTTCCGGAAACATATCAATTTATACCGCATATTGTACAAATTAAAGTACCCGCCAAATAACCCACCACCCTATTCAAAGAAGTCCAAATAGACTAAAATAGAAATAACTAATGAAGTCTAAATGGAGGACGTTGTAATGAATGAAATAGTGAAAGTGAAGAAGGAAGTAAAGCTGAAGCAATGAGCGGAGATGATCAGGCTCAGAAATGAAAGCGGATTGACTGTAACTGACTGGTGCAAGCAGAATGGAGTAAATCTCAAAACGTATTACTACCGCCTGAAACGTGTTCGCCAGGCAGTATGCAGTGAATTGGAACAGCATGATATCGTACCAATAACAGCAGTTGAGGAATCAGAAACGACAAAAGAGAAGATAGAGCTTTCAGTAAGAAATATAAAAATATCTCTGCCCGATAATTTCAGTGAGAGCACCCTCAAACGTCTGCTTGGAGTCCTGAGATGATCGGAGATGTCAGCCGTGCAGAACATAACTACATCGTCTGTGGATATACAGATATGAGAAAAGCAATAGACGGACTAGCAGCAATTGTACAGCAGAATTTCAAGCTTGATGTATTTTTCCGGCAGTCTGTTCTTGTTCTGCGGTAAACGCTGTGACCGTATCAAGGCGCTGCTGTGGGAAGAGGACGGATTTGTGCTGCTGTATAAAAGGCTTGAAAATGGAAAATACAAATGACCGCATAATTCTGATGAAGCAAGACTTGTTTCACAGCGGGAATTCCGATGGCTGATGGAGGGACTGTCAATAGAACAGAAAACAGCGATAAGACCTGCAAAAACAGGTTCTGTGTGCTGAGAATCCACAGTGAAAATATACGCAAATGTTGACAATATTTCTACCCCCGAAAAGTGCGGTATCACTGGACTTTTCGGGCGTTTTGTGCTAAAATATATACAGTGATTTTTGATTTCGGAGGTGAGTTCAGTGATTGAAAAAGGTAATATGCCTCACAAAGACCGCCTGACGGCTTTGTGCATAATCTGCCTTTATATCACATAAAAATTCATTGCCATACTCTCGAAGGAAATGCTATTGAGAATGTCGGTATTCCTTTTTATGCATTGCAAAAAACACTGTGCAGATTATGTACGAGCTTTGCGAAGCATTGCCTATACTATAATTTATTATATGAGTAATTTGTCATTCGGATTACTATAAGCCGTGATTGTTTCAAAGAATTGATTGCAGCAATAAAAACAGAATTTATAAGCTGAAAGCATAATAAAAAAGGACTGATTCAAAAAATCAGTCCTTGCTATATACAGGGGTATATCAGAAGTTGTCCGCTATTTGTCCGCTAAAGCTGCGAAAACTTATATAAAATCAGAGAAATTGTATTTTCTCAGCTTTGCGTAAAATGGCGTAATTGCGTTGGTTTCTGCACTTTTTGTAAAAGTGGAAAATGCCTGCCGAGATTTTCAATTCCCGTACGGGTCACCAACTATGTAACTCGCAAATGGTGTAATAAAGCCGTTTGCGAGGTTTTTCTTTTTATGAAAATTAATCTTGCCACTTATTTTGAAAATATGCCACTTACACTGCCACTTGCATATCAGCTTGTGGCTCTTTTTTGTTTCCGAAGGAAAGCGCGTTGGTGATAGCGTCGCAATTTCTCGCTTTCGCTTCTTGGAACATATGACAGTAGATGTTACTTGTTGTACCTACGCAGGAATGTCACATATCACTTGAAACAGAAACCATATCGACGCCTGCATTGATAAGCAGACTTGCGTGTAAATGCCCCAATGCAATGAAAACATCTTTAAGAAATAACCTCGCACTTATCCACTAGAACCTCAAGCAAATGCCCTCGGTTGTAGCGGTGAATGTGGTAACTCATCCTGAATCCGAACGGTACACAGGTAAGGTAAAAATCCGTCACGCCCTCCTTATGTACAATAATTTTCTTCAAAATCTCACCATATATTTTCATGCTGTCGGTATCAATTTCAGCGGTTCGGTTCACTTGAGCAATATAATTCCTTATCGATTCAAGCTGCTTCCGATGAGTCTCGCTGACATTCTGACTTGCGGAAATCTGTTCCGTGAGCCGTGCAATTTCGCCGTCATAATATTCGGTTTGCTTTTTCAAATCTTCTTTTGAAATCAGTTCGTCAAGCATAAGGTCAATCGCCTTTCGCTTTTTTCTTGTCAGATTTTCAATTTCGTCTTCAAGAAGTTGAGTGTTTACAGCAGACTCACTCTGCTGCATAATTGCAATGTTGCTCATCAATCGTTCCGTGATTGATGTCCGTGTAAGCTGAATATGCTCCAGAATGTATTTCATACAAAAAGCCAGCACCGCTTCATTTATCACCTTGCTGTCACAACCAACCTCTGCGCCGTTTGCGTCAACCCTCGGAACTGCTCCGTACTTTGCTCGGTTCACACATCATAGTAAACCTCGATAAGCTTCCAGCCAATGTGTTCGCTTGTGTATTTGGTAAAATATTTAATTTATGCAGACAGCGAATGAAGCTGGTCTTCCATATCGGTACTGACACGACAATATGCCGCAACCTTAATTTTATTATTCATAGTCCTCCTTCCTCCATAATATGGAGATAAAATCTCTCTACATTTAAATTTTAACACTTTAGTAGCCGAAAGTCAAGCTGTAAATATTACTTTTTCAAAATGCAGGGAGCAATAATTTATGCAGCCTTTTCCGACTTCATCTGCATAAGAATTTCAAGCTGCTGATTTGTAATTAAACCCTGTTTGTAAAAATCCTTGTAATATCCGATTTCGATAGCATTGATAAAATCATCTATACACTCATCGGGAATTTCAATAGCAGTTTGTGTTTTTGTTTCAGCAGCATTTTCGTTCATCGTTTCTACGGCGGTATTAGTATGCAATACATTTCTTCTCAATTTACCCTCCCTGCATTAAGCACTAAACTTCTCCGAACTGTAGTAACCACTCGGTTCGGCTTTTTCTTTCTCATCTTCTGTACCAACATCATTCATCGAAGTGCGTTTCTCCTTTTCGGCATTAACAAGTTCCTGCACGCCGTTCATCTTGAACAGCACATCAAGAATTTCCTTAAACTGTTCACCCGTAAGGCTTTCGCCGAAATACTTGTAAACCAGTCCGCCGACCTCGCAAAGATTGTGAGTGCGGATTTTTCTTTCTTCGTTGGCAATCTTGGCGGCAAGCTCCTTTCGGGAATTCTCCTTTGTTGTGCGTGAGGGGCTAACGCCCCCTCAACCCCTATGCAGATTTGTACAGCAAAGCTCTGTTCCGCCCCCTGAGGTGCGGTTTTTGCGGTATAACTACCGTGAACGACGCTTCTTCACAGGCTTGTCCTTATTCTGTTCAGGCGGCGAAGCTGTCGGATTATTTCTTTTCTCAACAACATCCCAAGCCTCAACGGCTTTGTCATAATCTGCTTTCGGAAAGAAAATTGCTCCTGTTCCGTCAGACATACCGAAAATATGACATTGCACTTTTCTTTTTTGCAGTTCAACCTCAAAATCCTTTAAGTGTTGAATATCGCTTTCCAGCTTCTGCATTTCGGAATATTGACAGCCCACAATAGTTTCAAGATAATCCGTGCGAAGCTGTATTCTTTAAGAGCGAATATCATTTAACTCATACTTTTGCTTCTCAATCTCTGTAAAATCGTTCTGCTCTTTGGAACACCGTGGAACTTGCGGAAACAGCTGCTTGACGGTGGAGTCGTTCAGGCGGGAGCCTTCCTGCATTTCTGCTGCGATAAGCAGACGCTTGCCCTTGACCTCGGCCATTTCCGGTTTGATGTTTCTGCGGCAACCGACCGTCAGCATATCCGCAGAGAAGTTGCCGCTGTAAAGCCCAGCACACGGGAGACTGCATTCCAGAAGGTGGACTTACCGTTACGGCCATCGCCATAGGCAATAATCAGCGCTTCCACATAAACCTTGCCGATTGCCGCCAGACCGCAAATCATCTGCACATAGTCAATCAGGGTCTGGTCACCTTGGAAAATCAGGTCAAGGCAATCCAGCCAAATCTGCTGACCTTTCTGGCTCGGAGACACAGATGTGATTTTGGTAATGAAGTCCTCCGGCGAATGCTCCCTTGCTCCGGCCATGCCTTTACGCAGGTCGTAGGTCGCTTCGGGCGTACACAGTGCAAAAGGATCGGCGTCCAAATCTCTCGGCGAAATTTCCAAAATAGGATGGGACTCCCTCGCGTGGAGGTGATATTCTTGGAATCACGGCGCTTGATGGCGAAGGCTTGATATGCCTTTGCAGCCAGAAAATCCTGATAGGCTTCCAGCTGCTGTTCGTTCATCAGTGTTCGGCCTTGGACTTGGAGGTGCTATCAAGGATGGTCTGAGCGCCGCTGTTCTTCATTTTGATGAGTGCTTCCACAAGGTCATTTCCGGCTTCCTTCAGCTGGCGACGGGTCAGTTCATGGGCAACGGCCTGCGCTCCCGGCTCGAATTCCTGCCAGTAGTGGTCGGAGTAGCGGATAAAATGTGTGGCGGGAGAATAGCGCAGTTCGCTGGAGAAGTATTTTCCCAGCACCTCGGCCTGTCCCACATCGGAGTAATCCTCTGGCTTATAACAGGAAGGGTCGTTATATGCTTCCAGTGCCACATATCCATCCTGCTGGGAGAGCTTGGTGTAAAAACGCTGGGCCGAATGCCAGATAGTGGACAGCTCTGTATTATCCAAAGGCGGCACACATTTTGCAGCTTCCTCCAAGAAGGTCTGGTAGGCCTTTTCGGTATCGCCATATTTCTTGATGACACGACCGGCAAAGCGGCTCATGGTCGCATTGCGGCTTCCTTCCGGGATAACGGAGTGGTCAAAGTCGCCCTGTGGCAGGTATTCGTCGAACAGGTCCTCATTGAGAAACTCCGTCAGATTCATGCGTCCGGGATAGAGCGCTACCTCGGCAGTAGCAGTGCCAAAGAAGAAACGTGCCGCATCCAGTACCTGCGTATCAAAGTACGGGAAGATGGAATTGACCAGCTTCTTCATATCGCTATAGAGCGCAGCGTCGGTGCAGTGTTCAATCGGAAACAGGACGTGGAACTTAGGTCTTGCAGCCTTACCGTTTTTCTCACGGTTATGGAAGCGGCTGAAATGGATGGCAAAGGTAACGCCCGGAAAGGCCTGCATCACATCATCCGGTGTCATCCAGTCAGCAGGATTTTCAGAATGGTCGTTATCGCAGTCCACCGGCAGACAGTCGCTGCCGATGAAGTTTTCGCCGTTACGATAACTGTTGCGATATTCAGCGCAGACATAGTCATGGCTGATTGCAGATTTCAGACTGGCCTCATCCAAAATCACATGTTTGTGGGGATAGGAGCAGTTGCCGGGATTGCCGGTAACATCAGCAGAGTAGATAGTAAACATCAGTCATACACCTCCTTAGATTCCTTCTCCAGCACCTTGGTGATAAACTTCAGCGCCCGGATAGTGGTTTCCAGCTCACAGTCGCCGCCGAGGAAAACTTCAAAGCCGTAGCAGCCGTGCTTATCCACAAATGTGCGGATTTCCATATCAGTGCTGGCGCTGTCCTGAATACGGAAATAGGTGCGACCGCCGTGACCGCTGTCGCTGCCCATATAGCCGGTAGTGCCAGCTTCCACTTCGAGGATGTTGGCGCTGATTACTTCACGGGTATAGGTAGAGATTTCAGTGCCGTCAGGTAGCATTTTTCTTTTTTCGATTACTTCATACATAGGGTTAAGCCTCCTTCAAATTTTCGGTGAAATAGCGTAAGCGATAGTTCTTCCACTTGGCTCTTTCGATTTCTGCTTCCATGCCCGCTGAGATGCGACTGCCGAATACCCAGACCTCGGAGCATTTGCTCATCAGGGCATTTCCGAAGAACAGACCGAGCTGGCGCTCCTTCGGGTCCGCATCATTCAGGAATTGCGGAAATAGCAAGTGAGGTGCGATGGGAATGTATCCCTGTTCTACGGCAAAGCGGCTGTAGCGTCTGGCAGCATCCACATTCGCATCAATGTCTCCGGCATAAGGAGAACAGATATAGACGATGGGTCTGAAAGCACGAAGGGAGCGTTCCTCACGTTCAATAACAGAAGTGCGCCGTAGGCCGTTGGGTCAAAATATCCCTCGCTGTTGAATTTGCTGATACTCAAAACACGAATCCTCCTTTCCGGTGGGCATAGAAAAAGAGCGTCCACCTCTAATACCCTTTGGAGATGAACGCTCCGTTTTGACGAAGACTTTTTAATCTTTTTTATAAAAATCTGTGGCGTAGCCATCGGCACAAAGGAGGAGTCCTTTGGCCCAAGGAGGAGTGCGGCCCATCTGTTCACAGACCGCTTCCAAAGACATGCGTGGATCTGCCTCAATTACAACTTCATCATGCACATGCATAACGATGGAGCAATGGCGCAGCGTCTGCATGGCGTAGCAGAGGATATCTCTGGCTGTGGCCTGCACGATGTTTTCCACAAACTTCGGACCATAAGAATCGAGGCGTTCCCACTTTTTTGTGGCACCGACGCCTTCGTAGGTAATACATTCGCCGCCAAATTTGTTTATACCGACCTTCGGTTTCACATAGGCCAGCTTTCTGCCGGAAGGGAGCGTGATAAACAGCATGCCGCTTCTGCAAGAGAAGGTCAGCCCATAAAGACTGGTCGTGTGCTTATATTTCACGGCCTCCATAACAGCACGGTCAACGGCCCACCAAAATTCGACAATTTTCGGGTTGGCCTGTCGCCATGCATCTACCAGAGGAGGAAGCTCATCTTCGGTTAGACCCATTTCGATAGCACCCATTGCCTTAAGTGCGCCGACGCTGCCGCCGTAGCCGAGGGCCAATTCCGCAATCTTGCCTTTTTGACGTAGGTGGCCGTTGATGCCGTGTTTCTCGACAGGGACCTTAAACATCTGACTGGCAGAAGCGCAGTAAATGTCGCCACCTTGTTCAAAGACTTTCTGTCGCCAGCTTTCATCTGCATACCAAGCGATAACACGGGCCTCGATTGCAGAAAAGTCAGCAACATAAAATTGTGCGCCATCTCCGGGAATGAAGGCTGTGCGGATTAGCTGGGAGAGCGTGTCCGGCACATCTTCATAAAGCAGCTCCACGGCAGCAAAGTCACCGCAGCGGACCAGCGCACGAGCTTCGGCCAGATCCGGCAGGTGGTTTTGCGGGAGATTCTGCAATTGAATATTGCGACCGGAGAAGCGACCGGTACGGTTGGCCCCATAGAACTGGAACATGCCTCTGGCACGACCGTCAGCGCAAACGGTGTTTTCCATTGCCTGATATTTTTTGTCGGAGGACTTGGCCAGCTGCTGACGCAATACCAATACATCGGCAAGTTCCGGTGGAGCTTTTTTCAGAAGCTCGTTCACAGCCTTTTTATCAAGACTGTCGGTCTCCATCCCATTATCAGCAAGCCACTGTTTCATCTGCTGGACGCTGTTGGGATTTTCCAAAGCGGTCATGTGCTTCATGGAGGCAGTCAACTTCTGACGGGACAGCGTATCCATTTCAATGGCCTGCGCTACCAGTTCCATATCCAGACGCACACCAGTGTCGTTGATTTCCTCGCTCTGGTGGTATTCCTCCCAGACCGCAGGCGATACCGGGAACTTTGCCAAGCGCTGCTGGATGGCCATTTCCGTTTCCACATCTCGAAGGTTATATTTCTTGAAGGCGTCCCACTTATCCGGCGCATGGAACGGTCTGTTTCTGGTACGCTGGCCATTGGATTTGGTAGGAGCGCAAGGCTGGCAGAAATATTTGATGAGGTCTTTGCCTTCAGTGAGTTTCTGCTTTTCAAGGCCCAAAACGGCACCGACACCTTCCAGCGACAAGGGCAGTCCCATCGTAGCGGCCCAGATCATAGAACAGCGCCAGCTTTCGGGATTTAAGTAATCGCCGGTAGGATAGCCCAAGTAGCGAGACAGGCAGTTGCGTTCAAAGGTGGCGTTGAAGGCCCATTTGATGACTTCTTCATCCTCCAGTGCCTGCAGGATTTCCTTTGGGATATGTTCTCCGTAGGCAAGGTCGACCACCTGCACCGGACCGGAGTCCACGCTATAACCAAAGAGTAGAATTTCAAAATCCTCCGCCTCTACATAACGGTACACACCGGACTTCTGAAGTGGAGCGCTGCTATAGGTTTCTATATCAATACTCCGTGTTTTCATGAATTGTCACATCCTTTCCAAGCCCAAACAGGGCGACAGATTGCTCCGCCGCCCTGTTGGGAAATCAGGTCATTAGTCGAGGAAATCCTCATCTTCATCCGTATTGAAATCGGACTCAGCGCTGGCCTTGCCGCCGAGAGGCTCGCCGTCACGAATCTTCTGGAGATTGTTGAGGCCGCAGGCGATGCCCTTGTTACCGGAGCTGTTGAAAGCGTAGAAGGTAATGCTGGCACGACCGTAGACACCGGAGTAAACCTCGGAACGGCTCATAATAGGATTGCGGTCTGCGTCCACGATGCCGGGAGCAGTGGTAGCGTTGGCGTTGATGAAGTACGCATTAGCGTAGGCTGCATCGTCAGGTCTCTCAAGGTCGCCATCACGAAGAGGAGTCTTCAAAATGGAGAGCGCAGGTACGGTCTTGCCGTTGCCCTTGAGCTTCGCTTCGCCTTCCTTGTAGGCAGCTTCGATAGCGGCCTTAATCTTGGCAACAGTGCGAGTGTCGGACTTAGGGATGATAAGGCTGACGCTGTACTTAGGAGTGCCGCCGTTAATGGACTTAGGCTCCCAGACATTTGCGTGGCTCCAGCGGGTTTCAGGCCAGTGATGACCTTCATGGGATTTACAGGTTTTACATTCTTACTCATAATCGTTTTCCTCCATAAAATCAGTTTTTGCATTATTCATGACCGGGCGTTTGTCGCTTTCCGGTACAAGTGCGGGTTTGCCCTGCGGCTTTTCGATATAGGCCGACAGTAGTTCGTCAAAGCGGCTCTTTCCGAGTAGCTTCTGCATGGCAGTGATACCGAGGAGCTTGCGCTCATACGGGTCAAAGCCTGCGTCGGTTACGGTCTGGGTTACAGCGACCTCATCGGTGTAGCGACGATTGCTGCGGCCTTCGACCAATTTGAAGCCGGTCCATTCCTTACCGGAGATGGCCTGCTGGAGTGCATACTCCTTGATGTCGTTGACCCAAGAGACCAGCTGGTCTGCACGGGTGAGAATGACCTCGATTTCCGTATCCTCCAACAGCGGAGGCAGTTTGAAATCGTACTGCGCCAGCATCAGGTTTTCGGCTCTGGCCCTGCACTCGTGTTTGGCTTTACAGAAGCCGCACCACTCGCCGCAGAGGAAGTTTCCGTCACCGGCAAAGGCAAGCTCTGCAGTCGGCTTCAGGACTTCATCGGCCCAGCGGAAAAGGTCATCCTTGGACATTTCGAAGGTGGATACATTCTGGCGTCTTGGCTGATAAACGGTCATTGACACGGCGTCGATGTCGTAAATGGCATCGAACAGCTCCAAGGCACCGAGGGCGTAGCACATCATCTGCGGATTGTTATCTGCCTCCACCAGAACACCAAGGCCATGTTTGTAATCCACCACATGGAGCGTTCCGTCGGAGATGATAATGGCATCCGAAGTGCCGAAGCCTTGTTCTACCCAGCGGGAGAAATCTACACGCTGTTCGATGAGGACCACCGGATCAGCGCAGGTTTCCTTGGCGGCTTCCACCAGCTCTAAAATGTAGGACGCATAGCCATTGGCGCAGTCCAGCATTTCTTCGTTATACCAAGTCAGATGTTCGGTCGGGTCAGCAGCCTCCATGCCGAGAGCCAAGCGGAGCTTGTACTCACAGAGGCTATGTGCGTCGGTCCCTTCGGCGGCATAATCGCTGCCTTTGTCTTCGTAGGTTTCACATAACCTTGCAGAAGGCGGGCAGTTCAGCCAGCGATGGGAAGATGACGCAGATAAAATGGCGTGTGCTTTAGGCGGCATTCCCGATTACCTCCGAATCACGAAGCAGCGCTTTATAATTGGACGGGTCCACCTGAGAGAGCTTGCTGGCACCATGATGAGTTGCTTGCCAAAAAGAAACAGGGAGTACATGTCAGGTTAATAATTTCCGAAGAAAGTAGCAACAGGCCATTCTATCAGCAACTTTCCGAGAACTTTGATTTAATACTTATTCCTCATCACGGGTGGGATGACTGGAATAGGATGCACGATAAATTCTGCATTATAGATTTTGAGTATGTTATGCACGGTTCCTACAATTGGACGAAGGCCGCCAATTATAATGACGAAACTTTAGCAACAGCACTTGATCGTGATTTTGTCAAAAAGTTCTCTGATGAATTTATTCGTTTATATGGAATGGGACGTCGAGTATGAATTTTTAGTTTCTAAATGGGGTGTCGATGTGAGACAGTACACATGGGATGAGTACTACGAAAAATTCTATGATTGGGCGACCAGTACACAAATTAAGCATCTTTCCGACCTCACATCGTATGGGGCTCCCGCTGAAATAACCGAAGTGGCAATGGAGCTTTGTGACGAAAAGGCTGCAAGCCGACTGGTAAATAGAGCGTTGGATGCCGGTGTTCGTTTTGGCCCAGCGCATGTGGAAGACCTGAATATGAGTATCAACGAAGAAACCATCCGACGGGTTGTAGCCGGTATGGAAGGCGCCTTTACTGACGATCAGCTTCAGGACTTAGCTGGCTGTTTTGATGATGATGTCTTTTTGACCATGATAAAGAAAAGCGGCAGCAGCAAACATTCGACAGATGCCATCATGGAGATATTAGAAACCTCCAACGATGATTTTGTCCGTGAAATGGCACTGAAGGCAAATGATTGTTTTTCGGCGGAGCAGCTCGGTATTTTGCGAGATAGCTTTGACGAAGATACGATGGAAATCCTGATTGAACGTGCCTTGAGCAAAGGTGTGAAATTTCCACCAGAGGAAGTCATCGAATGGTGTTATACCGGCATAGCTGACCACCTAATTGAGAAGATGGCGCTCACTGTTGATGGCAAATTTGATGATAGCCAAGCTGAGGAATTGTACGATAGACTGCCCGAAGAAGAATACAGACGAATTGCCAAAAAGCATAAGCTGGATATGCACGAGGAGCCGGTATACGATGATTTCATCCAAGAAGCACCTCCTGCACCGAAGTTAGGTTTTTTCGGTACACTATTCCATGTTATTGCCGGAGTTGGAGCAGCCTCAAATCATGGCAATCGACATAATGGTAGATGCAACGGCGACTGCGCAAACTGTCCACTACATTACGGATATCGCTATGGTCGTTGGTACTACGGCCACGATCATGTGCATGGATGCGAATTTGGCGGTAACCGTGGCAGCGGCAGTATGGATTAAGGAGGTGACCGATTATGATGATAAGTCCGGAAGGATACTACGAAGAATATCTCAAAGGGAAAAAAGCTGCACAGATAATGACAGCTATTCGTGGCCTGAAAAAAGAAATTGGTCATCTCAAAAATACGATGGAGCATCCCGATTATGGTGAACAGCCGATAGTACATCCGAGTGAATCTACTCGCTTGTGGTGTACCCGTTTATATCTTGAACGGGCAAAGGAAGCGCTCATAGAAGCTGGTGGTACATATACGCCTTCACAGGCGGAGTTGAAGGCTGCTGAATTTGATGATAATATTTCAGCAATTTGCAAGCTGGTATTTTCCATCGGCGGATATTTTGGAGGTTATGAAACTCGAACTTACACTCTTGACGCAGAACACCTTCATTTGGATGTAGAACATTCGCATATTCTGAAACCGACAAATTTTGACATTGAGCCAGATTATCCATGCAGCAAAGAAGAGTTCATCGACGGTCTGCGTGAGTTGCATCTTGGAGAATGGCGCAGTAAGTATGACTTGCGCAGATTTGGCTACATGGTGTTGGATGGGACGCAGTGGGGAGCTGGAGATTTATTTTTCCAACAGCCACAAGCCAGTGAAGATATATGGCGATAATGCTTATCCATACAATTTTGACCGTTTTCAAGAACTGCTCGGAATATAGCTGGATTATGAGGAGGAAGAAGATGATGACGACGATGAATAAAATCGTATCTAAAATTGTCGACGTTCTTCTGTCCCTACCGGAAGGAACCGAGCTTGCTACAAGTGATGTGATAAAGCAGCTATACGGCCATGAATATCTGACTTGTGGAGACTATGAAATACACAATGAGATGTTTGGTTTCGAGGATTTCTTTGAAATTGACGCAAGAGTTCACAAGCAGGCAAAGAAGCGAGGCCTGATTTTAGATGATTCCAAATATGATGGTATGGCAACAGGTCTCCCTTTTCACATTCTGTTTGTTGTGCGGAGAAAACGCAAGTAAACCTTTTAATTTTGCCATACTTTTTAATTTTACCTTTACCGAGCTCGCTGGCATGCTTTTTTTGAATGCGTTCTGATATTCCGAAACATACATTATTATATAGAGGAAAGGCCTCCAAAGTCGTGAATTGACCTTGGAAGCCCTTATTTTATGCCCTTTTTGGCCCATTTCGGACCGGAGAGGGCGTTTTCTTTTGTATCAAAGATAAGGTCTTGATAGAAATTAAGACTCGCTATTTAATACAAAGAACTGCGGCATAGGCACAGGGGTGTCGGAGTGCCGTTTAGGGTGTCGGTTATGTGACCGGCTCTTTTTTTATACCATCAGATGTAACTTTTTTGTTAATGCAACATTTTAATACTACAAAACTATTGCTTATTCTACATATTTGTGTTATGCTATATTCAGTTAGGAAGGAGGCAAAGGCGTGAAGACTTATAGCGTTAAGGAGATTGCAGAAATGCTGAATACAAATCCTGAGACAGTCCGTCGATGGATCCGTGACAAAAAGCTCGATGCGACCATTGAATCAAAAAAAGGTGGACATATCGTCTATGAGGCAGCGCTTCATGAGTTCCTGAAATCCTCTCCCAAATATGCTGCTGCAGCAAAAGCCTCAGTAGCAGGAGCCATCAGAGCTGCCGTACTGCCAACAGTCATGGTCGGGGGTCTGGTAGCACAGAAGCTAATTGATGCAGAGCAATTAAAGAAAGCCCGCATCTCCAACAAAGACGTCATCAATTTTCTCCGTGGAGAAATTCAAAGATACACTGAGGCCATCAAAGCTAAGGAAGGCACCATTTACCAGCTTCAAAAGCAAATTGAAGCTGATCAGTCGCAAATCACAGAGTTTCAAAAACTGATTGATAGTTTGTCTGTTGAAAAGGAGGACATGGAATGAGTAGCAAGAGTAATCAAATTGGAGAACTGCTGAATACAGCATCTGCCGCAGCAACGGATGTAACAAAACCTCTTAAATCCATCGGCGATGGAAATATGTTAGATGGCGTAAAGAACATTTTTAATTTCGCATTGACCGAGGGCGAAAAGACTTGTCTTGCTAAGGGTGAAAAAATATACACTGCTTTCACAGCGACTCTGATGAGGGAGGCATAGTAGATGAAGAAGTCGAAAACACAGAAGCATAAAAATATAGTTGAGGCCCTCACCTATGCGTATATCCGAAAAATCAAGAAGTGGATGTTTTGCCCAGCTTGCCAAAGCGGTAAGATGACAATCAATAAAAAGTCGACACTTTGGACTTGCGAGGATTGCGGATACAAGCTATCTGCTGATGAATTTGAGGATGATTATGTGTTTTGGTTTTGCGACGAATGTGGCACTTGCGCTCCATTTCCAGTGCATTCAGCTGGGCAAACAGCGCTTCGCTGTCACAGAGTATTTCACCGGTTTCCGGGTCGAAATCAATCTGGTCAAGGACCTGCTGAATGGCGAGGTTAACCACGTAAAGTTTTATGGCGACTCCTTTCTTGCATATAGCGGCATTGTGTATCTGGATTTCTGTTCTGACCCGACGCCATCGCCAATTTGCGGGCCAGACGCTTTGACACCACACTGATTGCTACGAGAACATCTGCCAGTTCCTCGTCGCTGCGGCAGCAGGTGCCAGTGTTTTTAGTGAGTTTTTTCATGGTACTTCACCTCCTTAGCTGGGCTTCTCACTTGTCCTTCAGGAGCTATTGGAGGTGAAGGTCCTGTTTGTCCGGGAATGGTTGAGATTTTTAGAAAAACTTTTGAAGGCGGTTTTTCAGCTCTTGGCGGATGCGTAATTTGCGGTCGCTGAAAGAACTACGGGCCATACCAAGAATGGAAGCGATGTTGCGGTCGGTTTCGCCATCCATCAGATCCTCGGCGATACGCCTGCCGTCTGGGTCAATCTCATCCAGTTCCTTAAGCAGTTCTTCTAAGAGCAGCGCTTCACCGACGATATCTTCCGGGGTGCTGCCAATGTCCTCGACGTCAAGCTCGTATTCATCCATTAGGAAGTCAATGGAGCCGCCATCACCAATGGTGTGGTATTTGCAAAGACCGCAGTCGCCTTGCATTTGCGCCAGTCACTGATACAGCATTGGCCGTGTCGTCTGGCAAAGTCGTGTACACGCCAGATTGGTCTGTAGTACGCTTGGTAAACCTCCTCGGTCACCGGGATTGGCTTTTTAAGCGCCGAAGCTCCTTCTGGTGCAGGGAGATATCATTTATATTAGAACAATTTAATAAGTGTGTTTTTATAATAAGGCTTGCCATACAGAGCGAAAAAAACCAGTGGGCATTGAGTTTTTTGCTATATTTCGGCGTGATTGATATTGCGTGAATATTTTTGTAAATTTATTCGTTTTTTACACCGTCTTAACCTTGAAATTTGACAAATTTTATGATATATTAAATAATGAGTTATTATACATATTTTAGGCAGTGCACGATTGAGTTATCATCTACAAGGTGTGCAAAACGAAAGGAACTCTATCGGGAAAGAGAAAAGAGGAAAGATTATGTCTAACGGTGAAAACACAACATTTTATGATGAATTTGCAAACTCATTGCTTCCTGGTAATTATGCCTTAACTAAATCAATGGAATTAACAAAAGTGCAGAATTCTGGCACATTGTGGTATACCAAAAAATTTCTAACACTTTACTACTATATCTTTTTATCTAATGATATAATGACAAAAACATATCAGCAGAAGGTAATAGAAATTTTTGACGATTTCATAAATAGTTTACCTTCAGAAGTTCAGGAAAATGCTGAAAGGTATTTTTATCCCGAAAACGAAGCTATAAATTTTAAATCCGAACATTTTAATTTATTTTCGAATTTTGCAAGTTATAATATATTCGAAAATCAGGATGAAAGGAATTCTTATTATCAAAGTGCAAAGAAATATTATTTTTCATTACTTATGGGATCTGGTGGACAATCTGGCGTAAAGAAAATGTTAAAGGAAGCTGTTCAGGAGCCTGGATTTGTCTATTCACGCAAAAACATTGATAACATTATACTTAGCGCGGTAATCGATGTATGTATGCGTACAGCGAATGCGAATCAAAAAATTTCTGATAATTCTGTAAAATACATTTTATCAGATAAGGCAATTGAAAAGGCTATGGAAAAAGCTGCTAATAATCCTATTGACGAAGCAGATATCAAGCAACTTATTAAGGATTACCCGCATGATAGGCCTAATTATCGAGGAATTGAAAACGATATGATTGCTTTTATTCGCAACGAGCGTCAAATTTTATATTACTACGGTTATTTTCATTCAAAATCAACAGGCGCTACGGACTTTGAATTCAGCAGTTTAACTCCAATAGGTGAGTTGGCGCTTAAAGCGAATGCAAATGAATTTCTCATAATCTGGGAACACCAGAAGATTAAAATGATTTCTCAACCAGCAACGGCTGATATTAATCAAATCCCTTCTAAAGTTAATAAGCCCCAGAATTTCGGTATTAGCTATACTCCATATTTAGATATTTTAGGTTATGTATTTCGTCAAGATTCAATGTCGCTCGAAGCATATAAGTATATTGTTTCCAGAAAAAAGCATTGTTTTGATAAAAATTTATGGGAGACAGAAGAAAACAATATACTTTGTCATTTGGATGAAATCATGAAACAAGTTAATATGTTTGGACGGCAAAGAGATAAGGCTGATGAAGATGGTCGCAAAGAATTACTTAAATACCTTTTAGGACTAAGAAGCGATTTGCCAATGGATGCAGGTTTGAATCCCTTAGGAATTCTTAAGTTTAGGAACTCAATTGTATATACTGATTGTAAAGATACTCTTACCTTAATATACAATGTCTACTCAAAACTAAATGATTATAAAGTGCAAAAATATGAAAGCGTGTTTAAAATTGTTGAGGGCGATTTACGTAAGAGGTATATCAAAACTGTTGCTGGTAGTTCAACAGCTATTGATAGTAAAGTAAAAATCCATTGGGACCTTTATAATATTCACCCCGACAATATGATTTTGCTATCAGTTGCAATAACATTTGCAGCTATTTCTTTGAATATCAGTAATGTAGAGGATATGAACAGAAAAAACATTAACGATGTTAGTAAATTTTTGGAGACGAATTTTACAAATCTTTTAAAGGTAATGGGAATACGTACACTTCCCAAGATAAAAAAAGAAGTTCAAACTGCCGTATCGTCTATTAGAAATAATGATTATTCAAGTTACTTGAATATGAACGACAATAAAAACGAACAAATTATTGCAAATTATAAAACGCAAAATGCTGCTGATTTATTTACAAAAATCGAAAAAATATCCGCAAGCGCAACTGTTGTGTCGGCGGAAAACAGAGAAAGAAATGCTACGTTGGTAAGCATGCTTAAATCATATTATCTGAAATGCTATTCGGAAAATAACATGTTAAAGTGTGAATGTTGCGGCGAAGAAACATTCATTACAGCTGCCGGAGAGCCGTATGTAGAATTTCACCATTGATTCCGTTTAACATTGCTTATGGTCCTGATCATTATCTGAATTTGTTTGCATTGTGTCCTAACTGTCACAGAAAAATTCATTTTTTACATATTGATGACAAATGTGGACCATATGAAGACCTAAGTAACAATAACTACATGCATCTCTGTTTCACCGAGAGGCTAAAGACTCTGCGAGGACAGAATTTGCTTAAATCGTATCATCTTGAATTTTTGCTTGCTGATAATGCGATAACACTTGATGAATATAATGATATTGCTGCGTGAGGTTGATATATAATGAATTTACAAGATATTAAACATCAAATATTCCACGCTAAATCGAATGAATTACTTAAGGATTTCCCTTCAGAATGTATAGATTTGGTTGTAACAAGCCCTCCTTATGATGACCTTAGAGATTACGAAGGCGTTGTTTCGTGGAATTTTGATGTCTTTAAAGAAATTGCCAAAGAGGTGCATCGTGTAGTAAAACTTGGCGGTGTTGTCGTTTGGGTCGTTGGAGATAAAACGGTCAAAGGACGTAAGTCGCTTACTAGTTTTAAACAAGCGTTATATTTTCAAGAGATTGGTTTTGATATGTATGATGTGATTATATATGAAAAAGCCGGCTCTGGTCCACCTCATCCAAATAGATATTTCAATTCGTTTGAATATATGTTTGTATTGAGCAAAGGCAAGCCAAAAACAATTAATATACTCAAAGACAAGCCAAACAAATGGGCTGGACATACAACTTACGGTGAAATTACTCGAAGAGAAAAAGATGGAACGCTCACTAATAAAGGGAAAAAAGTTATAAATAAATTCGGAGTACGCACAAATATTTGGCGTTATGCAAACGGAAAGGGTTTTTCAACAAAAGATTCATTGGCATATAAACATCCTGCAATTTTCCCTGAAAAACTTGTTGAGGATCATATTCACTCATGGAGCAATCCTGGCGACATTGTACTTGATCCATTTGGAGGCAGCGGAACGACAGCTAAGGTAGCTCAACTTATGAATAGAGAGTGGGTCTTAATTGAAGCTGTAGAAGAGTATTGTAAAATAGCAAAAGAGAGAATGGAGATTATTCAAAATGCAGGCAGTGATAACTAACACATGCTATACAAAAACTGTATTGCTACTTAAATCTGAGTATGATAATTTATCAGAAGACGGCTGCTTTTACGCAATTGTTAGAACGGAATATGACGATAAAGGCAATGTTATTTATGATTTTATGGATATATTATCAGCTGCTATTGAAATAGGATATACATATATAAACACAATTGTATACCCTTCATCTATTGCCCAAAATGTTGCTTTTAAAGATAATGCAAAATATGTAGTGTGGCTTTGCAAAAATCGTTCGATTATGAAATTCAATAAAGATGCCATTCGTGAAAAACATATATGGAAAGACGTGGAATGGGGTAAAAGAACAAAAAATTATAATCCGAAAGGAAAAGACCCCGGAAACGTTTGGATTCCGACTGAAGATGACGGTCATGCTAATATTACAGAACATATTATGCTTGATGATGATGGTGTGATTTCACGGCTTTTAAACATGTCTGATTGTGGAAATGATTACTTGCTTATACAAGATGATTTTGTTTCTTCTAACATTTTGCCTGCAAATACCGACAATTCTTGTTCGCTGATTTCTCAGCAAAATAGCAAAGTGATATTTAAATCTTCTGAAAACATGTTCGATGTTTTAGATGGTTCTGTTAAGCTTGTAGTTACTTCACCACCATATTGGAATTTAAAGGACTATTTTAAAAAAGGTCAAATTGGTCAGGAAAGATATGATGTATACCTTGAACGCATGAAAGCGGTTTGGACACAGTGTTATAACAAACTATCAAAAGATGGTTCTCTTTGGATTAACATCAATATTCGTATTCAAAATGGCAAAGCAATAACTATTCCGCACGACTTTGTAAAAATCTGCTGTGAAATAGGCTTCTTTTATAAAGGAATAATTATTTGGCACAAATCTTCCGGCATTCCAACTGGAGATAAAAACATTGTGGACCGTCACGAATATGTATTGTTGTTTTCAAAGAATGAACAATTTGAAGTTAATCATGCTGTATTTGATGGATATTGTGATTATAAAAATGAAAAGTTGAATGGCGGAGCATTCTGGAATATTAATCGTAAAGCTGGAAGTGTTGGTAAACAGTATATCCATCCTGCAATCTATCCCAATAATTTAGTAGAACGAATTATTAAGGCTACAACTAATATCGATGATACTATTTTAGATCCGTTTCTTGGTAGCGGCACTTCTGTTATTGCTGCTGAACAGTGCAATAGAAAATGCATAGGATTTGAATATAATGAAGATTTTCAAGAATTAATGCAATCAAGATTTTCTCAGGAAATTCCAGAAAGCAAAGTGGAGTTTGTTAATGAAACTCAGTCCAATTCGAATTTTGGAAGTAATGCTTGAAATAACTAGTATCATCGCTATAGGGCGAAGATAAATTTGTGATATGTCAACGGAATTAAAATTAAGCGCAACCGCTATAAACAATGGTATTAAGTATCTGAAAGAAATCAGTCTTGCAAGCAGAGCAGGCTCCAAGAAGAGCGGTCGTTAGTAAATAAAAGTCCCGGCTATCGTCAGGATTTACTGTAGAAATATGTATCATATTGATGTAAAAACTTCTGAACTTGATTACGGGTCACCATATTGTTGTTATAAAAGAGATGAACAGTCAAAAAAGCCCGAGGTTTCGGGCTTTTTTGATATTCAAATAGCGAAAAAACGGAAAGCGGAGTTATGTTCCCCGCAGACTGCAAAACGCAGCGGACAATTTTTTATACTGCCCGCCGCGCTTTATTTAAAATATAAAATTTCTGACCCTCCGTTTAAGCAGTAGGAGATAATCTTAACGCCGTTATTACTGATTTAACAACATTCTTTTCAATATTATAATATCAAAGCAATTTATAAAGCCGTCCTTATTAATATCGGCGATCTCAGTCTGTTTTTTAGTCAAATCCGATTTTCCCAAAATATAATTCTGCAGCAAAACCAAATCTGCCGTATTTCTTTCACCGTCGGAATTAATATCTCCCTTGATCTCGGTTTTTTCCGTTTCCGTCAATGATAACAAATAGGTTAGGGGTGAATTCCAGTAAATCGTGATTTCATTGGTGGAATAGCTTTCGGAATGATCTATATAGCACTTTGCAGCGGGACTGTTTGAAAGGTAAGCCTTTGCGGCGCTGTCCTCTTTGGCTGAATTGACTCCTCCTACAAGCATTCCTTTCATTGCTTGTCCGGCAACCATCGACGGTCTGTGATGCGGATTCTGCGGAGATACCGTTCCATAACCTGTAACAAAGCATACTCCGTTTGGATTTTTGCCCAAAAGATAATTGAGATTTGATTCCGCCGCGTCAAGATATTTGCTGTCGTTGGTCAGGTCATAGGCAACGCCAAGTAAAACGCCGGCATTTGCAACCGTCATATTGCTTCCCCAATTAAATTTAGTTATTGCCACTCCATATTGAGTAGACGTAGTTGTTTTTAAAAATAAATCAGCCTGAGAAATAACATAATTCTTAACCCTTGTGTATATTTCTGAGTTCTTATCAATATCCTTCATAGTCAGAATTGCAAAACTGCCGTAATTTCCTACAGTTGTCCAGTCCTGACCTGTTTTTACGCCGTTTTGCATAATATATTCAAGATACACGTCGTTTCCTGTAGCGCGGTAAAGCTGTGCGGCTGCCCAATACCGTTCGTCCTTATCGGAGCTGTCCCCGTAATCGCCGGTGGTTATATCTGAAGGATCCTCAAATATCAAATTAGGATTTTCATTTAAATATCCCCATGCCTTTTCGGCAGCGTTAATGCATGTTTCCGCAAAAGCTCTGTCTATATCGTAATAAAATTCGTATGCCATCGCCATTGAAGCGCAGAAATCTGCCGTTGCCGTTGTGGAAATAGGAGTTACAATTAATTGATTCGTTTCAAATTGCGGCATTATATAGCCGGGGAAATTCTGACATGTTACCTTATGATAAACTCCGCCTGATTCCGACTGCATTTTTAGCATCCATTCAAGCTCATATCTGACTTCGTCTAAAATATCGGGTATTCCGTTTCCGCTTTCGGGAATACCTATATCGTCGCTATAAAGTTCAGGAGCAGCCTCATAAGCGAAAAGCAGATCCGCAACTGCTTTTGCTCCCGGAACAACATATCTGCCGTAATCTCCGGCGTCATGCCAGCCTCCCGTAACGTCTATTTTTTCGCTTGTCCCGTAAATAACAGCTTCCGTCTTATGGCAGGCGGGATGACTAATACGCCCTCCTCAACCTCAGCGCCGCACCTTTGCAGATACAGCATTCTGACGGTATCGTCCAGCAGATTATCATAAACCGCTTCTGAAATCTCAAAGGTATAGGAATCATCTAAGTTTCCGCACGATATATAATAGCTTCCCGGTTCCGTTACCGATGTAAAATCTCCGAAATAATCGGTTTCATCTGCGCTGCTGTTTACAGTTTTACCATAAAGCTCTCCCGTGTAAACCGTCTTGCCGGTGGCAGAATCAATTACAGAAAATTCAGTTTCATCCGTCACTTCGCGGAAAACCGCCGTTTTCTTGCTATCCGGTTTATAGCCTACCTGATTTATAACGATTGGCGGCTCGTAAGCCTTGAATTCGGTATAATCAACCTCGCTGTCGTCTATCAGCTCCAATGATACGTTGTCGAGATAGATAGTATGCTCCGGCAGCTCATTTCCTTGATTTCCGCAGTTAAAAACCAGCTTGGACATAATATCTGTTTCCGAATTCATAGTAAAAGTGTAATCTATAGTCTGCGGCTCAGACGTTATATTAATCCCTTTCCAAGTATAAGCCTTGTATGTACCGCCGTTTTGCTGAATCATTTCTTCAACATAACGGTCTACGGTAGACGATATGTCAAACTTCAGGCGGTAAACTCCGTTCTGATACAGCGGCACAATGTCGTAATATACCTGAACGGAATAGTTTAATGTGCCTAAAGACGTAATATTTAAGGCAAGACGTCCACTATCCACAGAGAGGGAGGCGTTTCCGCCGCTTTCCTTATATGTGCCCCAGCCCGTGGTATTATAATCAAATGTTGAATTGGTTATGATATTATTTGATTCAGCCCATGCCGCCGATGCGGGTATGGAAGCAGTTAAAATAATTCCCGAAGTAACAGCGGCAATTATTTTAATCAAAGTATGTTTTCTTTTTCTCATAAGTGTTCCTCCTTAATTATAATATTTTTGATTAAAACGATATTTTCATTCACAATTTCATATTTTTATTATATATAATTGACAATCCAAATGCAATGATATATAATACAAATTATAGCGCATTTTGTGCATAGGAGGGATTTTTGATGATTATTAACAATGTCGGCTACAATCATTGCCATGACGCCGATTTTTTTATAAACCGCCCGGAGGGCAGCGGAGATTATCTGCTTTTATTATTAAAAACTGACGCGGTTTTTATTCTGGATAATGCTGAAACAATCATACCGAAAAATTCTGTTTTCATATATCCAAAGGGTATGCCTCAATATTATAAGTGTCTTCCTCAGCAGACCTTTGAAAATAACTGGATTCATTTTCTTTTTGAGCCCGGAGAGGAACAGGAATTTTTAAAGTTAAACATTCCCTACTCTACGCCGATCAAAATAGACAATATTTATTTTCTTGATTTCTGCTTCAAATCCATAGCTTATGAATTCGGCTCATGTAACCTTTATAAGGATAACAGCATTTCTAATTTCATATCGCTGATATTCAATAAAATAAGCGAGCGCTTAAATCAGGAAAGTATGGCTATATTAAGTTCTAAGCAGGAAATGCTTTTACTATAAGAAATAAAATATATAGCAAGCCATTCGAATCCAGAACGGTTGAAAGCGCCTCGCACGAGGTTCGCATGTGCAAATCTGCATTTCAGCGCTCATATAAAGAAACCTTTGGAGTAACGTTTATTGAAGATCTGACAGAAAGCAGAATAGCTTACGCTAAAATGCTGCTTGCCACAACTAATTTGTCCGTAACTGAAATCGCCTTTCAGTCCGGTTATAAAACATATGCCCATTTTACAAGGCAGTTCAGGAAAAAATGCAATTTAACGCCGACGGAATTCCGTAGTCTTTTGCAATCAAACCGCTAAATCAGATGATATATAATGTAAATTTATTTAAAATAGATTTACAAGCAGCATTTGGGATAAAAGTAAGGATCTACAGTAAAAGCAAAGATGATATTTTTGAATTATTGTCATATAACTAAAAGACCTGAATCCTGTTTAAATTCAGGATTCAAGCCTTCTTAATCTGCCTAATGAATTTTGCGACCGACCTTTTAAGGTAAATCAAAATCAGGCAGTTTTTAATCATTAATTTTACTTATCAACTATTGAATAATAAACCTTTTAATTACCGAAGCGTAAACAGGGCGTATGTAAGTAAAGATATTGCAGCTATACCTTAAAAGTTATTGATATTGCCCGCGCGGAATTGTGAAATTATAGAGCAGTCTCTCGCATTTACTTTTCCGTCATTATTAACATCGGCCGGAAGGCGGGCGCGTCTTAATACGCCTTGACAATTCTAAGGGATATGGTATAATTTTAATAGTAAAAAAAAGAGGGATAACGCTATGCTTTTATGTATTGACAATGCTCTGTGCAGGGTTTAACGGAACAGACCTGAACAGAGCGGAATAATTTCTGTTCCGAAGCCTTGCACACTGATTTGAATAAATAAAAATCAAGTTAGGAGTAAGGTTAAAAATGAACAATTTATATAAAACGTTTAAAGAAATGAAAATATTTCTTATCCTTTGGCTGACTCAGTCGTTTTCGGCTTTGGGCAGCTCTATGACGGCTTATGCGTTGATAATCTGGTCATATAATCAAAAAGGCTCTGCGCTTGCCACCGCTTCGCTTATGGTGTGCTCGTATGCGCCTTATGTGATTTTCAGCGTATTCGCCGGCGCGCTGTCAGACAGTTGGAACAAGAAATTTACAATGCTTGTCTGCGACAGTATTACCGCATTGACAACGATTATCGTACTTGTCCTTCTTATCTCAAACCGTCTTGAAATATGGCACATATACGTTATCAACGCAGTGGGCGGAGTGATGAATACCGTTCAGTCGCCAGCCTCGGAGGTTGCGGTAACAAAAATATTACCCGAAAAATATTACCAAAAAGTCGGCGGACTTCGTTATATGTCAAACTCGGCAAACACTATTCTTACGCCGATTATTACAACTGCGGTTATCGGCTTTTTCGGGCTTGAAGCGGTTATCTGCATAGACCTTATCACCTTTGCGGCGGCATTTTTGACTCTGCTTTTATTTATAAAAATTCCCGAGGATAACAAACGGTCGGAAGAACGCGATAACTTTATCCGCTCGGTAAAAAGCGGCGTGATATGGCTGAAAAATCAGCAGGGTGTTTTTACGCTGATTTTATTTCTCGCCTCAATCAATCTTGTTGCTTCTATGTATAATGCCGCATTTCCCGCAATGCTTTTGTCACGAAACGGCGGCTCTGAGATAACAATGGGAATTATCAATACTGTTATCGGTATAACAACCCTTATCGGCAGTATTTTTGCCTCTATTGCAAAGCCTCCTAAAAATAGAGTACGGGTGATCTGCAACTGTCTGCTGTTTTCAATGAGTACGGAAAACCTGTTGCTCGCTTTGGGAAACAACGCATTGATATGGAGTATCGGCGGATTTCTCGGCTGGATTACAATACCGCTTATGAGCGCCAATATGGAAGCGATTCTGCGTCTTAAAATTCCTGAAAATATACAGGGAAGGATTTATTCCGTCAGAAATTCTCTGCAATTTTTTACCATTCCTTTGGGATATTTCCTTGGAGGCTTTGTGGTAGAATTCGTATGTGAGCCGATAATGGCAAAGCAAAATGAAAACGTTCTTACATATATGTTCGGTACAGGTAAGGGAAGCGGCGCGGCGCTGTTCTTTTTTATTATTGCGTTTATAGGAATAGGCGTATGTCTGTACTTTAGAAATAAAAAGTCCTGCGCCTGCTTGACAAAGAAGATTAATTTATTGAACAGAGCTTTTTTCTGTCGCAAAGCGTCTTGAACTTCTGCGCCGATCTCATATGAAACTGTTTAAGCGTGCGTTTTTTACTTTGTCAAAATTGACAAGACTGCTTTGCCCAATATCACTTTTGTGATGCCATACAAAACGGTATTTGAGTTTCTATATATGACGTTCTAAATAAAAAAGACGGATAAAGGTATTATTTCCTTTATCCGTCTTTTGTTCCTAAATATAATTGCTAAATATGAATCGGCAATAGTTTCTTTATGATGCCTATAAACTCATTTGCGACTTTTTCTAAATACCAACTACCGCCTTCCGTCTGCTTATAAACCTCTTATTTGAAAGTTAAGCTCTATTTATTTCTTAACTTTTCTTCTGTTATTAGGGAATCAAAAACAGCTAATGTGCTTGTTCCTTTAAAGGCAAGTTTTCCATCAGGGCGAACTATTTCAACTTCAACTACCGCTATTTTCTTTCCATATTTCAAAACTTTACCCGTAACCATTAAATACTCATCTGCTGCAAAGCAAGGGCGCAGAAAATTTGCAGAAAAATTAACGGAAGAACATTCTCTGCCGTATGTATCGCAAGCGCCGCTTGCGGCAATATCTGCTGCTGCAAGCAAAAATCCGCCGTGAATGGTACCGACATTGTTGGAGCAATCCTCACCGGGAACAACCTTAAGTACGAATTTTCCTTCATCGGCTGAAATAAGCGTTGAACGGTCAAAACCTCTTATATCACAAACATCTTCTTCAAGATATTTCATAATCGTTTCATCAATCATCATAGTCCCCTCCAAATTCCAGTTTTCTTTTTCATTTTACCACACATCTCGATTTACTTCGCCGTATGAAAATCGTAATTGACCTCGGCTGTGTAATCGCTATCGTATGCTGAAAGTATTGAACTGCGTTATTTACAAATCCGACTTGATTTCCTACTTATATTTATATGTTGTTTCCGATACGCCTTTTGTTGCGCCTCCGTCAGTGCATAAAAAAGACCGCTTTGTTTAACGTCACTTTCATGATATCAGACAAAACGATCTTTGAAATTTTGTATACTATTTTCTATATTAAAAAAGCGGATAAAGGTTTTTTCTTTTCTTTATCTATTCTTTATTTATATTATTTGCTTTGATATCTCATGATTTCAAAATTCAAATCCTGTCAGTCGGTATTTTACCACTTATTTCATTTTTAATTTTTAACTTCTTTTTTTCGTCATTTGGATATCAAAAAAGCCCGTAGCTACGGACTTTAAGGCACTTTCATCTATTTGTCAGTGCAATATGTAAAGCTTTGACAAAATAGATGACAGGGTTTTAGTGGGGTGTGAGATTAGATTTTTTTGGCTTATAGTATTTCTTTAAATATCCTTTAGTAATTGCTTTAGTAACAGCATCCAAATATTTATTTCTGTTAGGTATTTGTATTTCAAAACAAGCATTATTTTTTGTATTCCAAAGTATTCCCTTTTCAAGTCCCAAAGCTACAACATACGATGCACACTGTAAAAAATGCTCATGATTAAGTTCAGATACAAATTTTAATTCGTAAACTATATCATTTTTAATTACATCTGCAAAACCACGTGCAGCGAATGCACAATCACCTTGTTTTGTATCTGAAAAATCGATTGTACATGGAATTTGAACAGTCTTGTCTTTACTGAACAAACTACCTAATCTATCAATAATCTGCCTGCGTTCACTTTCACTTACAAAAGGCGTGTCGACTTGTACTCTATAGCGATTTTGCTTTGTCTCCATTGAAACAAGAAATAAAATCTTTTTATCAAGTATCAAATTACGGTCATTTTCAGAATAAATAAATTTTTTATCAATATTGATATCAATAAAAAATTCTATACTTTTATCAATTTCATATCCACTGAAAAACACAGCTTCTTGGTATATTCCTATACAAGGTGAAAGATCTATAAGATCATCTTTATTGCTTATATCAATTTCTGACAAATTTTCAGGTTTGGTAAGCGATCTAACTTGAAGCAATGAATAACATTCTTCAATATCCTCTTTATATTTGAAATCAAACATTCCGGAAATATCAACATCTTGAAACTTATAACTTGTCTGAACATCTGTTGACAACGTTTTCTCTGAAAGCATGGCCTCTTCGCTGCTTACAAAAATTATCCGTTCTTTTCCGCGACTTGCCGCTACGCAAAAAATGTTCCTTAATATTTTATACGACTGCTGAGGCTTTGAAATTCTTGATTGCCAGTAGCTTTCGGTAAAATCAAAAACAACGCAAATCTTGCGTTCAAGTCCTTTACTGCTGTCAAAAGTGGTGAATATAGCCGATGTAGGCTTTGGCTGCGTCGCTCCTGTAGCATCTCTGTCAGATATACTTGCGTAAACAGTCTTTTTATTGAATTTTGCAGGGCACTTCTCTTCTAAAAGATTTAAAGTATCCGATAAATCACCCCACCTTGCGCCCAAGCAAAGAATGTCCTCCGGATTCTGTTCCGTCAAAAAATTCACAACAGCTTCTACCGTCATTTTTTCAACTATGCAATTTTCGTTTACACCGATAATTTTCTTTTGCCAGACTCGTCCGAGCATAGATGCTAAATCAGTCGAAAGTCTAAAACAACTAGTAAATTGCAGATTTATGTGATCTCCGAGAAATTGTTTCATAAATACAGGAACATCCAAGGTTGTTTTATCATATATTTTCTGCTCCATATCTCCGACAGCGATAATCTGAATTTTTGAATTTGTGGATTTTATATATTCAAGCATTTCGGCTAGTTCCAACTCAATATCCTGATATTCATCAATTATAAGAATATCATAATGTTCTAATTTTGGTCTTTCTTTGTTAAAACACTGAATCAAATCGGATATTCCTGCTTTTACACCTATCTTTTTCAATGACATAAAAGCAAAACCATGATAATTTGTTACAGTTGTATTTGAGTTTCTGATTTTAGCTTTAGCATCTAATTTCAATAATTTATTATATGTAAGATAAAGGATTTTAAGAGTTGCGGGAAGTTCATTACAAAGGTATTGTATAGCAGTCGTTTTTCCACTGCCGATACAAGCGTCGACGAGAATGTTTTTTCTGTCTTTTGCTCTTGAGATAAACAGCCTTTGTTCAGCTGACAAATTAAATTTGGTATTCATAGATTTTAATCACTAACCTCATCAATAAAATAATTTTTTGATACGCCAATATTATACAATATAATACAAGAAACAGCAACGGTTTTTGACAAATTTTATAGATATAAGCGTATTTTTGATTAATTATGCTTTTTAGCGGCAAATATAAAACACCATGCCAGGCAGAAAAAGAATTTGCCCAAAACGCAGTGTATATATTGAATAATATTTGGAATATGGGGGTTCAAAACGTCAGCGATTTGTTTTGTCCAGAGTAATGTATGCTATCTCATTTTTACAATCAAAAATTCCCCAAGAACTGAACGCATTTCCGCTTTGATTATATGTATTTTCATGCATGGCTACACACAAAAGTTTTTTGGGTCTGCTAAACCCCACATACACGCACTTTCTGCTGTAATTATATATTTGACTAGTTCCAGGCTTAGTTCCTTTTAAGTATGGTAGGACTCTTCTCAAATCTGATGATCCTTTAGTTTCTGTTTCTAAATAAAGTGTAGCATCATGTGTTTCTCCCTTCACCTTATGTACTGTACTAAATTGAATTTTTCTTCCGTTAAAAATACAGATATTATTTGATATTTTGGATTTGTTCTTAACACTTTCTCCCATAAAGTACTTCGGGAGTCGTTCAAATATATCATCTCTTCCAAAAATATCATTGACCATTTCTCTTATTATTCTGTTTACTTCCTCTAACACATATTCGGCCAAGCAAGCCATGGCCAATATTTTTTCATGGTATATATTATGATACTTGCCATCAAGTATTTTCTTTATTGATGAATATGTAAAAGAATGCCCATCTGAATCCTTACAACCAAGGTAGTTTACAATCATACACATCAATTTTCTGATAATACTCTCCGATTTGTAAAGTTTTCCTTGTTGCAACACCTCACAGATAGACTCAATCATTCCCCAATAACTATTTTCTGACTGCAACTTATCAGTTGCATTGTAATCCTTCCAATAATCACCGATCTTTATACCTTTAGATGATTCTTTTTTTATCCACCCAATTGCCTTATATATTCCATTGGGATCAGTAAGCCCATACTTATTAAGCAAAAATACAAACGCATCAATCACGTAGTTTCGTGTATTGTCATCATAAATTATCAATGTAGGGGTAACTCCTATCTCACCTCTAAGTGAGCATATATCATGCTTACCAGATTTCAATGGCGATAATACATTTGCAATCTCTTGAGAATAACGATTTGATGATGCAATATGCAACGCATTTTCAGATGGTTTCCAATCTACCGGATTATCTTTATCCCCAACATATATCGCTTGATCCGGATCGCCAATTTTAAAAATGCAACACTTTGTTTTATCAAAAATACAGGACAGAACTTCTCTTTGCATTTGACTGCAATCTTGAAATTCATCTATAAATACATAACTAAATCGCTTACACAATAGTGAAGGCAATCTTTTCTTTGAAACAAAGCAAGCATTCCATATTGATAAGCATCTTTATATGTCAAAATCCCATGTGACAAAAGTAATTCTTCTTTTGCCTTTTTATATTGAATAGCAGAATCACTTTTTGAACTTGCTAAACTCTTATATTCACCTATTCGATAAAGATCACCATTCACCAGATATAAGTCCTTGATGTAATCAAAGATATCTTTATATTGCGATCCACTTTTATAAAATCTCATCTTTATAAAACAGAATAGTTGTTTATACCTCGCCATGTTTTTGTATATCAATCCATACAAATGCTTTGCATACATTATATTATCAACAACCTGTATCGGTTGTTCAGTAATAGACTTCAGGTAGGGGAAAGTGATAAACTTATCTATGAAAGATTGAATTGTCCCAACGAAATTGGGATAACTTGTAATTTTATCGGCATACTCTGTCAATTTCAACCTAATTTCATTAACAGCAACATTGGTATGTGATAGCACACAGATACCAGTTCCATTTTCCAATGGCATACGATCTGCAATCAATTTTAATTTTGCAAGAAGAACCGTTGTCTTTCCACTTCCCGGGCATGCAGAAATATCAGTTGATTTCCAGTGTCGTATAACTTCCTTGGCGTCATCAGCAAAATGACAGTTTTCAGGCAGCAATAGCTTTTCAACTACTTCAATTTCATTATCAGTGATGTTCCAATCTAACATTTTAGTTCACCTCGCTGATTTTAGTTTACTCCAACTGCATACTTTATGGCATCCACAATGTATTTGAGATATGGATCTGTTTCAATTACTTCCTTTAGTTTCTGTTTCTTTTTTTCGTCCACTTTCCATTGATGGAGTCCCATTTCAAACATCTTAGCTTGTGTCATTCCATCTGGAACAACTGCTATTTTCCATTTTAAAATAGATGCCAAACACTGAGCAGCAATAGCTTTCAATCCACTCTTTCCTTTGTTATCAAGCATCAAGCTATATATCTTATATGCAATCTCCTCATCTGTCAAATCTCCCCATGAACTCCTTTCATCAGAGACCGTCTTGTCAGCATCAGCTATCTTTTCATCGGTTAATGCATACTTATCACTATTTTTGATCTTTTCGCCATAATGAACAGCCTTATGAAAGTCATCCCTTAAACAACTCTGTGCCAAGCAGTACTCAAATGTCCATTGAGGAGAAATAAAGCTTTTTACCGTACCTTCTGTATAGTATTTTTCTTTTTTTCTACTGCTTCCGCCATTTTCTCTTTACATAATTTAAATACACCATTTTCATCATACTTTGGTTTTTCATCACAATCAGTGAGAACTGCTACTGGAATTCCCATAGTTCTTCCATCTTTTCGGATAAATATCCTGCTATATCGTAAAAATGCAGTACTGCCAACATTAACAATGGAAACGCCATATCGTTCAAGTGGATAGCCAATAATTTCGGCAATCATAGGAATTAACAGATTTTCTGCATCACCTTCCACCATAATAACACCTTTTGAAAAGAAAAGATTTGCTTTTGTCGCATCTAAAAATCGTTGCAGGAAAAGATAGTCACCTTTCTCTAACCCCGTTTTACCCTCATCCAAATCAAATCCATTCCCACTTTTAATCAGAATAAGATTTTTCAGATTGATTTTGCTGGCAAGTATAGTACTGTGTGTCGAGATGATAATCTGAACTCCAGAACTTTGATATTCTTTTTGCAGGTACTGTATTAATCTCAGCTGTGCTTGAGGATGAAGATGTGCTTCTAATTCTTCAATTAATGCAAGGTGTAATCCACCATTATCGTCATGCTGTAAAAGCAAAAGTTCCGCTGCAATGAAAAGCAGATTCAATTCTCCGAGTCCCGGATGTATTTCTGAAACAGATAAAGATAAACTTTCTAATATAGATTTAAGCTGTATATCTGATGTCTTTAGCTTTGCTTCATTTGAGATATTGTTTTCATTGAATTCAGTTAATGCATCACGAATACCAGTGAGAATTACCTTGCCATCTTCTTCAGTGCAGTATTTCTCAATCTCATTATTAGCTTTAATCAAAATTTCTTTCAAGCGATGATCAGTATTATCCTTAAACACAGGATGATTAAATAAAATTTGTGATATTCTCGAATTTCTGCCCGAACTCATTTCACGTTCCGCATCCCTAAGTGGACGTAAATACACACATTTCAAGAGTTCTCTTGCTTTACCATCAAGTGTTACACCATCATTTACTTCACCAGCACGCAGTTCTGTATAAATTCGATTTTTTTCTTTCCATGCACGAAAATGAAGCGGTAGGAAATAAAACATTTCTCCATTATTATTTTCAAACATTAAGTATTCAACAAAGTTTTTGGCTTCATCTGCACTAAATTCCGAAAGAATTAGATCTATTTTAATTCAGATACAGACATCCCATTTTCAGAAAAAAAATCTTCTTCTGATACCCTGATATACTCATTGCTTTGAGTAAGCAGAACCATTTTTATTGCATCAATTACTGCAGTTTTTCCAGAATCATTTTCGCCTATGAGTGCATTGAGTCCCTTATGAAAGGATACATGCAGCCCCGGCTTACCTTCAATCGACTTGAAACGACGAAAGTTATATATTTTCAATTCAGATACAATCATTTTTGTGTTCCTTTCAATTCTACCTTCTTCAAATGAACTTATCCTGTATTTTCAACAAAATATCCCTTACAATCAAAATTTTAACGATGGATAACCGTAAATCATCAATATTTCAGCCAAAATCTGACTAATATTAACATAATTAATCATGGCCTAATGTTGCATTAATAATTATGTTTCAATAAAAGTCAATACTTAATTTGTATTTGCATTAATATGTACCACTTAATTCCAATCTTATATTTTTTATTATACAAGATATTTTTAACATGGTCAATAATTTTTAGCAATTTATTATAGAATTTTGTTTAATTATATATAATTAAACAATCTCACTTGTTAATATTATACAACAAGTATTAGATAAGAAAATAAATGCTTAAAACGCAGCGGTTCAAAGCATTAACATAATTAATTATTAAATAATTTCTTTGCATAAAGATAACGCTATTGTCATTACAAAATATATTTTAAAAGTTAAGTGCTTCATGGTCATAAATAAAATGTATATATCCATTTTATTCGCATTCAATTTAATCCTTGATTAACGCTCAACTTCATATATAGTATAGAAAATGGTTAATCATGATAACATTTTTAACTACACACATTATAACTTCACATAATAAAAATAATCTTCTTTTTATGCTATAATAACCCTACAAAATTTGAAGGAGTTGTTATTATGACAAAAACATTCACAATTGAAGAAAAACGAACCAGTGTAAATCGTTACCTTTCAGGTGAATCAGTAACTTTTATTGCTGATGAACTGGGTGTCGCAAAAAGCACACTGTACAACTGGATAAAAAAGTTTAAACCGGTTGCAGAAGAAAAGAAGTTCACTGCCAAAGATTTTAATAATCTTGAACAAAGAACAAATCGTCAATCTGATATGATTGAGATTCTAAAAACTGTTGAATGCAATGTTCACTCCCCTTTGCAAGAAAAGCTATGTGAGATTGAAAAGCTGCATGGCAAATACAGTGTTCATGTTCTGTGTGATGCACTCAATGTTCCAAGAGGTACTTTTTATAACCACATCAAACGGAACAAGCGTGATAATGTTTGGTATAAAAAACGGCGTGAGTATTTTTGCAGTGAAATCAGAAGAATATTTGAAGAAAACAATCAGATTTTCGGAGCAAGAAAAATCGCCGCTGTTCTAAGAAACAACGGAGAACAAGTAAGTGATAAATATGTTCGTGTGTTAATGAACGAAATGAACTTAAGCAGCATTCGAACTAACTCAAAAAAGGAATATTTAAAAGATAAACGAAAAAGAAATATTTTAAGACAGCAATTCAAAGTTGATAAACCTAATACAGTCTGGGTAAGTGATATTACATACTATAAATTTAACGATAAATGGTTTTATATTTGTGCCATTATCGATTTATTTTCAAGAAAAGTTGTCTCTTATAAAATCTCAAGAAACAACAGTACCCAACTTACAAAATCGACTGTTAAAATTGCAATTGAATCACGTCATCCAAATAAAGGTCTTATATTTCACAACGATCACGGTGCAAATTACACTTCAGCGACTTTCTCTGATTATCTCGCTGAAAACGGCATAACTCAATCATTTTCAAAGGTCAGAAACCCTTACGATAACTCTGTAGCAGAATCATTCTTCTCATCTCTAAAAAGAGAAGAATTGTACAGAAGAAAAATAAAATCCGAATATGAATTAAAAAAAATAATCTGCGACTATATAGAATTTTACAATAATCACAGACCTCATACCACCATAAATTACAAGACTCCAAATCAATATGAATGCGAATATTTCGGAAACAACGAAGAAAACACAGATTAAGAACTGGAATGAGGGGTTCAGATTTCAACTTTTTTATGTTTCATTTTGAAATTCAGCATTTTCTCATTTTGACATTCAAAATTCCAATTATAAAAAATGCCGGAAATCCCTATAATAAAAGATTTCCCGACAAAAAGTTAACGCCATTTGGACTTGGGGGTTCAAATGGCGTTAGACTTATCAATATGGCAGGGGCAGAAGGATTTGAACCCTCGGCACGCGGTTTTGGAGACCGCTGCTCTACCAACTGAGCTATACCCCTATTGGTGGGCCATTAGGGACTCGAACCCCAGACCAACCGGTTATGAGCCGGTTGCTCTAACCAACTGAGCTAATGGCCCTTATATAAAAAGCAAAAAGCCGGCATTGATATATTTTCCCAGGACGTCACCGTCCAAGTATCTTCTACGCAGATGAGCTTAACTTCTGTGTTCGGAAAGGGAACAGGTGGGACCTCATCGCCATTAACACCGGCTGACTCTTTTAAATTGAACAGAAAAGCAAAGATTTGAACTCTGACAAAAGGAAAAGCCCTCGACCTATTAGTATCCGCTGGCTTAACATGTCGCCATGCTTACACCTCAGACCTATCAACCTCATAGTCTTTGAGGGGTCTTACTTACTTACGTAATGGGATATCTTATCTTAAGGCCGGCTTCACGCTTAGATGCCTTCAGCGTTTATCCGTTCCGCACTTAGCTGCCCAGCTGTGCCACTGGCGTGACAACTGGTACACCAGAGGTGCGTCCATCCCGGTCCTCTCGTACTAGGGACAGCTCCTTTCAAATATCCTTCGCCCACGACAGATAGGGACCGAACTGTCTCACGACGTTCTGAACCCAGCTCGCG
>ERZ860023.107-NODE-107-length-54036-cov-1.879624_pt1 | contig 54036 bp, 62 predicted proteins | sample MGYA00509983_ERZ860023 | MGnify/ENA primary metagenome ERZ860023 (study PRJEB30046, sample SAMN00715180) | human gut metagenome | study: EMG produced TPA metagenomics assembly of the A metagenome-wide association study of gut microbiota in type 2...
TTAGTGGTAATACACCAGATGAGCGAGGATGAAAGATACAGGAGCTTGCAAGATTAAGAGAAAAGGCGCTGCACGATGAAGCCAGCGCGCAAAATACAGTAATCATATTGACAATCGTATGTAATTATGCTATAATGCAAATAGTAATATTAATGCAAAGAAGCATATATCGAGTATGTTACACTTGATATATGCTTCTTTTTTTATTTATGGAGTTGATAAATTATGTTGAAGGAATCAGAGTGGAAAATGATTAATAACATACTTCTTGAACTATATATGACAGAAAGCATAGAAGATTTGGCAAGTAAATTCTTCAAAATAATAAAAACATTAATACAATATACATCAGGCTATATGCTGCTGCTTGATAAAAATAAAAATATAATAATAAATAAAATTGTAAGTGAAAACATGGAAGAGAGAATAATGAGAGATTACATAAATATATACTATAAACAAGATTATTTAAACTATTTATACGATCTTACCAATGAAACCGTTGTATATCGTGATACAGATATTCTTGACGAAAGTATAAGAAAAGAGACAAATTTCTACAGAAATTTTCTTGAGCCGGGAAATTTTACATATGGCTGCGGCATTATTATGATTAGAAACTCGGATATATTAGGAATATTTAATATATTCAGAAATAAAGACATTGGAGATTTTACCGAAAAAGATATTTATATACTTAATATATTCAAAAATCATATTGAAAACATTGTATCTAAAGCATTAAAAGTTTCCGAAAACGCAAAAATCAATAATATTATTATTGATGAAATTTCTCAAAAATATGAACTAACTGCACGAGAAAAAGAAATATTGATATTTCTGGTACAGGGATATTCTAATAAAGATATATCGGAAAAGTTATGTATCAGCCTTGCTACTGTAAAAACTCACATATATAATTTGTATATCAAGACAGGAGTTAAAAGCCGTACCGGTCTTATAAATTTAATTCTCGAAATATAATTTTTTCGTCTTCTCATACTTAAGTATTAAGAAATAATATTAAGTATGAGATAATTACATTTAAAATCAATATTTTTGCTAATTGTATAAAAATTATTTTCTGTTATAATATACATAAAGAAATAAATCAGATGGCATTTGCAGTCATCGGAACGGAGAAAATTATGCAGAAGATATTCTTAAAGGAATTTAAAGCCGGTGAAAAATGGTCGGGATTTATAGGCAAAGGTAAGTATATTCACTTCAAGTCACTTGGAGATAATGCAAATATATCTGTTTTACTTTATAATCTTATAGACAGATCGGAAAGATACAATATGCCTGATACTCTAAAGGCTCAATATACAGCTCATCTTACAAGAGGTAACGTACTCATGAGTGATAACGGAAGAGTTCTTGCAAGCATTGTCGAAGACAGTCTTGGATGGCACGATTCAATATCGGGACATACAACAAGAATCCTGACAGATGAAAAATACGGAAAAACATCATATCAAAAGCAAGGCAACGATTATTACAGATGCGGTGAAGAGAACTTCAAGGTAGAGCTTGTTAGAAACAATATGAGTAAAAGAGATATCGTTCCTTGTGTAAATCTATTTTCAAAGGTTTATGTTGAAGAAGACGGAAGTATGCATTATGATGAGAATCATTGCAAAAAAGGAGCTACCGTAACGCTTAGGACAGAAATGGATATTTTGTTCATAGTATCGAACACGCCAAATCCGCTTGATCCTTCAAATGAATATCCATCGGTTCCTGTAACAATGGAAGTTTATGATGCTCCGCCGGTTGATTTAACAGATTACTGTGTAAATTTCAGAAACGAAAATTACAGAGCTTTTGAAAATACATGGGATTATAATAATTTACTTGGAAAATAGGGAGGAAAATGTATGTTTGGATTTAAAGAAAAAGACAGTAATCTTAAAATTGAAAACGCAGTATATAATGAGGTTCTTGAAGCAGGGCTTGGCTGGATTCATAAATTACATAAGGGTCAGACTTTCAGAATACTTGATATTGAAGGCAATCAAGCTGTAGATACGACCTTTTATGATTTGACAAATCCTGAAGATCATTACAGCGCCGTACAAACTATTGTAATGCAGAAAAACATATATCTTACGACAGGCAGTATTCTCAGAGCTGAATCAGGAAAGCCTCTTCTTGAAATTGTTGCAGATAAAACAGGAAGACATGATACGCTTGGCGGCGCTTGTTCATCACAAAGTAATACGGTAAGATATGCGAGAGAAAAAAGATATATGCATAACTGCCGTGACAGTTTTATGCTTCAGCTGGCAGATTGCGGTGAAGATATCAGAAAAAGGGACCTTGCGCCAAATATAAACTTTTTTATGAATGTTCCTGTGACAAAGGAAGGCGGATTGAAATTTGATGACGGCGTATCGTCTCCAGGGAAATATGTTGAGATGAAAGCTCTTGAAGATGTAATGATCTTAATAAGCAATTGTCCGCAATTAAATAATCCTTGCAATGCATATAATCCTACGCCTGTAAGACTGCTTATTTGGGATTGAGTCAATTTAAATTAATATAGCGAAATTTTATTAAACTGTCATATTTTTAGTTCAACGGCGAACTTATAAAATTATGGCAGCTTTTTATTTTTGGAGGAAACATAAATGTTTACTAAAGTTTTAATTGCAAACAGAGGCGCGATAGCCGTAAGAGTAGAAAGAACTCTTGCTAAAATGGGTATTAAAAGTGTTGCTGTATATTCAAAAGCCGACAGAGACAGCCTTCATGTATTGAACGCAGATGAAAAGGTTTATCTCGGTGAAGGAACAGCAAAAGAAACATATCTTGATGTAAAAAAAATAATAAACGCGGCAAAATCAACAGGCGCGGAAGCTGTTCATCCGGGATACGGATTTTTAAGTGAAAATACCGAATTTGCCGCCGAATGCGAAAAGAACGGAATAAAATTTATAGGTCCCGATTCAAATCAAATAAAACTTTTTGGATTGAAACACTCAGCGAGAGAAATTGCTGAAAAAGCAAATGTTCCGCTTTTGTCAGGAACAGGACTTATATCGGATACAGACATTGCTGTTAATTCTGCTGAAAAAATCGGCTATCCTGTTATGATTAAAAGCACAGCCGGCGGCGGCGGTATAGGTATAAGAATTTGTGAGAATAAGCAGGAACTTATTGATTCGTTTGATAATGTACGGCACCTTGCAGAAAACAACTTTAATGATTCAGGCGTATTTATCGAAAAGTATATAAGAAAAGCGCGTCACGTCGAAGTACAGATTTTCGGTAATACTTTCGGAGAAATTGCTGTACTGGGCGAAAGAGATTGTTCTGTACAGAGAAGAAATCAAAAGGTAGTTGAAGAAGCTCCTGCTCCGAATTTTCCGGATTATGTGAGAAAAGAAATGTATAAATCCGCTCGATGTCTTGCAAAAGCGGCGGGATACAGAAATGCGGGAACTGTCGAATTTTTATATGATGAGGAAGCGGAACAATTTTATTTTCTCGAGGTAAATACTCGCTTGCAGGTGGAACATGGAATAACCGAAGAGGTTGTGGGAATCGACCTTGTTGAATGGATGATAAAAGAAGCGGCAGATGAATTAAAAGATATTGACAGAGATTACTCTATGAACGGAAATGCCATAGAAGTCAGAGTATATGCCGAGGATTGTATAAATAATTTTCGTCCGAGCAGCGGTAAAATAGACGATGTTTGTTTAAGCTGCAAGGCACGTGTTGAAACATGGATAAGAAAAAATATTGAAGTTTCCTCATTGTATGATCCTATGCTTGCAAAATTGATCGTTCATGCTGATAACCGTAAAGACGCTGTAAAGAAAATGAATGATGTGCTTTGTGAAACTAAAATTTATGGCGTAACAAACAATACACAGTATTTAAAAGCGCTTATAAACACTGAAAATTACCATAAGGGCAAGCTTTTTACCAAAATGCTTGAAAATTTTGCTCCCGAGGAAAAAGCCATAGAAGTTCTTGACGGAGGAGTTCAGTCAACCGTACAGGATTACCGCGGTATGATTGGCTACTGGACCGTTGGCGTTCCCCCTTGCGGCGCAATGGATAACTATTCATTCAGAATCGGTAATAAGCTGCTTGGAAACTCCGAGGATGCGGCAGGTATAGAGCTTACGCTAAAGGGAGGAAGCTATCGTTTCAGAACATCCGCTTCGTTTTGCATTACAGGAGCCGATATGGAGGCTACGCTTGACGGAGTACCTGTAAAAACGTATTCTGTTGTAAATGCAGCGCCTATGCAGATTTTAAAGTTTAAAACTTGTGAAAAAGGAATGAGAACCTATCTTCTGATAAAAGGAGGAATAGATGTTCCTGTAATTATGGGAAGCCGGTCGACATTCGTTGACGGAAAATTCGGCGGACATAACGGCAGAACGCTAAGAACGGGCGATGTTTTAAGATTATTTGATAATTGCCGAACAAATGAAGTAAAAACGTTTGATGAAAAATATATCCCGGAAATTTCAAACGAATGGATAATAGGAGTTATTCCGGGCCCCAGCCTACTGAAGAATATTTAAAATCCGATTATTTAAAAACACTTACAGAATCGGAATATACGGTTAATTTCAACAGCGCAAGAACAGGTATAAGACTTAACGGCCCGATTCCTCAGTGGGTAAGAGAAGACGGAGGAGAAGCAGGCCTTCATCCGTCAAATATTCATGATAACGCTTACGCTGTAGGAACGCTTGATTTAACAGGAGACCAATCAATACTTTTAGGACCTGACGGTCCGAGCCTTGGCGGATTTGTTTGCCCTGTAACTACAGCAAAAGCAGAACAATGGAAACTTGGTCAGCTTCATCCGGGAGATAAAGTTCATTTCAGACTTATAACTTTGGAACAGGCTAAAGAAATACGAGACGCCGTAGACAAAAACATAAGCCTTGAATATACAAAGGTTATTTTGCCAAACCAATCAGATGATTTAGATTCGTCTTATGCGATTCTTGATAAGGGAAAAGCGTGTGGTATCGATTATATGATTCGTCTTGACGGTGAAGAAAACATCTTAATAGAATTCGGTGAAATGGAGCTTAATATCGAGCTTAGATTCAGAGTTCATATTCTTATGAAAGAACTTGAAAAATCAGATTTACCAATAATAGATATGACGCCGGGTATTCGTTCTTTACAGATACATTTTGATGTGTATGAAACAAATGCAATTGAAACGGCTGAAAAGGCAGCTGAAATAAATAAAAAACTTACTGCGATAGAAGATATAACTGTTCCGTCAAGAATAATAAAGCTGCCTCTTTCATGGGACGATCCGCAAACACAAATTGCCGCGAAACGTTATCAGCAAACGGTAAGACCCGACGCGCCTTGGTGCCCGAGCAATCCCGAATTTATAAGACGAATAAACGGTCTTGACAGTTTGGAAGATGTAAAAAATATTGTTTTTAACGCAAATTATCTTGTTCTAGGACTTGGAGACGTTTATTTAGGTGCTCCTGTCGCTACGCCTACAGACCCGCGTCATAGAATGGTTACCACAAAATACAATCCGGCAAGGCCCTGGACTCCCGAAAATGCGGTTGGAATCGGCGGCGCTTATCTTTGCGTTTACGGAATGGAGGGTCCCGGAGGCTATCAATTTGTAGGAAGAACTGTTCAGATGTGGAATTCTAAGCAGGAAACAGAATATTTTTCAGATGATAAGCCTTGCTTTTAAATTTCTTTGATCAAATTAAATTCTATCCATGCAGTGCGGATGAAATTTTAAAATACAGAGAAGATTTTCTTCGCGGAGAGTTTAAAATAGAAATAGAAGAAACAACCTTTAACTTAGGTGAATATAAGGCGTATCTTGAAAGTATAAAAGAAAGCAGTGAGGAATTTAAATCACATCAAGAAGCGGCGTTTGAAGCCGAAAGAAACAGATGGAAGGAACAAGGGCTTGACCAATTCATTTCCGAAGAACCTGAAGTAAATACTTTCGAAGATATTGTTTTGCCTGATAATTGCGAAGGTATAAATGCCGCTATTCCGGGCAGCGTTTGGAAAATACTTGTTAAGGAAGGCGATTATGTAAAAGAAGGGCAGGATATAGCCGTGCTTGAAAGCATGAAAATGGAATTCCCTATTTCTGCGGATAACTACGGCGTTATCAAAAAAATATATATCAAGGAAAGCGAACAAGTTAATGCAGGACAGGTTCTTGCCGCGATTAAAATACAAAATTAAAAATCGGAGGAAATAAAAATGTTTTTTCCAAAAAAATTTACCGTAAGTTATATAAAACAAGCTTATCAAAACGGCGAGTTTACACCAACAGAACTTATTGAAGAAATAATTAAACGATCGGAAAAATATTCGGAATATAATGTATGGATTGTAAAACCGAGTATGGAATTAATCAAAAATTATATTGCAAATTTACCTGAAAACGCCGAAGATCATCCTCTATGGGGTATTCCGTTTGCAATAAAGGATAATATAGATCTTAAAGACGTTCCGACTACGGCTGCTTGCCCGGAATTTTCATATGTTCCGAAAAAAAGCGCGTCAGTTGTACAAAAATTAATAAATGCGGGAGCAATACCTATCGGTAAAACGAATCTCGATCAATTTGCAACGGGACTTGTAGGTACAAGAAGTCCTTATGGAGAAGTACATAATGCACATGATGAAAAAATGATAAGCGGAGGTTCAAGTTCGGGTTCTGCCGTAGCTGTCGCACTCGGAATGGCGGCGTTTTCACTTGGAACAGATACCGCAGGCTCGGGACGAGTTCCCGCTATGCTAAATACCATAGTTGGATATAAGCCTTCGCTTGGCGCCTGGTCAACAGACGGAGTCGTTCCCGCTTGCGCAAGTTTAGATTGTGTTACCGTATTTGCAAATAATCTTGAAGACACTCAAATTGTAAACAAAATTGTACGTGGTTTTGATGAAAATTGCCGTTGGAGTAAAGCTATTGAATTAAAAGGAAAAAAGTTACCCGAAAAAATATATCTTCCGAAAGACGAACCGATATTTTTCGGAGCTTATTCCGATAATTACAGAACAAAATGGAATAACGCGGCGGAAAGAATTAAAAATCTCGGGATTAAAATCGAATATATAGATTATGATTTCTTTTACACTGCCGCAAAGATTCTTTACGAAGGCGCATATGTAGCTGAAAGATGGCTTGATTTAAAAGAATTTGTGGAGAAAAACCCTAATAAGACTTTTCCGGTAACCGAAATTATATTAAGAAGCGGTGCAAAAGAAAGTAATACTGCCGCGGAATTATTTAAGAACCTTCATGATTTGCAAAATTACAGACATAAAGCTAGTATATTACTTAAAAATTCTGTCATGATTATGCCTACAGCCGGAGGAAGTTTCACAAGAGATGAAGTAAGAGAAAACCCTATTGAAACAAACAGCATGATGGGACTATATACAAATCATTGCAATCTTTTGAACTTATCCGCAATTGCAATTCCCGAAAACAGTACTGATAAAAATTTACCGTTTGGAATTACAATATTCGGATTAAGCGATTCGGAGAATCTTGTTATTGAAGCTGCAGACAAATTTCTTGATAGCGAATATATCGAATTCGCTGTTTGCGGACTTCATAAAAAAGGTTATCCTTTGGAATATCAGCTTTCTGAACTTGGTGCAGAATTTTTAAGGCATGATGCGACAGCTAAAAAATATAAATTATTTAAGCTGAATACATCGCCAGTTAAACCGGGGCTTATCAAAAGCGGCGGCGGAGAGTCGATTGAAGTTGATATTTACAGAATAAGCAAAAAATCATTTGGAATTTTTTCGGGCAGTATTCTTGAACCGCTTGTTATCGGCACGGTGGAGCTTGCCGACGGAAGCAAAGCAAAAGGATTTTTGTGCGAACAATATGCTGTCCAAAATTCCGAAGAAATAACAGATAAAAAGAAATTTTAATAATAGATACAAAGGCGTGTTTGATAATTTATCGTCATATCTTTATTTCAGAAAGGGAAAAGTTATGGAATTTTCAAGGGTAGAAATTATAAGCGGAATGTCAAAAGTAAATGAGCTTATAGAAAAATTTGGTCAGAAAAGCTTTATCAAAAAATTAAATAAGCTTGGCGTAACTGGCCTAACAGTATCGAATGTACTTGGATGCGGGGTTCAGCTTGGTTCTCTGGAATATGAAGAAGATACAAACTCAAATCTTCAGCTGCTTCCCAAAAGCAAGATTATGATTATTTGTGAGAAATCAAATGTTGACGGTTTGATAAAGCTAATAGAAGAAGAACTTTACACAGGACATATCGGAGACGGAAAAATTTTTGTTTCCGGTATTGATAACATCTATAGAGTAAGAACAGGTGAAGAAGGAGTGAAAGCTTTAAATAAATCAGAACTTGATTGAATTAATTAGGAGTGATTAGTTATGAATAAGAAACTTGGTTTATTCAGCGCCGTAGCAACGGGAGTAGGTATGCTTGTTGCAACAAGCTGCTTTATTTCTCTTGCAAGCGGAACAAGTATGGTCGGGACGCCATTTATAATTGCAATTGTAACAGCTTGTTTACTTAATATGATTGTCATTACTTCAATATCAGAATTAAATGCAGTAATGCCAAATCTTACAGGAGGTCTCGCGCAATATATGCTTGCGGGACTTGGACCTGTAGCAACGATAATAGCAATGCTCGGCGGATATATTATTGCAAATATTTTTGCCGCACCTGCGGAAGGCGCGATGTTTGCAAATGTTATGAATGATTTTTTAGGTAATGGTATACCGCCTGCTGTTTGGAGTGTATCGCTTACGGTTATTCTTGTAGTAATAAATTTAATGGGCGTTAATATGTCGGCGCTTGTTCAGTCGATAATCGCATCGTTTATGGTTATTTCTTTATTAATTTTGGGAATAATCGGCGCATTTGGTCTTGGAAGCGGTGAAACGGTTACACAAACTGTAGAATTAAATGTCGGAATAAAAGACGTTTTACCATTAACCGCTGTCGCATTTTGGTTTTTTATTGATTCAGAATTTATTGTTCCGATAGGTAAAGATATGAGAAATCCGAGATTAGTGCCATTAAGTATGTTTTTGAGTCTTGGAATAATGTGTGTAATTCAAATATTTCTTTCTTTAGGATTCAAAAATTATACTTTATATCAAGAGCTCGGTACAGCTGATTCTCCTCATATTTTGTATGCCGTAAATATGCTTGGAAAAGTGGGAAAATATTGGATAATAGCAGTCGCTTTATTTGCCGCGGTAAGCACTCAAAACGCAATTATCGGATGTGTTTCTGAAATTTGCTGCGGAATGGCAAAAAGCAATCTTTTACCTGCAATATTTCAAAAGAAAAATAAGAAAGGCGCTCCTTATGTTGCAATACTTCTTATGGGAATAATAACAATTATAATAGAAGCGACAGGACTTTCATCAGGTGATGCTGTTCAGTTTATGATTTTAACTTCTTCTATTTTTCTTATGCTGTCTTATATCACATATCACTTTGATGTAATAGTTTTAAGAAAAAAATTAAAAACGGTTCCGAGAACATTTAAAGTTCCGCTATTTCCTATACTTCAAATAATAGGCATTATCGGTACGATCTACATGATGTATAATATTTCGACTGATTCTGCTGAAAAACATAAAATTTTTATATTGTTTTTCATTTTATTTGTATTGTTGTTTATATATGCAATATTATGGACGAAACTTAAACTTAAAAAACCACTTTTCAAAAGTATTAGTGTAAGAGAAATAATGGCAATGGAAAGTCCGCTTTATTATGCTGTAAGAAAAAATAAAGAATTTCAGTAAAAACACTGCATACCAGAGAATAGGATATAGTCTGCGAGCCAACATGGGATTCACTGTCGTCCAATAAAAGACGGTTTCCAACATCGTAATTGGCGCACAGGGTACGTATTTTTCTTCCCTCTTCTTTTCCCTGAAGATTTTCACGTTTTTTATTAAGCTCGCAAAGCGCCTTTTCGTCTTCAGCGGTACGCTCGTCAAAACGGACGAGTCTTTCCCTCATAATTTCAAGTATTTCTTTTCTTAGCACAGTTTTTACATCTCTTTCATCAGTTCATCGAGCGCATAATAATTCTATACATTAATATTTGCCTTTATCATTTCCATAAACACCTTAACCGCAGGCGAAAATGTCTGATACTTTTTCGTGACAAGATAAAGCTCAAGGGAAAGCTCAGGATTAATTGGGCGAAACGTGAGATTTCGTCCTACCGTATTTACAAGCCTGTCAAGGCAAAGCGCATAACCCACGCCCTTTTCAACAAGAAAAGTAGCGTTATAAATCAGATTATAGGTTGCAACAATATTTAATTCATGATAATTAATGCCGAACCAGTCTATATTCTGATGTCCCAGAAAAGTCTGCTCCGAAAAGATAAGAGGCAGGCTTTTCAGCATTTCTATGGGGATAATTTTTTCCTGCGCAAGCTCACAGTCCTGCGGCATAAGCAATCCGAAAACGTCATTCTGATGAATATTCAGGTAGTCATATTTCTCCTGTTTTATAGAACCAATCAGCAGTCCTATATCTGCAAGACCTTTATCAAGACGTTCCATGACTGTATCTGCGTCGCCGCTGTGAATATGAAGCTTCACATTCGGGTAATGTTCATGCAGCTTGCGATAATTTTCAGTGATGAAGTCCATAGCCGCTGTTTCCCCACAGGCAATGGTAATATCTCCAGTGATAATTTCGCCCTCGGTGAGGAATGCCGACTCGGCGCTGCTCATAAGCTCAAGAATCTGCTGCCCCTTGTTACGCAGAAAATTGCCTTCATCCGTAAGCGTAATTTTACGTTTTCCACGAATAAAAAGCTGTTTGCCGAGCTGTGCTTCCAAATTCATCATCTGCTTTGAAAGAGTTGATTGTGTAACGTGCAGGGTTTCTGCGGCTTTAGTAATGTTCTGCTCTCTCGCAATAGCAAGAAAATAGTGCAGAAGTCTTGTTTCAATCATTTTAACTTCACTCCTTTACTCTGATTATACAGCATCTTATCATTCCCGTCAACGATAATTTATCATTCATAATAACTATTTGCAATCTATAAAAACCTGTTGTATAATAAATTATAGGAGGCGGAGGAGATGGAAAAGGAAATCGCCGAATATACCCGTCGTTGTCTTGACGACTGCGGATTTTCCGAAGAACAGAAAGTGCAGTATCTTAAATATTTGGAAAGCGGTCAGCAAAACGAACGCCTGCGGCTGCTGCAAGCACAGCGCAAACTGCTTATGGACAGCCTGCATAATGCTCAGCGGCAGGTTGATGTGATTGACTATTTAATTCAGAAAACAGAAAGGTTAGATTTTTAATGAGAAAACTTGCGTTATTGTATATGACATTCATTTTACCGTTTTTTATGTTTGGCTGCGGAAAAACTACAGATAATGAAATTAATTTCTCTTCATCATCTGAAACAACGGAACAATTCTCAGAAAAAACAAATGCTTCCGGCAACGAAACTGTTTCTTCTGAAACTACAATTGAATCCGAATCGAAAACAGATAATAAATCCAAAATTCTCGTTGCATATTTTTCTGCGACGGGCACAACCCGACCAATAGCGGAGGAAATTGCAAATGTAACAGGTGGCGACCTATTTGAAATCGTTCCCGTACAGCCCTATTCAGAAGAAGATTTAGATTACAGTAATGATAACTGCCGTGCAAATCAAGAACAAAATGATGATACCGCACGTCCTGAAATATCAGACACAATAGAAAATATAGACGAATATGACGTTGTGTTTATCGGTCATCCGATATGGTGGGGAATCGAGCCCAGAATTATTGATACTTTTCTCGAAAGCTATGATTTTTCAGGAAAGACAATGGTTGACTTCTGCACATCGGGCGGCAGCGGAATTTCTGAAAGTGAAAGCAATCTGAAGGAAATATGTCCCGATTCTGTATGGCTTGAGGGTAAGCGTTTTTTGGGAAGCTCTTCGCATGATGATATTGCGGATTGGGTTGACAATATGAATTTCTAACGTCAGAATCTTTTAGAAAAAGAAAATACACTTATGAAACAGCCAATAATCGGAAACACCGAAATTCGGATTTCAAAGCTTTGGCTTCGTTAAAATAAGAACGATGCACGACCGGACTATGAATGAGAAAGAAATCGAAAAGTCATATAACCTTGGAATAGACTTCTTCGATACAGCAAACTGCTGTTCCTCAGAAACAAGCGAGGAATACCTCGGTAAGGCTCTGAAAAATAATGTTCAGAAATATTTACTTCACAAGAAAAAAGGAGGAAATTTTTATGGAATTAAAGCAAACCGCTGGCCGAACAGCTTTAGGAGAGTTCGCCCCGAAATTTGCACAGCTTAATGATGATGTGCTTTTCGGCGAGGTATGGTCAAGAAAGGATAAGCTGTCTCTGCATGACCGCAGTATTGTGACAATCGTGGCGCTTGCGGCACAGGGACTTACCGACAGTTCCCTAAAATATCACCTCCAATCCGCAAAGAAAAACGGAGTCTCCAAAACGGAGATTGCTGAAATTCTTACACACGCCGCTTTTTATATGGGCTGGTCAAAGGCTTGGGCGGTTTTCCGAATGGCGAAAGAGGTCTGGACGGAGGAAATCTGCGATGAATTGTCGGCTCATGCAAACAGTATGATTTTCCCTGTAGGAAAGCCGAATGACGGCTTTGCGCAGTATTTTGTCGGCCAAAGCTATCTTGCACCGATTTCAACGGAACAGGTTGGAATTTACAACATAACCTTTGAGCCAAAATGCCGGAATAACTGGCACATTCACCATGCCGGCAAGGGCGGCGGACAGATTCTTATCTGCGTTTCGGGACGTGGCTGGTATCAGGAATGGGGCAAAGAAGCGCAGACGCTTCATCCGGGAGATACTGTTAATATTCCCGCGGGAGTAAAGCATTGGCACGGCGCGGCGGCAGACAGCTGGTTTCACATCTTGCGGTTGAAGTTCCGGGTGAAAACTGTTCAAACGAATGGCTTGAAGCGGTAGATGATAAAATGTATTCTAAATTGAAATAAGGAGAGTTCAATATGAGCAAGAAATTAGTTGCATATTTCAGCGCAAGCGGCGTTACGGCACAGCTTGCAAAAACGCTGGCACAGGCAGTAAACGGCGATTTATATGAAATTAAACCGGAGCAGCCCTACACCGCGGCAGACCTTGACTGGCGTAACAAAAACAGCCGTTCAAGCATGGAAATGAACGATAAATCATTCCGTCCCGCTGTTTCGGGCAAACTTGATAATATATCTGAGTATGACGTAATTTATGTGGGATTTCCAATCTGGTGGTACGTGGCTCCCACAATCATTAATACATTTCTTGAACAGTACGATTTAAGCGGCAAGACAGTTATTCCGTTTGCAACATCGGGCGGCAGCGGCATGGGAAATACCAATGCCGACTTGCGCCCTCATGCAAGGGTGCGGTACTGAAAGCCGGTAAGCGTTTTTCTGCAAGCGCTTCCACGAGTGAACTGAAAAAATGGGCTGAAAGCCTTCAATAAACCGGAGATACAGCCAATGAACGATTTTGTTTCCACAATCATGTCAAGATATATTATCCGACGTGAAATTATGGAGCGCTCGTCCGAAAAATTGCTGAATTTCGGTAAAAGGACTCTGTTAGTTTACTTCGGCAGTTTTATCAGCGGCGCTGTTGATTTACGAAATGTGTCTATAATAAAGTAATAGTGTTTTTATGACTAAAAATATACTTAATTAATGCTCCCGGCGATATTAAGGAACATTCCAATCTAAAAAAAGCCTATGAAATGGGTAAAAATATCTGAATTACATAAATCATGCCCTTGTATCAAACGATACAGGGGCTTTGGCTTTTTTATATAATGAGATATGTGCGCTGTCTATTCCAGATTATTTTTCAGAAGAACAGACCTGCTTACGATAGTCGGTTCCCCAGTTTGCCAGAGAATCCAAAATCGGCTTCATAGACCTGCCCAAATCTGAGAGCGAATACTCAACTCTCGGCGGAACCTCGGCAAAAACAGTACGGATAACAATTCCGTCCGTTTCCATTGCTCTGAGGCTGTCCGTCAGCACCTTCTGACTTATTCCCACAAGAGATTTCTGCAATTCATTGAACCTCCACGGACGGACAAGCAAATTTCTCATAATCAGTAATTTCCACTTGCTGCCAATAAGCATAAGAGTCGTTTCAACAGGACATTCCGGTAATTTATTTGACTTTGTCAAAACGTTTCCCTCCTCAATACATCAAAAATTGATATTACATAAAATTATACTGTAATGACAGTACAATGTCAAGCCTTTAATTACATTTATATTTTGCTGCGTTTTCCTTAAAACTGCGCAATAGTCACCTTTAAGTAACTTAGGTTACTTAAAAGTGCGTACTTGCGGAAACATTCCGAGTATGCTATTCTTGAATTACGGAAAGCAAAGGCTTTGCGAAATTTATCAAGGAGGTCATTTGTTATGGCGCTTTCAAATCTTTCTGCATGGAACAATAATGAGGAAACTAAGACAGGCACATCCTGCGGCTCTGCTTGCGGTTCTTCCGATAAGCCCGCTGAAACTCCTGCCGCTTGCGGTTCTGCCTGCGGAGCAAGCGATAAATAATTGCTCCAAACCGAGGTTCCCGATGAATGTATTTTCGTCGGGAACATTTAAAAACAAAACGGATTATCCGTTTATTATATGAGGTAAATTACTATGAGACAATATTTTTCTTTTCAATGGCATATTACTGACGAATGTGACCAAAGGTGCAAGCATTGCTATATTTTCTCCGAAAACAACTGCAAAAAACTCGATATGATGAATTGGGAGCAAATGCGGGATACTTTCTATAACTGCCTTGATTTTTGTAAGGTATATGATCGTTTGCCGTATTTTTATATCACGGGCGGCGACCCAATTTTACACCCAGACTTTTGGCGGCTGCTTGAGCTTATAAAAGAACATGAAATTCCATTTACTATTCTCGGCAATCCATTTCATTTAACAGATGATGTTTGCAGGAATCTAAAAGCATACGGCTGTGAAAAATATCAGCTTTCGATTGATGGTATGCGTGAAACACACGACTGGTTTCGTAAGCCGGGATCATTTGAATGTACTTTAGAAAAAATCGAGTGCATCAATCGTGCGGGCATTCGTTCGGCGGTTATGACGACAGTATCAGGAATGAACATCAAAGAAATACCGGATATTATTGATACGGTTGTAAAGGCCGGCGTAAATGTTTTTGCGTTTGCCCGCTATTGTCCTACCAGCGAGGAAAGAGATACGGGAATGACGCCGCAGGAATACCGTAATTTACTTGCCGCTTGCGATAAAAAGTTTAAGGAATATGAAGCGAAAGGGTGTCGGACATACTTTAACAAGAAAGACCATTTATGGACGCTGTATGAATATGAAACAGGCGAGTTTAAAATTCCTGAAGCCGTAGAAGACAGAACGATATACGGAGGCTGTAACTGCGGTAACTGTCACTTGACCATAGTTCCGACGGGAGATATTTTCGCCTGTCGAAGAGTACAGAACAGCAAGGTAGGAAATGTATTTGAGGACAGACTTGCCGACGTATGGGTTTGTGAAATGGAAAACTACCGTGACTATACAAAATTTGTAAAATGCTCAAAATGTGAGCTTTTAGCGTGGTGCCGCGGCTGCCCTGCTGTGGCAAGCGGTAAAGACGGTAATTTTTATGCGGCGGATCCGCAGTGTTGGAAGGAAGTGTGAATTATGTTAATGGATATTATTAAAGCTCGCCATTCTATCCGAAAGTATACAGATGAGCAAATCAGCCGTGAGGATATGGAGAAAGTTATGGAAGCAGGTAATTTTGCTCCCAATGCAGGAGGCGGTCAGCGCAGTATTTTAATCGGAATTCATAACAAAGAAATGACAACTGAAATCGGTATAATGAACCTTTCAAAATTTGACCGCAGTAACCTCGCCGGCTCTTACGTTTCAAAGGAACAACCCAGCGCTATTGATGATCCAACCATTAAAAATGGTTTTTACGGAGCGCCGAGTGTCGTGGCTGTTTTCGGGCAGAATGGATTTTCGTTTCGTGAAGCGGACGCTTTTTGCTGCGCTGAAAATATGGTTCTACAGGCAACAGAGCTTGGCATTGCGTCCTGCATTATTTCCCGCGGATCTGAAACATTTTTAAGTGCAGAGGGGCAAAAATTACTTAAGAAGTGGGAAATCCCCGAAAATTACTCTGCGGTTTGCTTTGTTATTCTCGGTTATATCGACGGCGAACAGCCGCACACAAAGCCAAGAAAAGCAGGAAGGGTAAGAATTATTGAATAGGTGATAATATGGACGCTGAAACTTGTATAAACAAGCTAAGGCTTGTGGGAACATTGAGCTTTGCTACGGTTGACAGAAATGGAAAACCACAAATACGTTGTGTGAGTGCAATTCACTATGAAAATAATGCGATGTATTTTTTTACAGCAAGAGGAAAAAATTTCTGCCGTGAACTTCTTGAAAACAATAGTGTGCAGGTTCTTGCGCATACGAAATTTAATGAAATGATTAGACTGTCGGGAAAGGCCGTACCTGCTCCAGATAACGAACAGGAAAAGTGGATTGACATTATCTTTTCCGAACAGCCTTATCTTTCTAATGTATATCCTGATAATACCCGTAAAATCGGCATTGTCTTTTGTGTAAAAAACGCGGAAATTGAATATTTCAATCTTGGCGTTAATCCTATTTTCCGAGAGCTTTATACAATCGGCAACGAGAAAATATCTTTTAAAGGTTACAAAATTTCAGAAAACTGCATAGGGTGTGGAGCGTGCGAAAAAGTATGTCCCCAGAGGTGTATTGAAAAAGACATACCGTATAAAATTCGTCAGAATAACTGTCTGCACTGCGGAGCATGCTATGAAAAATGCCCTGTTAAGGCGATTGAAAGGTTAGGGTAAAAGCATATAATGTAATACGGAAAAACTAACGGAGGAGAATTAAGATATGAAATATACTATTCAAACAAACAGAATATACAGTGAGGACGAAAATGGTAAGCTTCTTGCTGAAATAACTTTTCCTGAAATAGATAACGGAGTATTCTGTATTAATCATACATTTGTAGACAATGCTCTTCGCGGTAAAGGAATTGCCGACCAGCTAATGAGATTAGCAGTTGAAAAAATTAAAGAAAAAAACGGAAAGGTTACAGCCGCCTGTTCGTATGCGAAAATTTGGTTAGAAAAGAATAAGTAATAATAAAAAAGAATGTAAATATTCCATTAACAATCCTATAATTGCTTGATTTCTTATATAAAATGTTATATACTTAAAATATATTGTACTTTATTGACCCGTCTGAAGTAATCAGACGGGATTTTTAAATAATACCATTTGGTGATGTATTACGGTACTGTTTATTATTCTGAAAAAATTGTAATTTTTTTATTAATAATCATATTTAATGTTGACTAAGGTATTTTATTGGTATATAATGTTATTTATAAAATTTAAGAAAATAGGAGTATAAAAATGAGAATCGATTGTAAAAAGCTTGCATATGCAAGAAAAAAGAAAAGAATTACTATTAATAATGCGGCAAACCGTCTTGGTATACCTCCGATTTTGCTGGGATGTGTAGAATCAGGCCGAAGACCTCTTTCCAGCAATTCAGAGCTTGCAAAAAATTTATTAGAATTATATGAAGTAAACTTAGAAGACGTGATTTAAAATATAAAAGTTTATGATAAATAATCATATAATCAATATATATATCTTAATCTGTATAAATTATATTTAATTATAATTAGATTTGGATAAAATATAATATATTTTTAATATTTTGCGATTTTTTTTGTATAAATAGATTGACAGCCTAATTTAAATATGATAAAATAAAAAATAGAATAATTTAAATTAGCGGAGGGTGGTATTTAAATGAAAAAAAGAATTCTTGCCGGTTTACTTAGCGCAATGATGATTTGTTCTATCGTACCGGTCGCAGATTATTTTACTTCGGGAGATTATTTTAACGCATATGCTGAAAACTCATCGGATTCGTCGGATATAATATTTTCAACTGATTTTGAAGACGGCGACGTTTCCGCGTTTTCAGGCCGGGAGGCGTGGAAACAATCGAATCCACAACGGAACAATCTCATAGCGGCAGCGCTTCAATGTGCGTAAGCGACAGAACCAAAGGCTGGCACGGTCCGCAGCTCCCGCTCGACGGATTACTTGAACCGGGTACTGAATACATCGCCAGCGCATGGGTAAAGGCCGATTGGTATAATGATATTAAAATGAGTATGGAATATACGGATTCTTCTGGAACACGTCATTTTACAAATCTCAAATCAGCCGTTTCTCAGGGAGATTGGGTTGAGATTTCGGAAGTAAAATTTAATGTTCCGAAAAATGTTACAAATCCTTTTTTATACTTTGAATGTAATGACGGCGCTAATATTTATATTGATGATTTTGAAATAAAAACCGCTCCCGTATACGATATACAATATGATATCGCATCATTAAAAGACGTTTACTCTTCTTATTTTAAAATAGGAGGAGCCGTTACAACTTCTGAACTCGCTATAAAGGGAGCACAGAATCTTATAAAAAAACACTATAACAGCATTACACCCGGAAACGAATTAAAGCCTGACGCGTTGCTTGATAAAGAAGCGTCGCTCGCCATGGCAGAGAACGGAGACGATACAAATCCTCAGATTAACATTTCCGGTGCCAGAGAAATTCTTGATTTCTGCCGTGATAATAATATTTCTGTAAGAGGACATGTTCTGGTATGGCATAGTCAGACTCCCGACTGGTTCTTTAAAGAAGGCTTTAAAGACGATGGAAACTGGGTTTCCAAAGAATTGATGCTTACGAGAATGGAGAATTACATTAAAAATGTTTTTGAAACTTTTGAAAAAGAATATCCAACTGTAGACTTTTATGCGTGGGACGTAGTAAATGAAGCGTTTCTTGACAATGGCAGTCCACGTACAGGAGGAAGTCAATCAGAAAATTCCAATTATTCCCCATGGGTAAAGATATTCGGCGATAACTCGTTTATTGAACCGGCATTTGAATACGCCAGAAAATATGCTCCCGAAGGATGTATGCTTTATTATAATGATTTTAATGAATACATGCCTCAAAAAACAACTGAAATGGTGGATATGGCTAACGATTTGAAAGCAAAAGGGTTGATTGACGGTATAGGTATGCAGTCGCACCTTGACGTTGGTTTCCCTACTGCCTCCGCTTATAAAAAAGCTTTAAAAGCTTTTGCTGAAACCGGTCTTGATATACAAGTTACTGAGCTTGACATTACAACAAGCGACTCAGAATCCGGCTTCAATACTCAGGCACAGCTTTACAGCGATATAATGGACGCCTGCGTTGAATATTCAGACAGTATATCAGCAGTAGTATTCTGGGGAACTACCGATGACAAAAGTTGGCGTTCTACAAAATTTCCTCTCCTTTTCAACGAGGATTTTACGGCTAAACCTGCCTACTATTCTATAATTGACGGCATAGAAGCTCCGGAATATGAAATAGGCGATCTCAATAAGGACGGCTCTATTAACGTTGCCGACGCAGTTTTACTTCAGAAATATCTTATAAACACAATACAGCTTGACGAATCACAATATACGCTTTCCGATATAAATCAAGACGATGAAATAAATGTTTTCGATTTTGTTTTATTGAGAAGAATGCTGCTTTTATAAAAAATAAAGCGTTCACATTTAATGTGAACGCTTTTAATTTTATTATCAGCAGCCGATAAGCTTAGTAAAATCATAATCAAGCTTTTTATTATATTCATAAGCCTCAGCTTCTGTTTTACCTGTCGTAGTATAATAAGCTTTAATTTTCGGCTCGGTGCCTGAAGGACGAATTATAACTCCTGCGCCGTCTGAAAGCCGAAATGCCAGTACGTTCGATTCAGGAAGATCTATATTCGATGTACCGCCTGTAAGTATATTTTTTGAAATTCTTGTCTGATAATCATCAAATCCTTCAACCTTATATCCCGAAATTTTATCTGGAATATTATTTCTGAGACTGGTCATAATATCATCCATTTTTTTCATTCCCGAAGCCCCCTCAAAGGTAAAGCTATGCTGAGTATGAGCGAAAACGCCGTATTCCCTGTACATGTTTTCTCGCGCCTGTATCAGTGAAATTCCCTGAGTTCTATAATAGGCGGTCATCTCGCATATCAGCATTGACGCTATAACAGCGTCCTTATCTCTTACATATGTTCCGGCAAGATAACCGTAGCTTTCCTCATATCCAAATATAAACCTATTTTCTTCATTATTCTTTTCAAGAATACCAATCTGTTCTCCAATAAATTTGAATCCCGTCAGCACCTCTATAACCCTGACTCCATACTTTTCAGCAATTTTCTTAACTATATCGGTTGTAACAATCGTTTTAACTGTTACAGGATCAGGCGGCATGGTACCGTTTTCTGACCTTTGACTACAAATGTATTCAAGAAGCATAGCGCCGACTTCATTTCCTGAAAACAAAACATAACTTCCATTTTCATCAGGTACCGCAATGCCCACACGATCACAATCAGGATCAGTAGCAAGAAGCAGATCCGGTTTGACGCTTTCACATAGCTTAAGACCAAGCTCAAGAGCTTCTCTTATTTCAGGATTCGGATACGGACAGGTTGTGAAGTTTCCGTCAGGCAATTCCTGTTCAGGAACAACAGTAACATCCTTAATTCCTATCATATCAAGAATTTTTCTTACAGGTTTATTTCCCGTTCCGTTTAAAGGAGTATATACCACTTTAATACCGCTGTCTGCTACAAGAGACGTATTGATACCCTGACTAAGAACGTTTTTATAATATTCGTTTGTAACTCGTCTGAAATGTATTCTACCATTTTGTTATTGACAGCTTCTTCAAAGCTGACGTTCTTGACGTCTCTGAAAATATCAAGGGAGTTTACCTTTTTAATTACGGCTTCAGCAGACTCAAGGTTAAGCTGACATCCGTCGCTGCCGTATGCCTTATAGCCGTTATACTTTGAAGGATTATGGCTTGCAGTAATCATAACGCCCGCGCTGCATCCAAGCTCTCTTACCGCAAACGACAGCGCCGGAGTAGGCATCAGCTCCTTGTAAATATAAACCTTGATTCCGTTTGCCGCAAAAACGCCTGCCGCAGCTTTGGCAAAAATATCCGATTTAATACGGCTGTCATAAGAAACCGCTACGCTTGGAGAAGAAAACGCCTCGTTTATATAATCTGCAAATCCCTGCGTCGCGCGTCTGACAGTATATATGTTCATTCTGTTGGTACCGGCTCCTATAACACCTCTCAGTCCTCCTGTGCCGAATTCAAGTTCTCTGTAAAATCTGTCGTTAATTGCTTCGTCGTCATTTTTTATGTCCTCCAGCTCACGCTGAAGATCTGAATCGTCAACTGCGCTGTCACACCATAGTTTGTATAGCTCTTTGATATCCATATTTATCCCTCCGTAAAAATCAGCAAAAAATTTAAAGAAGCCGAATTATTTCACTGAAAATCAACCTATTAAGTTATATTATACCATATTATCAACAATTTGAAAAGATGTTTTTTAAAAATTGTTTTTTAACAAAGGAAAAATAAATTATTGAAAAAAATAAACAGGTATGATATAATATTAATAATGATTCCAAATATATTATATGACGTTTTTAAGGCCAATGAAATAAAACGGCTATTATTGAACAAAATAAAAAAGAGATTACAGAAATACAAATCTTTGGGAGGTAAATATGCCGGAGGATAAAATAACGCTTCTGATAAGAATGATCAGGGAAAAAGCTGAAACAAGCGACATTTCCAGCATAAAAGAGAAATTTGCAGCAGAATTTCAGATAACGGGCGAAGGAGTATTCTATGTCGAAGTAAGGGACGGAAAAATTTCTATTGAGCCATATGAATACAACGACAGGGATTTGCTGATTAAAGCGTCGGCAGATACACTCAAAAAAATTATCAATAAGGAACTAAGCATTGAAAAAGCTTTGATAACAAGAAAAATAAGCGTAAGCGGCAACTTGCAGAAAGCCGCTTTTATTAAAAAAATACTGAAAAAATAACGGAGGTTAAAAATGCCGCATATTTCACTTAAAATGCTTAAAGGAAGAACAGAGGAGCAAAAGAAGCTGGCAGCAGAAAAGCTTTCGAAGGCTCTAATAGACGCTATCGGTTGCTCAGAAAGCCATATTTCAGTGTCTGTCGAGGATTTCACTCCACAGGAATGGCAGGAACAATTTAAAATAGAGGTAACCGAAAATCCGTTTCTGATAAAGAAACCGAACTATGATCCTAAGGATCTGCTTTGATGAAAATAGTTTTGGCGTCAGGCTCGCCCAGAAGACGCGAGCTGTTTAGACTTATAACCGAGGATTTTGAAATAAGAGTAACAAATTGCGATGAAACCATACCGGAGAGCATATCGGCGGAAAACGCCGCCGATACCTTTCCGTTAAAAAGGCTCTGGCGGCAGTATCCGATAATAAGGAACTGATAATAGGCTGCGATACGGCAGTTGTAATCGACAATCAGATCTTAGGAAAACCCTCCTCAGAGGAAGAATGCCGATATATGCTAACTCAGCTTTCCGGAAGAACTCATACTGTTTTTACCGGTATATCCATGATATACGGCGGCAGCAGACATTCCTACACAACCGCAACCGACGTTGTTTTCTATAACATCAGCGAAAATGAAATATCGGAATACATCAAAACAGGAGAACCGTTTGACAAAGCCGGAGGCTATGGCATTCAGGGAAAAGGTTCATTATTTGTACGTAAAATACACGGAGATTATTTTAATGTTGTGGGACTGCCCGTTTCATCTTTAAAAAGAGAGCTTGAAAGCTTTATAAACAAAATCAAAATATGATATCAATCCGCCTTTAAAGGGCGGATTTTTTATCTTAATTAAATCCTTTCCCCGCATATAAGTCCTCTGCTGCCCGTTCCGAGATAAAACCGTCCTTCTACCCTGCTGTCTCCTTCAACAGCGTTAATTTCGCCGAACATCTGCATATCGGTGTTTATTCTTATCCAACTTTTCCCGTCGTTATCGGAACTGTAGAAGCCGTATTTTCCTCCGATCCATCCGGTAATATACAGCATTTTGTCTGCTCCCAAATATTTTTTTCCTTTAATTCCAAGTCCGATTCTCATAATTCTGTCCCCACTGGCTGAAAGCCGTAATACCTTGCATTCATTTAACTCAAAGCAAAGCTTGTATAATACTCCGCACGCAGTAACATAAAACACGCCTGATTTTCCCATATCCGGCTTTATATCTGTTTTATTATCGCCGTCTATTCTGCCGAAATCAATATCCGGCAAATCAGAGTCTATCTGCCTGAATACAGCTCCGCCATCTTCACTGATAAATAATGTACCATAACTGCCAAACCCATAAAACGCCTTAGGCTTCAGCCGATCAGAGAAAACCTTGACATTTCCTATAAATTTCTTTCCTGACCTATCCAGAAACAATGAAATCCCATAGCTTTCGCACATATTATTGCTGTAAACCACACAATCAGACGGCAGTATGTTTCCTCGGTCTGCAACGCACCATACTATACTGACGCCATCGGCTGATATAGCCGCCCAGCCTGCGTTAACGTTAGGCCTTTCTATTCTGTGAAACAAAACGTCAAGCTTTTCAGATAACCCGAACGGCAGTTCCGGACGGAAATCAAATGTCCGGCACTGATCACGGCTGATAATCAATCCTCCCCTTGTAGTACCCCTCCAGTTTCCTCTTGCCGTAACTACGGTCAGATTCGGATTATTATCAGGAAAATCCGCATTAATGCATGTTATATATCTTTTGTTATCCTCGTCGGTAAACGTATTTCCGGCAAACCTTCGTATATCCGTAAATGCAAATCCTCCAAGATCCCCAAGTATATCGATAAGCATTACATCGCCTGAAGGAGGACTGTAAACGTTGAGGTGCACAGTTTCTTCAATTCCGCAGCAGCAGTCGCAAAAAGCAGGCTTATCTGAGCAAAGATTTTCCGTCCTGAAAATTCCGGTTCCCGTATTAAACCAAGCCTCGTTTTTATTATACGGATTTATTTTTACGTCGCTTATCCAGTGAATAATAGAGCTTCCTTCGTTGTTTTCGGGTTTCATATACGGTATTTTAAATTCAACATCGTCAGTTCCGTTCAAAACAGACGTCCAGCTATCGCCGCAGTCATACGATATATAAATATGCTCCTCATCTGAATACATAGTTGAGACAGCAAGAATACCGTGCTCGGAGGAAATACCGCCGAATCCGCACTCCTTGCCGATTTTAGGAGTAATGTCCTCACAGCCGCCTAAACGGCCGTCCTTGCCGATTTTATACTAAGAACCACTCCCTTGTTTATGCAGCCTGCGTCACAGCTATATGCCATTGGAATATTCCATTTTGCATCACCTGAGCAATTCATCGTTATATAAACATAATTATTATCTGATGAAATACGGTGTCCCGTCAAGCCGGAAAGAGGAACAGATCTATTAAGAATATTATCCGGCTGAGAAAGCTTTTCAAAGGTTTTCATACTGTCATAGGAAACAAAAAGGCTATGCCCCCTCATTTTGTCAGACGGCATATTCTGAAGTCCCGCTGATGATGCAATAATTCTTTTTCCGGAGTCATCGGCATGTATAAAGGTCATGCAGCGTTCCCCAAAGGGATAGTAAGAAACCCAGCTTTCCCCGTTATCCTCCGATTTAAGTATTCCGTCATAAGACGAAGCATAATAAATTATTCCGTTTTTTACCGTAAGTCTGCTGCCGGTTCCTCTTCCTGAAAAATTTCCATGAACCCTTGCCGGCACTCTTTTATATTCAAAGCTTTTTCCGTAATCGTACGATATACATAGCTTAGAATTATAATCGCCGACGCCGCATATAGAATAAAGCGCTCCGTTTTCACTGCACACAGCCGCCGGATATGTTTCAGATAAATCGTCTTCCGTAACAAAATCCATGAGACTTATCCATTTTCCGACAGATCTGTCAAAGCGGTATAATCCCCCTATATCCGTTCTTATATAAAGTATATTCTCTTTGCTGCCGTCGAACTCAATTCCTGTTACATATCCGCCTCCTCCTATGGGAACGTTATAATAATTATAGCTGATCTGATTCATAAAGCACCTCTGTCCGATTACAATTTGCTATTTAGTATACACTATAAGATGATTTTTTGCAATAGATTTCAGCAGAATTTATACGATAAATACCCCTCCCGCAAATAAAAATTCCGGAAGGGGTATAAATATATGATATTAAATTAAGAATAATTTCTTTTACAGCAGATCCGCGATTTCAAGAACAAGCCTTTCGGATTTTTCCCAGCCTAAGCAGGGATCTGTAATAGATTTTCCGTATACGCAATCGTCGACGCTCTGATTTCCGTCCTCAATATAGCTTTCAATCATTAGTCCCTTTACAAATCCTCTTATATCCTCGCTGTGGCGCATGCTATGAAGCACCTCTTTGCTTATTCTTACCTGTTCAAGATATTTTTTTCCTGAATTGGAATGATTCGTATCGACTATAACAGCACGGTTAGCCAGATCTCTCTGAGAATATAGCTCGTAAAGCAGTCTTAAATCCTCATAATGATAGTTTGGAAGATTCTGACCGTGCTTGTTGACAGCTCCGCGGAGAATCGCATGAGCATACGGATTTCCGTCGGTGCTGACCTCCCATCCCCTATAAAGAAAATTATGGCTTCCCTGTGCTGCAATTATTGAATTAAGCATTACTGATAAATCTCCGCCCGTAGGATTTTTCATACCTACCGGAATATCCATGCCGCTGGCTGTAAGCCTATGCTGCTGATCCTCGACAGAACGCGCTCCTACGGCAACATAGGAAAGAAGATCGTAAAGATATCTGTAATTTTCAGGATAAAGCATTTCGTCTGCACATGTCATTTTTGTTTCGGCAATAGCCCGCGTATGCAGGTGACGAACGTGTATAAGTCCCTCCAGAATATCCTCAGCCTTTGAAGGATCCGGCTGATGTATCATTCCCTTATAGCCTTCTCCTGTGGTTCTCGGCTTATTTGTATATATTCTTGGAACGATTATTACCTTATCCTTTACCTTTTCCTGCAATATTGCAAGCCTTCCCACATAATCCATTACAGGCTCTTCCTTATCAGCAGAGCACGGACCGATTATTAAAAGAAATTTATCCGAATTACCGGTAAAAACATCTATAATTTCCTTGTCCCTTTTTTCTTTGGTTTCAAGCACCTCGTTAGGCAGAGGATAAAGCTCCCTTATTTCGTTAGGGGCCGGCAGTTTTCTTTTAAAATGCATACTCATTTTAATTACTCCATTTCCGTCACTATCTGTAAAAAGACTGTTAACCGCAATCAGCAGAAATAATGCACTGCTTTAAATTAATAAAGCGAATTACTGGAAACAACGCCCCGACAAGCAAGGCTTTCGGGGCAATTATTATAAAAAGCTTTAATCTTTTTTATTCGAACAGCCTTTTAACAAGCAATAATAACCAATTTAAATTCTTCTAAAGTTTTTTCATGGTTAATTATATCACATAAGGGCTTAAAAGTCAACAAAAAATTTATTTCCATGTAGCAACTATAACAATTTTTTCACCGGACAGCAAAGCGGGAACCGTAAAGCTTTCGCCGGGCTGATAAATAACGCCATTATACTTCCAGCCGGCAAACACCTTTCCGTCGTATGTAAAATCGCATTCCGGCAATACAAATTCATCATTATAATAAGCCTTAACCGTTACTTTATCCGCTGAATTACCGTTATTAGCCGATATATTGATATTATACTGTGCGGGAGCCCACACTGCTGTGAAGTCGATATTATCTGCTCCCGGAACTACATACTGCGTTCCCGGCTTGTATTCTTTATCATCATAGGAGCATTTCCAGCCGGATACAGTATAACCAGGTCTGGAAAAACGGCTTGATTCAGCAATAGTAATCTGTGCATTTTCAGCAGACATAACATAAGCTGAAGAATTTCCGTTAATATCATCATAATCTCCGGCATAATAATTTATCTGACAACGCTTGTACCATACAGGAGTGAAAACTACATCACAATCAGGAATTTTAATGTAATCTCCTACCTTATAAATCTGACCGTCAAAATACCAACCGTAATGAATATACCCGTCCTTATACAAATTTGCTGAAGCTACTCTTACGCTTGATTTATACACAACGGTATCAGCGTCAAGAACTGACGGATCGGCATATGCGCTTGTATCCGCGCCTTCCGTATCATAGGACAAGGTAAAATATCTGATATTCTTTAATGAATTATTTACAAGATATGTAGAAACGTCCTTATAATCACTGAAAGTATAAACTCCGTCCTGATTTATAATACTTCTGCGTATTTTTATAGCTTCAAACACGCTGTAATCGCTAACGGCCGACACTTCCACGCTTCCGTCCTCAGAAGCTTCTGCGCCGGACGCCGGAGCGGTAATCGTCGGAACAGAAAGTAAGACTGCTGCCGTAAGAGAAAAAATTCTTTTAAAAATTTTCATAATCCACCTCTATTACTTAAATCGGTTATACGCTTCTGAGTATTCATATCCGAGGGATTTCAGCTTTTCCGTTATCTCAGAAATTTCTATATTGTAATCCTCGCATAGCTCTCCAAGATTTTTATATTTATCACGAAGCATCGTATTTACAAAGCTTAGTAATATTGCCGGATCTTGCGGAAGCTTCACAGTAATCCCCCTTTCTAAACCAACTGTAAAAAATATAAATTAAAACCCGTTTTAAAATAATTTCCGTTTATTAAAAAAGACTATATTTTCTCTGGGAGTTTTATGTCGCCGATTTACGGTCGATCAAATACATTATTTATTGTACATCACATAAGCGTAAAAGTCAATATAATTCACAGATGTTTTTAAACTTTATCTTTATTTTTTGTTAATATAACAAAAACAGGCAATTTAAATTGCCTGTCAAAAATAATTAAATCAGTGAAAACGCCTGCTTAATACCAGATACGCCTGCCAGCTTAATTTTAAAATCCTCCTGTTTTACAGACGCAAGCGATTGCTTAGGCAGAACACAAATATCAAAGCCCATTCTCTCCGCTTCTTTTATTCGCTGAACTACGTTTGAAACTGCCCTTACCTCTCCGCCAAGACCGACTTCTCCGAACGCAATAAGCCCATCCGGAAGAGGTTTATCCATTATACCGGAATAAAGGCACATAGCGGCCGCCAGATCCCCTGCCGTTTCATCAATACGAAAACCGCCGACAACATTCAGATAAACGTCTAAATTACCGAAAAACATCCCTGCACGTTTTTCCATTACGGCGATAATAATTGCCATACGGTTAAAATCATATCCCTTAGACATTCTCCTCGGAGTTGCAAATCCGCTTTTGGCGGCAAGCACCTGTACCTCTGCGAGTATAGGACGCAGTCCCTCCATAGTACACGTAACGCATGTACCCGATACGCCTTCAGGACGTCCGGAAAGAAGCATCTGAGAAGGATTCTCAACCTCGCACAGTCCCTTATCCAGCATTTCAAACACGCCTATTTCGTTGGTCGAACCGTAACGGTTTTTAACCGTGCGGAGAATACGGCAGCTCAGATTTCTTTCGCCCTCAAAATACAAAACCGCGTCGACAATATGTTCCATTACCTTAGGGCCTGCGATAGCTCCGTCCTTATTTACATGCCCTACAATTATAATAGGTATCTCATTATTCTTAGCAGTATGCATGAAAAGATTTGTACATTCCCTAACCTGTGTAAGGCTTCCGGGACTTGAGGTAACAGAGGTTATGTTCATTGTCTGTATAGAATCTATTATAACTATATCAGGATCGGCAGAAACAATCGTATCGCATATGGCTTCGGCGTCGGTAACAGTCAGGATATAAAGACTATCCGTATCAACTCCAAGCCTGTCGGCCCTAAGCCTGATCTGCCTTGCGGACTCTTCTCCTGAAACATAAAGAACAGAATAATTCTGCCCCAGATACTGACAGACCTGTAAAAGCAAGGTACTTTTTCCTATTCCCGGAGCGCCGCCAAGAAGAACGAGAGAGCCTTTTACAAGTCCTCCTCCGAGAACACGGTCAAGCTCTCCAATTCCTGTTTCATACCTTACGTCGGAATCAACGTCTATTTCTGAAAGCTCCATAATTTTATCTGTCAAATCTGATGTCTTGCGCGCCGAGCCTGTTCTTACTGAAACCGTCTGCTCTGTTTCCTCAAAGCTGTTCCATGCTCCGCATTCCTGGCATCTGCCGTTCCATTTACCGCTTTCAAAACCGCATTGATTACATACAAATATAGTTTTTGATTTTGCCATTTAAACGTCCTCACAATAATTTATTATTTTTTCGCCAGATATTCATTTATAGCCGCAAATATGCTAAAGGCGATTTTGTTCTGATATTCCTCGTCTTTAAGATTTTCCGCCTCCTGAGGATTGGACAGAAATCCGCATTCCACCATAACAGTAGGATTATTACAGAAGTAGCATAAAAACAGCTCCTTGCCGCAAAGCTTTATTTCCCTGTCATTATCCGGCTGTATATATTCAACTATTTTATTCTGTATAGCCTGAGCAATATACTTGCTTTCCGAATTCGTATCGGAATAGAACATCTGAGCGCCGCTGTATTTAGGGTCTGTAAATTGATTTTGATGAATTGAAATACATATTGCGTTAGGATATTCGTTAAAAATTTCAAGTCTGTTATCCATATCCGAGCTTTTCTGATTTGCTATTCCCTCTATACCGTCGTCGTGTATAGAACGGTCGTCATCTCTGGTTAGCTTTACATCATAGCCGTTTGCAGTAAACAAATCTCTCAGACATAAAACAATATTAAGATTTATACCCTTTTCAGGAACTCCGTCTGCTGAAGAACAGCCGCCATCTATTCCGCCGTGGCCTGCGTATGTGTTAAACAAGGTCGATTACAAATTCCAGTTTATAGTTATTTCTCTCTGTCCGCTTTCATTTTTTTCACCTATAAGAACAGATTCTATGAATTCCTCAGCAACAGTCCGGGTAAGCTTCTCTATTCTGGAATACCTGTCTATTATCATATCACGTTTTTCAGTCGCAGATCTTTTTTCTTCCAGTTCTTCGATACTTTGCCTAATACTTTCCTTACGAGCCTTTAGCCCTTCAATTTTATCGGTATATCTTCTGCTCATCATTTTGTATTGTTCCTTTGAAATTGTCCCGTCCAGCTTATCCTCATATAGCCGTATAAGCTTTTCATCATTTTCAGAAACATCTCGGCAAATCGATTCTGATAATTTGATTAGCCTTGAAATACTTTCGTCAATACCGTTTACCACATTTATTTTATCTTGCTGACAGTAATTCTCTATAAGTTTATTTATCTGTTCTAATAAAAGCCTTTCCAGAGCCATACCGCTTATAGACGCTTTATTGGAGCAATTCATAGCTCCGGTCTTATATGTACCGCATATAAGACTGTAATATCGGATAGTCTTTTTCTTATTATAATATACGTTTCTCTTCATCGGTTTTCCGCATACAGCGCATTTCACCTTTCCGGCAAGCGGCGACAGCTCCTGATCCGTCCTGCCGGCTCTTACCCTGCTCTTAAGCTTTTGCCGGACCATTTCCCAAGTTTTTGCGTCTATCACAGCGTCATGGCTACCCGATATTTTTATCCATTCCTCCTCGGCCGCCCTTTTTCTTTTTTTATTCTTATAGCTTACCGTATGCGATTTGCCTTGTACCAGCGTACCGGTATAGGTTTCATTACGTATAATATTATAAATGGTGCTGACAGTCCAAAGCCCCTTCGACGAGCTTTTGCTTTCATTACTGTTCACATACCTGCTGTTTGTCCGGCGTTTATGAGATGTAGGATTCGGTATTCCCGCCTCATTCAGCGCAGCCGCAATTTTCCGGTATCCCCATCCCTGAAGATACCAGAGAAATATATCTCTGACAACCGGAGCCGCCATTTCGTCAATAATAAGATGATTTTTATCTTCAGGATCCACAAGATAGCCGTAGGGAGCAAAGGATCCGGTAAATTTTCCCTCCTCCCTTTTATGCTGCAATACCTTGCGGACATTTGCAGATACCTCCTCGCAATACCATTCATTTACAAGCCCGTTGATCTGTCTTGTCTTTTTATTGGTTACGTCAAGGCTGTCCGCATGATCTATTATACTGACAAACCGTACTCCCCATTCGGGAAATTTATCATGTATATATGTTTCGACTACTGCCATATCTCTTGAGAATCTCGACTGCGATTTGCAGAGAACAACGTTTATACAGCCGCTTTCACAATCGGCAAGCATTCTCTGAAAATCAGGTCTGTAAAAATCCGTTCCGCTGTAATCCTCGTCACAATAAATATCAAAAATATCCCAGTTTCGCTGACGGCAGTAATCGGTAAGCAGTGATTTCTGATTCTGAATGCTCTCGCTTTCGTCCGCCTCGGATTTTTTATTCCTATCCTCATCTGAAAGCCTCAGATAAACTGCGGCGCTGACCATAAATTTTCCACCTCCGAATAAAGAGAAAAATGATATGATACTGGATAAGAAATAAATCTAAATAATTATACCATATCACAATTAAATCTGCAACTATTGCCACCGCGTTTATGTAATCCGTTTAAGCTCAAGATTAATAATTCTTTCAAGCTTGCGGGTTATGATTTCCTGCAATAGCTGAATATCCTCCGGTCTTGTTTTAAATTTACTTACTATAAGAAATTGTTCCATACATTTATCCCTCCTTAATGTTATTATTATATGCTTAATTTCAAGCCTGTATAACTTATCAATCAAGACGGTAGCAAAACCCAAAGCCGGAACATATAATGAGTTGTGAAGACTTTCTTCATAATAATTTATTCAAGGGAGAATACCAATGGCAATTTTATGCAATCTTAGTGTTGATTACTCAAACGATTCGTCAAATGATAGAATACTTCCGTTTAAATTTACTCTTACAGACGATTCAGTTTTATCGCCTGAAGAAGGTGAATTTCAGAAGTTTTGCTATGACGTAGAGGCAACCGGTACCGATAACTCAGACTTTGCTGATCTGAGCCACTTTATACTCGGAATATGTCCTAATCTTACTCAGGCAGATTTCCATTCCGTTACGGTTACAATTAACGGAGTTCCCCAGACAGTAATCTGGGGCGGAAATGTAGAAATCAAAACGCCTGAAAAACCCGATCATCCGACTCAATGTTCGGGACTTAAAATTAATTTTCCTCTTGACAAGGAAACCGGAAACGTCATGCATGTATGCTTTGAACTAAACAGCGTTTCACCGGTAGGACCTACTAACGTATGTCTTTTCGGCGGAAATACAACCAAAACAGGCATGTCAATATGCGGTCCTGCATGCTCGTCAAGCCAGGGATGTACTCAAACTGTATTTCAGCAGGAAACAGTCTGCGTACCTGTAACGGTGAGGCCTTTTGCAATAGCCGGAGAAGCTACTACCGTCTGCTGCGGTGAACCGGTTGTTACAAGCGGAACCTCTCCCTGCACCGGAGGAAGCGAATGCACATTTACCGTTAGACAAACAATATGCGTTGAAGTACCAATCACATTCGGCGCCGACGTAAGAACCGGAACAGCGACTACTTCGTGCGGTACCGCAAGCTCCGGAGAATGCGATTGCATTTCTGAGACTCCAGAAGCTTCATTTACTGATACTGCTTCTGAAAACGGCTGCTCATGCAGATACGATTTCTGATAAGCCATTTATGAAAAAAAGCCTGAACCAATGGTTCAGGCTTTTTAGTTATGTATAAATGCTAATGTAAATTAAAACTATTGATTCATAAAGATGATTATGATAAAATATCTCTGTAAGGAGAAAAATCATGACTTATAAAAATATTAATAAAGCCGTATTCATAGACCGGCCAAACAGATTTATCGCTCGATGCGAAATAAACGAACAAGTTGAAACGGTCCATGTAAAGAACACCGGACGCTGCAAGGAGCTTTTAATTCCCGGAACAACCGTTTTTCTTGAAAAATTCAACGCCCAAACCCGAAAAACAAATTATGACTTAATTTCTGTAATTAAAGGAAACAGGATAATAAATATTGACAGTCAGGCGCCAAACAAAATATTCCTTGAATGGGCTAAAAGCGGTAAATTTTTACCTGATATATTATTAATAAAGCCCGAATACAGATTCTTAAATTCGCGTTTTGATTTTTATATTGAAACTCCATTTAAAAAAATATTTATAGAAATAAAAGGAGCCACACTTGAAAATAACGGAGTTGTTATGTTTCCCGACGCACCTACGCAACGCGGATTAAAGCATATCTCAGAGCTTATTGAAGTTAAAAAGAAAGGATACGAAGCATATATTATCTTTGTGATCCAAATGGAAAATGCAAAATATTTTATGCCGAATTATATCACTCATAAAGCCTTTGCTGACAAGCTCAAAGAGTGCGACGACAACGGGGTAAATGTGGCGGCGTTTGATACAATTGTAACAGAAAAAAGCATCGTTCTTAATAATGAAGTTGAAGTAAGATACATGTGATATTATAAAAATTAACAGACCTTGTTTAAGACATATGCACCGTGACCTGCGTCAAGTACAATCACCGGCTTATCGCTCTGCACTGAGCCGACCGCCGGTAAAGAATCTCTTTCCATATACCGGTAGGAGCTAAAAACAACTCCTGCACAAACAGCTACAGCCGCGGATACGACCGCTATTCTTTTAAATATTTTTTTATTAATTTTTTTCATAAGCACACCTACTTCTGCAAAATAAAGCGGACCAAGCCGACTTGTCTTATTAATGCTTATGAAAACATATCTGAAAATATGACAGACCTTCTCTACATAAGCCATTATTTTGTTTTTTTAAAGGAATACAGCAATTGGATTGATGGTTACTAAATAAAAAAACCGAAACTGCTTTACAATGCAGTTTCGGTTTTGCATATGGCGTTCCCGAGGTGATTCGAACACCCGACCTACCGCTTAGGAGGCGGTCGCTCTATCCAGCTGAGCTACGGAAACATTTGCGGACTTTCGTTATTTGGTCCGCAATAAAATAAAAATAATCAAGCGCCGTACTTAACAGTAGAAACAGGTACGCCAACGCCCATAGTAGAAGTCACAGTACAGGATTTAATGTATGTTCCCTTAGCAGCGGACGGTTTAGCTTTAACAACTGCTTCCATGAGAGTTGCAAAGTTTTCTTCAAGCTTAGAAGCTCCGAACGACGCTTTTCCGATAGGACAATGAATAATGTTTGTCTTATCAAGACGATATTCAATTTTACCTGCTTTGGCTTCAGTTACAGCCTTAGCAACGTCAGGAGTTACGGTGCCTGCTTTTGGGTTCGGCATAAGTCCTCTGGGACCGAGCACCTTACCAAGACGTCCTACCATGCCCATCATATCCGGTGAAGCAATTACAACGTCAAAATCCATCCAGTTTTCCTTCATGATCTTATCAACAAGATCCATGCCGCCTACATATTCGGCTCCGGCTTCCTTAGCGGCGTCATATTTGTCTTCCTTACAGAATACGCATACTCTAACGTTTTTACCGGTACCGTTAGGCAATACAACCGCGCCTCTGACCTGCTGATCCGCATGTCTTGAGTCTACCCCCAGACGAATATGCGCCTCAACAGTTTCATCAAATTTAGCCTTGGCATTTTTGCAGACCAAATCGAGAGCCTCAACAGAATCATACTGCTTTGTGCTGTCAACAGCTTTGCAGCTTTCCATATATTTCTTGCCGTGTTTCATTATAAATCCTCCATATAAAGTGGTAATACCGGACTGCTTAATCGCTCAAAATCCGGTTAGCGGAAATTTCCTCCCACCATTTCGGAAAACAAAAGACAAAAGCTTTCGCATCCGTCAGGTATTAATCAACTACAACGATACCCATTGAACGGGCTGTTCCGGCAATCATACTCATTGCCGCTTCAAGCGAGCCAGCATTCAGGTCAGGCATCTTCTGTTCAGCAATTTTCTGAACCTGTTCTTTAGTTATATTGGCAACCTTATTCTTGTTAGGAACGCCTGAAGCGGTTTCAATTCCGCATGCCTTCTTTATAAGAACCGCTGCCGGCGGTGTTTTTGTTACGAATGAGAAAGAACGGTCTGCATAAACAGTTATAACGACAGGAATAATCATACCGATATCATTCTTTGTTCTTTCATTGAATTCCTTTGTAAACGCCATAATGTTTACACCGTGCTGACCGAGCGCCGGACCAACCGGCGGTGCAGGCGTTGCTTTGCCTGCCGGAATCTGAAGCTTTATATAGCCGACTACTTTCTGTGCCATGCTTTTCGCACCTCCAAAAATTGTGGTAACACCGAGACAATGAAAAATTTTTGCCTCTCCCACCTATAAGCATTTGCAGCCTTTGTTTATTTTTTAATCATCAAGCCTTATAACCTGGTTAAGAGCCAAGGTAGCCTGAGTTTCACGACCGAACATAGAAACCAAAACCTCAACTGTTCCGTCTTCAATATTAATTTTCTGAACTATACCGACAAAACCGTCCATAGCGGTGCCTGAAACCTGAACCTGATCTCCGACTCCGAAATTCACCTCAACTGTGCCCGGACCAAGATCAACTCCCAGCGCTTTCACTTCCTCTTCTGAAAGAGGAGTAGGCTCAGACGCAGGGCCGACAAATCCTGTAACTCCCCTGGTGTTCTTTACTACATACCATGAATCGTCAGTATAAACCATTTTAAGCAAAACATAGCCCGGATAAGTTTTTCTTTCAACATCCTTGGTTTTGCCGTCGGTAATTTCCGTTACCTTTTCGGTAGGAACTCTTACTTCAAGGATAAGGTCGTGAAGCTTTCTGTTTTCACAACTTTTTCAATATTCTGCGCAACCTTATTTTCATAGCCCGAATATGTGTGAATTACATACCATTTAGCCGCTTCTGACATTTAAAATCCTCCTAAAAGTTTTTGTTCTGCGCTCTTTATCAGCCGATATCCAGCAGAAACTTAAAGAGCTTAAGCAGACCGAAATCAAGAGCGCCTACAAAAACGCTTGAAACAACCATCGTTACTAAAACGACGAGCGTATTGTTAAACACCTGCTTTTTGGTCGGCCATACTACCTTTTTAAATTCACTTTTTAAGTCCTTAAACCACTTAACAATTCTGTTAGGCTTTTTCTTCTTGGACTTGTCCGAGGTCTTTTTTTCTTTTTTAGTTTCTTCTTTTGACATTTATAAGACCTCCGATTTACTTAGTTTCCTTGTGAAGAGTATGTTTCTTACAGAACTTGCAAAACTTGTTCATTTCAAGTCTGTCAGGATCATTCTTCTTGTTTTTCTTCGTACAATAATTGCGCTGCTTGCATTCTGTACAAGCTAAAGTCACCTTTACTCTCATATCGGCACCTCCTGACGATATTCCTCCGTTATACGGAAAATAAATAGTTTGCCTCCCTCAGTTTAGGGCTGATTAACAGAAACGAATGCAAAAAAATAAACCCCTAAAAGAGGTAAATTAAGTATATCATATCTTTTTATAAATGTCAAGGTCTTGAAATAATATTTTCCGAATCTTTTTATAAATAAAAGTATATAATAGTATAAAACTAATTTTTAAGCGGCGGTATCTAATTTATGAAAAATACTTGAAGTTTTTTGTGGAATATGTTAAAATATATTGATACATAACCGTTTATAAAGATATTAAATTTAAGGAGTTGTAGCTAATGTCAAAAATAAAAGTCGCAGTCATATTCGGCGGCGCCTCGAGCGAGCATGATATTTCACTTATTTCAGCAACAAATGTTATTGAAAACATGCCGAAAGATAAATATGAGGCGATCTGCATAGGCATTACAAAAAAAGGACGATGGCTTTATTATCCGGGCGACGTAAGCAATATCGCTTCGGGCGAATGGGAAAAGGATCCCGACTGTTCATCGGCGGTGATTTCTCCGGATCCTCTTCACAAAGGCGTCATAACGCTTGAAAACGGTGAATACACAATAAGAAAGGTTGACGTTGTTTTTCCGGTTCTTCACGGAAAAAACGGCGAAGACGGTACAATCCAGGGGCTTCTTGACCTGTCGAAAATACCTTATGTCGGATGCGGACTTTTAGCGTCCGCGGCATGTATGGATAAAACCCATACTCATTCCATTCTGGATTACAACAATATAAGAACTGCCAGATGGCGTGCGCTCGGTTTGAGAAATCTTAACCATCTTGACAGAGAATGCGCGGATATAGCGGACGATCTCGGATTTCCGATGTTTGTTAAGCCGGCAAACGCAGGCTCTTCCATAGGCATAAATAAGGCTGTTGATTTAGAATCGCTAAAGGAGGCCGTCAAAATCGCGTTTTCCCACGACAACAAGGTTATTATAGAGGAATTTATCAAGGGACAGGAGCTTGAGGTGGCTGTATTCGGTTATGATTCGCCATTCGCGTCTTTTGTAGGCGAAATCGGAAAGAACAATGATTTTTACGACTACGATTCCAAATATATTAACAACTCCGTTAATCTTTATATCCCCGCAAAAATACCTGACGAAAGCGCCAGAGAAATCAGAGAAACGGCTTTAAACGCATATAAGGCTATGGGCTGCAAAGGTCTTGCAAGGATTGACTTCTTCCTTTCTGAAAACGGCGAGGTAATTTTAAATGAAATGAATACAATGCCCGGTTTCACATCCATAAGCATGTATCCGAAGCTGATGGAGGATCTGGGAATGTCCTACGGCTATCTTATAGATAAGCTGATAGAACAAGCTATTGATAATGCTGACAGAAACTATTAAAGGAATTTCTTATATGAATAATTACGCTATCGGAGTTTTTGATTCCGGCATGGGCGGATTGACAGCTGTTAAAGAGCTGAACGCTCTTATGCCCGACGAGGATATCATATATTTCGGAGACACCGCAAGGATCCCATACGGCAGCAGAAGCCGTGAAACTGTGTTAAAGTACGCCAAGGAAGACGTAAGCTTTCTGCTAAAGCACAATATAAAAATGATAATCGCCGCATGCGGAACGGTAAGCTCTGTTATAGGCTCAAAGCCTCTGGTTGACAATATGCCGTTTACCGGAGTTATACTTCCGGCGGCTCAGGCGGCCTGCGCCGCCACAAAAAACGGCAAAATAGGAGTTATAGGCACTCCGGCTACAATAAGAAGCGGCAGCTTCGGAAAAGCTATAAAAGCAATTAATCCTCACGCGGCGGTTATCGGAAATGCCTGCCCGCTTTTCGTACATCTGGTTGAAAACGGATATACGTCTAAGAACTGCGAAATAACAAGACTCGCCGCAGAGGAATATCTGACTCCTATTAAAGCGGAAGGAGTAGACACGCTCATTCTGGGCTGTACTCACTACCCTGTTATAAAGGAAGTAATAGCCGACATAATGGGAGACGGCGTAAGACTTATTTCATCGGGAGCGGAAGCCGCGAAATATGCTCAGAGCTGTCTGATGTCGGCGGATCTTTTAAACGACGGCGGACGCTGCGGCAAAAACATTTTTTACGTAAGCGACAGCAAGGAGCTTTTTGAAGAAAACGCTAAACATTTTCTTGAGCATCCCGTAAACGGAGAGGTGTTTAGCTGTAATTTAGGGGAATAAAAATTGAATTCAGAAAAATTTATGATTGAAATGAAAAGTATTCAGTCTATTTATAATGATAAAACCGAAACCGAGCTTGTTACATCGGGAAAATTCAGACGCGACGACGAATCCTTTCTAATTAGCTATAAGGATTCGGACGCAACCGGCTTCAAGGGCTCCGAAACGGAAATTTCCGTAACAGGCAACAGCATTGCTTCCATTATAAGAAGAGGCAGCGCCAACTCAGATCTTGTAATAGAGCCGGGTAAAAAGCATCACTGCCACTACGCCACTCCCTACGGAGAAATGGTTATCGGTATCTATACCCATAAGCTTGAAAACAATCTGAACGATAACGGCGGTAATCTCTATATGAAATATACTATCGACATAAACACAAGCTATATGTCGGATAATGAAATAATAATGAACATCAAAAAAGCATAGGAAGGTTGATTTTACATATGTCAGACTTAATCAGACTTGCCTCGTCGCAGGCAAGGGATATTATACTTGATTCACTGGGGAGGCTTGTTTCCCTAAAAAAACTCCCTGCCGAGCCGATACCGGACTTCATAGTTGAAATACCGGCCGATAAAACCCACGGGGATTTTGCGGCAAACGCCGCAATGGTTTCGGCAAGGTCATTCAGACTTGCGCCCAGAAAAATTGCAGAGCTTATCTGCGAAGAGGCGGTACTCGACGGTACATTTTTTGAAAAAATGGAAATAGCCGGACCGGGATTCATAAATTTCTTTCTTTCAAGAGAATGGTTTTCATCAGCCGTCGATACCGTAATAAAAGAATCCGAAAATTACGGAAGAACGGATACGGGCAATGGTAAAAAAGCTATTGTTGAATTTGTTTCAGCCAATCCTACCGGTCCAATGCATATAGGAAACGCCAGAGGCGGCGCAATCGGAGACGGTCTTGCCGAAATACTTGACTGGGCAGGCTACAGCGTTGAAAGGGAATTCTATGTAAACGACGCGGGAAATCAGATTGAAAAATTCGGAAAATCACTTGATCTCAGATATATGCAAATATGCAGCCAAGACGGTCTGAAGGTTTTGGCTGAATGCAATAACGAAACCGGAGCGATAAGCGAAGCGATATATAATAACGCCGATACGTTTCCTATGCCCGAAGACGTTTATCTTGGAATGGATATAATAGCTCACGCTCATAATTATTTTACCGAATACGGCGGCGGTCTTGCCGAAATGCCTGAAGAAGAACGCAGAAAGCGGCTTGTCGGATATGCTCTTCCGAAAAATATCGCAGGGCTGGAAGAGGATCTTAATAAATATCGGATAACATATGATACATGGTTCAAGGAAAGCGATCTCCATAAGGATGGCTCAGTTGAAAAAATAGTCGATATGCTTACTGCCAGCGGATATACCTATGAGCTTGACGGAGCAATTTGGTTCAAATCCTCAGAGCTTGGCGACGAAAAGGACAGAGTTCTTGTCCGCGCAAACGGTATTCCCACCTATTTCGTTCCGGATATTGCCTACCATTATAATAAGCTTGTAACAAGAGGATTTGACAAGGCTATAGATATTTTCGGCGCTGATCATCATGGATATATCCCAAGAATGAAGGCCGCTCTTACGGCTCTCGGAGTAGATCCTGACAGACTGGATATAGTAATAATGCAAATGGTCAATTTAGTTAAGGACGGAGAAAAATACAAGCTTTCTAAACGTTCAGGCAAAGCAATCACTCTTTCAACTCTGCTGGATGAAATCCCAATTGACGCCGCAAGATTTTTCTTTAATCTCCGCGAGCCGAATTCTCACTTTGATTTTGACTTGGATCTTGCCGTTGAAAAGTCGTCCCAAAATCCGGTATATTATGTTCAATATGCTCATGCAAGAATATGCAGTCTGCTTACAAACCTTAAAAACGAAGGATTTGAAGCCGCATCGTATGATAAGAAAGAGCTTGATATTCTGGACAAGCCTCAGGAAACCGAACTCATCAGACATCTTGCGTCGCTGCCCGGAGAGATTGACAACGCGGCTAAAACCTACGATCCTTCAAGGATCACAAAATATTCCGTTGAGCTTGCAACTCTCTTTCATAAATTTTACGACGCATGCAGCGTAAAAAACGCTGAAACCGAACAACTGAAAAAGGCAAGGCTTATTCTTTGCAGAGCGGTTTTGCAGACGCTGAGAAATTCTCTTGCAATATTAAAAATTGACAGACCGGAAAAAATGTGATATTATATAATTACAAGTTACATTTTAGTTACAAATAAATTAACCATTTGTAAGTTTCCGACAAATCTCAACGCAGTATTTTTGTGCACTATTTTATAAAACCCTAATTTGTTAACAGTTTGTTAACATTTACGCGTCTTGAATGTGTTACAATTTGTAATATATTAAGGCATTAAGAAGCATTATAAATAAAAAAACAGGAAGGAAATGCTGATATGTCTAACAGATTATTTCAAGGTCTTGTGCATCAAATGAGAGATGCTGTAAACGCCGTTATCGGAGTTGTCGACGAAACCGCTACTATTATCGCATGCAGCGATTTAACCAAAGTCGGCACGACAAACGAATTTGTTTCCCTAGACTTAAACGATTCTCATGATATTTTTATTAGAGACGGATACACCTATAAACCGTTCGGCTCAAGAGTAAAGCCGGAATATGCGGTTTTTATAGAAGGAGTAGACGACAACGCTGCTAAATACGCCACAATAATGGCGATCAGCCTGTCGAACATAAAACAATATTACGACGAAAAATACGACAGAAATAATTTTATCAAAAATGTAGTTCTGGACAATGTTCTTCCCGGAGATATCGTGATCAAGGCCAGAGAGCTTCACTTCAACGCTGAAATAAGCAGAGTGGTTTTTCTTATCAGAATCGTTTCAGCGAACGATATTTCCGCATATGACGTTATTCAGAACCTTTTCCCGGACAAAAACAAGGACTTTGTTTTCAACATCACTGAAAGCGATATTGTTCTTGTCAAGGAAATCAAAAGCTCGGTTGATTCCAAGGACCTTGAAAAGCTTGCACGCTCAATATCCGACACGCTCAGCAGCGAGTTTTACACAAGGGTAAACGTAGGAATCGGTACGTCCGTTATAGGCGTAAAGGAGCTTGCCCGCTCATTCAAAGAAGCGCAGATGGCTTTGGAGGTCGGAAAGGTTTTCGATACGGACAAAAATATAGTAAGCTACGACAATCTCGGAATTGCAAGACTTATTTATCATCTGCCGACAACTCTCTGCGAAACTTTCCTTCATGAAGTATTCAAAAAAGGAAGTATAGAATCTCTTGATCATGAAACCCTGTTTACTATCCAGAAGTTTTTTGAAAACAACCTCAATGTTTCAGAAACTTCAAGAAAACTTTTTGTTCACCGAAACGCCCTGGTTTACAGACTTGAAAAGATCAAAAAGCTGACAGGACTCGATCTGAGAGAATTCGATCATGCGATTATATTCAAAATTGCTCTGATGGTAAAAAAATATTTATCGGCTAATCCGGTTAAATTCTAAATATAAGCGCAGGATCGGACAAAACAATTTATGCCGGATTATCGGCTAAAGGAAGGTGTCCCTTTTGGTAGAACTCAAGAATGTATCAGTCACATATTCAACCGGCGTTGACGCGCTCAACAACGTAAGTCTTAAGATTAACGACGGCGAATTCGCATTTGTCGTCGGATCGTCCGGCGCCGGAAAAAGTACGCTGATCAAGCTCATTTTAAAGGAGATAGACGCTACGAACGGTGTGGTTATGGTTAATAACTATAATCTCAGCAACTTGAAAAGAAAAAAAATCCCTTCTTTCAGGCGTACTATCGGTTTCGTCTTTCAGGATTTCAGGCTTATTCCGTCAATGACTGTTTATGAAAATATCGCGTTTGTTCTGAGAGTAATTGACGCTCCGAGAAAATACATACGCAAACGCGTTCCATATGTAATAAGTCTGGTGGGATTACAGGACAAGTCAAATTCTTATCCAAACCAGCTTTCCGGCGGAGAACAGCAGCGTGTCGCTATTGCAAGAGCGCTTGTAAACGACCCTCAGCTCATTATTGCCGACGAGCCTACGGGAAATATAGATCCGGAGCTGTCCTATGAAATAGTAGACCTTCTGAAGGGCATAAATGAATGCGGCACAACTATCCTTATGGTTACCCATGAGCATGACCTTGTACGTCATTTCGGCGGGAGGATAATAAATATCGACGCCGGTGAAATTGTCTTTGATGAAGTGATTGGAGGCAATAATGAAGCTTAGCGGTGTAAGGTATCTGACAAGACAGGGATTTGATAACGTTTGGAAAAATAGAATGATGGCGTTCGCGTCCTTCTGCGTTCTCCTTGTTTCTCTTCTGCTGGTTGGTTTATCAATTCTTTTTTATATCAATATTAACTCCATAATAGGAGGAATTGAGAACAAAAACGAAGTAATCGTCTTTCTCGACGAAAATATTACCCCCGCGCAAACCATGGAGACTGAAGTACTTCTAAAGCAAATTGATAATATCGACGAAGTCAGATTTTATTCAAAGGACGACGCCTTTGAAGATATGAAGAAAAGCATGAGTGAATATGAGGAGCTTTTCGACTCGCTGGGCGACGATAATCCTCTTGTGGATTCCTTCAGAATAAAGATAAAGGATATTTCCCTGACGTCCGAAACAGTTACTCTTATTAACGAATTAGATCATATATATTCAATAAGAGCGCCATATGATTTTGTTAATATTCTTACGGAGATGAAAAAAATTATAACTCTTGTCGCATCTGCGATCATTATAGCGCTTGCTATAGTATCTATGGTTATTATTTCAAATACAACCAAAGCAAGCGTATTTGCGAGAAGAAATGAAATAAGCATTATGAAATATGTAGGAGCGACCAATACGTTTATACGTATCCCATTCTTTGTCGAGGGTATGATAACGGGAATGGCTGCAGGTATTGCGGCAACAGTCATAACATGGCTCGGTTATGACGCAGTCGTTGATCTTCTGACAAACGAAGTGAACATTCTTAATATAATCGGAATGGGAAGTATCGTTTCATTCAGCGACATAGTGTTAAAGGTTGCTTTATCATATATTCTTGCCGGAGCATTTGTCGGAGCTTTAGGAAGCGTGCTCAGTACAAGAAAGCATCTGAACGTATAAAAATATTGCGAAATTTAAGATTGGTGGTGTTTAAGTCGGTAAGACGACGAAAATTATGAACATTTCATTTGGAAAAAATAAGCTTAAGGTAACGGCGCTGGTTCTTTGCGCTATTATTACAGCCGGAAGTTTAACATATGTTAATTACAGCAGCCCTTTGAAATCCGAGGCAAAGACTATTTCTGACCTGGAATCTGAAAAGGCTGAAAATGAAGCAGAAATCGAAAAAATCCAGAAAGAGCTTGACAGCCTTAACAGCGACATTGCAGATCAGGAAGCTATTCAACAGCAGCTTCAGAAAAAGATTGATTTACAGAATGAAAATATTGATAATATAAATACAATAATAAACGACCTAAATAATAAAATCAATGAAAAAGAAGAAAAAATCAAACAGCTTGAAATTGATATTTCCAATAAGGAAACTGATATAAATGAAGGAATGGAGCTTTTTAAGGATCGTTTAAGGGCTATGTATGTTTCCGGTAACGACAGTCTCGCCTCAGCGCTTGTAGGAGCTACCGATTTTTATGACATGCTGTCCAAAATAGAGCTTATTTCCCAGGTGGCCAAGCATGACGATGAGCTTATAGATTCTCTTATGACACAGCTCCAGCAGTTTGAAGAGGCCCAGGCTCAGCTTGATATTGAAAAAACAGAGCTTGACGCTGATCTGAAGGAACAGGAAGCAAATAAAAAGGAGCTTAATGAACAAATCAAACAGCTCAATGAGGATTATGCGGAAACACAGATTTAAATAGATCGAAAAAAAGCCGATATGGAATCAAGACAGCGCGATATAGAGTCTCTTAAAGCTGATAACGAGGCTATGGACAATGAAATTGAAGAAATTAATGAAATAGCAAGGCGAAAAGCAGAAGAAGAGGCTGCGGCGGAACTTGAAAGACAACAGCAGCAGGAAGACAACGGCAGTTCAGACAGCAGCGCTATCGGAGGCGGAGGAGATCAATCCGGCGACGGAGAAATCTCCGGCTCAACAGGCGGAGGAAACTACAACGGTTCATTAGGCTGGCCTGTACCGGGATTCTACAGTATTTCAAGCGGATACGGCTACAGGTGGGGATCGCTTCACGCCGGAATTGATATTGCCGGAGGCGGTATATCAGGCGCAACTGTAACCGCGGCTGAAAGCGGTACTGTAGTATTAGTAAAAACAGGATGTACTCATAACTACGGCAAGGACAGCAGCTGCGGCTGTAACGGCGGTTATGGAAATTATGTGATGATCGATCACGGAAACGGAATTTCTACTTTATACGGTCACTGCGCCGACGTATATGTATCTGTCGGACAATCGGTTTCAAGAGGCGAAGCCATAGGTTCTGTGGGAAGCACGGGCTGGTCTACTGGTTTTCACTGCCATTTTGAAGTAAGAATAAACGGCTCGACGGTTGATCCTACCGGTTATTTATATTAATAAGAAGCTATACATATTATATAAAACAGGGCAAGACGATCTTGCCCTGTTTTATAGTTCGCAATGAAAAAAAAATTTATATGATATATTAGAAAGGTGTGTAATATCTGTGAAAAAAATCAGTGTCAAATCAGCGGCATTAATAGCCGGCGCAGCCGCACTTCTAACATTTTCAGTTACCTCTTTCTGGGCATTCCAGATATGCAGCGACAGTGTTGCCACACTAAGAAAGAAAGCAAAATCTATTGAAGATATCTACACTGTAGACCAATATATAGACGAATATTATTACGGCAGCTATGACGAGGAAATAATAGTAGATCAAGCTCTTAAGGGAATGGTAAGCGCTCTTGATGATAAATATTCCGCTTATATGACTCCTGATGAATATGAACAGAATCTTATTGACGCTAAAGGCTCTATTACCGGTATAGGTATTACAGTTAATAAAGGTGATAATAATGAAATAAAAATCGTTGAAATTGCAGAAAAAGGACCTGCCGAGAAAGCCGGATTAAAAATCAACGACATTATTATTGAAGTTGACGGAAAAAACGTTAATGAAATGGAATATTCGGACGCTGTAAATCTTGTAAGAGGAAAAGCAGGAACTGAAGTAAATATAGCGGTAAAACGCGGAGATGAAGAGATTTCGTTTAAAATGAAGCGTGAAGAAATAACGACTGAAACAGTAACAAGCCGTATGCTGGAAAATAATATAGCTTATATTAAAATCACGGGATTTAAGGAAAACACCTCGCATCAGTTTAACATCGAACTCAAAAAATGTCTTGAAAATAATGCTTCCGCTATTATTTTTGATGTAAGAAATAACGGCGGAGGATTGGTATCGGCATGTTCAGACTGCCTTGATCCGCTGTTGCCGGAGGGAGATATTGCTATTGCCGAATTTAAAGACGGAAGCACCGAAGTTATATGCAAATCTGACAAAATAGAATTAGATCTTCCAATGGCAGTTCTTGTAAATGAATATTCGGCAAGCGCAGCAGAATTATTTGCAGCGGCATTAAGAGATTTCGGAAAAGCTGTATTAGTAGGTCAAAATACCTTCGGCAAGGGTATAATGCAAAACACATATAACTTAGATAACGGCGGCGGACTCAAGCTTACTGTCGCAAAATACAGAACGGTTAAATCAGAATGTTACCACGGAGTAGGCTTAAAACCAGATTATGAAACGGCGCTTCCTGATAAATATTCCGAAAATCAATCCGATGATATACCGGAAAATGAAGATACTCAGCTGCAAAAAGCGATTGAAATTTTAAAATAGTAATATATAAAGGTATTTTCTGTTAATTTACATTTTGTCCATATTTTATTAACAATTTGTACACCAATTTGTCGGTATTTATGGTAAAATGTAGATATAATCATTTATTGATTAAATTTAATCACCGGAGGATAAAATTATGTGGAAAAAGGCTCAAGGAACCATCAGACCATTAGACGCGCCAATGGCAGGATACGAAAATAAAAACGGTGTATTTATTGCACGTACAGAGTTTGAAGGCGGTATTCATCCGTGTAAGTTTGTCGATAATTTCGGATGCTATGTATCTTACGGAGGAAAAGAATACGGTGTTAAAGATTTCGAATATTACATTGGTAATGTCAAGTGGGTAAAGTGTAACAATCATCAGATACCGGACGGCGCCATTCTCGCAGGAAGAGAAGCTGATGGAAAATTGCTTTACATAGGAAGAACTGAATATGAAGGTATGATTATTACTGGTAAGGTAGGAACTCATTTGGCAAAAGGTATTTGTATCCCATATGCCGGCAAGGAATGGGAACTTTCAGATTATGAAGTACTTGTCGCAGATTAATATCCTGAATTTAATACAAAACTTAAAACTGATTTCGTTTAAATAACGAAATCAGTTTTATTTATCTATCGAAACAGAAATTCAAAAAACCGTATTATTGATTCATTCTTCTACGGCAGTTTCTTCCGCAATTCTTATCAAATGAAGGATTACATGCATAAAAATTACGGGAATTTAGATTATCCTGTGTTATTCTTAACCCTTCGCCGAAACGCTGAAAGTGAATTATTTCTCTTTCTCTTAAGAACTTAATAGGATCTCTTACGTCAGGATCATCTGCAAGACGCAGAATATTATCGTAAGTTGTTCTCGCCTTTTGTTCTGCGACAATCCGCCATAAGCAATTAAAATTTAAAATTTCCAGTTGATTTCAATCGGTATTTCCTTTGTTTCGGGATTACGCTTTCCAACGATAATGGAATCAATAAGTTGATTTACAATGTCATAAGTCAAATGCTCCAAAGACAAATATTCTTCAATCTGTTCCTTGTTATTTGCATTATTCGTTTGTTTCTGTTCAATTTCTGAAATATGTGTAGTTAATTCGCTTATTAAATTTTCATATGTATTTTTGTCCTTATGCAAATCCGCAGACAACTGAATAAAATCATCTTCCGTTATAATGCCTTTCACTTTGTCAAGGTATAGCGTTTTGATACCCGTTGAACAATGAATCATTTTTGCTTGATAATCTTTCAACTGTGTTTCCAAAGATTGTTTTTTCTCATCAAGCTTTTGGTAAAAAACAACGTTCTTTTCCAGTTCGTCCATATCAAGATATTTTTCAGAAAGAGTTTTTAATTCATTTAAAACATATTCTTCCAAAACCGATACAGATATAAATGAGCCAATACAAGCGTCCTTACAGGCATTTTTTGTTGCACATTTTAAGTAACGGCGTTCTTGTGATTTCGTTGAACGCATTACATAACCGCAATGCATACACCTTACTTTCCTTGCAAAGATTCCGATTTCACCATTCGAGAAAGGCTTTGCTTTTTGCTTTATCATTTCCTGTACAGTGTTCCATAAAGTCATATCAATAATCGGCTCATGTGTCCCCTCTACCCTAATCCATTTTTCTTTGGGTATAGGCTTGTTCTTTTTACTTTTATATGAAACACTGGCATACTTTCCTTGTATCATATTTCCTATATAGATTTCATTAACAAGCATATCGGCAATAGAAAAATATTTCCATAGTGTGCATTGTTTTGTTTTTGGAAGTTTATAACGTAATCCTTTCAGACGTTTGTATTCTGTTGGGTTTGGTATTCCCCTTTCGTTCAAATACCTTGCAATTGCACTTTTCCCCATGCCCTGAGAAAACAGCGTAAACACTTCTCGAACTACTTGAGCGGCTTCTTCATCAATAATAAGATGTCCCTTTTGCTTGGGGTCTTTCTGATAGCCATATAGCGCAAACGCTCCGATATGTACTCCGTTTCGTCGTTTATTTGTCAGAACGCTTTTAATGTTGTCCGACATATCTTCCAAATACCATTCATTAATAAGTCCGTTTATCTGACGGGCTTTCTTATTGCCCTTATTTTCTGTGTCTGCATTATCTACTATACTTATAAAACGGATATTCCAGATGGGAAACAAGCCATGTATGTACTTTTCCACAATTTCCAGTTCTCTTGTAAACCTTGACTGCGTTTTGCATAATACAATATCAAATTTATGGCTTTCAGCGTCCTTTAGAAGCTGGTTGAATGCAGGTCTGTTTCTGTCAGAGCCTGTGTAATCATCATCACTGTATATATTATAAATTTCCCACTCCTTTTGTACTGCATATTCGATTAGCATAGACTTTTGATTTTGAATACTTTCGCTATCGTCATTTTTGGATAACTTGTTTTTGTCTTCCTCAGACAGACGGCAATAAATTGCTACCTTCATTGCTTTCATCTCCTCTTTTCAGATTTGATAAAAACAAACCGGTTTTGTATGTACTTATAATACTACAAATTGACCCGATTTGTAAAGAGGTTATTTACATTTTATGTCAAACTTATTTGCTTCAATTTTGTTTATTATTTCAATCCATTTTTTTGTATAATTTTGTGAGCGTTCCTTTTCATTGTCGCTTTGAAATTTATTTATACAATTTAAAATTTGCTTTCTTGACAAAATAACCACTCCTATCTTTTTTAATAGGTATGATTAACGGCTTGTCATTTATACGTTGTTTTTTTATATTTCGTATAAAACAAAAGTACAGGAGTTGCATTTTCCTGTACCTTTATTAGATATTGATTTGTAAATGATTTTTCCCTATGTAATCAAAAATGGCTAATTTACTCTCACTATAAAAAGGAAGCTTTTTTGAAATACAGCTTTTTTTGATTTCTATTAATTCACTATCAACATTAACATATTTCATTAGTATATCGTTTTGATTTAAGCAGTCCATTAAATTTTTCTTTTTATATTTAAAATTTTTAGGAAACTCTTTTAGTTTTAACAATATTTCATGATTAACAACAATTCCGCTAGAAATAACACCGTTACAATATTTGTAAGTTTGTTCTACAATTTCTAAATATTCTTGTGTTGGAATAAATTCGCTTGGACATATAGGACGAAGCGTTAAAAATGTAATTATATTATTAATAAATAATTGTTTTATAAAATCTATTCTCTTTTGAGGACTTGGAATCAAATTACAGGATTCTAATTTTTTATAAGAATTATAAGCTGAAATAGAAACACAAGCAAATAAATATTTGAAATCCTTTTTCATAGTCTTATTTATATTACTTAGTTTTACAATATCATCATATGAAAATACATTTCTTGTCGTAAACAATATATTACATTTAAACTCTGCATAAATCGCTTCTATTAAATCAATTCCTTTTTTTACTTCAATAAAATTTTCTTTGAATCCAGATATATACACTATTTCAAATTTTCCTTGATTCTTTAATTCGTTTATAATATCATTGATTGATTTATTATTTTTAACAGAAAAATCATCAATAAATGTATAGCAATGATTGCATTTAAACGGACATTTACCACCAAATGATGCAAATACTCTATTGAAATTTAGTTGTGAATCTTCACTCATTATTTCATCTCCTTAATATCCCTCATTTATGATTTTATTATACATTTTTTATTAATTTATTTCAATATATTTTTGTAATGACTGATAATTTATTGAGATTTATTTGTTACTATATACCAAAAGTATTTATTCTACCTGTTCCACCAACCCATGACAAAAGTGTTCTAACCACATAAGACAGCGCATAAAAATAAATAAAAAGGCGAAAGCCTTGTAAATACGCTATAATTTCATTCCGATGTAATAGAGGGGTCTCCTATTTCATACGAGACCCCTCTATTACATCGTGGAATACATATAATAAATTATATTGAAATTATAGAGTTATTTTATTTTTGTTTTTTTATTTATTTTTATTATATTATTTTATTTTTTAGGGTGGTGGAACAGGTAAGTATAATAGATAATTGGACGATATTTATGAAGTACAGTGAGGCTTAACCCCTTAGTTGATTTCAGTACAAAATTTCCCCGTTATGTTTTGGTAAGAACATAACGGGGAGGTTTTGAGTATGCTGTTTTTTGGGGTTAATATAAGTACTTATTATTATCTATTCTTCTGATATTTCCTTTCTTGTCTTTTCTTGCGAGTATTTCATTTCCATCTTTATCTTTTAATATTATATTTCCAAAAGCGTCTTTTCCCTCACATTTATAATCTTCTCTCTGATTATCATGATAATCACAATATGTCATTCCATAATCCTCAAAAACATCACTGTCTTTAGCTAAATCAGCAAATACCGGTATAGACATAATCATTAAAATACATACATACCAGAATATAATTAAAAAACAAAAACATATTATAGAAGCTATATACACTACATTTGTTACAACAAAAAATGATGTATATACCAATGTGAAAATTATTCCCTTAATCAATCCCAATTCATTGATATTAGTTTTTATTACTTTTAACATAATTAAGGCTGAAATAATAAACAAACATATTGAAACTAATAAATATCGACTGCAAACAAGAACTCCTACAAATGTTAATGCAATAGATATTAAACAACCTATTGAAATGAAAATAAAGTACATAGTGCCATAATCAAATTCAAGTTCATTAAACATTAAAGCACTCGGACGAAAAAATTCTTTTACATATGTAAATTCATTTTTAAAATCTTCTTTTAAAAAGAACTTACAATAAGTCAGCCGAAATAATAGCATTATTACAATTATAAGCAAGGCTATTACTATATATTTGACTATTTCAAATTTGTCATCTGACATATATTTACGGAATCTCTCCAAAAAGTCTAAAAAAGGATTCCATAATTTAAATATAGTTCTTTTTTCAATAAAAATCCGAAACCTTACTATTAAATATATGAAAAATTCTAATATTGTTTCCATAGACATTTCCCCTTAGCTACTTTGCATTTCAATTTGATTCATTTCTGGAATACCCCATAATTGACTATAACAATCAACACATTTTCCAGTTAAAATGATTTTATCGTCTTGAAATTCCAGAGTAAATGAATTCTTACCGTATCCATCATCGGTTTCAAAAGTAAAGATATTACTATTTATAGCCACTGTAAATATATTATTACTTACTCTTGTACCTGTATCATTTGTAAAATGAATTTCAACTGTTGTTAACGATTCGGTTTGCACGCTGATATCAACCATAATATTAAAATCAGAATTTACAGGATAATATGTTCCTTCGTAGTTTTTTATATTGAAATTGTTGCTTTCAAATAACACAGAATTTATAGTTTCTTCATTAAAAGAATCATCCGACACAATAATATCCTCTGCTTCTATGGTAGGGTTTAGATACCATTCATATATTTTTTCTAACTTTGTCCAATCAGAAAGATAATTGACACCCTCATTTTTTACTTCGACATTTTCCCAAGTATAAGGTTTATATTCATCTTTTGTAATTGTTAATGTATATAACCCCTCTGGTAAAATCAATTCAAATGACCTTGTTCATCTGTAGTAGTTTTGTATTCCGTTCCATCAGTTGCGACTGCTACAACCTGTGCATTTTTTATTTTTACATCTTCATTATCTTTTTCAACAACATAGTTAAGAATTCCACCGTTTTTTGATTCTTCTGTAGTTTCTATTGTTTCAATTCCTAATGCCTTTTCTAATGCAGATTTGGCATTTACTAATTTAAAATATTCGCTACCAGATTTTTCTGGACATTTTGCTGTACTGCAAATGATTTCTTTTACCTCTGCACCTGTTAAACCATTATTTACTGACCATACCATTGCAGCAACACCAGAAACATGTGGTGCTGCCATTGAAGTACCAGAGTAATTTTTATTTTGATATTTATTTCCTGGTATAGTACTTAAGATTTCCTCTCCTGGGGCATATATATCTAAACGTTCACCAGCATTTGAAAATTCACTAATATAATAATTTGAATTTTTACTTTCTATACCAATTGAACCTACTACAATAATACGATTATACACATCTGGATATTTATCTTTATTAATGGCATTTATAAAACTGTTATACTTTGATTCTAAGTGTCCTGTTGTTTTATCGGAGCTATTTCCAGCCGCACTTACAATCACAAAATCATATTTTTTCTTTATTAATCGATTTAAAAAATCTCCTATAATAGATGAATTTTCATTTAATTCGTTTAAAGCTTCTTCCCAGTTTGTTTCTTTGTTAACTATTTGATTAACCCGATTTCTTCGGTTATTTTGAGAAATATTGATAACTTTAACATTTCTTAAAATTAATTCTGCAAATGCAATTTTTTGATACATAGATGATGTATCATAGGTTCCATTTTCAGAATAACTATGTATCCCTCTACTTGAAATACCGTATAGATTCCCATTACCATAAGGGTAAACTCCACAAATGCCTATGCTATTATCAGACCTTGCAGCCATTGTACCAGCAACATGAGTCCCATGATTGCCAGAAGAAACATTATAAAATGTTTCCTCAAACTTTAAATCTTCATGTCCTGTATCAAAACCATCGTCAATTAATCCTAACCGAATGGGTTTAACCTTTTCATTATATTTCTCTAATATTTCCCATGCAGATATAGCTTGAATTGATTTTATCCCCCAATTCTTCCCATTAATTTTGTTTTCGTCCCATTCTTCATTTGACCATTCTTTGCCATATTGTACTGGTAAACTTGATTCTGAAACCTCTGATATATAATTAAGAGAAACACTATCAATAATATTTTCTAATTTGATTTTATTAGATATTCTTTTAATTCATCTAAAGTATGAGATTCTTTTAACTTCCACTGAAAATCTCCAGTTTGTTCTATATAACCAACTATTTCAGCATTATATTTTTTTGCAAGATTTTCTATATCTTTTTTCTTTACATTATCTTTTGCAACAACAAGTATCTCATTATTAGCATATTTAATACCAGAGCTGTCTAATGTAATATGTTCACTATCAGTTTGGTAAAAATAACATTCACCAATGTTTTCTTTATTATTTTTTTTATTTATAAAAACATCACCCAATACAACAAAAATTCCCACTATTAATGATAATAAAATAGCAATAGGAATGATTACAGATATAATTTTTTTCATATATTTACTCCTTTTTATATAATAATTTTAATCATTACAAAGGCTTGTATTTTCAAATTGATAATGTGTTGTCTTATCTTTTAATTCTGATTTTATTATTGGAATTACTAATTTAGAAATTATTATTACAATAACAAAAACTATAACTATTAATATATTTTTTATTACTTTTATAAAAATCCCCCCTAAATTTGCATAATTCCTATTTTTTAGGACATACTAATCATGTATAATTA
>ERZ860023.109-NODE-109-length-53925-cov-4.025265_pt1 | contig 53925 bp, 32 predicted proteins | sample MGYA00509983_ERZ860023 | MGnify/ENA primary metagenome ERZ860023 (study PRJEB30046, sample SAMN00715180) | human gut metagenome | study: EMG produced TPA metagenomics assembly of the A metagenome-wide association study of gut microbiota in type 2...
ACGTTTAGACGCAAGAAGGACGCTGAAGAGCTTAGTTGCGGATTTGAGGTCAATTTCATTTTCTCCTTTTGTTCCTCCCCGGTTTACATTGTAATCCACATTTATGTGAACATCATCGTATTTTAATCCGACATTGGCAATGAAGTGTGAGGAAAGCTGATATGTGGCTTCTGCATACGCTGAATGAATGTTTTTCTGTACACCATATTCGTCCACATTACGGTCGAGTTTGAACAAACCATTTTTCAGATTTTCCTGGTTGTAGTAATCGGCAAGAGCAATGTGTTCAATATCGAATACAGATTGTTTGATGACGGACATATCGTATTCTGTCGCTTCGAAATTGTCATCTACAATGCGCCCCATGTAACCTAACTGTATGTTGGACAAGTCACCGTAACCATCATAAATTTTATAGGTCAGTCCGGTACGGATATTCAGGTCTTTTTCATCCAGTTTAGAGAAATATCGTTGCTGTACCCCTGTTCCTTTCATGGGTACATAGCCTTTGCTTGTCTTTACCAGATTATTGATTCTTCTGTCCGGCTCATTGCCTTGGATGGTATTATAGGAGAGTCCGGCATCCAGTTTGAAATTCTTGCCCAAATCCCATTGTGTGTTAAGCTGATTTACAAATAACAAGTTGTCATTTGTCTGTTGGCGGCGCATGAACCCTTCATACGTATCAGAGGACTGATAGTCAGCATCCATACCGAGGTAATCGCCTACAGATGCTTTTGAAGCATGTACCATCATAAAGTTATAGGCCAGCTGATGTTTCTGGTTGTGAGTATAGTTCAGATTGGCCATAGCTATCTGGCTGGTCTCGATGTTGGAGATTTCGCCCGTCATATCTTGTGATAGGTCGCCTGTAGTGACGGTGTTTCTCACTTCTTCTTCGTAGAATGAATAGTTTCGGTTATGGCTGGCTACTACAAAGAAGGAGAATGGATTCTCATTGAGGTAAAAACGTTTTCCACCTGAAATGCTATAGCTTTGGTTGACGGCTGCATTCTTCAACGAAGGGTCAATTGCATTTTTAAAACAATAGTTTTGTAAATCTTCCCCGGGTTGCGTAGTATTAGCAAAACCAAACAGATTGATTCCGCTGGCTTGTTGTAAATCGGCTGATATAGTTTTGGTATTGATACCTCCAGAAAGGCTGAAGTCCAAGCAGGCATCTCCTGTCAGCTCTTTGGAGGTAATATTGATATTCGCACCAGATGCATCGGCGGATGTGTTGCCATAAAACGCTTTGTTTACTTCGACGGATTGGATTATATCAGTCGAGAAAATGTCTAAAGCAATATTTTTGTATTCCGGATCTTCGGAAGGAATAGGGTAGCGGTTAAGGGTGGTGATATTATAGCGGTCGCCTAATCCGCGAACGAATACATTCTTTACGCCTTCTTGTTTGGAGATACCAGAAATTTTTGTGACAGCCCCTTGTGCATCACTTACCCCTTTCCTGGATAATTCTTTGGCGCCTACAGCTTGTACAGCTACTACTGATCGCTTTTGCTCCAGCAGTGTTACGCTTTCAGATTCGCGGTTAGCTTTGGCCACTACAATTACATCCGATAAAAGGTGGTCATCGGTAACCATCTCAAAATCGAGTGTTGTAATTTTATTGTTTTCAATTTTCACCTGTCTTTTGACAGCAGTTTTATAACCTACGTATTTAATTTCAATGTCATAAATACCATCTTCCACTCCTGAAAGCTGGAAATTTCCGTCTATATCAGTAACGGCTCCAATGCTACTTCCAACGATTTGTACGGTAGCTCCAATTAATGGTTCTTTTGATTTTTGATCTGTGATGCAGCCTTTGATGTTTACATTTACTTCTACTGCAAATGTGTTGGCAGTGAAGAATGAAATAAGGAGTGCTGCGCTAATCCATCTTCTTGCTTTGTTCATTGTCTCATTTGCTTTTTTCTGCTGCAAAATTGACAACTTTACATTACATGGTTACAGCATTCTAGTTAAGTTGCATTTACGAAGGTGTTTCTTGGGTATTACAGCTATTTCTATCTTATTTCAATATGAAGCGAAATGTGTTTTTATTGCTAGATGTCTTACAATAGGAAAAGCCTTCCCATTCAAAGTCTTTCAGTTGTTCCGGATTTGCTATCCGGTTTTTCAGGATGAAACGGGTCATCTCGCCCCTACACATCTTGGCGTAGATAACTACCGTGGTAGGTTTCCCGTTTTTCAGGGTGTAGAACTCGGGTGTAATGACCTGTACTTCCCGACAGACTTTTTCCCAGTCGAACAAGTCTTTCATTTCACCACTGGCCAGGTTGACAAGAATGCCTCCTTGTTGCCGGATGGCATCAATGAAATAGTCTGTCAGTAAAGGACGCCAGTATTCAAACATGGTTTTCCGCTCGTGTTCCGGTAAGCGTACACTGCCTTCCAAGCGGTAATTCTGAATACTGTCCAGCGGGCGGAGTAATCCGTATAAGAAAGAGGTAATCAACAAATGTTGCTGGGCATACCGAAAGTCTTCTGCGGTAAAGTCAGCCGGATGGATGCGCTTGAACACGATGCCTGTGTAGGCTAGGAGCGCTGGTAGGGCAGGAGTCTCCGGTGAAAGGAACTCGTGGTAGCGCAGGTAATTTTCGGTTGCTAACTTCGGATTCACTTTCAGCATCTGGGCCAGTTCTTCGGCAGTAAACTGGGTCATGTACAAGGCGTTTTCGCGGGCCTCTTTCAAAAAATGAGGGGTACTGGTTTCTGGATATGGAGTTTTGCTACGTGCGGTCATGGTTTTGGCACACGAGATAAATGTCATCATACGCGCTCTTGTTTTTCGTTAAAACTATTTACAAAGATAGACTCCTTGGCGGATTTTCCAGCGGTTTACGGTATATTTGTCAGGGTTTAACATTTTATAGAAAGGAAAGAACAATGAAAAATTTACGGATTTGGAGCCTTTTGTGTCTGATTTGGATGGGCGTACTGGCTGCTTCTGCACAAGACACCGGAAAAGAAAAAATCAGTTTGGGTGATGCCATGCCTGCCATTACCCTGAGTTCGGAGATATATGGTAAAGTGACACCTGCCGATTTGAAAGGAAAGGTAGTGCTGGTCAGTTTGTTTGCTACGTGGTGCGGTCCTTGTCAGATAGAACTGGCTGAGATTCAGAAGACCTTGTGGCCGAAATACAAGGATAACAAGGATTTCAAGCTGTTAGTTATCGGTCGGGAGCATACGGATGCGGAACTGAAAAAATACAATGAACGGAAGAAGTTCAGTTTCCCACTCTATCCGGACCCTAAACGGGAAGTCTTCTCTCTTTTTGCCGGCCAGACAATTCCCAGAGCGTATCTGTTCGGGAAAGACGGTAAACTGATTCATGCTTCCATAGGCTATACAAAGGCTGAATTTCAAGAACTTATGGCTGATATTGAAGCTGCTTTGAAATAAGAAAAAGGTATATGAAAAAACGTCCTTGCGTTTAAGGGAAAACGCAAGGACGTTTTAGTTGAAACGCAAGTGCATTTTACTTCAAACGCACTTGCGTTTTAATCTAAACGTCAAAGCGTTTTGTTTCAAGCGCTTTGACGTTCTTATTTTCTACCATTGGTATACCTTATTTATATTCCTGCCAGCTCTTAATCTGGATTTCATTCTGGTTCATGTGGCAGAATGCTTCGATGAACGCTTTGGCCAGACGGGCGTTGGTAATCAACGGAATGTTGTGGTCGATGGCACCACGACGGATGCGGTAACCGTTGGTCAATTCCCGTTTGGTGTGGTTTTTCGGGATGTTGACAATCAAGTCGAACTTATGTTCTGCAATCATCTTCATCACATTGTTTTCTGCATTCGGACGTTCATCCGGCCAGAACACCGGAGTAGTGGTGATGCCGTGAGAGTTCAGGAAGGCAGCCGTACCAGCTGTAGCATAGATGTTGTATCCTTTCTGGTGAAGCATCTGGCTGGCATCCAGCAAATCGACTTTCGACTTGGTAGCGCCGGAAGAGAACAGAACGGACTGTTTCGGAATCTTGTAACCGGTTGCAATCAAGGCATTCAGCAATGCTTCATCGAAGTCGTCTCCCAAGCAACCTACTTCACCGGTAGATGACATGTCTACTCCCAGTACCGGGTCGGCATTCTGCAGACGGGCGAATGAGAACTGAGAAGCTTTTACCCCAATCCAGTCAATGTCAAACGCCAGCTTGTCAGGACGTACGTAAGGAGCATCCAGCATGATGCGGGTAGCCGTTTCGATAAAGTTGCGCTTCAATACTTTTGATACAAACGGGAAGCTACGTGAAGCACGCAGGTTACATTCGATTACCTTCACATCGTTGTTCTTAGCCAGGAACTGGATGTTGAACGGACCGGAGATATTGAGTTCTTTGGCAATCTTGCGGCTGATTTTCTTAATCTGGCGGGCAGTAGCAAAATAGATGTGCTGTGCCGGGAAGACAAGTGTCGCATCACCAGAGTGTACACCGGCAAATTCGATGTGTTCTGAAATAGCATATTCCACGATTTCGCCGTTCTGTGCCACAGCATCGAATTCTATTTCCTTAGTCTCCTGCATGAATTGTGATACAACTACCGGATATTCTTTTGATACCTCGCTAGCCATTTGCAGGAATCGTTCCAGTTCTTCCTGGTCGTAGCATACGTTCATGGCTGCACCACTCAGTACGTATGACGGACGAACCAGTACCGGATAACCCACTTTCTTGACAAAGTCTTTCACATCGTCCAGGCTGGTCAGTTCCTGCCAAGCCGGCTGGTCGATGCCCAACTGGTCAAGCATAGCTGAGAACTTGTTACGGTTTTCAGCACGGTCAATAGAAATCGGAGAAGTTCCGAGTACCGGTACAGCCTGACGGTAAAGTTTCATGGCCAGGTTGTTCGGAATCTGACCACCTACAGAAACGATGACGCCGCGCGGCTGTTCCAAATCAATCACGTCGAGTACGCGTTCGAATGACAATTCATCGAAGTACAGACGGTCGCACACGTCGTAGTCAGTAGAAACCGTTTCCGGGTTGTAGTTGATCATGATAGACTTGTAGCCTAACTTGCGGGCTGTCTGGATGGCATTAACTGAACACCAGTCAAATTCCACAGATGAACCGATGCGGTAAGCTCCTGAACCCAGCACGATGACTGACTTTTCATTCTTGTAATAATTCACATCGTATCCTTCTACGGCATACGTCATGTACAAGTAGTTGGTCAGTTCCGGATGTTCGGAAGCTACGGTATTGATGCGTTTCACGGCCGGAAGGATACCTAATTTTTTACGGTAAGAACGAACGGCCAGATTTTCCTTTTCCATGTTACCCTGCTGAGGCTTCAGTACGAAGCGGGCAATCTGGAAGTCAGAGAATCCCATCACTTTTGCTTCACGAAGTACCTCTGCCGGAAGTTCTTCAAGCGAGTTGTAGGTTGACAGTTTATGCTTGTAGTCTACGATATTTTTCAGTTTGCCGATAAACCACGGGTCAATTTTGGTCAGTTCATAGATGCGTTCGATAGAGTAACCTTCTTCCAGTGCCTGTGCAATGGCAAAGATACGCAAGTCAGTCGGATTGGCCAGTTCATCATCCAGGTTGGTGAAACGGGTGTGGTCATTGCCTACAAATCCGTGCATACCCTGTCCAATCATACGAAGACCTTTCTGGATGATTTCTTCAAATGTGCGTCCGATAGACATGATTTCACCCACAGACTTCATGCTTGAACCGATGCGGTGAGAAACTCCGGCAAACTTGTTGAGGTCCCAACGTGGAATCTTACAAATCAGGTAATCCAGTTGCGGAGCTACGTAAGCAGAGTTCGGTGTACCCATTTCTCCGATTTCATCCAAGGTATAGCCTAAGGCAATCTTGGCAGCAACGAAAGCCAACGGATAACCGGTTGCTTTGGAAGCCAGTGCAGAAGAACGGCTCAGGCGGGCGTTTACCTCGATGATGCGGTAATCGTTGGTTTCGGCATTGAAGGCATACTGAATGTTACATTCACCCACAATGTTCAAATGGCGGATACATTGCTTGGACAAATCCTGCAACATGGTTACCTGTTCTTCGCTTAGTGAGCAGGTAGGAGCCACTACGATAGATTCACCGGTATGAATGCCCAGCGGGTCGAAGTTTTCCATGCTGGCCACGGTGAAACAGTGGTCGTTGGCATCGCGAATCACTTCGAATTCAATTTCTTTCCAGCCTTTCAGTGATTCTTCCACCAGAATCTGTGGAGAGAAGGTAAAGGCACTTTCAGCCAGTTCGATAAATTTTTCTTCATCGGGGCAGATACCACTTCCCAATCCTCCTAATGCGTAAGCCGAACGGATCATCACCGGATAGCCGATGGTACGTGCTGCTTCCAATGCGTCTTTCATGTTTTCTACCGCACGGCTGACCGGAGTTTTCAGAGATTTCTCGTTCAACTTCTTGACAAAGAGGTCGCGGTCTTCTGTATACATAATGGCGTCTACGGAAGTTCCTAACACTTCTACGCCGTATTCTTTCAATATACCTTTCTGGTAAAGTTCCGTACCGCAGTTCAGGGCCGTTTGTCCTCCAAAGGCCAGCAGAATGCCGTCCGGATGTTCTTTCTTAATAATCTCAGTTACGAAATAAGGTGTAACGGGCAGGAAATATACTTGGTCGGCAATTCCTTCCGAAGTCTGAATAGTAGCAATATTAGGGTTGATAAGTACCGAGCGGATGCCTTCTTCGCGTAAGGCTTTCAGTGCTTGTGAACCTGAGTAGTCGAATTCTCCGGCTTGCCCGATTTTCAGTGCGCCTGATCCGAGAACCAGGACTTTTTTGAGTTCTTTCTTCATGGTTATAGATAATTTGTTGTGGTATCGTTAAAGGTAGTCCCTGTCAGGCAGATGGTTTGTCTGCAGAGACCTCTTGCAAAGAAACGATTTATTTTGAAGAAAACAAAGGATTTATATATCTTTAGAGAAGATAGGATGCGGTTCGAAAGCTCTTTCACTCAAAAGCAAGCTTTTGGCTTGGAGCTTCGCTCACCTTTCGCTATCTTTGCTACAATTTAAAAATGAACAATAGCTTATATTATGAAAAAGGAAAAGATTATTTTGACCGGTGACCGTCCGACCGGAAAATTACATATCGGCCACTATGTAGGTTCATTGCGCCGACGTGTGGAATTGCAGAATTCGGGTTTGTATGATAAGATATTTGTGTTCGAAGCTGACGGACAGGCTTTGACAGATAATATTGAAAACCCGGAAAAGGTGCGTCAGAACGTGATTGAAGTGGCTTTGGACTACTTGGCTGCCGGACTTGACCCAGCAAAGTCAACCATCTTTATTCAGTCGCAGATTCCGGAACTCTATGAATTGAGCTTCTATTTTATGGATTTGGTAACCGTATCGCGCTTGCAGCGTAATCCTACGGTGAAGACTGAAATCCAGATGCGTAACTTCGAAACAAGTATTCCGGTAGGTTTCTTTACCTATCCTATCAGCCAGGCTGCCGATATTGCAGCATTCAAGGCTACTACTGTTCCAGTGGGAGAAGACCAGGAACCGATGATTGAACAGACACGTGAGATTGTACGCCGTTTCAACCATATCTATGGCGAAACACTGGTAGAACCGGAAATCCTTCTTCCGGATAATGCGGCATGTCTGCGTTTGCCGGGTACGGACGGAAAGGCTAAGATGAGTAAGTCGCTGGGCAACTGTATCTATTTGTCTGATTCGGCAGATGAGGTATTGAAGAAGGTGAAGAGCATGTACACTGACCCGACACATATCAAAGTCAGCGATCCGGGCAAACTGGAAGGTAACTGTGTGTTCACTTATCTGGATGCTTTCTGCCAGACAGAACATTTTGGACGCTATTTGCCGGAATATGCTAACCTGGACGAACTGAAAGCACATTACACTCGCGGTGGATTGGGTGATATGAAGGTGAAGAAGTTCCTGGGAGCTGTCATGGAAGAGGTGTTGGAACCAATCCGTACACGTCGTAAGGAATTTGAAAAAGACATTCCTGCCGTATATGATATGTTGAAGAAAGGTTGTGAAGTGGCCCGTGAAGCTGCCGCTCAGACCATGGATGAAGTGCGCCGTGCCATGAAAATCAACTATTTTGAAGATGCAGCATTGATTGAAGAGCAGGCAAAGCGCTTCTCAGAACAATAAGAATATGGATATTGAAGAACTATACAGCCGGTTTACGGAGTGTAACGGACTGACGACCGACAGCCGTCATTGTCCGGAGGGTTCTATGTTTCTGGCCCTGAAAGGAGAAACATTTAATGGCAATGCGTTTGCGGCACAGTCGCTGGCACAGGGATGCCGTTATGCTGTGGTCGATGAACCGCAGTATGCATCACCGGAGAATCCGCGTATTTTGCTGGTGGAAAATTGCCTTCAGACGTTGCAGCAGCTGGCTAATTATCATCGTCGTAAGTTAGGGACTCGCATGGTGGGAGTAACCGGTACCAACGGGAAAACCACTACGAAGGAACTGATTGCGGCCGTATTGAAAGAGAAATTCAATGTGCTCTATACACAGGGTAATTTCAATAACCATATTGGCGTGCCCTTGACCTTGTTGCGCCTGAAACCGGAACATGAGGTGGCTGTCATTGAAATGGGAGCCAATCATCCGGGTGAAATCAAGACGCTGGTTCACATTGCTGAGCCCGATTGTGGTATCATTACCAATGTAGGAAAGGCGCATCTGGAAGGATTCGGCTCTTTTGAAGGAGTTATCCGTACCAAGGGAGAACTGTATGATTATCTTCGGGAAAAAGGAAATGCCACTATCTTCATTCAGAATGAGAATCCTCATCTGAATAAAATCGCAGAAGGACTGAATTGTATTCGTTACGGACAGACTTCAGGTTTGGATGTGAGTGGAGTAGTGCTTTCTTGTTCCCCGTTCCTGCATTTTGAGTGGGCGGCTGGAGGTGCGTTACACGAGGTGAAGACACACCTGATAGGAGCCTATAATTTGGATAATGCATTGGCAGCGGTTGCTATTGGTCGTTATTTCGGCGTGGAAGATACACAAATCTGTCATGCGCTTTCCTCTTATGTGCCTCAGAACAATCGTTCACAGCTTGTTCAGACGGAATCCAATACGCTGATTGTGGATGCGTATAATGCAAATCCTACCAGTATGATGGCGGCGTTGGTAAATTTCCGCCAGATGGAAGCCGAGCACAAGGTGGCTATACTGGGTGCTATGAAAGAGCTGGGTGAAGGAAGTCGGGAAGAACATCAGAAAGTAGTGGACTTCCTGAACGAATGTCAGTTTGAACGCGTGATTCTGGTTGGGCCGGAGTTTGCCGGACTCTCCGCTTCGTTTGAACATTATGAGAATGTGAAGGAGGTAGAAGCTATGCTGGCTGCTCATCCTGTTCAGCATTGTTGCGTGTTGATAAAAGGTTCCAATAGTATGAAGTTAAGTGAACTTCCAGCTTGTCTGTAAGAAATATTATTTTTTTGCGAACAGTCCGTATTTGAAGTAGACGCTTTGAATACGGACTGTTTTTTCATTCGTATCTCAAACATTTGAATAGAAATATGTGACGATTCTGTCAAAATAAGGTGTAATTTGTCCATTCAGTTTCCCTTGCCCGTTTTTTATCCCTCCTTGACGAAATTTTCGTACTTCCTTTTATATGAAAATCCTATTTTTGCCAAAGAAACTTAATGGATAAACTATGAAGCGCATTTATTTATTTCTCATAGGACTTCTTGTTTGGAGTGAAATTTCAGCACAACAACTCGTAAAGGTGGGTGACGGATATAGTTCTACTTCCGTCAATACGACTGTATTCCGTAACAGTTCTCTGGTAACGGATGGGGATGTGCAATACATATCTTATTATGATGCCGATGGATATTTGACCGTAGGTAAACGTGCATTGGGGAGTGCCGAATGGACGTTGCATCGCAGTCAATATAAAGGAAATGTAGCCGATGCGCATAATGTCATCAGTATGATGGTGGATGGGGACGGTTATTTGCATCTTTCTTTCGACCATCATGGAAACAAATTAAACTATTGCAAGAGTACGGAACCCGGTGCTTTGACGCTGGGAGAAAAAGAAGCGATGACCGGTAAAGATGAAGATGATGTTACGTATCCGGAGTTTTATCTGATGCCAGATGGCGATTTGCTGTTTGTGTATCGTTCTGGGGCTTCCGGAAGAGGTAATCTGGTATTGAATCGCTATGACTTGAAGAGCCGGAAATGGACACGTGTGCAGGATGTGCTGATTGACGGAGAAAATCAACGGAATGCCTACTGGCAACTGTATATGGACAAAGCTGGAGTGATTCATTTGTCATGGGTATGGCGTGAGACCTGGATGGTGGAAACGAATCATGACCTTTGTTATGCATATTCTCCCGATGAGGGAAAAACATGGTATAAATCGACTGGTGAAAAATATACCTTGCCTATTTGTAAGGATAATGCAGAATATGCTTGCCACATACCTCAAAACAGTGAGTTGATAAATCAGACGAGTATGAGTACCGATGCGGAAGGACATCCTTATATTGTGACCTACTGGAGAGATGCAGACAGTGAGATTCCTCAATATCGGCTGGTATGGAACGACGGGAAAGGGTGGCAGAACCGTCAGATAATGAATCGCTCGCTGGGATTCTCTTTAAAAGGCGGAGGTACAAAAATGATTCCGATTTCACGCCCACGTATTGCGGTAGATAAAGGAAAGGCTTATTTTGTGTTCCGTGATGCAGAACGTGGCAGTAAGGTTTCTATGGCTTATACAGATGATGTGAAGTCGGATAAATGGCAGGTGAAAGACCTGACCGATTTCTCTGTAGATGCCTGGGAACCCAGCTATGATACGGAGTTGTGGAAAACACATCAGAAACTGCATGTATTTGTGCAGGAAACGCATCAGGGAGACGGGGAAAAAGTTAAGGCTTCAGAAGCAACCCCTGTGTATGTATTGGAAATAAATTAATCTCAAAATAAAACTATGAAACAGGTATTTAAATTGTTGCTGGCCTGCGCTGTCGGAGTATTGCCGATGTCGGTTGGGGCCAAAGATTCCGAAGCGACCGAGGTTCGGAAAATGATTGATAAGGTAAATCAGCATTGGCAGGCAGAAAATTCGCCGGAAGTACGTTCATTCTGGGATAATGCCGTATATCATACGGGCAATATGGAAGCCTATTTCCTGACGGGAAATGAGACTTATCGTGCTTATTCTGAAACTTGGGCAAACTATAACCAGTGGAAGGGGGCGAAGAGTGATAACCGTGCGGAATGGAAATATTCTTACGGAGAATCGGATCAGTATGTCCTTTTTGGTGACTACCAGATTTGTTTCCAGACTTATACCGATTTGTACAATTTAGCTCCGGATGATAAGAAAATCAAACGTGCGCGTGAGGTTATGGAATATCAGATGAGTACTCCGCAGCATGATTACTGGTGGTGGAGTGATGCGTTGTATATGGCAATGCCGGTAATGACAAAACTCTATAAGGTTACTCATAATGCGAAATACTTGGATAAATTGTATGAATATCTGATTTATTCTGATAGCATTATGTTCGATAAAGATGAGAATCTTTATTATCGCGATGCAAAATACATCTATCCGAAGCACAAGACAGTCAATGGTAAGAAGGATTTCTGGGCTAGAGGTGATGCATGGGTATTGGCCGGACTGGCTAAAGTATTGAAGGACTTGCCGGTAGAATACAAGCATCATCAGTTCTTTGTGGATAAATTTCAAAATATGGCTAAAGCCGTAGCAGCTATCCAGCAGCCTGAAGGTTACTGGACACGCAGTATGATGGATCCGGAATTTGCACCAGGACCGGAAACCAGCGGTACGGCACTGTTTACATACGGATTTTTATGGGGTATAAACAATGGGTATTTGGAAAAAGATATATATATGCCGGTGGTGCAGAAGGCATGGAACTATTTGTCAAAGAAAGCGCTTCAGAAAGATGGAACGGTAGGTTATGTACAGCCTATCGGTGAAAAAGCAATCCCCGGACAAGTAATTAATGCAAAGTCTACCGCTAATTTTGGAGTGGGAGCCTTTTTGTTGGCTGCTTGTGAGTATGTTCGTTACTTGGAAGCACCTCAAACTGCTGATCGTGCTTATTGGTGCAAGCTGGCTTATCAGATGGCTTATCCGGTATTGAGCAACATGGCAAAAGGAGAGTTGCAGAAGAATATGCAGCTGGAAGTTAGTCCCACATGGGATGGCCGAGACAAAAAGGTGGCTTATATGGAAACGTTCGGTCGTTTGATGGCTGGTATCGCTCCTTGGCTGACGCTGCCGGATGATGATACAGAAGAAGGAAAGATGCGTAAGGAACTTCGTGAGATGGCTTTGAAGAGCTATGCGAATGCTGTAGACCCGCAAAGTCCGGACTATTTGTTGTGGAGACAGGAGGGCCAGACCCTGGTGGATGGTGCTTACGTGGCAGAAAGCTTTCTTCGTGCTTACGATCAGTTGTGGAAACCATTGGATGAAACCACTAAAAAGCGTTATATAGAAGAATTTCAGCAGTTACGTCGTATAGATCCTCCTTATACCAACTGGCTGTTGTTCTCATCTACGATAGAAAGTTTCCTGGCAAAAGCAGGAGCTTCATTCGATGAATATCGTGTGAATTCAGCTATTCGTAAGGTAGAAGAATGGTATACGGGAGATGGCTGGTATGCCGATGGTCCTTCTTTTGCATTCGATTATTACAGCAGTTATGTGTTCCATCCGATGTATCTTGAAACCCTTCAGGCTATGAAGGATGCAAAAGTGCGTAGCCGGATAGATTATGGAAAGTATTATGACCGCGCATTGAAACGTGCCCAGAAATATAGTTTGATTCTGGAGCGTTTCATTTCTCCGGAAGGAACCTTCCCTGTATTCGGTCGTTCCATTCCTTATCGTATGGCTACTATGCAGCCATTGGCTTTGATGGCATGGTATCAGGAACTGCCTGCAGGAGTGACTAATGCACAGGTTCGTTGTGCGTTGACAGCGGTGATGAAGCGTATGTTTGCCAGCGGACACAATTTCAATGAAGGTGGTTTCTTGACTATCGGATTTACCGGACGTCAGCCGAATGTAGCCGACTGGTATACCAACAACGGAAGTTTGTATATGACTTCTTTATCATTCTTGCCTTTAGGACTTCCGGCTTCTCATCCTTTCTGGACTGATGCACCACAGGAATGGACCAGCGTACGTGCTTGGGGAGAAAAGCCTTTCCCGAAGGATCATCATTGGAGAGATGAAATTCGTACATGGGATTTGTTCTAAGAAACTATATAGTTTTGTAAATAAGGGATAATGAACTGCGACCAGACTCTTTGGGTACTCTCATAAGAGCCTGGCCGCAAGTGTTATATGGTTTTGAATACTTCATTTTATCTGATTTTTTATAGAATATGAAAAAAACAGGGTTATTATCTTTTTGGGGGGTTGTTTGCTTGTTACTTCATACCGTAAATGCACAGTCACTGGTTAAAAAATCAGTTCCACTGGATTCTATTCGTCTGAGTGATCCTTGTATTCTGGCAGATGTGCAGACGCAGATGTATTATATGACAGGCACAGGCGGAAAATTATGGAAAAGCAAGGACTTGAAACGTTGGAATGGACCTTATGAAGTGGCTCAAACAGATCCTCATTCATGGATGGGCCCAAAGCCAATAATATGGGCTGCTGAACTCCACCATTATAAAGACAAATATTATTATTTTGCAACTTTCACTAATACCTCCGTAAAGATAGATACCGTAAAAGGAAATGTGATAGAGCGCAGGGCCTCTCATGTGTTGGTCAGCGATAAACCGGACGGACCTTATCGCCCGATGCAGGATGCTACTTATTTGCCGGCAGATAAGCCAACCTTGGATGGGACATTTTGGGTGGATACTGATGGAAAGCCTTACATGGTGTATTGTTATGAGTGGCTGCAGAATTGGGATGGTACCATTGAAAAGATTGAATTAAAACCAGACTTGAGTGGCTCTATAGGAGAAGGTAAACTATTGTTTCGGGCCAGTGAGTGTCCTTGGAGTCGTGAATTGCAAGACGGAAAGGAAGTTTCCAATAAAGTGACGGATGGTCCCTATCTGTTTCGCACGGCTAAAGGACGTCTGGGAATGATATGGACAAGCTGGATTTATAATGTATATACTCAGGGAGTAGCCTATTCGGAAAGTGGTACTTTAGACGGACCTTGGATACAAGAACCGAAGCCTATAACACCTCCCGACTTTGGTCACGGTATGTTGTTTCAAACTTTGGAAGGAAAATGGCTGATGTCTGTACATAGCCATAAAGATGTGAATGGAGTATATATTCGTATTCCCCATTTGTTTGAAGTGGACTTATCGGGTGATAAACTGACGGTCGGGAAGAGTATCAACTATAGTAGAATGAAATTATCGTTTAATTTTAATTTATATCAATCCATGAGAAATAAATTCATTAATCTTTTAGGAAGTATTTGTTTTTGTTGGGGAGTGGTGGCATGTACGGCCGAACCTCCTAAAGAAATTCGTAGTGGTGAAATCTGGCCTGACAATCAGGGAGTACATGTAAATGCCCACGGAGGTGGTGTATTGTATCACGATGGAACTTACTACTGGTATGGTGAGAATAAATCCGACTCTACCAGCAGTGCCATGGTGGGAATTATGTGTTACTCTTCAAAGAACCTGACTGACTGGAACAACGAAGGAGCCGTTTTACCTGTAGTGTTGAACGATTCTACCAGTGACATTGTACAGGGATGTGTAATGGAACGTCCAAAAGTAATCTATAATGAAAAGACGAAGAAGTTTGTCATGTGGTTCCATCTGGAATTGAAAGGAAAAGGCTATGCTGCAGCCCGTTCAGCGGTGGCCGTCTCAGATTCTCCTACCGGACCGTTCAAGTATATTCGTTCGGAACGTATTAATCCGGGAGTGCTTCCTTTTGATATGAATGAAACACAGCGTGCCATGCTGGATACATTGGATGCAGAGAAGTATAAGGAATGGTGGACACCAATGTGGTACGAAGCTATTCACAAAGGTTTGTTTGTGAAACGCGACCTGCAAGGAGGACAAATGGCACGTGATATGCAGCTTTTTGTTGATGAAGATGGAAAAGCCTATCACATTTACTCGTCAGAAGACAATCTGACACTACAGATTGCAGAATTGAGTGATGATTACCTGACTCATACAGGGAAGTATGTGCGTATGGCTCCAGCCGGACACAATGAAGCTCCGGCCATATTCAAGAAGAGTGACGGTACATACTGGATGATTACTTCTGGCTGTACAGGATGGGATCCGAATGAGGCACGCATGTTCTCTGCTCCTAGCATCTGGGGACCTTGGACACAACATCCAAATCCTTGTCGTGGAGAAAAATCGGAAATCACTTTTGGCGGACAGAGTACGTATGTACTTCCGGTACCGGGAAAGAAAGACGCCTTTATCTTTATGGCAGATATCTGGCGGCCTAAGCATCCGAGTGATGCCCGTTATATCTGGTTGCCCATACAGTTTGAAAATGGAGTGCCTTATATCGAATGGATGGATAGCTGGACGCTCGATTTCTTTGATAAGAAATGATCAAAACCATCAATGCCTGTTGAGAAATATTCTGACAGGCATTGATGGTTTTATTGTGTATAGAGATAAAATTAGTTTTGTTTTCTCTTCAGATATTCTGTGGGAGCCATTCCATACTCATCTTTAAAGCATTGGCGGAAATAGGCTACACTACTGAAACCTGTTAAATCAGAAATTTCAGCCAACGAATACTTTCCTTCGTTGATAAGTTCCATACCTTTCTTCATTTTAATTTTCCGGACATATTCATTGACGGACATCTCAGTCAATCCTTTAATCTTTCGGTAGAGAGTAGAATGACTCATGCACATTTTATCGGCAATAAATGCTACATCCATTTTTTCCATACTTAGATTCTCCTCGATGATGGCAGTTACCTTGTCCAAAAACTCCTGATCCAGTTTGTTTAAGTTATTTCGTTCATTCTCAATGTTCTTTTGTTCACTTTCCGTTTCAGGAATTGAGGTGATGACTCCTGCTATTTTGCGTCGGTTTTCCAAAATGTTATTGATACGGCTGTTTAGCAAACGGGCACTAAACGGTTTCGTGATGAAGGAATCGGCTCCTGCAGCGTATCCTTCTTCCTTGTCCTGAAGTGTATCTTTGGCTGTAAGCAAAATGACAGGAATATGACTTGTACGCATATCTTCTTTGATATGGCGGCATAGTTCAATTCCATCCATTACAGGCATCATGATGTCACTGATGATGATGTTTGGAATTTGGTTTTGTGCGATGTCCCATCCTTCTTTCCCATCTGCAGCAGTCAGTACTTCATACATTTCCTCAAATGAACTTCGTACATATTCGCGGATATCCCGATTGTCTTCTACAATCAGGATGATAGGCTTTCCATCTTCAGATTCTACAGCGGAGGTCTGTGTGCTATCGTCTTCTGATTTGTGGACTTCTTTAACAACTTGGCGTTCTGCATTAGGGTAGGTGTTCTCTGTAAGTAGTTTCAATGTAAACTTACTTCCTTTTTCCACTTCACTTTCCACTTCAATGGTTGCCTGATGCAAATCTGCCAGGGATTTTACCAGTGCCAGACCAATACCTGAACCTGAAGCCTGGTATTTTCCTTTTCCTTGATAATATCGTTCGAAAATATGGTTTAAAGATTCTTTAGAGATCCCGTGGCCGGTATCTTCCACACTGATAGTGGTATATTTAACCCCATTTTCTTCATTGCTTACTAAAGCAAGTGTTATATTGCCTTTAGGGGTATATTTTAAGGCATTCGACATCAGATTATCAATAATAATGGTGATGATCTCATGGTCATAGTAAAGCTTTGTATCCTGCGTATCAACTTGGATATGAATGTTTACTTCTGCATTCTGATTTAGTTCCTTGTATTTTATGCCTATTTCCTGTACTAATAGTGCCAGATTATGATAGCCTACCTTTAGCTTTCTGTTCTCCGTTTCCGTTTTTCTGAATTCCAAAATCTGATTAATAAGATTTAGCAATCGGTTGGCACTGTCGCGGATGATACTGATTTTATTGGCTTGTCGTGGAGACAATGTCTTATCGGCTAACAAGTCCTCTAATGGTCCGAGAATTAGAGTTAAAGGAGTGCGCAACTCATGTGTGATATTAGTATAGAAACGCAGCCGTTCATTATTGAGCTTTTGATCATTTTCGTGCTGGTGATGTTCCAGGTTCAGACGGCTTTCCAATGCTAGTTTGCGTTTATAGAAGCGTAAAATACCCAATAATATAAGGGCAATGAGTATCGTATAGAGCAGTTTTGCGTACCACGTAAGCCAAAGAGGGGGAGCAATAGTAATCTGGAGAGAAGTAAACTGTTCACCCCATGGTTGATTTCTCATTTTTGCTTTTACTTTAAATATGTATTCTCCAGGTTGCAGATTTCGGAATGTAATCCGGTTCTCTCCACCTGTCTCAAACCAGGTCTTACCCAGTCCTTCCATGGTATAGGCATATTCTACTTGGGGAGTTTGTGAGAAGTCCATTACACTGAAAGAGATGGTAAAAGTACTATTTTGGTAAGATAATTCTACCTTGTTATTGCTAATTGGGACAATCGTTCCTTTACTACTCGGATTGGAGTAGTCGTAACTTTTGATGTCCGTAATTTTTACAGGGGCAATCTGTACATTTTCTATAATGTGTTCAGGATTAAAGTAGCAGGCTCCGTTTTGTGAGCCGAAAAACAAGTTACCGTTTTCATCTTTGCATACAGAACCATCCATGAAATCCCCTCTAGGTACTCCTTGGTGCCAGGTATAGTTCAGAAATCTTTTTTCATCGCTTTTCCATTGAGCAATTCCTCCGTTAGTACTGAGCCAAATGTTTCCTTTTTTGTCTTCTATGATACTTCTGACATTTTCATCAATTAGTCCTTGCTGATGATTGTATATTTCAAGTTTAGGGTTGCTTGTATCACTGATATGGACGATACCTGCGCGTGTAGCTGCCCATATTCTTTTTTGCGAATCCATATATAATGAGTTTACCGCATTCGATTCCATACCATTGGAGGTATCGAAGCGCATAATTCTTTTTCCTTCCGGAGAAAATACAATAAGTCCTTTACCGAATGTGCCTAACCATAATTTCCCTTGTCGGTCCCGTTGGATACCGTGTATCATAATGTCAGGAAGTTGTTCGTTAATTTCTTTTTCTTCGGTTACTTTTCCATTTTTCCAGGAATACAAACCATTTTGGGTACCAATCCATATTTTATTGTTTTCCTCATAAAAACAGCAAATGTCAGCACTTTTATCTTCCAGCTCTATTCGGGTAAGTTTTTCTGTCTGTGGGTCACAAGTTAAAATGCCATTTTTATATAGTCCTATCCAGATAATACCTTTCTTATCTTTAAATATGACAGAAGCATGAGTGTGTGGATTAGCTAGCCCATTAAGTGATAAAATTTTTTGAAGTTTCATGTCAGGGCTGAATATTGCAATTTCGTTTTCTCCTCCTAACCATATACGTGATTTGCTGTCAATTGCGAGTCCCCAAACTTGTTTGTCTGTCAATGCACCGTCTTTTAGTGTATTATAGGCTAATGTTTGAAATACGGGCTGGTTATAGCTAAGAAAATCTACTCCTCCACGGTAATTCCCTAACCAGATATTTCCAAAAGAATCTTGTAGGAAGCATTTTGCGTTAGGAGATGAGATACCATGCAAGTCATTGGTTACCCGTATGTTCTGAAAATGCAAGTTCTCAGGACTTGTGAATACATTTTCATTTAAGTCGAGTACACTTACTCCTCCCATGTGGGTACATATCCACAATTTGCCGTCTCGACTTTCTCCAATATCATTAATTTGATCAGATAAAAGAGAGTTTGGCTTTCCTGGTTGATTTTTAAAAGTAATAAACTGCTCTTTATATGGGTTGAATAGTGCTAATCCTCCATCTGTGCCAATCCAAATGGCGTTTGTTTTACTAATGAAGATTCGTCGCACTGTATTGTTGGGTAAGCTGTGTGGATCATCAGGAGTATGTCGGTAGATTTTTGCTGTCCGCTTTTGAATATCGATGATGGCCATTCCTCCTTTGTGGAGGCCTACGTACAGATGCCCATTTCCGTCATCTGTAGCGCACCAAAAATTACCAGATAATCCTTTTATATCTTTTGCTAAATAAGGGGTTAACTTTTTTGTTTTGTTATCATAGTAATCTAGCCCTAAATGGTAGTGAGTAATCCAGATTCCTCCGTTAGCAGCAGGGCTTAGATCGGTAATGTCCCTAGTAAACATATCGGGAACTCCGTTGGGGGTAAAAGTTTGTGTGTGGCAATTAAAGATGCTGATTCCGTCGCGTTGGGTACCTATCCACACGGTGTTATCTTCTTCGTTGTAGTATAAAACATTCTGTGCATTGCTTCCAATGGCTGAATTGCCTATATTGTATGTGATGAAATTGTTTCCATCAAATTTGCAGAGTCCGGCTTCAGAAGCCATCCATATATATCCTTGTTTGTCTTGAATAATGTCAACAATATAGTTACTGACCATACCGTCAGCCATAGTCAATCGTTTAAATGTGTATTGAGGCTGTGAAAAGATGAGCTGGTACCATCCTATGAAAAGAAGAAATATAAAAATGCAGTTTTTCATTGAGTTGTGGTTTTTAGGCAAAAATACAATAAAGTCCATATTTAGTTTTACTTAACCGCTGAAAATGTATTGAAAGGTTGAAAACAGACGAATTTTTTGTGTTGTGACGAATTTTTATCATGTAGACTTTTCTTTTTGTGAAGAGAAAAAGTATGGAGTAATTAAAAAAACGCTTAAAAATCCTCTTTCCTTGATTGTTTTTTATCTTTTATTTTATATATGATTACATAAATTTGCAAATGGAAATTTGAAACTAAAGTTATAGAATTTTGAGGCTTCTAAATTATAGAAACGAGGAATATCCTTAAATAGTCTAATTTTAAAAAGTAGAAAAACATGAAAGTAGATTCGTTTAAAAACAATCGAAAGGCTTTGTTTGCCTTACTGCTTTGTTCGGGTTTTATCGCAACCCATCCGTTAGCTGTGATGGCGGAAAGTGAAAGCTATTCCGTTCAGAATGTACAGCAGAAACAAACAGTGTCTGGTATTGTGAAAGATTCAAGTGGGGAACCTATTATTGGGGCTAGTGTATTGGAAAAGGGTACTACAAATGGTACTATTACTGATTTAGATGGAAAATTTACGTTGTCGGTATCTTCTAATGCAGTTTTACAGATTTCTTATATTGGCTATAAGACATTGGAAGTAAAATCTAGTCCCAATATGAGGGTAATTTTAAAGGAAGATACAGAAACTTTAGATGAAGTAGTTGTTGTTGGTTATGGTGTACAAAAAAAATCGGATGTGACAGGTTCTGTTACTTCTGTATCTAAAGATCGTCTGTCTAAATTACCGGTAACTAATGTGCTGCAAGCTATTCAGGGGGCAACTGCAGGGATAACAATTACACAAACATCTTCAGTTCCAGGTGATGCTCCGACAGCTTTGGTTCGTGGACAGAATTCTATTAATGCTAGTTCGGGTCCTTATATTATAGTGGATGGGGTGCCTATCAGTAAATCAGGTGGAACATTGAATGATATTAACCCGAATGATATTGAATCAATGGAAATCCTTAAAGACGCCTCTGCTACAGCTATCTATGGAACGAATGGTGCAAATGGTGTTATTCTGATAACTACAAAACGTGGTAAAACAGGTAAGCCGACTATTAAATATAGTGGCTATTTGGGTATTGAAGATTTCTCAAATAGGTTGAAGTTTCGTGATGGAGCACAAATGGTAGAAGCTTATAAATGGTATAAAGCTGCGGGAGGTTCAGGGTTCTATGATGATGGTCCTGTGAGAAATGAGTATGAAGTAGAAAACTATAAGAATGGAATAGAAACGGATTGGATTGATGAAGTTTCTCAGACGGGTATTATTCAGAATCATAATATAAGCGTTGGCGGTGGTGCGGAGAATGTACAATATTATGTCTCTGCAGATTATATGGACCAAAAAGGTGTATTGAAAGGGTTTAACTATAAGCGCTATTCTATTCGAACAAATATTGATATGAATGTAACGGATTTTCTTAAGGTTGGAACTAATTCTTATATCGTATCACATAATAGAGATGGAGGACGTGTAAATTTTACAATGGCTCAGGCTATGAGTCCATATGCAAAGATGTATGAAGAAGATGGTTCATATTGTATTTGGCCAATGAGAGGTGAAACATTGTTCACCAATCCTATGCTTGGTACAACTACTAATCCGGAAAGACGTCAATGGAATATAAATCTTAATGGTTATGCTGATGTTGACTTTGGAAGTTTGTGGTCACCGTTGAAGGGATTGCTTTATAAATTGAATGCAGGATTTAGTTATATCCCTAAAAGAAGTAGTTATTACAATGGCAGGAGTGTGAATGATAATGAAGGAACAGGTTCTATAACAAATGAAGAAACACAAAGTTATACTATAGAAAATATATTATCATATAATAGAGATTTTGATAAGCATCATATTGATGTTACTGCATTGTATGCTGCATCAAGGAGAAAGTATCAAAGTTCTGTTGCAACTTCAAAAGGTTTCTTTAGTGATGAACTTGGTTGGGATAATCTTTCGATAGGTACGACTCCAAGCGTTTCTTCTTATAAAGATTTGTATACTACAATTTCTCAGATGGGGCGTATTAATTATTCGTATGATAGTAGATATTTGTTTACTTTTACTGTACGTAGAGATGGTTCTTCTGTTTTTTCCGATGGCAGTAAATATGGGGTATTTCCGTCTGTTGCATTAGGATGGAATATATCACGTGAGTCATTTATGGAGCCTATATCGTCATGGATGAATAATCTTAAATTGCGTCTTTCATATGGTATGACAGGTAATGAGGCCATTGGTGTTTATAGTACAATGAACTACTTAAATTATGGTGGAATCCCATTTAGTGGTGCTTCTGTAGTTGGTATGTGGGGACGCTCTGAGTACGGGAATAGCGAGCTTACTTGGGAAAAGACAAAGACTTTTAATATTGGTCTGGATTTCGGATTCTTGAACAATCGGATTAATGGTAGTTTAGATGTGTATTCTTCTAATACAAATGATGTTTTGATGAAACGTTCGTTACCTAATATGAGTGGTTATACATCTATGTGGGCTAATATGGGTAAAACTGCAAATAAAGGTGTAGAATTGACTGTTAATACCAAGAACATAGTAACTAAGGATTTTACATGGAGTTCAAGTTTGGTTTTCTCATGGAATAAGAATGAAATTAAAGATTTGTATGGTGATAAAAAATCAGATATAGGTAATAGATGGTTTATTGGCGAACCTATAGGCGTAATTTATGATTATGTAATGGAGGGAATATGGCAGGAAGAAGAAATATCTCAAGGCCTTCATTTAACCCAAGATCCAGATGCTGTTGCTGGAGCCGTTAAGCTGAAGGACATTAGTGGACCTAAGGGAATTCCAGATGGAAAAATATCACCGGAATATGATAAAGTTGTTCAAGGACAAACTACTCCTAAATGGATAGGTGGTTTTACCAATACATTTACATGGAAAGATCTTACGCTTAGCGTATTTATCCAGACGGTTCAAGGAGTTAAAAAAGCGAATGATTTGTATTGTATAGCATCTGATGAGTTAGGACGCAGAAATACTCCAGTAGATTTAGGATATTGGACACCTGAGAATAAGAGTAATGAATTTAAGTCATTATCTCCTAATTCAAATCCATATTTCTATTCATTTCCTAAAAATGCAAGTTTTACAAGAATTAAGGATATAACATTAAGTTATAATATTCCACAGTCATTATTGAATAAAACGAGACTGGGAGGACTTACATTATATGTTAGTGGAAGAAATCTTTTCACATTTACGGATTGGCTTGGATGGGACCCCGAATCTGTACAAGTAGGTCGAGGAAGTTCTAATGATGGATTGAATTATCCTATGGTAAAGAGTTACGTATTTGGCTTAAATGTAACATTTTAATCTTTAATCGTTATGAAAAATAGAATAAGTTTTTGGAAAAATATTTTGTTGGGTGTTTTATTAACTACGACTTCATGTAATAGCAATTTCTTAGACGAGCAATTATATTCTAACTTTTCAACTGAAATTGAGAATCAAGAGTCTAAGTTAGTTGGATTATATAGGCTTTATGGTAATTTTTGGGGGAGTGGTGAAGGGTGTACGTATTTAGCTGCATTCCAATTTGGTACTGATATTGGAATGAGGGGATATTCTGGTGCACAGGGTTTAAGTTATTATTTATATAATCAATTAAACTCTAATGATAAAATAACTTCATACATATGGACTAGTATGTATCAGATAATAAGCAATGCAAACAGAATTATTTCACAAGAAGAAAAACTTGGAGAGGAAAATGCGGATAAGGCTGTTATTGCTGAGGCTAAATTCTTCAGGGCTTATGCGTATAATATGTTGGTAACTTTATATGGCGGTGTTCCTCTTATAACATCTGATGAAGCTCCAAGAACAGATTATGTTAGAGAGCCTGTGGAGAAGGTTGATCAGTTAATCGATGCAGACTTGACTTATTGTATAGCAAATCTGCCTGATTTAGGAAAAGCTAAATGTGAGGCTCGTGCGAATAAGGATTTTGCTCGTCAACTTGCTGGAGAAGCTTATCTGCGAATGGGTTACAAGCAAGGTAAGTCTGAATATTATACGAAAGCGGTGGATGCATTGTCTGATATTATCTCAAATCCTAATTATGAACTTGTTTCTGCTAGATATGGCAAATATTTATCAGAAGGTGGAGATTGTTTTCGTGACATGTTCAGACAAGGAAATATACGCCGCTCTCAAGGAAATAGCGAGGCCATTTGGACTTTCGAGGTAGAAAATCCGGCAGAAGTGAATAATGGAACCTTTGGTGCTGCTCCTCAGCATAGACGTTTTTGGATTCCGATGTATAGAAATGTTCCAGGTGTTGTAAATTGTGATTCGTTAGGTGGTAGAGGTAATGGTATCATGTATTTTACTAATCATGTGAAATATGGAGTTTATGAAAAAGGTGATATAAGAAATTCTTATTATAATATGCGTAGAAGGTTGCCTATTAATAAACCTAAATTTGAAGCTACTTATGGAATTGATAAGGATGGGTTCAGAGTTGCACCTGATAGTCCGGAAGCTGTAAGAACTGTTGTATTGAAGACTGGAGATTGGGTGATACCTTCGCGTGAAGACTCTCTAACGAATTTTTATGTTTATTCCACAAAGTGGGGGGAATATAATCCAAAAGATGATTTTGGTTTTGCAATGATAAAAGATTGGCCGGTTATGAGATTGGGTGAGACTTATTTGTTGCGGGCTGAAGCATATTTTAGATTAAATGAATTAGATAAAGCTGCTAGCGATATAAACGTGCTGCGTGATAGAGCTTTTGCAGATTATCGTATTGAAACAGGCAATCCTAACGCTGGTAAGGTTTCTGCTTCTGATATTGATATTGACTTCATTTTGGATGAGCGAATTCGTGAGTTGATTACAGAAGAACAAAGACGTATAACTCTTGTTCGTACAGGTACATTGGCTGATAGAATAGCGAAATATTCAGATTCTCCTAAGAATGGAGCTAAAGTTACTGAAGATAGATTGGTGCAAGGTTTTGATCCTAAGGTTCATATATTGCTCCCTATTCCTCTTACAGAGATTCAGCTCAATAAAGATGCTAAAATCGAGCAAAATTATGGTTATTAAAATGAAATTAATACTGAGGTTATGCTATAACATAGCCTCAGTATTTCTGCTAAAATGATACGTTCTTATTCAAACTTGTTTAAAGAGCTTTGATAGAATATTCTTCTTTTGAAAATTTATATATTTGGGAAGGGCTGGTATTTAATACCTTTTATAACTTGGCAATATTAAAAATTATGAGAATCCTGTTTTTTTGTGTTCTGTCTTTTTTTTACTGCTATTTATATAGTGCTAAAGATAGTAGAGATGTTAAACTTTGGTATGAGACTCCTGCTGAAGATTGGAATCAAGCTTTACCTGTGGGGAATGGTAGGATTGGTGCAATGATATTTGGGGAAATTGATAAAGAGATTCTTCAATTAAACGAAAATACGTTGTATAGTGGGGAACCTTCCACAATGTTTAAAGATATAAAGATAACTTCAGAGATGAAAGACTCTGTTGTTAATCTCTTGAAAGAGGGAGCTTACCAAAAAGCATCAAATTTGGTATGCAATAATTGGTTGGGCCGATTGCATCAGTATTATCAACCTTTCGGAGATTTGCATATAGTAAATAATAAGGAAGGTAAGGTATCAAATTATAAAAGAGAACTCAATTTATCAGAGGCTATTCATAAAACCATTTATAACTTGGGAAATATTTGTTATGAACGTGAGGTCTTTGCTTCTAATCCTGACAATGTAATTGTTATACACTTAAGTTGTGATAAAGAAAATGGGATTGATATATCTGTGAATTTTTCTTATGCTCATCCAACCGCATATCAGTTATCTGAGAATGGTAAACTTATTTTGCGTGGACAAGCTCCAGGTTATGTAGAAAGAAGAACTTTTGAACAGATGGAAAACTGGGGAGATGAATATAAGCATCCGGAACTTTATGACGAGAATGGTAAACGTAAATTTGATAAAAGAGTGCTTTATGGTGATGAAATTGGAGGAATGGGTATGTTTTATGAGGCACAGTTGCTTCCGATTTGTCCAGATGGAAAAATTGAATATAGTGATAGAGGTATAAGGGTTAGTCAAACAACTGAAGTTTACTTTTTGTTAGCTATGGCTACTAGTTATGCCGGTTTCAACAAAAGTCCAAGTCGTGAAGGAGAAAATCCTAGGTATATTGTGGAAAATACTTTAAGAAAAGTAATAGGAAGCGATTATGAGAAATTGAAAGAAAGACATATAAAAGATTTTGGTTCTTTATTTAATCGTGTAAGTTTACAATTGGAGTCTTCATCTGAGCAAATGGCACTTCCAACTGATGAAAGAATTAAACGTTTTTTAGAACACGAAGATTCAGACTTAGCAGCCGTTTTATTTCAATTTGGACGTTATTTAATGATTTCAGGCTCTAGAGTTGGTGGACAACCGTTAAATCTACAAGGAATATGGAATAAGGATATAGTACCTGCTTGGAATAGTGGTTATACTATGAATATTAATACAGAAATGAACTATTGGCCTGCTGAAGTGACTAATCTTTCAGAGTGTCATGAACCTCTTTTTAGAATGATTAAAGAGTTGGCGATTTCTGGATCTGAGACAGCAAAAAAAATGTATGGTATTCCAGGTTGGGTAGCTCATCATAATACTTCCATTTGGCGAGAGTCCGTCCCCAATGATAATGTGCCAAGTGCATCTTTTTGGCCTATGGCTCAAGGTTGGTTGACAAGTCATCTTTGGGAGCATTTTCAATTTACTCAGGATAAACAATTTTTAAAAGATACTGCTTATCCTTTGATGAAGGGAGCTGCAGAGTTTTACTTAAATTGGTTAGTCAAAGATGAAAAAGGATATCTGCTTACTCCTGTAGGTGTATCTCCTGAGAATACATTTTTTTCTCCTCAAGGAGAATCTGTTGCATTGAGTATGGGACCAACAATGGATATGAGTATTATACGTGAGAATTTCTTAATAACTATCGAATCTGCAAAGTTGTTAGGGGTAGATATGTTATTTCAAAAAGAACTTAAACAAAACCTAGATAAACTTTTTCCATATCAGATTAGTAAAAAAGGATATTTGCAGGAATGGATGTATGACTTTAAGGAAGTAGAACCTCACCATCGTCATTTATCTCATTTATATGGTCTTTACCCAGGAAATCAAATTACGGAATCGACTCCAGAATTATTTAATGCTGCAAAAATTTCGCTTCGAAGAAGAGGAGATGGAGCAACTGGTTGGTCAATGGGATGGAAAATAAATTTGTGGGCTCGTTTATTAGATGGAAATCATGCATATAAAATAATACAAAATCTTTTTAATCCAGTAGGTTTCGGTTGCAACAATAAAGGTGGTGGTGGCTTATATAGAAGTATGCTTGTTGCCCATCCTCCTTTCCAAATTGATGGGAATTTGGGATATACAGCAGGTATTGCTGAAATGTTACTTCAAAGCCATGCAGGGTATTTGTATCTATTACCAGCGTTGCCAGATGTTTGGAAGAGTGGACGGGTATCAGGGTTAAAGGCTCGTGGAAATTTTGAGGTAGATATTGAATGGGGTGGTGGAAAACTAAAATCTGCTGTGGTATATTCATTTTCAGGGAAAGAATGTGTGATACGTAGTTCATCTCCCATGATGGTCAAAAATAATGGTATAGTTTGTGATGTAGATAATGTAAAAATTGTAAATGATGATAAAGTTCAATGTTATGAAGTTAAGTTTGTTACGAATAAAGGTAACTTTTATTTTATTGAACCTATTTGAATATAGATTATTCGCCTCTAAATGATATTTCTATTATTATCTGTAAATGTAAATCTTCTCAATTTTTATTTTTACTCAATAGGTTTACTTTGAATGTGGCTTTTGTTATTATGTTGAATATTGGTTTGCTGAAAATGATTTGGCGGGTATAAGTGTAGTGATGTTTATTTTATAAATTGATGAAATACCGTAATAAGATGAAGCTTGTTTTGATATTGTTTGCAAATGTGATGTTTTTACTATCCTATGCGCAAGATATAAAGGTTTTTAAGGATCCTAATAATTGTTATGGTCCTTATGTTTGGTGGCATTGGTTAGGACCTAATTTCTCTGAAAATGGCATAACGAAAGATTTGGAGGCAATGAAAGAATCTGGAGTTGGAGGAGCTACTATATTTAATATTACATCAGCAGTTCAAGAAACCCATGCTCCTATGGGGAATAATCCTTGGCCGGAAAAAACTTATAGAAGTGATGCGTATTGGAGTGCAATAAAGCATGTGGCTAAAGAAGCCGAGCGGTTAGGATTGGAAATAGGTCTTCATAATACTGTTGGTTATTCTACAACTGGTGGTCCTTGGATTTCAGAGGAAGAAGGGATGCAATGCGTAGTAATGTCTCGACAAGAAATAAAAGGTGGACAGATTATAGATATTAATTTGGCACGTGGTGTTCCTCCCATGTATAAAGGATGGGGAAGTTTTAAAAAGAAAGCAAAAAGTTATCATGATATTGCAGTTGTAGCAGTTCCTCGTATATGTACAGTTATTTCACCTAATGATATAATAGATATTACTCCTTTTATGAAAGAGGACAAACTAAATTGGAGTGCTCCGGCAGGGGATTGGACTATTTTTCGTATTGGGTATGCTCCGACAATGGCGAATCCTCATCCTGTTCCAGATGATTTGATTGGTAATGTGCTGGAAGTAGATAAAATTAGTGAAAAGTGTAACATTCATCATTGGAATGAGATGCTTCAACCATTGGAAAAGCATGTAGGTAAGTATCTTGGAAAATCATTTAGACATATTTTGATAGACAGCTATGAAGCTGGATTTCAAAATTGGACTGGAGGATTTGAAAAGGAATTTTTAAGAATGAAAGGGTATAATCCAGTACCATGGCTTACCAGGTGTGTTGGAACAGAGGAGGAACAAAGAAGGTTTCAATACGATTATGATGAAGTGATATCTTTTATGTATTATAAAAATGGATTTAAGCTAGGAAGAGATATGATACATAAATATGGATTGGAACTTCAATTTGAGCCTTATGGTGGACCTTTTAATACTTGTCTTTGTACAACTTTAGCAGATATTCCTATGGGAGAGTTTTGGACGAATAGTAGTGGAGAAATAAATCAGCAGGTTGTATCTTCTGCCCGTGCTGAAGGAAAGACTATTATTGCGGCAGAAGCTTTTACTTCTCGTCCAGAAAATAGTGCTTGGACGGAAGATCCTGCTTTTTTAAAATATTCTGCAGATGGTGCTTTTTGTAGTGGTGTAAATCGGCTCGTTTTACATCATTGGGTGCATCAGCCTTTTGAGGATAAGTATCAACCTGGCTTGGGGATGGGATGGTGGGGAACCCATTTTAGTAGGTATCAAACGTGGTTTGAGCTAGGAAAGGCTTTTTTTACATACTTGTCAAGAGTGCAATATATGATGCAGCAAGGTGAGGAAATCATAGATTATCTGTGCCTTGATGAAGTTATAGGTCATGCAGATGTTATATCTTCCCATCGTTTTTTGGAAATGGAGATAAAAGTAGAAGGTGGTAATATTATTTTACCTTCAGGAAGAAAATATGCATTTTTAGTTTGTCCTAAATTACAAGTTGTTGATTATAATGTTTTGAAAAAACTATTATTTCTTTCACGTAAGGGAGTTGTTATTGTTGGTAATAGGCCAGAAAGAGCTCCTGGGCTAACTAATTATCCAATGTGTGATAAAAAAGTTCAAATGTTGGGTAAGAAGTTATCACTTTGTACTTCAATAGTTGAAGCAAAGAAAAGCCTTGGATTATCTCCTTTTATTACACAGAATACTTCATCAGATAGTGTGAGAATAGTTCCTCGGAAAACGGATAAAGGATATATTATTTTTATAGCAAATAGAACAAATAACAACCAAGTGTTGTCAGTTTCAGTAAAGGTTGATGGGTTGCTTCCAGAGTTATGGAATCCGGAAACTGGTGACATGGAAATTGCAAAATCTTGGAAGTATGAGGATAAAAAAACGTTAGGTATACAAATATAAATATATACTTGAGCCCTAATGAAACGATGTTTGTTGTACTGAATAAAAAAGCAACTATGGATCAGTTGGAACAAGGGAATAAAAAACTTTACTTGCCAAAACTTGTAGAACGACAGAAGATAAAAGGAGAATGGTTGTTAGAATTTTATCCTAAGTTAGAAAATCGATTTGTTGAAACTTTTCATCAATTATCCGATTTCAAATATAATACAGATAAACGTATTATGTATTTTTCGGGAACTGTTGTATATAAAAAGGAATTTAATGTATCAAAGGAAATGTTGAAAAATGAAAGGTTGATGCTTTCTTTGGGGGAAGTGTATGATATTGCTCGTGTGAGGCTTAATGGGCATGATTGTGGGGTATGGTGGTATTCTCCGTATAAGAAGGATGTTACAGGTTATTTGATGGAAGGGGAGAATCAACTTGTAGTAGAAGTCGCAGTTAATTGGGCTAATCGACTCATTGGTGATGAACAAGAGCCTGCAGATTTTGAGTGGGGAATTAGTAGAGGCCCTTCTATGGGGAGAGCGATGAAAGCTTATCCAAGCTGGTTTGTAACTGGAGTGAATAGACCATCTAATAGAAAATCTTTTGTAATATGGTATTATTACTCACAAGAAAGTGACTTGCAATCAGCTGGTCTTGTAGGACCGGTCTTAATAGAAGCTTTTAATTGATAATTCAATAATTATTTTGTAACTATTAATGAAGTACATTTTTTGTCTAAGATCTTTTATTCATAAAAAGCCATCATCCATCAAATTTTGATGGATGATGGCTTTTTATTATCTTATCCGATATTCTTCACTTTAATCAGGTATTCAGCAATCTGAACAGCATTCAGAGCGGCACCTTTCTTAATCTGGTCGCCTACAATCCAGAAAGTCAGACCGTTTTCGTTAGCCAGGTCTTTACGGATACGACCTACATATACAGGGTCTTTTCCAGCCAGGAACAACGGCATCGGATATTCTTTCTTTTCAGGGTTGTCCATCAGTACCAGACCTTCACCGTTGGCAAATGCTTCGCGGGCTTCTTCTACAGATACCGGACGTTCTGTTTCAATCCAGATGCTTTCTGAGTGTGAACGAAGTGCAGGAACACGTACGCAAGTTGCACTAACCTGTACATCTGAGTGCATGATTTTACGTGTTTCATTGTACATCTTCATTTCTTCTTTGGTATAACCGTTGTCTGTGAACACGTCAATCTGAGGAATCAGGTTGAATGCCAGCTGATAAGCGAATTTCTCTACAGTGACAGGTTCTCCGGCTAATACCTGACGGTACTGTTCGTAAAGTTCGTCCATGGCAGCCGCACCGGCACCACTGGCAGCCTGGTAAGTAGATACGTGTACACGTTTGATATGAGTCAGGTTTTCGATAGCTTTCAGGGCTACAACCATCTGGATAGTCGTACAGTTAGGGTTGGCAATGATGCCACGTGGACGGTTCAGCGCGTCTTCTGCGTTGACTTCGGGTACTACCAGAGGAATATCGTTTTCCATACGGAAAGCGCTGGAGTTGTCAATCATCACTGCACCGTATTTAGTGATGGTTTCTGCAAACTCCTTAGAAGTTCCTGCACCGGCTGACGTAAAGGCGATGTCTACTCCTTTGAAATCATCGTTGTGCTGCAGAAGTTTTACTTCGATTTCTTTTCCGCGAAAAGTGTATTTTCGTCCGGCACTTCTTGAAGATCCGAACAACAACAGTTCATCTACCGGGAAGTTTCTTTCATCGAGCACACGCAGGAACTCCTGTCCTACGGCTCCGCTTGCACCAACAATAGCTACTTTCATTTCTTATGTTTCTTGTTTAAGTTAATAAATTCCGTGATTGTATTGCTTTCTGTATTTTAGTTAGATAGTTTTTTCTTCTACTTGTATCCTTTGAACCGCAAAATTAAAACATTTTGGAATACCAAAGGGGAAATACGGAACTTTTTTCGTATTTTTGTCCATAAATTTAAACCGAACAGCCCCTCATATATGAAAGATTTGTTAGATTTGGTTCATCTCAATATAGATTTTCCCATCACTGATCCTACGTGGATCTTTTTTTTAGTGCTGGTAATTATCTTGTTTGCCCCGATTGTTCTGGAACGTCTGCGCATTCCGCACATCATCGGAATGATTCTGGCCGGTATCGTCATCGGGGAACATGGATTCAATATTCTGGCGCGCGACAGCAGCTTTGAGCTTTTCGGTAAGGTGGGGCTGTATTATATCATGTTCCTGGCCGGGCTGGAAATGAACATGGAGGATTTTAAGAGTATCCGTGTGAAGGCTACGGTATTGGGCTTGCTGGCCTTTATCTTCCCGCTGGGTATTGGTGTGTGGACCAACCTGAACTTGCTGGGATACGGACTGATTACTTCTGTGCTGCTGGCCAGTATGTATGCCTCGCACACTTTGATAGCCTATCCGATTGTGATTCGTTACGGTATCAACCGGCAGCGGGCTGTCAGCATTGCGGTGGGAGGTACGGCGGTGACGGATACGCTGACCTTGTTGGTTCTGGCCGTCATTGCAGGTATGTACAAGGGCGATACTTCGGATATGTTCTGGGTGTGGCTGGTGCTGAAAGTCGTGGTGCTGAGCGTGGTGATTATGCTGACCTTCCCTCGCATCGGACGCTGGTTCTTCCGTCGTTACAGTGACCAGGTGGTGCAGTATATATTTGTGATGGCCATGGTCTTCTTGGGGGCCGGATTGATGGAGCTGATTGGCATGGAGGGAATCTTAGGCGCCTTCCTGGCCGGGTTGGTGCTGAACCGCCTGATTCCGCATGTTTCTCCGCTGATGAGTCACCTGGAGTTTGTGGGAAATGCGCTGTTTATTCCTTATTTCCTTATCGGAGTGGGAATGCTGATTAATGTGAATGTGTTGTTCGGCCATCTCGATTCCATTAAGGTAGCTGGTGTCATGATTGTGGTGGCACTGTTAGGCAAATGGATTGCATCGTGGCTGACACAGAAAATATATCGCATGAAGGCGGTAGAACGGGAATTGATGTTCGGATTGAGTAACGCACAGGCTGCGGCTACCCTGGCAGCGGTACTGGTGGGTTACAACATTATTCTGCCCAGTGGAGAGCGCTTGTTGAACGAAGATGTACTGAATGGTACCATTCTGCTGATTCTGGTGACGTGTGTGGTCAGCTCGTTTATTACGGAGCATGCGGCCAAACGAATTGCGATGGATGATGCAGAGCTGGATGAAGAAAAAGAACAGCAAAAGGAACGTATCCTGATTCCGGTAGCCAATCCGGACACATTAGATAAACTGATGCAGCTGGCGCTGGTGGTACGTGATGAAAAGCGGACGGACAATCTGGTGGCACTGAATGTGATTAATGATAACAATGATTCTGTCCGGTTGGAGATGCGGGGAAAGAGAAGCCTGGAAAGGGCGGCTCAGATTGCTGCATCGGCCAATGTCTTTCTGAAAACAGTGTCGCGTTTCGACTTGAACATTGCTACGGGTATTTTGCATACAGCCAAGGAAACTGAAGCGACTACGATTGTCATTGGTTTGCACAATAAGGCCAATATCGTGGATTCGTTCTTTGGTAATTTGACGGAAGATTTGCTGAAAAATACTTATCAACAGGTGATGATTGCCCGCTTCCTGATGCCGGTCAATACGTTGCGGCGCATTATCGTGGCGGTACCTCCTAAATCGGAATTTGAGCATGGCTTTGTGAAATGGATAACGCACTTGTGCCGCATGAGCAGTCAGCTGGGATGCCGCCTGCATTTCTTTGCCCATCCCCAGACTTTGGGGTATATCAAGGGATATATCCAGAAGAAGCACAAGGATGTGATGACGGAATACCAGGAACTGGATAACTGGGATGACTTGCTGATTATCACAGGACAGGTGAATTACGATCATTTGCTGGTCATTGTCAGCTCACGAAGAGGATCTATTTCGTACGATTCTTCTTTTGAACGCTTGCCCATGCAGGTATCCAGATATTTTAATAACAATAGTATCATGCTGCTGTATCCTGACCAGAAGGGTGACCCGAATGAGGCGTTAAGTTTTGCCGATCCGCGTGGATGGGCCGAAACGCAGTATTATGACAAGGTGGGCAACTGGTTTTATAAATGGTTTAAGAAAGATTCATGAGCGAAGAAAATAAGAAAGAATGGCAGCAGCGCACGGAATTGCTGTTAGGTGAAGAGAAGATGGAGCGTCTGCGTAAGGCGCACGTGCTGGTGGTAGGCCTGGGAGGAGTAGGTGCGTATGCGGCTGAAATGATTTGCCGTGCCGGAGTGGGACGGATGACGATTGTAGATGCCGATACGGTACAGCCGAGTAACATCAATCGTCAGTTGCCGGCCACTCATTCCGTTATCGGACGTCCAAAGGCAGAGGTGCTGGCTGAACGTTTCTGGGATATTAATCCGGAACTGGAGCTGACTGTGCTGCCGGTTTACCTGAAAGATGAGGCTATACCTGAACTGCTGGACAGTGCGGCGTTTGATTTTGTGGTAGATGCCATTGATACGGTAGCTCCTAAGTGCTATCTGATATATCATGCCTTGCAACGCGGATTGAAGATTGTCAGCAGCATGGGAGCCGGAGCCAAACGGGATATCACGCAGATTCGTTTTGCGGATTTGTGGGATACGTATCATTGTGGGTTGAGCAAGGCGGTGCGTAAGCGTCTGCAGAAAATGGGTATGAAGCGGAAGCTGCCAGTGATATTCAGCACGGAGCAGGCCGATGCAAATGCCGTGATATTGGTAGATGATGAGCAGAACAAGAAGTCTACCGCAGGAACCGTCAGCTATATGCCGGCCGTATTCGGATGTTATCTGGCGGAGTATGTAATTCGTAAATTGTAAAGTCGTATGATTCAGTTGGAAGGGATAACCAAAAGTTTTGGTGCGCTTCAGGTGTTGAAGGGGATTGACCTTGAAATCGGGAAAGGTGAAGTGGTCAGTATTGTGGGTCCCAGTGGGGCGGGAAAGACTACCTTGCTGCAAATTATGGGTACACTCGACAAGCCGGACGGAGGACGAATTATATTGAACGGTACGGAGGTAAACCGTCTGAAAGAAAAAGAACTTTCTGCCTTCCGGAACCGGGAAATCGGTTTTGTTTTTCAGTTTCACCAGTTGTTGCCAGAGTTTACGGCGCTAGAGAATGTCATGATGCCGTCTTTGATTCAAGGCAAGTCGGCGGGAACTGCCCGAAAGGAAGCATTGGATTTATTGGATTTCCTGGGATTGTCGGAGCGGGCCACACATAAGCCGGCAGAACTTTCGGGTGGCGAAAAGCAGCGTGTGGCTGTAGCCCGTGCCTTGATGAATCATCCTTCGGTAATCTTGGCGGACGAGCCTTCCGGAAGTCTGGATACGCAGAACAAGGGAGAATTGCATCGGTTGTTCTTTGAACTGCGTGACAAGTTAGGGCAGACTTTTGTCATCGTTACGCACGATGAGGAGCTGGCCACGCAGACCGACCGTACCATTCATCTGGTAGACGGACGCATCGTATAATATTAAAAAAATCCCGTCCCAGTATGTGTACCGGCGGACGGGATAATTTTTTCCTCGATTTATCAGTCTTTTTAGAAAGAAAGGTGTACGATTTCCGGATTATGGTCGGAAAGGAATTTCTTTGCCTCCCGGTTTTCTTCAGGAATGTAGCTGCGCTGTACCTCTATTTGGGGAGTGACAAATATGAAGTCAATTTTCTCACAAGAGTCAGCAGGAATGCGTCCGAAGTCATGGAAGGTATAGCTGGCACCTTCTTGCTGGAGAGCAGTCTTATGTGCATCCTTCAGCACGAAGCTGTTGCCGGTGATGGTCTGGTAGGCTTCCGACTGGTCGGATACGTTGAAGTCTCCGGTAACTACGGCAGGCTGGTCGCCTACAATTTCTTTTATTTTCTCAATAATCAGCAAAGCACCTTTTTTACGGGCTTCTGTTCCCACATGGTCAAAGTGCGTATTGATGGCCATAAAGATTTTTCCGTTGGTCTTGTCTTTCAGCTTGGCCCAGGTGGCAATACGGGTGCAGGCACCGTCCCATCCGATGAATCCTACACTGTCGGGGTATTGTGACAGCCAGAAGGTGTTGTTGTCCAGTAATTCAAAACGGTCTTTTTTATAGAACAGAGGGGCATATTCGCCTTGTGTCTTTCCATCTTCCCGTCCCACGCCGACTTCGGCATATTCTGGCAGACGGGCTTTCAGGTCTTCAAGCTGGTGGTGCAGGACTTCCTGCATACCTACAATGTCCAGATTTTGTGCCTTGATGAAATTGGCTACGGTGTCCTTTCTGTATGTCCAGCTGTTCAGACTGTCGTAGGGATTGTCGTAGCGGATGTTGAAGGTGCTCCATGTGATTTCACTGGTTGGTTGGGGAGAGTGGCACGAAGCGATGGTCATGCACAAAGAGAGTCCCAGAAAACTTCCTAAAATAGTGTAGAGTTTCATAGATATAAAGTTTAATGATGTATGTTTTTCCTATAAAACAAGTCACGGCGGTTTACCACTTACTTTGCGGCGTAAAAATAAAAATATTTTTAGTTTTTCTTTATAGGGAAGGCAGTGTGAGTATATGAGTTTTTTATGCTATCTTTGGCGGAAATAAAGAGTTGTTATGAGTCATATAAAATTAGGAAAATATAATCAGCTGGAAGTAGTGAAGGAAGTGGACTTCGGCGTATACCTCAATGGAGATGAGGACGGTGAAATCTTGCTTCCGAAACGTTATGTGCCCGAAGGTACCAAACCGGGAGACATCCTGAATGTATTTATCTACCTCGATATGGAGGAACGTCTGGTCGCTACTACGCTGCAGCCTTATGTACAGGTGGGTGAGTTTGCCTGTCTGCAGGTGGCATGGGTCAATCAGTTCGGCGCCTTTCTTGACTGGGGACTGATGAAAGACTTGTTCGTGCCTTTCCGTGAGCAGAAGATGAAGATGCAGAAAGGAAAGCGCTATGTGGTGCATGTGCATCTGGATGAAGAAAGTTACCGCATTGTAGCTTCTGCCAAGGTGGAGCATTATCTTTCTACGGAGAAGCCAGAGTACCAGCCGGGACAGGAAGTAAATGTCATGGTATGGCAGCGTACGGATTTAGGCTACAAGGTGATTGTAGAAAATCAGTTTAGCGGTATGCTGTTCCATAACGAGGTGTTCCAGCCTTTGGAAGCAGGAATGCACCTGAGTGCTTTTGTGAAACAGGTACGTCCGGATGGCAAGATTGATTTGGAATTGCAGAAAGCCGGTGCCCGGAAGGTGGACGATTTTTCCGAAGTATTGCTTCAGTACATCAGGGATAATGACGGCTTTACCCCGCTGAATGATAAGACCGATGCGGAGGTGATTTACCAGACCTTCGGTGTAAGTAAGAAGACTTTCAAGAAAGCGGTCGGCGATTTATATAAGAAAAGACTAGTGGTGCTGGAAGAAGGGGGTATCCGCTTAGTCTGAGACTTTTTTTGATATAAAAGGAAGTGCTGAACCTGGAAGAGATGATTCCTGATTCAGCACTTTTTTATTTATAATCGTTTGGAGAGAGATTTGCGTTCTTTTTCTTTCATGTTGCTTTTTTCCCGGATTTGTTTCGGGCGCATCTTGTCGGGACTTACTTCCGGACGTCGGGTTGGCCTTTCCTGGGGCTTGAAGCCTGGGGCCTTGTGAGGATTGTGAGGCGGGCGATAATTGGGTTTGCCCACTGAGACAGGTCTCCGGTCCGGACGAGGTGCAGGCTTCCAGTTGGGCTTCTGCGGAGGACGATTGCCCGGACGTGGTCCGGCAAAGTCGTGCGGTCGCATCTGCGGACTGATTCGGCACGGACGGCTGTACACTGGATGGTGGTAGCGTGCAGGATAGTTACGCAGGTAGTAGCTAACTCCCCCGAAATGTGACCGGCAATGTCCGCCCCTGTAGGTCAGGTAATGACGGGGAGGTCCGAAGTAGAAATGGGTTCTGTTCGGATAAATTTTATACACACGCAGATAGCATACGTTATTGATGGCATAAATGGGACGGAAGAAATATTCGATATCGATGAAGCGTACGTATTCGGCTTGTGAAAGTACCCATCGCAGGTCGTCGTTTCGTTCGTCCAGGTAACGGTAATATGCATCCATCGCACGAGTGTCGGCAACGGCAATGCCAGAAACGTATGGACCTATATTGCAGAGAAAGTCGTAATTGATTTCGTACAGGTCGTTGTACTGGTTACTGTTGAGGTGCAGTTCAAAGGCCATTCGGTCGGTCAGGAAACGGGCATTGACCCGGAAGTCGCCCAGACCGGATGCGTAGCCCCGGATTGTGCTCAGGCAAAGGGCCAGCAGGCAAAGAATAAATGTTCTTGTTCTCATAAGCATTGTCTTTTCTGGCTGAGAGTGTGATTCCTCCAGCTTTGTTGATAGCACAAAGTTAGCGGAAGAAAATTCTCCGGTCAAGATGAAAACGCCCATTCTTTTGTAGGGGATTTCCTATAATTGGATAGGGAAATACCGGCTAACGGATGATTTTGAGAAATTTCTCGATGTCTCTCCGTATCATCTGGTACAGGGGGGAGTTCTTGTAGAAACTGTTTCGGTGGATAACGACTTCCACGCCTACCTGACTTCGCTGGTAGCTGGTCAGCTCGTTGTGAAGCTGCATGTCGTGGAGGGCCAGGTCATGGATTTGCTGTTCTCTTTCTCGGCGGAGTACGGTGCATACGGGAATGAGCAGTCGCAACACTACATTGTCCATAATGTGATGGCCTTGAATAAACATATAGGTATTGTCTGGATGGACTCCCAGACGGTCGAATTCTTTTTTCATGCTTTCAATTTCTTCCAGCGCTTCCGGATGATGGCGTTCCAGGTCATGCAGTTTGCGGTTGACTTTTTTGGCCATGGTTTCCAGACTTCGTTCCGGATGGTGGGTACTAACCTGATCAAGCTTTACATAGGAACAGAAGTCCAGCAGGGAGAATTCTGACAGAATATGTTTCCGGTAAAACCAGACAGACCACACAAACAGCGGATAAGCTATCTGAGAATAAAGTTTCATGAATTCCGGGAAATTAATCAGCTTATGGTCGTTCAGCGTAGCCATGACACAGATTTCATGCAACCCTTCGGCATAGCAATGGTAGTTCTCAATGGCGTATGCATAGGTTTGCATCACGTAGGGATTTTCGATGATGTATCGGGAGGTGTTGGTACGTCCTTGCAACAGGTAGTCATAATCGCTGTCCACGCAGGCAATCATATTTTCGCCTAATTGCTTCCCGAGCTGGTTCATCAGTACGGTTTTCTTACCTTTAGCCAATGAAGTCTGAGAGGGGAGCATGACTTCGAAATAGCGGGTATTGTCTTCGTATTCCGCAAGTATGGATCTCCAGAAAGAAATATCATCATAGCTTTCTACGTAGGCCACGATTTTTCTTCTTGCACGCTTGGGCTTAAGGCTGTTAGCCGCTCCAATGTACAGGGAAGAAAGGTTTTCAGTCAGTCTTTTTCCCATACGGCTACATGTTTTTAAAGGGTTGTAATGTCACTCACTTCGGTAACGGCGTCCATCCATCCGTTCATGATAAGTGCCGGAGAATGGGTAGTCAGTATAATTTGCACATTCGGATTCAGGCTTCGGATGAGCGAGATAAGCCGTTGCTGCCATTCTACATGGAGTGAGATTTCGGGTTCGTCCATAAAGAGGGTACATGGTTGGTTGTCCTGCACCAGTACGGTGAGCAGGATGACTAGCATCTGCTTTTCACCGGAAGAAAGCTGATAAGGGGTTAATATGTCGCCGTCTTGTTCAAACTGTATTTCATTACTTTGGCGGAGAATCTTTTTTCCCGTTTCACTGAACAGGTCGTCTACCAGGTTCTGGAAATGGGTTTTAGGCAGAGAGATTTCGGCTGCCTTGGATTGATTTTCGGGCTTGCCGCTGGTCAAAAGCTCGATAATCCGGTTGCCGATGTTTACTTGATAATCCAGATAGCGTCGCTGCAGGAGATAAAGCTGCCAGTCGAGTTCAGTCTTGACATTCTGGTTACCGATTTTTTCCAATAATCCGGAACTGAGCAGCGGACGGTCAAAACTTCTTATCACATCGAAGTGGATATAGGTGGCATCTTCCGGATAGAAAGTGAAAGACACTCCCAAATGAATGCCATTACTCAGGGCTCCTCCTTCCAGATCACTCAGCCGGCGGACAGAGTTGTTCAGAATCGTACTTTTTCCGATACCGTTTACTCCACTCAGGATGTTTACATCCGGGCGTAAATCCCAGGCAATGTTTTTCCGGCCCCATAAGCCCTTTATCTCAATGCGCTTGATATATTCAGCTTGCTTTTTCATGGACTGTATTTTTTAACGCGTCAAACAAAAATAGAAAATTCCCGGGAATAAATCAACGCCCGACCGGCCCTTTTTTCAAAAACCTCGTAACTTTGCAGAAATTTAAAGAGACGAAATCATGAAAGGTTCTGTAAAAGCTCATATTTCATTGTTATTGGCTGCAAGCATGTGGGGATTGATGTCGCCGGTAGGCAAGGCAGCCATGGAAGCGGGTATTACCGGACTCACACTGGCGAATATGCGTATGATAGGAGCGGCCGTGTGTTTTTGGACTACCTCTTTCTTCGTAAAGCAGGAGAAGGTCAATCCGCACGATTTGCTGATGCTGTTCTTTGCTTCTTTGTTAGGGATTGTCTGCAATCAGGGATGTTTTACTTTCGGCTTGTCACTGACCTCTCCGGTCGATGCGTCTATCATGACTACTACCATGCCGATTGTAACCATGATTTTAGCGGCTCTTTTCCTGAAAGAACCCGTTACTCCGAAAAAGGTGATTGGGATATTTCTTGGGTCCATCGGTGCTCTGACCTTGATTCTGAGCAACCGAGGGGGAGATACGGAAGGTGGCAGCGTATGGGGGGATGCACTTTGTATGGCAGCTCAGATTAGTTTTGCCTGCTATCTGACCATTTTTAAGAAGTTGATTGCGCATTATCACGTGATTACGTTGATGAAGTGGATGTTTACTTATGCGGCGATATGCTTTATACCCTTCTCTTATCATGACTTTTCAGTGATGGACTGGGCAGCTTTTCCGGTAGAAGTATGGCTGGAAGTCGGTTATGTCATACTCTTTGGTACGTATGTGGCTTATATTTTGATGCTGGTAGGTCAGAAATCCTTGCGTCCTACGGTAGTCAGTATGTATAACTACATGCAGCCGGTTGTAGGAAGTTGTGTAGCCGTATTTGCCGGTATGGCAACTTTTGGTTGGGTGAAGATTGTAGCGGCGCTGTTGATTTTTACAGGTGTCTACGTGGTGACGCAGAGTAAGTCGCGTGCCCAGATGCTGGCAGAAAGCAAATCAAATGTAGAAGGAAATGAATAAGGAAGGTACTCAAATAAAATCGCCTGTTTTATACTTGCAGCATCACTATGAATTGCTGAAATTAGAGTATGAATACGAAAAGGAGCAGTTCCAGCAGCAGACGGAGCTGATGGGAATTGGTCGGAAAATCAAACGGGGCATGTGCTGGTATCCGTTATCGTTGGGACGGAGCTATTACAATGCCTTGAATCAGTTGGTCATTGAAGTAGAGCGAAAAGAAGACAAGGAGATAGAGCATCTGTTTGAATATGGAAAACCGGTTTGTTTCTTTACGCAGGACATGTCGGGGAAACTGACTTACCTGAATTTCGTAGCCACGGTGAATTACGTGGAGGAAGACCGCATGGTAGTCATCTTGCCGGATGCCAATGCACTGCTTACGCTGCAGAGCAAAGAAGTGGTCGGGGTACAACTCTATTTTGATGAAACCAGCTATCGCCTGATGTTCGAGGCACTGAAGCAGGTCATTTCTGCCAAGAACAACCGACTGGCAGAGTTAAGGGATATTTTTCATGGTACGCAGCCTGTATCTACTTTTTCGTTTCAACCCGTACGTTTCCCCTGGTTGAACGCCACACAGGATGAAGCGGTGAATAAAGTATTGCATGCCAAGGATGTGGCCATTGTACACGGCCCTCCGGGAACAGGTAAGACTACTACGCTGGTGGAGGCTATTTATGAAACACTTCATCGTGAAAATCAGGTACTGGTATGTGCACAGAGTAACATGGCCGTTGACTGGATTAGTGAAAAGTTGGTAGACCGTGGTGTCAGCGTGCTCCGTATCGGGAATCCCAGTCGGGTAAACGATAAGATGCTGTCGTTTACGTACGAACGTCGTTTTGAGTCGCATCCCGACTATCCCCAGCTATGGAGTATCCGTAAGGCGATTCGTGAACTGTATACCCGTAGCCGGAAAGGAAATGACCGGGAAAGTATCCGGCAAAAAATCAATTCACTGAAAGACCGCGCCACGGAACTGGAAATCCGTATCAATGAATCCTTATTCAGTGAAGCGAGGGTGATTGCCTGCACGCTGGTGGGTAGTGCCAACCGCTTGCTCACCGGACAGAAGTTCGGAACGGTATTTATCGATGAGGCGGCTCAGGCATTGGAAGCAGCCTGCTGGATTCCGCTTCGTAAAGCCGACCGGGCGATTTTGGCTGGCGACCATTGTCAGTTGCCGCCTACGGTAAAGAATCCGGAAGCCTTGCGTGCGGGGTTAGGGCATACATTGATGCAGGCCATCGTGAAAAACAAGCCGGAGGTGGTATCCTTGCTGAAGGTACAGTATCGTATGAACGACGAAATTATGCGTTTCTCGTCTGACTGGTTTTATGGAGGAATGTTGCAGTCAGCTCCTGAGGTGAAATACCGTAGCATTCTGGATTTTGACACGCCGATAGAGTGGGTAAATACGGAAGGCATGGACTGCAACGAGGAGTTTGTAGGTGAAAACTACGGACGAATCAATAAACCGGAAGCTGAATTGTCCATCGGTCAGTTAAAGGAGTACATCACGAAAATCGGTCGGGAACGCTTTTTAGAAGAACGGATTGATGTGGGATTGATTTCTCCTTATAAGGCTCAGGTGCAGTATTTGCGTCAGCTGGTAAAGAAAGATGCGTTTTTCAAGCCTTATCGCTCCTTGATAACTATCAATACGGTGGACGGCTTTCAGGGGCAGGAGCGTGATGTGATTCTTATCAGTCTGGTACGTGCCAATGAAGACGGTCAGATTGGTTTCCTCAATGACTTGCGCCGCATGAACGTAGCCATCACCCGTGCCCGTATGAAACTGATTATTCTGGGCGATGCTTCCACATTGACCAAGCATGCGTTTTATAAGAAGCTTTACGAGTATATAAGTGAGCTATAGGGAAATAGTCATGAAATAAAAGATACCTGAATTACTTCGTTTTATGCACTATTTAGGGACGATGTAGATTGTATGTTATACACTTATTGTTATATTTGCAGCAGATAAGTTAGCTATAAACAATAAGAGACGAAAAACATGAGAAAAGGGTATCTTTTAGGTTGGATGCTTTTGGCATCCTCTGTTTGTATGGGCGCAGGACTGCCTCAGAAAATCAATACATTTCCCATTACGGATGTCCGGTTGATTTCCGGACCGTTCAAGCATGCAGAAAGTATGGATATTTGTTATCTGTTAGGACTCGCCCCGGACAGATTACTGGCTCCTTATATGAAGGAAGCAGGTTTGCAGCCCAAAGCTGAAAACTATCCGAACTGGGAAAATACCGGACTCGACGGGCATATAGGAGGGCATTATCTTTCGGCTTTATCTTATATGTATGCTTCTACGGGTGATGAGGAAATCGGGAAACGCCTGGATTATTTCCTTTCTGAAATGAAACGTTGTCAGGAGGCTTCAGGCAATGGCTATCTTTGTGGAGTTCCGAACGGGAAAGTTATCTGGAATGAAATAAAGAATGGAAAAATCGATGCCAATCCTTTCGGGCTCAATAATAGATGGGTACCTTTATATAATATCCATAAAACGTATGCGGGCTTGCGCGATGCCTATGTGATAGCCGGTAAGGAAGAAGCCGAAGGGATGCTGATTGCTTTGACAGACTGGATGCTGAATACGGTTTCCACACTGACTGACGAACAGATTCAGGATATGCTCCGGAGTGAACATGGAGGACTGAATGAGGTATTTGCCGATGTATACGGTCTGACCGGAGAGAAAAAATACCTTGACTTGGCCAAACGTTTTTCACACAGGGTGGTCTTGAATCCTCTTCTTGAGAAAAAAGACCAGCTTACCGGTATGCATGCCAATACGCAGATTCCGAAAGTAATCGGTTTTAAACGAATTGCTGACCTCGACGGAGAGAAAGCCTGGAGTGATGCTTCCGATTTCTTCTGGCATACGGTCGTAAACAACCGGAGTGTATCTATCGGAGGAAATAGCGTCAGAGAACATTTCCATAAAGCAGATGACTTTTCGAGTATGATGACCAGTGAGCAGGGTCCAGAAACCTGCAATACCTATAATATGCTTCGCCTGACAAAGATGCTCTATCAGACTTCGGGTGATATGGCGTATATGGATTATTATGAGCGTGCTTTGTATAATCATATCTTGTCAAGCCAGAATCCGGTGCAGGGAGGATTGGTGTATTTCACTCCCATGCGTTCAGGGCATTACAGGGTATATTCACAGCCTCAAAGCTGTTTCTGGTGTTGTGTGGGATCGGGAATGGAGAACCATGCAAAGTACGGGGAGATGATATATGCATCACGTAAGGACGAGCTGATTGTCAACATGTTTATTTCTTCTGTGTTGGAATGGAAAGAATATGGCATGACCTTTACGCAGGAAACGTCTTTCCCGGAAAAGGAAAGCACTCGAATGGTATTACATACAGATAAGTCCAAAAAGATGAAAGTGAGCTTCCGTTGTCCGGAATGGATAGATAAGTCAAAGGTGGCTTTTGCAGTGAACGGAAAGAAGGCAGAGGCAACTTTGACGGATGGCTATTACACCATAGAGAGAAAGTGGCAGGATGGCGATGCTATTGAAATGACATTGCCCATGACTTTGCGTGCAGTGCAACTTCCGGACAAGTCCTCTTATTATTCATTTATGTATGGTCCCATTGTGCTGGCAGCCGATATGGGAAAAGAAAGATTGGACGGCCAGTTTGCGGACGACAGTCGCGGTAGTCATATCGCTTCAGGGCCTCAATTGCCTTTGCAGAACATGCCTGTGATTGTGGGAGAAGAAAATAATCTTTTGGGCAACCTGAAGAAAGTATCTCCTGATAAGTTGGAGTTTGCGTTGACTGGAGTGTACCCTTCCAGATATGAGGGAATGAAACTGAAACCTTTCTATCAGACACACGAGTGCCGGTACATGATTTATTGGGAACTTGTGTCTAAGGAGGAACTCGGACAGCGGCAAAAAGAACTTGCTGAAGTGGAGAAAGAACGTGCCCAATTGGAGCAGGCTACGGCCGATATGGTGGTGTGTGGTGAGCAACAGCCGGAAAGTGACCACTTTGTAGAGATGGAAAATTCGGTGATAGGCAGTGAGCAGGGAACCCCCTGGCGTGAAACCCGCGGATGGTTCGCTTATAAAATGAAGTCCAAGGGAAAACCGGTCAATGCCGTGAGAATCGAATCTTTCCCTGACGCAGCAAAAGATGCAGACGTGTATGTAAATGAAGTGAAGATAGGCTCTGTTCAAGGGAAAAATGCATTGCATACGCTGTTATTGCCGAAAGAATTGTGGAAAGCTTCGGAATGGGAGGTGAAGATTATGCGTGGAAAATCTGAGGTCACTCCTAAATTCCGTACCGTGAGGATGGTTTTAAGCAGAGGTCTGTTGGTAAATGAATAAGCCTTTCATGAACTATAGGGGGATATGATAGCAGCCAATTGGGGAAATCCGTAAAATTTACTTATCTTTATCCCAGTTTTATTCATTTATCTTTATTAACCATGTTGACAGACTTACTGCAAACTTCGTATTTTGCAATTTTCTTGATTGTAGCCTTGGGCTTTATGCTCGGACGTATCAAAGTGATGGGCCTATCGCTCGATGTGTCTGCCGTGATTTTCATTGCTCTTGCCTTCGGGCATTGGGGGGTATCCATTCCAAAGGAACTGGGAATCTTCGGGCTGGTGTTGTTTATCTTTACGATTGGCATTCAGGCCGGTCCGGGTTTCTTCCATTCGTTCCGGAGCAAGGGAAAAACCTTGATTCTGATTACGCTGCTGATAGTGGCTTCTGCCTGCCTGACAGGGGGCGGAATGAAATATCTTTTTGACATCGATACGCCAAGTATCGTGGGCTTGATAGCCGGTGCCTTGACCAGTACACCTGGTTTGGCGGTGGCCATTGACAGTACCCAGTCGCCGTTGGCTTCCATTGCCTACGGTATTGCCTATCCGTTTGGGGTGATTGGGGTGATTCTTTTTGTGAAGTTGCTTCCCAAACTGATGGGAGTGGACTTGAATGAAGAAGCACACAGACTGGAGAAGGAACGGCGCAGCCAGTTCCCTGAACTGAGCACTTGCTTGTTCCGGGTGACGAATCCGGCTGTATTTGGCCGTACGTTAAGCCAGTTGAACATACGTGCCATGACAGGGGCTGTGATTTCACGCTTGAAGCAGGGAGAAGAGATTCTGATACCCAAAGCACATACCGTGTTGCAGGAAGGTGATTGCATTCAGGCTGTGGGCAGCGAGAATTCATTGAACAGTTTGGCGTTGATGTTGGGTGAGCGTGAAGAAGGTGAACTTCCGTTGAGCCATACACAGACCATTGAATCTTTGTTGCTCACCAAGAAAGATATGATTAACAAGCAGTTGGGTGAACTGAACCTGCAGAAGAACTTTGGCTGTACGGTTACTCGTGTACGCCGAAGCGGTATTGACTTGTCTCCCTCACCGGAACTGGCACTGAAGTTTGGTGACAAGCTGATGGTGGTGGGCGAGAAGGAAGGTATTCAGGCAGTAGCCCGTTTGTTGGGAAATGATGTAAAGCGTTTGTCGGATACAGACTTCTTCCCGATAGCTATGGGTATTGTGTTGGGCGTATTGTTCGGAAAACTGCATATCTCTTTCGGAGGTGGCATGACTTTCTCTCCGGGGCTGACCGGAGGGGTACTGATGATGGCATTGTTCCTGAGCGCCATTGGTAAGACTGGTCCGATTATGTGGTCCATGTCAGGTCCTGCTAATCAGTTGCTGCGTCAGTTGGGCTTGTTGCTGTTCCTGGCAGAGGTAGGAACTTCAGCCGGCAAAACCTTGGTGGCCACCTTCCAGGAAAGTGGTTTTCTGCTTTTCGGAGTCGGAGCGTTGGTTACATTGGTACCCATGCTGTTGGCTGCTATAGTCGGTCGTTGGGTCTTCAAGGTAAGCCTGCTCGACTTGTTAGGTACCATTACCGGAGGTATGACCAGTACGCCTGGTCTGGCCGCTGCCGATTCGATGACAGACAGTAACATTCCGGGAGTGGCATACGCTACAGTATATCCTATTGCTATGGTATTCCTGATATTGTTTATTCAGCTGATTGCACTGGTAATTGTATAATAGTAATAAATAGTAATAATATGTATATGAAAAAATCCCTGAAGCAAGTGAAATATCCTTGTTTCAGGGATTCTTTTTTTCTGTGTTAAATGACATAAAGAGGATGAGGGAAAAACACTTTCACGCTAATTGAAAAAATGCGAAGGAGATAAGTGGTATTTCGACTTTTGTTTTTTATGTTTTCCCTTGCGGAGACTTATGTTTCCTATTCTGCATCTATAGGTTTCCGCATCGGAAAACTTAGGGATGCAGAATGGAAAACGTAAATGATGTTTTAGAGTTCTACCGTTGATGCAGTTGTCTGTCTATAAATCTATGGTAGACGATTGTGTGCTGTTAAAGCTTGCTCAAGAAACGTTCCCTGTCCACAATGTAGCGGATGTGAGTACCTTCTCCCACCAGCCCTTTGCTGTCGGACGCACTAACTTTGAAGGTTAGTTTCCGGCCTTCTATTTCTGTGAGTTCCGCGGTTGCGGTAACTTCTTCGTTCAGACCGGAGGGTTTGAGGTGCGAGGTCTGTATCATGGCGCCCACGGTGGTAGAACCTTCCGGGAGTACGGGTTTTACGGCATTCATGGCAGCGTTTTCCATCAAGGCTACCAGTGCGGGAGTAGCAAACACTTCCATATCTCCTGAGCCGAGTGCTAAGGCGGTGTTGGTGGAATTTACCTGTACGGTGCTGCTGTATGTAAGTCCTGTTTCCATTGTTTTTTATTTTGAAGTTATAAATTCATTTTTCTCATTGGGTTGAAAATCGGTTCCGGCCGGGCGCTGGAAGATATGCAGGCCGAATTCCGGTATCATGGCTATCAGGTGGTCAAAGATTTCTCCCTGCAAAGTTTCGTAAGGAATCCAGTCGGGGGTGTTCGAGAAACAGTAGATTTCTACGGGGATACCTTCGGTGGTGGGCTGCAACTGGCGGACCATCTGCATCAGGTTGTGATTCACTTCAGGATGGTTGCTGATGTATTTGAGGGCATACTCGCGGAACACGTGCAGGTTGACGGGTGGTTCATTTCCTTCGGTTGGAGCAGTTATCCATCCTTTTTGTACGAATTGGTTCACTTCCTCCGGTGTACAGAAATGCACGGTAGTCATGTCAATGAACAGCGAGCGTTTGATGCGGCGGCCTCCACATTCGCGCATGCCTCTCCAGTTTTGGAAGGAATCGCTGACCAGTGCGTAGGGAGGAATGGTGGTGATGGTCTTGTCGAAGTTCTGTACTTTTACGGTGGTCAGTGACACTTCAATTACGTAACCGTCGGCGCCGTATTTGGTCATGGTAATCCAGTCGCCCGGACGAAGCATGTCGTTGGCCGAAAGCTGTACGCCGGCCACTAATCCCAGAATACTGTCCTTGAAAATCAACATCAGGATGGCGGCCGAGGCACCGAGTCCGGTCAGAATGGCGGTAGCGTTCCGGTCAATCAAGACACTGATGATGAGAATGATGCCTATTCCGATGGACACCAAGTTTATCATCTGGTAGATACCTTTAAGCGGACGATTTTTTAACGCTTCATGCTCGCTGGATATTTCATAGAGGGAGTCAAGGAAGCATTTAATCAGCATGAGGGCCGTGATGATGAGATAAATCAGACAGATTTTCAGTAAGATTTGAAGCAGATAGGCTGATTTGTCATCAAAGGCAAAAGGGAGCATGATGTACCAGGTGATAGGTGGAATCATCCGGCAAGAGGCTTTCATCATCTTGTCATTGAACAGATAGTCGTCCCACGTGGCTTTGGTGCGGGCCGTAATCTTTCGTACGGCTGGCATGATGAGGTGGCGGAAAATCAGTGTGGTAAGATAAGATACCAGTAAAATGGCTAAAATGAGTACAACTTGTGTGGTCCAGCTCAAATCAGATTTCCCAATTCCTATTTGCTGGAGAAGTTGCGCAGTTTCCTGATTCATTGTATTCATATTTTATAAAAGTCTTTTTCGGGAGTCAAAGATAAACAAGTTCTTAGAGTCTGCAAAATGGAAATATACCCTCTAAAACATTTATTTTCTTCATATCTTTTTGCAGAACAAATGCTTTCATTAAATTTGCCGACAAGAAATTACTAATACCAAAATAAAGAATCTAATGAGTTTGAAAATTGTAGTATTGGCAAAACAAGTTCCCGATACACGCTGTGTGGGAAAAGATGCCATGAATGCCGACGGTACGATTAACCGTGCGGCACTTCCGGCGATTTTTAATCCGGAAGACTTGAATGCCTTGGAACAGGCACTCAGACTGAAAGACACACATCCCGGTTCTACTGTGACAATTCTGACAATGGGACCAGGTCGTGCCGCTGAAATCATTCGTGAAGGATTATACAGAGGAGCCGACAACGGTTATCTGCTGACAGACCGTGCCTTTGCCGGTGCCGATACACTGGCCACTTCGTATGCGCTGGCCACTGCCATCCGCAAGATTGGTGCATACGACATCATCGTGGGTGGACGTCAGGCTATCGATGGAGATACCGCACAGGTAGGTCCACAGGTGGCTGAAAAACTGGGATTGCCGCAGGTAACTTACGTAGAAGAAATTGAAGAAGTAAAAGACGGACGCATCCGCGTGAAACGTCATATCGACGGCGGTGTGGAAACGGTAGAAGCTCCGCTTCCGATTGTTTTGACGGTGAACGGCAGTGCCGCTCCTTGCCGTCCGCGCAATGCGAAACTGGTGCAGAAATACAAACGTGCACTGGGTGGTCAGGAAAAAGTGGCCATTACCAAAGACGGGGCTGAACTGCCTTATGCTTCTTTGTATGAAAGCCGTCCTTATCTGAACATCACGGAATGGAGCGTAGCCGATGTAAACGGTGACACGAAACAATGCGGTCTGTCGGGTTCTCCGACCAAGGTGAAGAAGATTGAAAACATCATCTTCCAGGCAAAGGAAAGCAAGACACTTACCGGCAGCGATGCAGACGTAGAGAATTTGATTGTTGAACTGTTGGCTAACCATACTATCGGATAAAGACTATGAATAACGTATTTGTATATTGTGAGATGGAAGGTGCCCATGTGGCCGATGTCAGTCTCGAACTTTTAACCAAAGGTCGTAAGTTGGCCAACCAGCTGGGATGCCAGTTGGAAACCATTTGTGCCGGCAGTGGCCTTGCAGATGTAGAAAAACAAGTTTTGCCATACGGAGTAGACCGCGTGCATGTGTTCGACGCTCCGGGCTTGTTCCCTTATACTTCACTTCCTCATACTTCTATTCTTGTCAACTTGTTCAAGGAAGAAAAACCGCAGATTTGCTTGATGGGTGCGACAGTCATTGGTCGTGACCTGGGTCCGCGTGTGTCTTCAGCCTTGACGAGTGGTCTGACTGCCGACTGTACGCAGCTGGAAATCGGTAACCATGAAGACAAGAAGAACGGTATCACTTACGAAAACCTGTTGTATCAGATTCGTCCGGCTTTCGGCGGTAACATCGTGGCTACCATCGTCAATCCGGAACATCGTCCGCAGATGGCTACCGTTCGTGAAGGGGTGATGAAGAAAGAAATTGTGGATGCCAACTATCAGGGTGAAGTGATTCGTCACGACGTAGCGAAGTATGTACCTGAAACAGATTATGTGGTGAAGGTGATCGACCGTCACGTGGAAAAAGCAAAACATAATCTGAAAGGAGCACCTATTGTGGTAGCCGGTGGTTACGGTATGGGCAGTAAGGAAGGTTTCGACATGCTGTTCGAACTGGCTAAGGAACTTCATGCAGAAGTGGGTGCCAGCCGTGCGGCGGTAGATGCCGGTTTCTGTGAACACGACCGTCAGATTGGTCAGACAGGGGTAACGGTACATCCGAAGTTGTATATCGCTTGCGGTATTTCCGGACAGATTCAGCACATCGCCGGTATGCAGGATGCAGGTATCATCATCTCTGTGAACAGCGACCCGAATGCTCCGATTAATACTATTGCCGATTATGTCATCAACGGTACGGTGGAAGAAGTAATCCCGAAAATGATTAAGTATTACAAAAAGAACAGTAAGTAATAATTTGAGGTAAGTATGGGCGGTAAATGGTGGCTGTGGTATCTGCTGATATTCTTTTTTGCGGCTCCTGCCTTTTCGCAAGATACGATTTATTTGGATAAAAAAGGTAGATGGCTGGATAGCAAGGAGAATGCGTTTCGATATTGTACTCGGGTTGATTTGGCCGAAGATAATATTGAGGTGAAGGTTTATAACTTGGGAGATACACTGCTCTATTTACATCACTTTTCCTATTTTGTAGATGACCCTAAAAAATGTATCGTAAATGGAGTGTCGTCCATTTTTTATGCAGATGGACAACTTTCGGATACCTATATGAATGTAAAGGGAAAGAAGGAAGGTGAGTATCGTCGGTTCTATAGAAACGGCGAGTTGAAGTACCTTTGCCATTTTGAGAATAACAGACGCGAAGGACAGTTGGAGATGTATTATCCCAATGGTTCATTATGGCGGACTGAAGAGTTCCGAAAAGGACGTTCACAAGGAGGTCATGTGTACAATGCTGCAGGAAATGAAATTGAGTTCTATCCGTCTGAGCGGATTGTAGGTTTTCCAGGTGGAGTGGATGCGTTGGCACTTTTTATGAAAGAGCATGTGCATTACCCTTTGGAAGCCTCAGCACAAAAGGTGGAAGGACGTGTACTTGTACAATTGACTTTTGATCAGCGTGGTAGAATCGTGGAATATCATGTACTTCCTCAAAGTACGGAGAATTATTATTTGAGGAAAGAAGCGATTCGTTTCGTGGAAGAAGACTTGATGAAAACAGAGTGGGAACCAGCCGTGCAATTTGGGGAATTTAAGAAAATTCGTTTTGTGTTGCCGATTGCATTTAAGATACCGAACCTCAAAGCCTCAAAATAAAAAATTAAAATTATGGCAAACTTTTATACAGAACATCCGGAACTCAAGTATCACTTGAACAATCCGATGATGGAGCGTATCTGTCAGTTGAAAGAACGCGATTACAGAGATAAAGACGAGTACGATTATGCGCCGCAGGATTATGCGGATGCCATCGACTCTTACGATAAAGTGTTGGAAATTACTGGTGAAATCACGGGTGAGGTGATTGCACCCAATGCCGAAGGAGTAGACCAGGAAGGTCCGCATCATGCCAATGGCCGTGTGGAATATGCTTCGGGTACAAAGGCTAACCTGGAGGCCATGGTAAAGGCCGGATTGAACGGAATGACCATGCCGCGCCGTTTCGGTGGTTTGAATTTCCCGATTACGCCGTACACCATGTGCGCGGAAATCGTGGCACAGGCCGATGCCGGTTTCGGTAACATCTGGTCTTTGCAGGACTGTATCGAAACTTTGTATGAGTTCGGTAACGAAGACCAGCATAGCCGTTTCATCCCACGTATCTGTGCGGGCGAAACCATGTCAATGGACTTGACTGAACCGGATGCTGGTTCCGACCTTCAGAGTGTGATGCTGAAAGCTACATACGATGAAGCTAACAACTGCTGGCGCCTGAACGGTGTGAAACGTTTCATTACGAACGGTGATGCAAATCTTCACCTGGTATTGGCCCGTTCGGAAGAAGGTACACACGATGGTCGTGGATTGTCTATGTTCATCTATGACAAGAACGATGGGGGAGTAGACGTACGCCGTATTGAAAACAAGCTGGGTATTCATGGCTCTCCTACTTGTGAGTTGGTTTACAAGAATGCGAAGGCCGAACTTTGCGGTGAGCGCAAGTTAGGTTTGATTAAATACGTCATGGCGTTGATGAACGGTGCCCGTCTGGGTATTGCCGCTCAGTCTGTAGGTTTGAGCCAGGCTGCTTACGATGAGGCTTTGGCATACGCAAAAGACCGTAAACAGTTCGGTAAGGCCATTATCGAATTCCCAGCTGTGTATGACATGCTGGCTACCATCAAGGCTAAATTGGATGCAGGCCGTGCGTTGTTGTATCAGACTTCTCGTTACGTGGATATCTACAAAGCATTGGATGACATTGCCCGTGAACGCAAGCTGACTCCGGAAGAACGTCAGGAACAGAAACGTTATGCAAAACTGGCTGACAGCTTTACTCCGCTGGCAAAGGGTATGAACTCTGAATATGCCAACCAGAATGCATACGACTGTATTCAGGTACACGGCGGTTCAGGTTTCATGATGGAATATGCTTGTCAGCGTATCTATCGTGATGCCCGTATCACCAGCATCTATGAAGGTACTACCCAGTTGCAGACAGTAGCTGCCATCCGTTATGTAACAAACGGTTCGTATGCGGCTACCTTGCATGAATATGAAATGATTCCTTGTGCGCCGGAATTTGAAGGTTATATGAATCGTATCAAGGATATGACTCGTAAATTGGAAGCATGTACCAATGCAGTGAAGGAAGCACAGAACCAGGAATTGCTGGATTTGGTATCTCGTCGTTTGTATGAGATGGCAGCTGTGTGCGTGATGAGCCATTTGCTATTGCAGGATGCGACAAAGGCTCCTGACATGTTTGGCAAGTCATTGAATGTGTATGTGAACTACGCTGAATCTGAAGTAGAAAAGCATTTCAACTTCATCCGTAAGTTCCAGGCAGAAGAACTGGAAAGCTATCGAAAATAAGATTTCTGATTGATATAGAAATGGAAAGAGGCTGTCTCAAAATGAGACGGCCTTT
>ERZ860023.114-NODE-114-length-51657-cov-2.474885_pt1 | contig 51657 bp, 48 predicted proteins | sample MGYA00509983_ERZ860023 | MGnify/ENA primary metagenome ERZ860023 (study PRJEB30046, sample SAMN00715180) | human gut metagenome | study: EMG produced TPA metagenomics assembly of the A metagenome-wide association study of gut microbiota in type 2...
TTCAGCGAAGACATCCGAAACGAACGCAAAAGCGTCGGAAACCCGTGCAGAATCCTCAAAAACGGCAGCGGCATCGTCCGCCAGTTCGGCGGCGTCATCGGCATCATCGGCGTCTGCTTCAAAAGATGAGGCGACCAGACAGGCGTCAGCAGCGAAGGGCAGCGCCACGACGGCATCCACGAAGGCGACAGAGGCTGCTGGCAGTGCGACGGCAGCAGCTCAGAGCAAAAGTACGGCGGAATCTGCAGCAACGCGCGCTGAGACAGCGGCAAAACGGGCAGAGGATATTGCATCCGCCGTGGCGCTTGAGGATGCGAGCACGACGAAAAAGGGGATAGTACAGCTCAGTAGTGCGACTAACAGCACTTCCGAGTCACTGGCGGCAACACCAAAAGCCGTTAAGGCCGCGTATGACCTGGCTAACGGGAAATACACCGCACAGGATGCAACGACAGCACAGAAAGGGATAGTTCAGCTAAGCAGTGCGACCAACAGTACGTCTGAAACGCTGGCGGCAACGCCAAAGGCAGTAAAATCAGCCTATGACAATGCAGAGAAACGTCTGCAGAAAGACCAGAACGGCGCTGATATACCCGATAAGGGACGCTTCCTGAACAACATTAACGCGGTCAGTAAAACAGACTTTGCTGATAAGCGTGGTATGCGTTATGTGCGGGTTAACGCTCCTGCAGGTGCAACATCTGGAAAATATTACCCTGTTGTTGTTATGCGTTCTGCTGGCTCAGTAAGCGAACTGGCATCAAGGGTCATTATCACCACGGCAACGCGAACCGCAGGCGATCCGATGAATAACTGCGAGTTTAACGGATTTGTTATGCCTGGCGGCTGGACTGACAGGGGGCGTTATGCTTATGGAATGTTCTGGCAATATCAAAACAATGAACGAGCCATCCACTCAATAATGATGAGTAATAAGGGCGATGATTTGCGCTCTGTGTTCTATGTTGATGGCGCAGCTTTCCCTGTTTTTGCGTTTATCGAAGATGGCCTGTCAATATCCGCACCTGGTGCTGATCTCGTTGTTAATGATACGACCTATAAGTTTGGGGCAACAAATCCGGCGACTGAATGTATCGCGGCGGACGTTATCCTTGATTTTAAGAGTGGGCGTGGTTTTTATGAGTCTAATTCGTTAATCGTTAACGATAACTTGTCGTGCAAAAAACTTTTTGCCACAGACGAAATTGTAGCGCGTGGTGGTAATCAGATTCGAATGATAGGTGGGGAGTATGGTGCATTATGGCGTAATGATGGCGCTAAAACTCACCTGCTGCTTACCAATCAAGGTGATGTTTATGGTGGCTGGAATACATTAAGACCGTTTTCTATTGATAACGCAACCGGCGAACTGGTTATTGGAACCAAACTGTCCGCAAGTCTGAACGGTAATGCATTAACAGCAACAAAGCTGCAAACGCCAAGACGGGTTTCTGGTGTTGAGTTTGATGGTTCCAAAGATATTACTTTAACCGCCGCGCATGTGGCTGCTTTTGCCAGAAGGGCAACGGATACATATGCCGATGCGGATGGTGGCGTTCCCTGGAATGCCGAATCAGGCGCTTACAATGTCACCCGCTCTGGCGACACCTATATTCTGGTTAACTTCTATACCGGAGTCGGAAGTTGCCGGACCTTGCAGATGAAGGCACATTACAGAAATGGAGGTCTGTTCTACCGTTCCTCAAGAGATGGCTATGGTTTGAGGAAGACTGGGCAGAAGTTTATACCTCGAAAAATCTTCCACCAGAAAGCTACCCAGTCGGCGCACCAATCCCGTGGCCATCAGATACCGTTCCGTCTGGTTATGCCCTGATGCAGGGGCAGGCTTTTGACAAATCTGCATACCCGAAACTTGCAGCGGCTTATCCGTCAGGCGTGATCCCTGATATGCGTGGCTGGACGATTAAGGGCAAACCTGCCAGTGGTCGGGCCGTATTGTCTCAGGAACAGGACGGCATTAAATCGCATACCCACAGCGCCAGCGCATCCAGTACGGATTTGGGGACGAAAACCACATCGTCGTTTGATTACGGCACTAAATCCACGAATAACACTGGTGCGCATACCCATAGTTTAAGTGGCAGCACGAATGCAGCTGGTAATCACAGCCATAGAGATGGCCGTCGATTTAACCCCAGTGTTTTTAAAGATACTTATCAATATGGTTATACAAGCTCAGGTCAAAATACCTGGGGTGTACAAGGCTCAGTAGGTATGTCTACGGGGTGGTTAGCTAATACCAGTACAGATGGTAATCATAGCCACTCACTGTCCGGCACAGCAGCATCTGCAGGTGCACACGCGCATACTGTCGGTATTGGTGCTCATACGCACTCCGTTGCGATTGGTTCACATGGACACACCATCACCGTTAACGCTGCTGGTAACGCGGAAAACACCGTCAAAAACATCGCATTTAACTATATTGTGAGGCTTGCATAATGGCATTCAGAATGAGTGAACAACCACGGACCATAAAAATTTATAATCTGCTGGCCGGAACTAATGAATTTATTGGTGAAGGTGATGCATATATTCCGCCTCATACAGGTCTGCCAGCAAACAGTACCGATATTGCACCGCCAGATATTCCGGCAGGCTTCGTGGCTGTTTTCAACAGTGATGAGTCATCGTGGCATCTCGTTGAAGATCATCGGGGTAAAACGGTTTATGACGTGGCTTCCGGCGACGCGTTATTTATTTCTGAACTCGGTCCGTTACCGGAAAATGTTACCTGGTTATCGCCGGAAGGAGAGTTTCAGAAGTGGAACGGCACAGCCTGGGTGAAGGATACGGAAGCAGAAAAACTGTTCCGGATCCGGGAGGCGGAAGAAACAAAAAACAGCCTGATGCAGGTAGCCAGTGAGCATATTGCGCCGCTTCAGGATGCTGCAGATCTGGAAATTGCAACGGAGGAAGAAATCTCGTTGCTGGAAGCATGGAAAAAGTATCGGGTATTGCTGAACCGTGTTGATACGTCAACTTCACAGGATATTGAATGGCCAGCACTGCCGTAGGGTAAAACATATAAATTCTATAATTAGATGTATCTTTCCATTTACGGCAAGGAAGGGGGCTTGGAAGACGTAAAGCATCTCACACCGAGATTATTTTTTATATGTCAGGTGTCTGAAGTTTTGCTTTGGCTCTTAAAATGGTTTGCCGCGAGGTTTTGAATTCCCGGGCAATGGCACTTATACTTACACCTGACTTAATTCGTTCGAATACCACCTGTTTCTGTTCTTCATTTAACACAGGTGGTCGACCAAAACGTTTCCCTGCGCCGCGGGCTCTTACTATCCCGGAATGAGTGCGTTCAAGTAAAAGGTCTCGTTCAAATTCAGCGACTGCTGAAATTACTTGCATCATCATTTTTCCTGTTGGACTGGTCAGGTCAATGCCCCCCAATGCTAAGCAATGCACTCTGATACCTGTTTCGGTCAGTTGTTCCACTGTTTTCCTGATATCCATTGCATTACAACCAAGGCGATCCAGTTTTGTCACAATCAATTGATCACCACATTTCAGGCGAGCAAGCAACCGGTTAAAACCAGGACGCTCACTGGTTGCTGCTGAGCCGCTAATGTGTTCTTCGATTATTTGCTGAGGTTTGATTTTAAAACCTGCACTTTCGATTTCCCGGCGTTGATTTTCGGTGGTCTGATCCAGCGTTGATATCCGACAGTAAGCAAAAATTTGAGACATAGTGAGACTCTATACGAAATTGGTGTTCATATCATAATGCATCTCAGAAAATAATTATGATTATTTTTGTGCATATTTGTATGTACACGTTCGAAAATAAACGAATGCGTATGCAACCCCGTAATTTTGGTGAGACCCAAAATCGATTTTGTGAAAAATGGCTTTAACTCGGTTTGTTTTTCGAGTTCCGGGCGGACTCAAGGAAGAAGAATAGTGTTGCGTGTTATTTTAACCAGATTTCAAGTTGTTTGGTCGTGGAAAAGAGGAGCAAAATGTTGTTAAAGTGGAAAAATGATAAAAAAGTAAGTTTATTATATTACATTTTACCATTTAAATTTTGGTTGTCTTTAAGAACTGATATCGCTGTTTGTAATAATTCTTTGTTATCCAGCCATGATTTTTTCTTTATGTTTCCTTCAATGTAATCAAGCAATGTTCTGGTATTGATAGGTCTTCCCTGTTTTGCTACTTCCACTACAGCATCCCCTAGGATAATTCTTACTTCAGGAAGCTGCGCAGGGAACCACTTTAGGGTGTCTTTTGATTTCATGAAGATATTCCTTAAAATATTATTGATTTTCATTGCGATATTGTATGTCTGATTCAGGATATGTTGACTTATACATCGGTTTTGTCTGGGTTATTGGATATGCCAATCCCTAATTTTATTAGGGCATGACTAAAAATGCTGAATATGATAAGGAGAGATGTGATTATCAGTATGCTGTTCATATAGCCTCGAATTAGTAATGTGTTATATATGATATAGTTGACAATTTTTATCTTGGGTGTTCTTAAAGTTCGTAGATAAACATTGTCGTTTCAGGTATACAGGAATGCTAACAGGTGGCAGCAAAAATCAGGCGGTTTATGGCGCAAGCTGAAGCGGCAACTGCAAACTATCTTATGCAGAGACTCTACACGGATTGGGTTTAAAAGTATACATAGATAACAGTTTTTATCTGAAAAAGAAAAATATCAAGGTGATATAGCCTATATGCCTTTGATGCGGAGGAATGAATGTGATGGGAGTGATGTATCTGAATAGTTGAAAAACCGCAGACACGCCTTATGCAAGAAGGTGCTGCGGTTGGCTGGTAAATTTTTCGATAGTGTGAGTATTGAATGATTTCCAGCCGTTCTTGATTTTACGCATAAATCCATGAAAAAACTACTTATCTGTTGGGGAGTTTTTTTGGGGCATATATGGGACAGAAATAGGCCCCAGATAGACACAGAGATCGAACTTAGGATGCTTTTTAAAAAATGCAACTATCTGAAAAAACCTAGAAAACGCCAAGGAAACCACAGGATGGGAAAAAACACCTGTGAATTATGGATTTCCAGTTATATTCGCTCGGCGCAGCGTTAGTGTTTCATGAAATATTTTTTCCTGAATCATCAACGGCAATGGCGTTAATTCTGGCAATGGGAACCTACGGTGCAGGTTATGTGGCGCGTATTGTCGGAGCATTTATTTTCGGCAAAATGGGCGACAGAATAGGGCGTAAAAAAGTGCTCTTTATTACCATCACCATGATGGGGATCTGTACCACCTTAATTGGTGTGTTACCGACCTATGCACAGATTGGTGTTTTTGCACCCATCTTGCTGGTGACGTTGCGTATTATTCAGGGGTTGGGTGCAGGTGCGGAAATTTCCGGTGCCGGTACGATGCTGGCGGAATATGCGCCAAAAGGTAAGCGCGGAATTATCTCCTCATTTGTGGCTATGGGAACTAACTGCGGAACCTTGAGCGCAACGGCAATCTGGGCCTTTATGTTCTTCATTCTCAGTAAAGAGGAACTGCTGGCGTGGGGATGGCGTATACCGTTCCTGGCGAGCGTTGTCGTGATGGTCTTTGCTATCTGGTTGCGTATGAATCTGAAAGAAAGCCCGGTCTTTGAGAAGGTTAACGACAGTAACCAACCGACAGCAAAACCTGCACCTGCTGGTAGCATGTTCCAGAGCAAATCCTTCTGGCTGGCAACAGGGCTGCGTTTTGGTCAGGCGGGTAACTCCGGGTTAATTCAGACTTTCCTTGCAGGCTATTTAGTGCAGACGTTATTGTTTAACAAAGCAATTCCAACAGATGCATTGATGATCAGTTCGATTCTCGGCTTTATGACCATTCCGTTCCTTGGTTGGTTATCCGATAAAATTGGTCGCCGGATCCCGTATATTATTATGAATACCTCCGCGATTGTGCTGGCATGGCCAATGCTTTCTATCATTGTAGATAAAAGCTATGCCCCGAGCACCATTATGGTTGCACTGATTGTGATTCATAACTGTGCGGTGCTGGGATTATTTGCTCTGGAAAACATTACCATGGCAGAAATGTTCGGCTGTAAAAACCGCTTTACCCGGATGGCTATTTCTAAAGAAATTGGTGGTCTTATCGCTTCCGGTTTTGGTCCTATCCTGGCGGGTATTTTCTGCACCATGACGGAATCCTGGTATCCGATCGCCATTATGATCATGGCATATTCAGTGATTGGTTTAATCTCTGCGCTGAAAATGCCAGAGGTGAAAGACCGTGATTTAAGTGCGCTGGAAGACGCTGCGGAAGATCAACCGCGTGTTGTAAGAGCTGCGCAACCTTCCAGAAGTCTGTAAACCCTTAATCCCTTCTCTTACCGGAGAGGGGATTTTTATTCATATAACAAAACATATAGCTTGCCATATTTATATTTAAGGAATTGTTATGGGAAATAATTTGTTATCAGCAAAAGCGACACTCCCTGTTTATGATCGTAATAACCTGGCCCCAAGAATTGTTCATTTAGGCTTTGGTGCATTTCACCGTGCGCATCAGGGCGTGTATGCCGATATTCTTGCTACGGAACATTTCAGTGACTGGGGATATTATGAGGTCAACTTAATCGGCGGCGAACAGCAAATTGCCGATTTACAACAGCAAGATAATCTTTATACCGTTGCGGAAATGTCGGCCGACGCGTGGACGGCTCGCGTCGTTGGCGTCGTTAAAAAAGCCTTGCACGTACAAATAGATGGCTTAGAAACCGTGCTGGCTGCGATGTGTGAACCGCAAATTGCGATTGTCTCTCTGACAATCACCGAAAAAGGGTATTTCCACTCTCCGGCGACCGGACAGTTAATGCTCGATCACCCGATGGTCGCTGCCGACGTGCAAAATCCCCACCAGCCGAAAACAGCAACAGGGGTGATTGTTGAGGCGCTGGCTCGCCGTAAAGCGGCAGGACTTCCCGCATTTACCGTTATGTCATGTGACAACATGCCAGAAAACGGTCATGTTATGCGTGACGTTGTCACTTCCTACGCGCAAGCCGTTGATGTAAAACTGGCACAATGGATCGAAGATAACGTGACTTTCCCATCAACAATGGTGGACCGTATTGTGCCCGCAGTGACAGAGGATACTCTTGCGAAAATCGAACAACTTACCGGTGTGCGCGATCCTGCTGGCGTTGCCTGTGAACCTTTCCGCCAGTGGGTAATAGAAGATAATTTTGTTGCCGGACGTCCGGAATGGGAAAAAGCGGGAGCAGAACTGGTTAGCGATGTACTGCCTTATGAAGAGATGAAGTTGCGCATGCTCAACGGCAGTCATTCATTCCTGGCGTATCTGGGTTATCTTGCTGGATATCAGCACATTAATGACTGTATGGAAGATGAACATTATCGTCATGCGGCGTATGGCTTGATGTTGCAGGAACAAGCGCCGACGCTGAAAGTGCAGGGCGTTGATTTGCAAGATTACGCTAACCGATTAATTGCACGCTATAGCAACCCGGCGCTACGTCATCGAACCTGGCAGATTGCGATGGATGGCAGCCAGAAATTGCCACAGCGGATGTTGGATTCTGTTCGCTGGCATCTGGCGCATGACAGCAAGTTCGATCTGCTGGCGCTGGGCGTCGCGGGTTGGATGCGTTATGTCGGTGGTGTTGATGAACAGGAAAATCCGATAGAAATCAGTGACCCACTGTTACCTGTTATTCAGAAGGCTGTACAAAGTAGTGCCGAAGGGAAAGCGCGCGTCCAGTCATTGCTGGCGATTAAGGCAATCTTTGGTGATGATTTGCCAGACAATAGCTTGTTTACTGCAAAAGTGACGGAAGCGTACTTGTCTTTATTAGCGCATGGCGCGAAAGCGACCGTGGCAAAATATTCCGTGAAGTAAAAAAAGCAATGCCGCCATCGGCGGCATTCACACGCTTAGTTCATGCCGAGACGAATCAGGTCCAGTGGTGCCAGTTTCTCTTCACAACCTTCAACAACTACGGTTTTTCCGCGGCGGATTTGCTCAGCGGTCAGACCTTCAGTATCAATCGACAGGATCTTGCCAGTGTGACCGGTGCCGCTAACCATAACACGGCTGCCAGTGGTGATTGCGTTACGGTTACGATCGTAGGTCGTCATAGGTGTTTTCTCCTTTCTGATTTACAGTCGAAGCCCACGTAACGGGCGCAATATAAATACTCCTGTCGAGTGAAATATTTTTTGTTTTTGATCAAGCTCACATCTTTTTTGATGCATGCATGAGCCATAAGGCGGGGGAAAAGACTCTCACCCCGAATGGGATGAGAGGAAATGAATTACTCTTCGCTAAACCAGTCGCTATTTTCCTGGCGGATCTGGCGCACAGATTCGCTGATTTCCTGCAAATGTTGCGTCATTGCACGTTCTACCGCATCGCCATCACGTTTTTGCAGGGCAGAGAAAATATCAAGATGCTGGCGTAATAGCATTTCTGGTGGAGAGACGTGGTCGAAACTCATATAGCGCACGCGATCAACGGTCGCTTTCAGGTTCTCAATGGTATCCCACGCCAGTTGACAGTCGGCAATCTGCGTCAGGAGTTGATGGAAGTTGTCATCAAGTTCAAAAAAATCATCCAGTTGCTTGCGCTCAATGGCAATGCGTTGCTGGTGAAGATTTTGTTCCAGTTGGTAGCACTGGCTTTCGGTAATCATGCTCGCCGCCCGACGCGCCACCGCGCACTCAATGGCCTGACGGATAAAACTGCCGTTGCGCACCTGGGCCATGGAAATTTTGTTGACGTAGCTGCCACGCTGCGGACGAATTTGAATCAGGCCGTTTTCCGCCAGTTTAATAAAGGCTTCACGAACCGGCTGGCGTGACACATTGAAACGAACAGAAACTTCTTTTTCCGACAACGGTGTGCCTGGTGCAATCAGGCAATGGACAATGTCGCGACGAAGAATACGATAAATCTGCTGATTGACAGGCTGTGTGGGATTAAGTTGCGTTTCGACGGTCATTCGTTCTTGCTTGTGAGTGAGTTAACTGCATGAGTCTACCACTTTTTTGTGACAAGCAATAACCCGGCAGTTACGCCGGGTATAAAAATTACTGACGGTGGACATTCAGTCCGGCATAGCTTTGGGTAACCGGCATCATTTCCAGGGTATTGATATTGACGTGAGCAGGCAGCGTTGACACCCACCAGACGGCTTCGCTGACATCTTCTGGCGTCAATGCAACGGTATTTTGATAGGTTTTTTCCACTTTACCGTCATCGCCTTTAAAGCGGACATTGGAAAACTCGGTGCCACCCACCAGACCCGGCTCGATGTCGGTGACGCGCACCGCCGTACCATGCAGATCCGTACGCAGATTCAGGCTAAACTGACGAACAAACGCTTTCGTCGCACCGTAAACGTTACCACCGGCATACGGCCAGCTACCTGCCGTTGAGCCAATGTTAATAATATGACCATGATTACGTTCAACCATACCCGGTAAGACGGCGCGCGTCATATATACCAGGCCTTTATTGTTGGTATCAATCATCGTTTCCCAGTCTTCAACGCTGGCTTTATGCGCAGGCTCCATGCCCAACGCCAGGCCGGCATTATTTACCAGGATATCAATATTGCTCCACTCGGCAGGGAGCGATGCCAGCATCTCTTCAATAGCGGCGCGGTTGCGAACGTCCAGTTGGGCGATATACAGATTATCTCCCAGTTCGTCTTTTAACTCCTGCAACCGTTCCTGACGACGGCCAGTGGCGATAACTTTATGCCCTTGTTGAATAAAACGACGAGTAATGCATTCACCAAAACCTGCCGTTGCTCCAGTTACTAAAACGATCATCTCACTGTTCCTCAACGCTTTTGTGTGTCAATAACATAGCACGGGATGCTTAAGAGCGGGTAATACTGGATTGCAAGATTGCACTCCGTTATCAGTAAGCCTACGCTATGGAACACCTCGCGTTCAGGAGAAGAAAATGACAACAATGAATCCTTTCCTTGTGCAAAGCACACTGCCGTATCTGGCTCCTCATTTTGATCAAATTGCCAATCATCACTATCGCCCGGCATTCGATGAGGGAATGCAGCAAAAGCGGGCAGAAATTGCTGCCATCGCGCTTAACCCGCAAACGCCTGATTTCAACAATACTATTCTGGCACTGGAACAAAGCGGAGAATTACTTACCCGCGTTACCAGCGTCTTTTTTGCGATGACTGCGGCGCATACCAATGATGAATTACAGCGTCTTGATGAACAGTTTTCCGCTGAACTGGCGGAACTGGCTAATGATATCTATCTGAACGGTGAATTATTCGCGCGGGTAGATGCTGTCTGGCAGCGCCGTGAATCCCTGGGGCTTGATAGTGAATCCATCCGCCTGGTGGAGGTGATTCATCAACGTTTTGTCCTTGCCGGAGCCAAACTTGCGCAAGCTGATAAAGCAAAATTAAAAGTACTGAATACAGAAGCTGCGACACTGACCAGTCAGTTTAACCAGCGGTTACTGGCAGCAAATAAATCCGGCGGTCTGGTTGTGAACGATATCGCGCAGCTGGCAGGAATGAGTGAGCAAGAGATTGCGCTGGCGGCAGAGGCGGCTCGCGAGAAAGGTCTGGATAACAAATGGCTGATTCCGCTGCTGAATACCACCCAACAACCGGCGCTTGCCGAAATGCGCGATCGTGCGACGCGTGAAAAACTGTTTATTGCGGGCTGGGCGCGAGCGGAAAAAAATGATGGCAATGATACCCGCGCTATCATTCAACGTCTGGTGGAGATCCGTGCACAACAGGCGACATTACTTGGTTTTCCTCATTATGCCGCATGGAAAATCGCCGATCAGATGGCAAAAACACCTGAAGCAGCGCTCAACTTTATGCGGGAAATTGTTCCAGCGGCGCGTCAACGTGCGAGCGATGAATTAGCCTCCATACAGGCGGTTATTGATAAGCAGCAGGGCGGGTTTAGCGCGCAGCCGTGGGACTGGGCATTTTATGCCGAACAGGTACGGCGGGAGAAATTTGATCTTGATGAGGCGCAGCTCAAGCCATATTTTGAATTAAACACGGTGTTGAATGAAGGTGTATTCTGGACCGCGAATCAGCTCTTCGGTATTAAGTTTGTCGAACGTTTTGATATTCCTGTCTACCATCCTGACGTTCGTGTGTGGGAAATTTTTGATCATAATGGCGTGGGACTGGCGTTATTTTACGGTGATTTCTTCGCCCGTGATTCAAAAAGCGGCGGTGCATGGATGGGCAATTTTGTTGAGCAATCAACGCTTAATGAAACGCATCCGGTAATTTATAACGTTTGCAATTATCAGAAACCCGCTGCCGGTGAGCCTGCGTTGTTACTCTGGGATGATGTCATAACCTTATTCCATGAATTTGGTCATACGCTGCACGGCCTTTTTGCCCGCCAGCGTTATGCCACGCTTTCCGGCACCAACACGCCGCGTGATTTTGTCGAATTTCCGTCGCAAATCAACGAACACTGGGCAACGCATCCGCAGGTATTCGCTCGCTACGCCCGGCATTATCAGAGCGGGGCAGCAATGCCTGACGAACTGCAACAGAAAATGCGTAATGCCAGCCTGTTCAACAAAGGGTATGAGATGAGCGAACTGCTTAGCGCCGCACTTCTCGATATGCGCTGGCATTGCCTGGAAGAAAACGAAGCAATGCAGGATGTCGATGATTTTGAATTGCGGGCGCTGGTGGCGGAAAATATGGATCTTCCTGCTATACCGCCACGCTATCGCAGCAGTTATTTCGCCCATATTTTTGGTGGCGGATATGCCGCAGGTTATTACGCTTATCTGTGGACACAAATGTTGGCCGATGATGGTTATCAGTGGTTTGTTGAGCAGGGCGGATTAACGCGTGAAAATGGGCTGCGTTTTCGCGAGGCGATCCTTTCCAGAGGTAACAGCGAAGATCTGGAACGCCTGTATCGACAATGGCGCGGTAAGGCTCCTCAGATTATGCCGATGCTGCAACATCGTGGCTTGAACATATAAACACCACCAATGGCTGTCCTGGAGATATCGCCAGGCCAGCCTGGTTATAGCAGTAATTGCAGCAGCTGGGCGAGGGCAAACCTCACCGCTAAAGCTAATACCGTTTCGCAGTCGCCAGCAAAATGCATAACCGCAGTATAGGTCTGGCCTTTAATATGCCACGCGAACCAGACGGTACCCGCTGGCGTACCATCTTCACCGCCCTCCGGTCCGCCGTAGCCGGTAATGGCAATACTGACATCAGCATCCGCACGCTCTATGGCACCGGTTGCCATTTCTGCTGCCACTTTCTCACTCACCGCAGAATATCGTTCAAGAGATTGCTGGCTTACGCTGAGGATTTTCATCTTTGCCTGATCGGTGAAAGTAACAAAGCCTGCACCGTAAAATTTGGGTGTATCTTCAGCTGCACACAGGGCGCTAGCCAACTTACCGCCGGTGCATGATTCGGCGGTAGTTAAGCGTAATTGATCCGCGATAAGTCTTTGACTCAACGCGGATGTCAGGTTTTCAATAGTGTCGGTATCTGCAAGTTGTACAATTTTATCGCTATTAATGTTCACTGTTTTTTGTCCACGCTTTTATATGTAAAGGTGATTTGCTTTTTCTGTATGCTCGTCCAATATAATAATTTTCAAACATATAAATCCGATTATTCTGAAAATATATTTAAGACTATTTGATCTTCTTAACTTTAGTGAGTTAAATTCTCTGAATATTTGACAGCTAGTTGCCTGATTTTAAATGCCTTATAACAATTGGCAGTATTCTTATTTGGCAATTATAAAAATAGCAACCAGACTTAATAAGTCAAACCAAACGCAATTAAGGAGTCAGTATGAAATTTCAGGCCATTGTATTAGCAAGTTTTCTTGTCATGCCTTATGCGTTGGCAGATGACCAGGGCGGTTTAAAACAGGATGCAGCGCCACCGCCGCCTCATGCAATAGAAGATGGCTATCGCGGAACCGATGATGCAAAAAAAATGACCGTTGATTTCGCAAATACCATGCACGATGGCGCTTCGGTTTCACTACGCGGTAATTTGATTTCTCACAAAGGAGAGGACCGTTACGTTTTTCGCGATAAGAGCGGTGAAATTAATGTCGTTATTCCTGCGGCCGTCTTTGATGGACGAGAAGTTCAGCCGGACCAGATGATCAACATTAGCGGCAGTCTGGATAAGAAAAGCGCGCCGGCCGTCGTTCGGGTCACTCATTTGCAGAAATAAAAATAAATTAGCCTGATGGCCTGAACTACTGGGCCATTAGGGTATTGGGTTATGCTATTTGTCATCCTTTTATTTACGATAATGCAGAGGTAATTTACAGAATTAAACACTTTTTTATCCGCTGATTTTGTTTTAAATCACAATGTTATCTCAGAGATGACTCATAACTTCGGATTTCTATGAAAATATTGACGTAATTTTGCTTTTCTCTCGTTAGAATAGCGCGCACAAGGAACTGTGAAAAAGGAGTGGCAATGATCAAGAAGACAACGGAAATTGATGCCATCTTGTTAAATCTCAATAAGGCTATCGATGCCCACTACCAGTGGCTGGTGAGTATGTTTCACAGCGTGGTCGCGAGAGATGCCAGTAAGCCAGAAATAACGGATAACCATTCTTATGGACTGTGCCAGTTTGGTCGGTGGATTGATCATCTGGGGCCACTCGATAACGATGAATTACCTTACGTTCGGCTAATGGATTCTGCCCATCAACATATGCATAACTGTGGTCGGGAATTAATGCTGGCTATTGTTGAAAATCACTGGCAGGACGCGCATTTCGACGCCTTTCAGGAGGGGTTGCTTTCTTTTACTGCGGCATTAACCGATTACAAAATTTATTTGCTGACGATCCGTAGCAATATGGATGTTTTGACGGGATTGCCGGGGCGTCGGGTTCTTGATGAATCCTTTGATCATCAGTTACGCAACGCTGAGCCTCTGAATCTTTATTTAATGTTGTTGGATATTGACCGATTTAAATTGGTTAATGATACCTACGGGCATTTAATCGGCGATGTAGTATTACGCACCCTGGCAACTTACTTAGCCAGTTGGACGCGTGATTACGAAACGGTTTATCGCTACGGGGGCGAAGAATTTATCATTATTGTCAAAGCGGCTAATGATGAAGAAGCATGTCGTGCAGGTGTCAGAATTTGCCAGTTAGTCGATAACCATGCCATCACGCATTCTGAAGGGCATATCAACATTACCGTGACAGCAGGTGTCAGTCGCGCATTTCCTGAAGAGCCTCTGGATGTGGTCATTGGAAGAGCAGACCGGGCAATGTATGAGGGTAAGCAAACCGGAAGAAATCGCTGCATGTTTATTGATGAACAAAATGTGATTAACCGAGTTTAAGCTCCGTTTAACATTCATTGAGAAAACTGATGCTACTGTGTCAACGATCCGTTATCAGTGCAGGAAAATGCCTGTTAGCGTAAAAGCAAAACACAAATCTATCCATGCAAGCATTCACCGCCGGTTTACTGGCGGTTTTTTTTCGCCGTCATAAAAATCAGGCCCCTTGTACACAACTGTAACAAGGGGCCGGTTAGGTGAGGGATTATCTCCGTTCATTAGTCATCCCATTTGTGGCTGAAATACGCGGCCAGAAAACCAGAAAATAAAATTATTCCCAGTACGGCCATAAAAACATTCATATTACCCAGCATTATTTGCCTCTGTTTATGGTGTGGTGTGTTTCCTCGCTTACCTTAATTTTCATCTCAATGAGAAAGATATTAGCAGAGGTAACCTAAACGAAGGCTGAATTAAATTTTTATTGTGTTCGACTTAAATCAACAAAGCGCGGGCTGCCCCCACGGTTTTGCACGAATCCCTTTTAACATCAGCACCCACGCAGCAATGATCACCAACGCTAAGATGATAAACAGCGAGGAAGGCGGCAGGCTGGTTAGCACTACGCCACTCACTAATGGGTTAATTGCAGCACCAAGCCAGCCTAAAGACTGAGCAGAAAAATAGCTGGCTTTCATTCCTGGCGGCGCAATATGGTCAATCAACATATACTCGCCCGGCGCATAAATGATTTCACCGACAGTAAATACCGCAGCTGACATACCCCACAATAGCAGGCTGTTGCCGGAAAAAATAAAACCAACCAGACCGATGACGAAACAGAGGGTGCCTGCTGTCATCAGCGCGCGGATGTTAACCGGGTTAAGGCGGCGGCCCACGGAATATTGCAACGTAACTACCATGGCAGCATTAACCGGAAGAACAACCGCGACCACCTTTTCGGCAAAATCCCCATCAGCAATCACCATCACATATTGTGAAATGCATGAAGCAAATGCGCCGCTAACAAAGGAAGCCAGAAAACCAGAGCAGGTAAACCACAACAGTGCTTTATCTTGTAATAAAACTTTCGGCGACCAGACACTGCCTGTTTCCGTGGCGATGATTTTCTCGCTGCGCTTTACCCAAATTTGAATGAAAAGCATGGGAAACGCGGAACAGATAGCTGCCAGCCAAAAGGGCAGATTGATGCTCTGCATCACCAACAGCGTGCCGAGCGGCGGACCGATGGTCCAGCCAATGTTTAGCATGGTGTAGTTGATTGAGAAGATTTTCGTTTTGCTGGTGGACGAAAGATTGTCGGCAAACCAGGCTTTCAACACGGTAGCAAAAACGGAATAGGCGCAGTTAATAAGGGCAAAAAAGAGCACCACCAGCGTCACGTTATTCACTAAAGGAATGGCAATAAAACCGCTGGCGAAGGCGGTAATTGCCAGTAACATATAGCGTTTCTTGTCGAACTTATCCGCCAGGATACCAAAACCGAGGCTAAAAACGACGCCAATAGTGAGCGCAATTGTCATCGCATAACCGATTAGATCGACACTCAGGCTGTACTGGCGACTCAAGTAAATGGTCATAAATGGCAGCGTAGCGCCGCGTCCGATGGTTAATAACAACGACGAGGCAAGAAGGGCGCTGGTAGATCGTCGTAGGGATAAGTTCATTTGTCTGTCCGGCAGTGCGTTTCGTTATGTTTTGTTTTAGAGATGTAAAGAAATAGCATGGCAAAAATCCGAAGTATAGCGACTTATTTGCGCATTAATGCCGTCGTAACCGGCGACTAACGAATCAACTGTTAAAGAAAAGTAAATTCAGCTAAGTTGATTGCTTACAAAAGATGAAATTCAGAGGCGGTAGAATGTCGCGAAAAGATGGGGTGTTGGCGCTACTGGTAGTGGTCGTATGGGGGCTAAATTTTGTGGTCATCAAAGTGGGGCTTCATAACATGCCACCGCTGATGCTGGCCGGTTTGCGCTTTATGCTGGTCGCTTTTCCGGCTATCTTTTTTGTCGCACGACCGAAAGTACCACTGAATTTGCTGCTGGGGTATGGATTAACCATCAGTTTTGCGCAGTTTGCCTTTCTGTTCTGCGCCATTAATTTTGGTATGCCTGCTGGACTGGCTTCGCTGGTGTTACAGGCACAGGCGTTTTTTACTATCGTGCTTGGCGCGTTTACTTTCGGGGAGCGCCTGCATGGCAAACAATTGGCGGGGATCGCCTTAGCGATTTTTGGCGTACTGGTGTTAATCGAAGATAGTCTGAACGGTCAGCATGTGGCGATGCTCGGCTTTATGTTGACCCTGGCGGCAGCATTTAGTTGGGCGTGTGGCAACATCTTCAATAAAAAGATCATGTCGCACTCAACGCGTCCGGCGGTGATGTCGCTGGTAATCTGGAGCGCATTAATCCCAATCATTCCCTTCTTTGTTGCCTCGCTGATTCTCGATGGTTCCGCAACCATGATTCACAGTCTGGTTACTATCGATATGACCACCATTTTGTCTCTGATGTATCTGGCGTTTGTGGCGACAATTGTTGGTTATGGGATCTGGGGAACACTACTTGGACGCTATGAAACCTGGCGGGTTGCACCGTTATCGTTACTGGTGCCCGTAGTCGGACTGGCAAGTGCGGCACTATTGTTGGATGAACGCTTAACGGGTCTACAATTTTTCGGTGCGGTGCTCATTATGACCGGGCTGTATATCAATGTATTTGGCTTGCGGTGGCGTAAAGCGGTAAAGGTGGGAAGTTAATAAGCCCCGAGATGTCGGGGCCAGAACAAACTACATAGCGTGTTGATTATAATAGGGCACGCCGAGCGCATCCGACTTATCACTGCCAGTACCCATGTGATTTAAATCAAACGGTGGTTGTTCCTGCGATGGGGGAACAACCACGACATTGGCACAAGAAGTAACAACTGGCTGCGTGGTTTGTTCCGCAACGCCCTGCGCGGAAAAGAGAATAAGCGCAGCTGCTATTGCGGATAAAAGTGGTTTCATGATTGCCTCAGTGACGTTGTCACGTTATCAACTAGCTGTTGTAATGATTTAATGGATGTAAAAAGCGCGATTCGCCCTGCATATTGGTCATCCGGTATTTATGCGGCGGAACATCAAAGTAATTTTTGAAGGTTCGGGTCAGAGTTTGTTGCGACTCGAAGCCATATCGTTCTGCCAGATAGAGTATCGGCTCGTTACTTTCCTTCAGCTTTTGCGCGATTTCCGTCATCTTACGGCTGCGGATGTATTGGCCTAATGAATGACCGGTTTCTTTTTTAAACATCCGTTGCAGGTGCCATTTGGAGTAACCCGAACGCTCTGACACTTTCTCCAGTGACAGTGGCGATTCCAGGTTGTCCTCGATCCAGTCCAAAATGCTATGAATGGTAATAGCGTCAGTATTGCGTCTGGACATCGTCATACCTCTTTTTTGTTTACGGCAGGACTTTCTTAAGCAAATGCTCAAGTGTTGCCACTTCGTCCGCCGTCAGGTTTTTTGTTAATTCTTGATGCAGGTCCTGGCCAACTAATTGATGGCATTGTTCGCATATTGCCGCGCCGCTGGTGGTAAGTTTTACCAGTACGCCGCGCTTATCATTCGGGTTCGGCAACCGTTCAACCCAGCCTTTACAGACCAGGCGATCCAGCATACGGGTCAGTGCTCCCAGGTCGACCGACAACACTTTTTTCAGTTCAACCGGAGTAATACACGCCGCGCAGCGGATAGAGCAGAGCACCTTAAACTGTGCCGCAGTAATATCCAGCGGAGACAGATACTCGTTAAGCAGACGATCTTTCTTCTGATTAACCATATGGATTAAGCGACCCAATGGAATAATTTCATTGAACAGATCGCTGGTACTTTTCACATTAGTTGCCCTGGCAAGTAATTAGTTGCAGGGGATAATATTGCCCAGGCAAGTATAAGTCAAATGAATGAATGACCGATGCCACGTTTTGCTAAATCGGTTCAAGTTTTGGTCAATGCGATGCAAGGCAATGATACTAATCTGTATGGGAACGGAAAATATAATCTTTGCGTTATTATAACTGATAAGTTATATTCAAGTATAAACAGGGGGAAGCTATGTATGAGCTACTATTTCACCCCGAAGCGGAAAGCGAAATTTATGACCTCGAACCTATTATGCAAGCAAAGGTACTTAAGGGACTAGAAAAGCTGGAAGCGAAAGGGCCGGAACTCCGCTATCCAGATACAGGCATTATCCAGGATGGTTTGTTTGAGTTGCGCGTAGGAAGAAAAGACATTTCAAGAACATTTTTTGCTTACGCTAAAGGTCGAAAGATCTATATTTTAAGAACGTTTATTAAGAAGACCCCTAAGACTCCGAAGGCCGAAATTGCTCTGGCGACGTCAAGATGGGAGGAACTGAAAGATGGCTGTTAAAGGTATCAAGTTTTCTGAAGTCAAAGCAAAAGCACTTGCCAATCCTGACGTTAAAAAGGCTTACGATGAAGCCACGCAGGAAGAAGAACTCCGTGCAGTCCTCATTGAAATGAAGAAGAGAGCCGGATTAACCAGCACCGAGATTGCAGCTCGCATGGGAGTTAGCCAACCAGCTGTCAGCCGTCTTGAGAGGAATGTATCAAGTGCCAGCCTTACAACGTTACAACGTTATGCTGCAGCTTGTGGTATGCACATTAAGTTGTCTCTTCAATAAAATCGACACACTCGGATAGCTACCAGCCACAGGTCTGGAGTCGACTCTCAGCGAACCCAGACCTTTTCATTTCGAACAACACAATTGCCTTAATTGAGGCATACAGGATAACAACCACCAATGTTAGATTTGTTTAAAGCAATTGGCCTGGGGCTGGTGGTGTTGCTGCCGTTAGCTAACCCATTAACAACTGTCGCGCTATTTCTTGGTCTGGCAGGCAACATGAACAGTGCTGAACGTAATCGTCAGTCGTTGATGGCCTCGGTGTACGTATTTGCCATCATGATGGTGGCGTATTACGCCGGGCAACTGGTGATGGATACATTTGGCATTTCGATTCCCGGTCTGCGAATTGCAGGCGGCTTAATCGTCGCGTTTATCGGTTTTCGGATGCTCTTTCCGCAACAGAAAGCGATTGATTCACCGGAGGCGAAAAGCAAGTCGGAAGAGCTGGAAGATGAACCCAGTGCCAATATTGCCTTTGTGCCGCTGGCAATGCCAAGTACTGCCGGTCCGGGAACCATAGCGATGATTATTAGCTCGGCGTCCACAGTGCGTCAGAGTTCAACCTTCGCTGATTGGGTACTGATGGTTGCGCCGCCGCTGATCTTTTTCCTGGTGGCGGTTATTTTGTGGGGAAGCCTACGCAGCTCCGGCGCAATTATGCGGCTGGTGGGCAAGGGTGGCATTGAAGCGATCTCCCGTCTGATGGGATTCCTGCTGGTATGTATGGGTGTGCAGTTTATTATTAACGGCATCCTGGAAATCATTAAAACGTACCATTAAAAAAGGCCCGAATGGGCCTTTCAACTATTGCGTCTGTTCTTCGAGTGTCACTGGCCAGCGGCGAAATATAATGATTGACCAAATTAACGCGGCAAAAGCAGGCACCGCGCCCACATAACCAATCATCGACATTGACCAGTGCAAACTCACCTGATTACCTACCAACGCACCCGCCCCGATTCCAATATTAAATGTGCCGGAGAATAGCGCCATCGCGACGTCGGTAGCATCTGGTGCCAGCGCCAGCACTTTAACCTGCATACCAAGCCCGATGATCATCATCGCGATCCCCCAGAAAATACTCAGCACCCCGAGGTGTATTTCACTGTTCGCCGCAGGTAACAGCAATGCCAGGCACACCAGCAACAGCGCAATCGCCGTACTCACCAACGCAGACGCATACTGATTACCCAGTTTACCGAAAATCACGCTGCCAATAATGCCCGCACCACCGAGTAATAACAGTAATGCCGTGGCAAAGTTGGCGCTGAATCCCGCAATGTTTTGTACAAAAGGCTCGATATAGCTGTATGCCGTGTAATGGGCGGTGACAACCACCACAGTTAACAAATAAATGCTCATCAATGCCGGGCGGCGGAACAATAGCGGGAGGCTTTTCAGTGAACCGGAATGCTCACTGGGCAGTAAGGGAAGTAACTTAATCAGGCACAAAAGGGTGATAAGCGCCCCAATACCAATCGCGAAGAAGGTCATTCGCCAACCGAAATACTGGCCCACAATGCGCCCGAGAGGTAAACCTAAGACCATCGCCAGTGCTGTACCGGTGGCAATTAAACTCAATGCCTGTGCTCGCTTCCCGGCCGGAGCCATACGGATCGCCAGAGACGCCGTAATCGACCAGAAAATCGCATGTGCAAAAGCCACACCAATGCGACTGATCACCAGAACGGTAAAGCTCCACGACAAAAACGACAGTACGTGGCTGGCAATAAACACCACAAACAGGCAGATCAGTAATTTGCGCCGTTCAACCTGACTGGTCATTAACATAAAAGGCAATGACATTAGCGCTACTACCCATGCGTAAATGGTCAACATGATGCCGACCTGAGCGGTTTGCATGTGAAAACTTTGCGCAATGTCAGAGAGCAGGCCAACAGGGACAAATTCGGTGGTGTTGAAGATGAAGGCGGCGACTGCCAGCGTAACGACCCGTAGCCACGCCACTTTGCGGGAAACAGTGTTTGTTGTCATAACAGATTATCGGGTGAGTTGCGAAAAAGTGATGAAATGATCTTAAAACGGTTAATGATGTGAATACAATGCATTTGTGATCTGGATCGCGTTTTCCGTTTCTCTGACGCTGATTCTGTTCCGCGTCAGAGAGTCGGTAACATCACGGTTTAATGACGTTCAGGGAGGTCTGGCGTTTTGGAGGTTGCGGGTATAGGTGGTCTGACAGGGGAGCGAGGCCTGTTTTTCACCAGGTCTTCGTGAGTAACTTTTGGCGGTGTTTCATTTTTTACAAACAGTTTGAGGGTCCTGCGCGCCATATGTTTGATAATTTTATCATCACTTAATGATGCTGGCATCAACACGTCATTCAAATCACTTTCATTGGGATTCATAAATTGGTGATAGTGCAATAACATATTGGCGAAAAATAAAAACAAGTTCTGAAAATGAGGAGATTCTTGTTCTGCTAAAAGGGATAAAAAGCAGATGCAGACTTCGGGTAGTACATGTTTGTTAGAACCTAATGAATCCATCAGGCTTTGCAACAAATCCTCTTTTAATTCGCTGTCCGTTATGTCGAGAATGGCGGTGATCAAGTTAGGATCTTTATTGACGAACCATCTGTGAACCTCAGAGTTATTCCATAATCGGGGGAGTATGACAAAATTACCGCGAGAGATAAAATTCAGGACAAGCAAATCAAACTGGCGTAAGTAATCTGCAGCGGTATGGTGATCCGGAGGCAGGGGTTCAATATGTGGTGTATGCGCTCTTTTGATGGGAACACCAGGGTTGATCATTGGAAATTGTTCAATAAAATCATTCAGAAACAGAAAGAGTACACGCTCGACGCCGGTCTGAAATACGCGCCCCATAGTGACAGGCTTTGGGTTGGGAGCGCAAAAAATATTAATTTCTCCATCATGGCGAAAATTATCTAAATAAATAGGGCTTAAATTTATTACTACCTGAAATTCAATATTTTCTTTGTGTCTTCCATTCCTGGCGGGATAAGTGAGTTTAAACTGAACCTTTTCATTGTATAGCGTGTCGTTACCCCGAAAAGAAGTCCTCTGAATATATGATAAGTTGTCAAGGTTATTAAATATCTTTTTTGTGACTGAGTTGATGTTTAAAGACGTGCGCCACTCTTTATCACATATTATTGTACTAAGTGCATCAATAAAATCCTTTAAAACTTCTTTTACCTGAGGTGCAATATTACGTACGGGAAAATCTTCAGGAAGAGATATGTAATTGCTGATGCTTACTGGCGTAACCATATTTGCCCCATATAGTCATAAGTCATCGGAACATCACTATATAGAGCATATTAGCCGCAAGAACTATCAAAAATAGCTCATTGATATCCCTGTCTTGCCGAGTCAGGCACGTCCAGCAGTTGAATAAATGCCTCGAGCGGACGTGTTTTCGCACCACGACGCCAGACCAGCCAGGTTGTTAACCAACGCCATTGCTCAGCTAACGGCCACGCTTCAACCTGGTGATGCCCCGGCATACTTTCCAGCATAGAGCGCGGAATAAGCGCAATGCCTGCTCCTGCGACCACACAGGCCAACATTCCGTGATAAGACTCCATCTCATGGATAGTTCCCGGAGCGGCACCGTCAGCATGAAACCAGCTCTCGAAGTGGCGACGATACGAACAATTGGCGCGGAAGGCATAAATGTTACTGCCATTAACCTGACTGGCACGGATTACTGGCGCATGACCTTGTGGCGTGACGATCATCAGCTCCTCGCGGTATACCGGTATCCCGTCAATGGCAGTATGGTTAATGGGCCCATCAATAAATGCCGCATTCAGTTTTCCCTCCAGCACTCCTTCCAGCATAGTGCCGGAAGGGCCGGTGGAAAGTGAAAACTGAATTTTGGGATAACGATGGTTGAATTCCGCCAGCGTGGCCGGAATGCGCACTGCTGCGGTGCTTTCCAGCGAACCAAGAGAAAATAAACCTTGCGGCTCATCGCCAGCGACAACGCTCCGCGCTTCATCCACTAACGCGAGAATTTGTTGGCTATAGCGTAAAAAGTTATGCCCGGCAGGAGAGAGACGTAAACGCTGATTCTCGCGAATAAACAGATCTACCCCCAGTTCTGTTTCCAGCTGGCGTAGACGGGTAGTGAGATTCGACGGCACGCGATGCACTATTGCTGCTGCCTGGGTTATGCTGCCAGCTTCGGCAACCGCGTTGAACATCTCCAGTTGGGTCAGATCCATAATATTCTCGATTCGTGAATAAGTGGCTTAATATTATTCATTTTAAAGCAAGAGTAAATCTGCGTATCTTCATACCATGACTCATAAAGGAGATACCCCGATGACCATTACTCCGGCAACTCATGCAATTTCGATAAATCCTGCCACGGGTGAACAACTTTCTGTGCTGCCGTGGGCTGGCGCTAACGATATCGAAAACGCACTTCAGCTGGCGGCAGCAGGCTTTCGCGACTGGCGCGAGACAAATATAGATTATCGTGCTGAAAAACTGCGTGGTATCGGTAAGGCTCTGCGCGCCCGTAGCGAAGAAATGGCGCAAATGATCACCCGTGAAATGGGCAAACCAATCAATCAGGCGCGCGCTGAAGTGGCGAAATCGGCGAATTTGTGTGACTGGTATGCAGAACATGGTCCGGCAATGCTGAAGGCGGAACCTACGCTGGTGGAAAATCAGCAGGCAGTTATTGAGTATCGACCGTTGGGGACGATTCTGGCGATTATGCCGTGGAACTTTCCGTTATGGCAGGTGATGCGTGGCGCGGTTCCCATCATTCTTGCAGGTAACGGCTACTTACTTAAACATGCGCCGAATGTGATGGGCTGTGCTCAGCTCATTGCCCAGGTGTTTAAAGATGCGGGAATCCCGCAAGGCGTATATGGCTGGCTGAATGCCGACAACGACGGTGTCAGTCAGATGATTAAAGACTCGCGCATTGCTGCTGTCACGGTGACCGGAAGTGTTCGTGCGGGAGCGGCTATTGGCGCACAGGCTGGAGCGGCACTGAAAAAATGCGTACTGGAACTGGGCGGTTCGGATCCATTTATTGTGCTTAACGATGCCGATCTGGAACTGGCGGTTAAAGCGGCGGTAGCCGGACGTTATCAGAATACCGGACAGGTTTGTGCAGCGGCAAAACGCTTTATTATCGAAGAGGGAATTGCTTCGGCATTTACCGAACGTTTTGTGGCAGCTGCGGCAGCCTTGAAAATGGGCGATCCCCGTGATGAAGAGAACGCTCTCGGACCAATGGCTCGTTTTGATTTACGTGATGAGCTGCATCATCAGGTGGAGAAAACCCTGGCGCAGGGTGCGCGTTTGTTACTGGGCGGGGAAAAGATGGCTGGGGCAGGTAACTACTATCCGCCAACGGTTCTGGCGAATGTTACCCCAGAAATGACCGCGTTTCGGGAAGAAATGTTTGGCCCTGTTGCGGCAATTACCGTTGCGAAAGATGCAGAACATGCGCTGGAACTGGCTAATGATAGTGAGTTCGGCCTTTCAGCGACCATTTTTACCACCGACGAAACACAGGCCAGACAGATGGCGGCACGTCTGGAATGCGGTGGAGTGTTTATCAATGGTTATTGTGCCAGCGACGCGCGAGTGGCCTTTGGTGGCGTGAAAAAGAGTGGCTTTGGTCGTGAGCTTTCCCATTTCGGCTTACACGAATTCTGTAATATCCAGACGGTGTGGAAAGACCGGATCTGACGCGACATATTCAGCTCTGATATACTCGCAGGTCTTTTCAGACCTGCGGTCCAGGAGTAGAAAGTGGCAGTCGCCATGGATAATGCAATTTTAGAAAACATCTTGCGGCAAGTGCGGCCGCTCATTGGTCAGGGTAAAGTCGCGGATTATATTCCGGCGCTGGCTACAGTAGACGGTTCCCGATTGGGCATTGCTATCTGTACCGTTGACGGACAGCTTTTTCAGGCCGGAGACGCGCAAGAACGTTTTTCCATTCAGTCTATTTCCAAAGTGCTGAGTCTCGTTGTCGCCATGCGTCATTACTCCGAAGAGGAAATCTGGCAACGCGTCGGCAAAGATCCGTCTGGATCACCGTTCAATTCTTTAGTGCAACTGGAAATGGAGCAGGGTATTCCGCGTAATCCGTTTATTAATGCTGGTGCGCTGGTGGTCTGCGATATGTTGCAAGGGCGATTAAGCGCACCACGGCAACGTATGCTGGAAGTCGTGCGCGGCTTAAGCGGTGTGTCTGATATTTCATACGATACGGTGGTAGCGCGTTCCGAATTTGAACATTCCGCGCGAAATGCGGCTATCGCCTGGCTGATGAAGTCGTTTGGCAATTTCCATCATGACGTGACAACCGTTCTGCAAAACTACTTTCATTACTGCGCTCTGAAAATGAGCTGTGTAGAGCTGGCCCGGACGTTTGTCTTTCTGGCTAATCAGGGGAAAGCTATTCATATTGATGAACCTGTGGTGACGCCAATGCAGGCGCGGCAAATTAACGCGCTGATGGCGACCAGTGGTATGTACCAGAACGCGGGGGAGTTTGCCTGGCGGGTGGGACTACCGGCGAAATCTGGCGTTGGGGGCGGTATTGTGGCGATTGTTCCGCATGAAATGGCCATCGCAGTCTGGAGTCCGGAACTGGATGATGCAGGTAACTCGCTTGCGGGTATCGCCGTTCTTGAACAATTAACGAAACAGTTAGGGCGTTCGGTTTATTAATGCAGTCTCTCGATCCACTCTTCGCGCGTTTATCCCGTTCAAAATTTCGCTCTCGCTTTCGTTTGGGCATGAAAGAGCGTCAGTATTGTCTGGAGAAAGGCGCGCCAGTCATCGAACAACATGCGGCGGATTTTGTCGCTAAACGTCTTGCTGCGGCATTACCGGTTAATGACGGTAAGCAAACCCCCATGCGCGGGCATCCGGTGTTTATCGCTCAGCACGCCACCGCGACCTGCTGTCGCGGTTGTCTGGCTAAGTGGCATAACATTCCGCAGGGTGTTTCGTTAAGCGAAGAACAACAACGTTATATCGTGGCGGTAATCTATCACTGGCTGGTTGTACAGATGAATCAGCCATGAGAATTGCGGAAAACGACAAAATAGCATTCCCAGGGTACCTTTATTTGCCGCCGCTGTCAGCGAACATGCTATCTTGGTTCGGTCAGTATTGATAGTCTGGATTTCTGGCCTTTGCTTGCGGACTGGTTCAGTGAGCAATTCTCAACGGGCGTGTTGATCGTGCCTTGTATGCTGACGTTGGCTATTCCTGGAGTGCTGCCGCGCTTTAAAGCAGAACAGATGATGCCCGCCATCGCGCTTATTGTGTCGGTTATTGCCTCGGTAGTCATTGGCGGAGCGGGGAGTCTGGCGTTCCCGCTGCCTGCATTAATCTGGTGTGCAGTGCGCTATACGCCGCAGGTAACATGTCTGTTGACCTTTGTCACCGGTGCGGTGGAAATCGTACTGGTGGCAAATTCGGTGATTGATATCTCGGTCGGTTCGCCGTTCTCCATTCCGCAAATGTTCTCCGCACGTCTCGGTATTGCCACGATGGCGATATGCCCAATTATGGTTTCTTTTAGCGTGGCAGCGATCAATTCGCTAATGAAGCAAGTTGCGCTGCGAGCCGACTTTGATTTTCTGACTCAGGTTTACTCACGGTCCGGTCTTTATGAGGCGCTGAAAAGTCCATCGCTGAAACAGACACAACATCTGACTGTCATGCTGCTTGATATCGACTATTTCAAAAGCATTAACGATAACTATGGACATGAATGTGGCGATAAAGTGTTAAGCGTGTTTGCCCGGCATATTCAGAAGATTGTCGGTGATAAGGGGCTGGTGGCGCGAATGGGCGGCGAAGAATTTGCTGTTGCAGTGCCGTCGGTGAATCCTGTCGATGGTCTGCTAATGGCGGAAAAAATCCGTAAAGGCGTTGAACTGCAACCATTCACCTGGCAACAAAAAACGCTTTATCTCACGGTAAGTATTGGCGTCGGTAGTGGTCGCGCATCGTACCGAACGCTGACCGATGACTTTAATAAATTGATGGTCGAAGCCGATACGTGTCTGTATCGCTCGAAGAAAGATGGGCGCAACCGTACCAGCACTATGCGTTACGGTGAGGAAGTTGTCTGACATCTTTATTCATTACGCGCGATTTGAATGCAATGTGTTCTACCACTTTATGATCCAGGAAAAGGCGTTTTTCCTCGATTAAACCATGATCCGCGCCACACTTTTCTCATAAAACTGCTCATTAATCATCAGGAGTTGATCAAAACAGGGGTTCGGCGTATTAAAGTTTGCTAACCTGTCGTACCAATTTAAACAGGTTGTATGACTAATCAGAAGGGAACCCATTGTGAAAACACTAAATCGTCGCGATTTTCCCGGTGCACAGTATCCAGAACGTATCATTCAGTTTGGTGAAGGTAACTTCCTGCGCGCCTTTGTTGACTGGCAAATCGATCTCCTGAATGAGCACACCGATCTGAATTCTGGCGTGGTCGTTGTTCGTCCGATTGAAACTTCATTCCCGCCGTCACTGAGCACGCAGGATGGTCTGTACACCACCATTATCCGTGGCCTGAATGAGAAGGGGGAAGCGGTCAGCGACGCGCGTCTGATTCGCTCGGTTAATCGTGAAATCAGCGTCTACAGTGAATACGATGAATTCCTGAAACTGGCGCACAACCCGGAAATGCGCTTTGTTTTCTCTAACACCACCGAAGCGGGTATCAGCTACCATGCGGGCGATAAATTCGATGACGCGCCAGCGGTAAGCTATCCGGCAAAACTGACCCGTCTGCTGTTCGAACGCTTTAGCCATTTCAACGGTGCGCTGGATAAAGGTTGGATCATCATTCCGTGTGAGTTGATTGACTACAATGGCGACGCGTTGCGTGAACTGGTGCTGCGCTATGCGCAAGAGTGGGCACTGCCAGAAGCATTTATTCAATGGCTGGATCAGGCTAACAGCTTCTGTTCTACGCTGGTGGACCGTATCGTTACCGGTTATCCGCGCGATGAAGTGGCTAAACTGGAAGAAGAACTGGGTTATCACGATGGTTTTCTCGACACCGCTGAACACTTTTACCTGTTTGTGATTCAGGGACCGAAATCCTTAGCGACTGAACTGCGTCTGGACAAATATCCGCTCAACGTGCTGATTGTTGACGATATTAAACCGTACAAAGAACGCAAAGTGGCAATCCTCAACGGTGCGCACACCGCGCTGGTGCCGGTGGCGTTCCAGGCAGGGCTGGATACCGTAGGTGAAGCGATGAACGATGCTGAAATTTGCGCATTCGTTGAAAAAGCTATCTACGAAGAAATTATTCCGGTACTGGATTTGCCTCGTGATGAACTGGAATCTTTCGCCAGTGCAGTCACCGGGCGTTTCCGTAACCCGTACATTAAGCATCAGCTGCTGTCTATCGCGCTCAACGGTATGACCAAGTTCCGCACTCGCATCCTGCCGCAGCTGCTGGCAGGGCAGAAGGCAAAAGGCACACTTCCGGCGCGCCTTACTTTCGCATTAGCGGCATTGATTGCCTTCTATCGCGGTGAGCGTAACGGAGAAACATATCCGGTACAGGACGATGCACACTGGCTGGAACGTTATCAGCAACTCTGGAGCCAGCATCGTGACCGTGTTATCGGCACCCAGGAACTGGTAGCGATTGTTTTGGCAGAAAAAGACCACTGGGAGCAGGACCTGACGCAAGTGCCTGGTCTGGTCGAGCAGGTTGCTAATGACCTGGATGCGATTCTTGAAAAAGGGATGCGCGAAGCTGTACGTCCGTTGTGCTAATAACACCGTTACTTCTGAACCCGGTTTCGACCGGGTTTCTTATTTCACTATATTAGTTACAACATCCTATGTGCCTTTATCATTAACAGATGCCACATGCAGCGCCTGTTAATGTTGTAAGCTTGTAGGTAATTTGTAAGTAGCGTCTTGAGAATGTGATCGTAATCACGTTTAATAGGGCGACTTTTTCACGCCTGAAGATAACCATGATTGTTCGTCCACAACAACACTGGCTGCGCCGTATTTTTGTCTGGCACGGCTCAGTATTATCCAAGATATCATCGCGCTTACTACTCAATTTTCTCTTTTCTATCGCTGTTATTTTCATGCTGCCCTGGTACACGCATCTGGGCATCAAATTCACCCTCGCACCGTTCAGCATTCTCGGTGTCGCCATCGCCATTTTTCTTGGTTTTCGTAATAATGCCGGGTACGCCCGTTACGTTGAAGCGCGAAAACTTTGGGGGCAGTTGATGATTGCCTCACGGTCGTTACTGCGCGAGGTAAAAACGACATTGCCGGATTCGGCAAGTGTAAGGGAGTTTGCCCGGTTGCAAATCGCCTTCGCCCACTGTTTACGCATGACATTACGCAAACAGCCACAGGCGGAAGTGCTGGCTCATTATCTCAAGACTGAAGATCTTCAGCCTGTACTGGCTTCGAACTCTCCAGCTAACCGTATCTTGTTAATAATGGGGGAGTGGTTGGCGGTTCAGCGCCGCAATGGGCAGCTTTCAGATATCCTGTTTATTAGCCTCAACGATCGGCTTAATGATATTTCATCGGTTCTGGCAGGCTGTGAGCGCATTGCCTACACGCCAATTCCCTTTGCCTACACCCTGATTTTGCATCGTACCGTTTATCTGTTTTGTATCATGCTGCCGTTCGCGCTGGTCGTGGACCTGCATTACATGACGCCTTTTATCTCTGTGCTGATTTCCTACACTTTTATTTCGCTGGATTGTCTGGCGGAAGAACTGGAAGATCCGTTCGGTACTGAAAACAATGATTTACCACTGGATGCCATCTGCAACGCTATTGAAATTGACCTGTTACAGATGAACGATGAAGCCGAAATTCCAGCAAAAATTCTTCCCGATCGTCATTACCAGCTGACGTGATATTTACTCCATACGCCGGGCAACAATAAACAGACGCGGAAATGCCAGCAGTATCTGTCCGTTCTCTTGCAGTGGATACTGCTCTTCCAGCATCTGATGGTAGCGCTTAAGAAAAAGCTGCTGTTCGCTCTCGGTCAGATCCTGTAACCACGGACGTAATCCAGTGGCAGTCACCCAATCGATAATCGCCTGGTGTGACGGCATCTGGTGATAGTAGGTGGTTCGCCAGATATCGACCTCACATCCGGCTTCGCTCAAAATATCGTAGTAAGCATGAACGCCAGCCAACGGCTCACGCCCGCGATCCGGGTAGTTTTGTTCCCAGGCAACTTCGCGCATGAGCACATGGGTCGGCTCCAGCCAGTTATCTGGCATCTGTACTGCCAGCACGCCCTGCGGATTAAGTAAAGAAACCAGATGAGGAAACAATTCGTAGTGGTCGGGCAGCCATTGCAGTGAGGCATTAGCAAAAATCAGATCGAGTGCCTGTACCGGTTGCCAGTTGCGGATGTCTGCTTCCACGAACTGGCAGTCTGGCAAAGCACTGCGCGCTTCAGCAATCATCGCCGGAGACGAGTCGATGCCTGTTATCCTGGCCGCAGGCCAACGTTGTTGTAGAAGGGCGGTGCTGTTACCTGGGCCACAGCCAAGATCGGCAACATATTCGACATTTTCCAGCGGCACTCTGGCAAGCAGCTCCACCGCCGGACGCGATCGTTCAGCGGAAAAGTGCAAATATAAAGAGGGGTTCCAGTCAGACATTTTTTTACTCCCGTCAGCGCGTTACCCCAATTGTAGATAAAATTGATAAATTCGCCTCACGGCATCAAACCATTGAACAGACGTTTTTTACGCGGCCCGGTCATTAAAGATTCCAGTTTCGCGACACAGGTTTTGTAGTGGGGCGTGGTTTTATGGAACGCCACTGCGTCTTCATCTTTATAGGCTTCGTAGATATAAAAGCGCGAATTCACTTCCGGGTCCTGTAAGACATCGAAGCGCAAATTGCCTTCTTCCTGTACAGAGCCCAGGTGGTTCTGGCGAAAAACTTCGATAAACTCGTCAACCTTGTCTTCATGAACGTTAATTTCAACCAGTGTGACGTGCATAATTCTTCTCCTTAGATCCGCAGTTACTGTTTTTCACTCAGATAGAGTTCATATGCTCGATCAGCCGTTTCGTTATGGGAACCACCGCCTGTACGGCTTTCATCATCGCCACCGGATGGTCAGACTGGAAAATATTACGCCCCATATCCACACCAGAAGCGCCCTGATCGATAGCCTGCCAGCACATTTCCAGCGCCTCGCGCTCCGGTAATTTTTTACCGCCAGCAATAACAATGGGTACCGGACATCCGGCAACAATCCGTTCAAAACCTTTTTCGACATAATAGGTTTTGATAATTTGCGCCCCCATTTCAGCGGCGATTCGAGTCGCGAGCGAGAAATAACGCTGATCGCGCACCATATCTTTGCCCACGCCAGTCACGGCCATGGTCGGCATTCCCACTTTCATTCCGGCATCAACCAGCTGAATAATATTTTTGATCGACTGATGTTCATATTCGCTGCCGATATAAACCTGCGCCGCCACCGCGCAACTGTTCAGGCGCACGGCATCATCCATCGATAACGCCACGGCTTCATTACTTAATTCCGCCAGAATAGAGTTCGCACCTGACGCCCGCAGTACCACCGGCTTATTGGTCGCTGGGGGAACTACGCTGCGCAAAATGCCGCGCGTACACATTAATACATCGGCATGTTCAAACAGCGGGGCGATATTTATATCAATGCGTTCAAGTCCGGTAGTCGGCCCCTGAAAATAACCATGATCAAAGGCCAGCATCACGGTATTACCCGTTTTCGGATTAAATATCCGCGATAAGCGTGACTGCATTCCCCAATCCAGCGCACCGCAACCTTTCAGGGTAAAAGGGATATTTTGTTGCGGTTGATCGGTACGAAAATCTTTACCATCTTTAATATCGTCTAAATCTGCCATAACTTACTCCGGTTAAGTAATGCACATCAGAAATCGTATTTGCCGATATTCTCTTTGTTGAATATCACGCGCTCCGGTAACAGTACGATGCCATTACCATCCGCTTCGTAGTCATAGCCCTGAACGCTATTTGGCGAGACTTCAACCTGACCTACGCCCTGGATATCCAGCTTGTCGCCCGTTTTCATTGATCCTTTTTTCAATAATGCATCCGCGACATACACTGAAATTTTGCCTTGCTGAACCACATCCCACAGGCCAAATTCTTTCACCGTGCCGCGTTCCACATATGGACGCATCACGTTTGGCGTACTGAATCCGACAATCGCTACTTTGTCATTTTTCAAGTTTTCTGCGGCTTGTGCGGCAGCGGGCAGGGCGTTGGCATCGGGGGCGATAATGGCGTCGAGATCGCTATACGCTTTTAATATTCCTTCTGCGGTTTGTAATGATTTAGTGGCATCGTTATAGCCAAACTGCGTAGTGACAATTTCCCAGCCAGGATGCTCTTTGGCGATTTTCGCTTTCGCTTCTTTCACCCACTGGTTTTGGTCCGTAACGGTGGGGCTTGAGTAGAAAAACGCGACTTTGGCTTTGTCTTTATTCACCTGACGCGCCGCCATATCCACCAACATACCTCCCAACTGGGCGGGCGTTCCCTGATTAATGTAGTAAGAGCGGCACTCCGGTTTAGTATCAGAGTCCCAGGTCAGCACTCTCACACCACGTTGCATGGCGCGTTTCAGTGCCGGACACAAGCCATCAGGCGAAACCGCAGAAACGATAATGGCGTTATAACCCTGATTGACGAAGTTATTAATCAACTGTACCTGACCAGAAACACTGGGTTCTGTCGGCCCGTCGTAGGTCACATCAACGCCCAGCTCTTTACCCGCTTGTTGTGCGCCGTTGCCACCGCTGGTAAAAAATCCCACGCCAACCAGTTTGGGAATAAATGCAATACGCTCTGCGGCCTGCACATTCATAGAGATTGCGGCAATGCCAAGAGCGCTAAGTAAGGCGATTTTCTTAAAGCGATGAAGTGTCATGAAGATATCCTTTATGGCAATGGGTTATTGGCCCGACGCGCCAGCCACTCTTTAATTTGCTGGCGATGCAGGCTAACGGAACGACCTACGACAACGACGATAAGTAGCGCACCGGAAAGGGCGCTGGACACCTGATTTGGCACTCCTGCCATTTGCAAACCTTGTTGCAAATATCCCACTAATAAAACCGCAATGGCGGTGCCGATAATGGAACCGGAACCACCATAAATATTGGCCCCGCCAAGCACCACGGCGGTGATGGCGGGCATCAGAAACGACGCACCGAGATCGGAACGTGCTGAACCAAAATACGATACCAGCAGCATAGCGGCGACCGCAGACGCCAGCCCCGTCATGGCATAGAGCGCACATAAGGTGCGGTTAACTGGAATCGCGCTATAAAGCGCCACGCGCGGGCTTTGCCCAATCAAAAACACATTACGTCCGGCATGGGTTTTATGCAGCCAGAGCCAGAAAACGAGGAGACATATCAGGAAGATAATCAGCGGAACGGGGAGTCCCAGCACATCCAGGTTAGCGAAATCTGTAAACGCCATCGGGAATCCACCAATACCTTCGTACCCCGTCGCTCCGGCCATACCGGAAAGCAGCAGAGCGCTTCCGGCAAACAGATACAGCGTGCCAAGCGTAATCACCAGCGGGTTAACTTTGGTATAGATAATTAATCCGGCGTTGATCAGCCCGCACAATGCGCCGAGCAGTAAGGTCAGGAGAATCGCCAGCGGCATCGGCACACCACTTTGAAACAGTACGCCCAATGCAATGGCGCAGAGGCCGATGGTCGAACCAAACGAAATATCGATCCCGCCACTGACAATCACCATCGTCAGCGGTAGGGCGACAATGCCAATGCAGATAAAGTCACTGGTGCTGAACAGCAACATATTGAGGTCTAACATCCGCGGGTTAATTGCACCAAATGCGACAATCTCAATTACGAGCAGTGCGGCAAGAGCCAGTTCCCAACCGTAGCGAATACGCATTATGCAGCCTCCCGTTTTTTACCTGACGAAGCGGGTTTAACGGATGGCGGTGGCGTCATAAAGCGGGCATATTTTTGCCGCCGCAGATTACGTTCCAGCGCACAACGCAGGCGTCCATCAAACACCAGCACCGCCAGCAGAACCAGACCCGCGATAAAATCATTCCACCATGCCGGAATGCGCAACAGCACCAGTACGCTATCGATCTGCGTCAGGAACCATGCGCCGAGTACCGCACCGATGATCGCACCGGAACCGCCGAGCAAACTAATGCCGCCCAGCACGCAGGCTGCAATTGCTTTCATCTCCAGCCCGGTACCGGTCTGGTTGGGGATAAAACCAATCTGCGAAGCAAACACAATTCCCGCCAGTGCCGCCATGCAACCGTTCAACGAAAATGCCACAATGCGAATGGCTTCAGTACGAACGCCCAGTTGACGAGCGCCCTGTAAATTATCGCCCGTGGCATAAAAACTGCGTCCAAACGCCGTCTTTGCCAGCAGCCAGGCCATAAATGCCACCAGAATTATCGTCAACCAACCAATTGCTGAAACGCCAAGCAGCAGCGGGGCGGAGAGCTGTTTCAGTTCGGCGGGTAACCCTTCAATCCATTTGCCGCCAGTCCACAGCAACATGATGCCTCTGTACAACCCTAACGTGCCAAGGGTGGCAACAATGGCAGGGATCTTTAGCCACGCGACCAGGACACCGTTGAAAAATCCCGCGAGCAAACCAAGCAGTAAAGTCGCGACACAAGCAACAGGTAGTGAATATCCTGCGTTCAGTAACATCCCCAACAGCACCGCGCACATTCCGGTAATCGAACCCACTGAAACATCAATATTGCGCGTAAGCATTACCAGCGTCGCGCCCATTGCCAGCAGGATCAGGATTTGCGCGCTGCTATAAACCATGGTCAGCGTTTGCACACTTAAATACTGGCGGTCGAGAAAACCGGGTAATACAAACAGCACCACCACCGCCAGCAGTGCCGTGATTTCACGGTTGTTCTGAATAAACTTCAGCATGACGCCTCCTGACGCTGACTATCGCCGAAGGCAACGCGCATAATAGTCTCGACATTAATATCGCGCTCGGTCAGTGCAGAGTGGGTAATTTCGCCCTGATGCATCACATACACACGATCTGCCATCAGTTCGATCTCTTCCAGGTCGGAGGAGATAAGCAGCACAGCCACATTTTGTGCGGCGATGCTGCGCAACAGCTGGTAGATATCATTACGGGCCGAGACATCCACGCCGCGCGTCGGCTCATCGACAATCAATACTTGCGGCGAAGCTTCCAGGCATTTGGCAATGAGGATTTTTTGCTGGTTGCCACCGGATAATGTCCGTGCAGCTTGTTCCGGTTGGTTGAATTTAATATTCAGCGCCCGACGATAACGTTCCAGGGTGGCATTATCTTTCGCGGTTTTCGCCCAGAATCCACGAAGGTTATGAGTAAGGGCGCAGACGTTCCAGGCCAGCGAAGCATCGAGATTCAGTCCGGATGACTGGCGATCTTCCGGCAGATAAACCAGACCGCGCAGTAAACGTTCTCCAGTGGATAATTTATTGATCTCTTTACCATTCAGCATAATGCGTCCGCCACGCAAAGTACGCAGACCATAGAGCGTCTCGGCCAGTTCTGTGCGTCCGGCCCCCACCAGCCCAGCCAGGCCCAGAATTTCTCCGGCATTGAGCGTCAGGCTGACATTCCTGAAACCTTCGCCGGTCAGATTTTCCAGTGTCAGCACCGGCGTTCCGGCGGCATGTTGTGGGCGGTTACCAGGTAACTCCAGCCATAATTTTTGGCTGGCAGAGAGCGATTTTTCCCGTACCGCTGGGGTGATGGCCTGAATAATGTCGTCGGTAGACAGTTCGCTGGTTTTGCCGCTTAAGGCGATGGTTCCGTCGCGCATCACGCTAATTCGATCGGCAATCTGGCGAATTTCCGGCAGCTTATGCGAGATAAAAACAATACCCACGCCAGTAGCAAGCAGCTCTTGCAAGCGACTAAACAAGCGTTCGGTTTCCGCAGGGGTAAGCGAGGCGGTAGGTTCATCGAGGATCAGAATCCGCGAGTCGCGCATCAGCCCGCGGAGGATTTCCACCATTTGGCGATCGGCGACATCCAGCGATCCTGCCAGACTATGCAGATCAAACTGGCAGCCCAGCGCCGCCAGCAAGTTCTTCATTTTCTGCATGGAGAGCTGTTTTTTTGCCAGCCCAAACAGGATGTTTTCTTTTATCGACAGGCTTGGGAAAAGCAGCGGTTCCTGGGGAACGAGATAAATACCCAGCTGATGAGCATGAACTGGCGTTAATCTGACGTAGTTGTTGCCCTCAATCTCCAGCGTACCGCTATCAGCAGGGGTAATACCGGCAATAATCTTCATTAACGTCGATTTACCGGCACCATTGCCGCCGAGCAGGGCGTGGACCTCCCCCTGATGCAACGTAAAATCGATGCCTTTCAGGACATTGACCCCTGAATACTGTTTATAAACCGAGCGGGCGCAAAGTAGCGGTAACGCGCGGGTATCACTCGTTTGCATATTTCCCCCGTTCAGTTTTGCAGGTGAGTTTTGAACAAATGTATTTCTGCTTTTAATTTGTTCATAACCTTAGGTGGACATTGCACATATTTCCGACGAATAGATCACAATTTATGCTATTTTGATTTTCACGGTTGCGTTTGTTCATGCTCGTAGAGTCAAACTGTGGTTGCTATCACAGATATAAATGAGCAAGAACTGAACAATTGCATTAAAGATTTAAATATGTTCAAAGTGAAGAATGAATTATGACAATCAACGATTCGGCAATTTCAGAACAGGGAATGTGTGAAGAAGAACAGGTCGCGCGGATCGCGTGGTTTTACTATCACGACGGGCTGACCCAGAGCGAGATCAGCGATCGTCTCGGCCTGACACGTTTGAAAGTGTCGCGATTGCTGGAGAAAGGGCATCAGTCCGGCATTATTCGCGTACAGATTAATTCTCGCTTTGAAGGCTGTCTGGAATATGAAACTCAATTACGTCGTCAGTTTTCGCTGCAACATGTCCGGGTGATCCCTGGGCTTGCAGATGCTGATGTCGGTGGGCGACTGGGGATAGGCGCGGCGCATATGTTGATGAGTTTACTTCAACCACAACAGATGCTGGCGATTGGTTTTGGCGAGGCAACCATGAATACGCTGCAACGCTTAAGTGGTTTTATTTCGTCACAGCAAATTCGCCTGGTCACGCTCTCCGGTGGCGTCGGTTCTATATGACGGGAATCGGGCAGCTTAACGCGGCGTGCAGTGTGAATATTATTCCGGCTCCGTTGCGGGCATCCTCCGCTGACATTGCCCGTACGCTAAAAAATGAAAATTGCGTCAAAGATGTTCTGTTAGCCGCGCAAGCAGCGGATGTGGCGATTGTCGGCATTGGGGCCGTGAGTCAACAAGACGACGCGACGATCATTCGCTCCGGTTATATCAGCCAGGGCGAACAGTTAATGATTGGCCGAAAAGGGGCGGTTGGCGACATTTTAGGCTACTTTTTTGATGCAAAAGGTGACGTTGTCACGGATATCAAAATACATAACGAACTGATTGGCTTACCTTTAAGCGCGCTGAAGACCATACCCGTCCGGGTTGGCGTGGCAGGGGGAGAAAATAAAGCCGAAGCAATTGCCGCTGCAATGAAAGGCGGTTATATCAACGCACTGGTTACCGATCAGGATACAGCAGCGGCGATTTTACGTAGTTAAATTTGCATGACCTTATTACCGGGAATGATGGAGAACGTATAGAGGAACAGACAGAACGCATAAGCCGAGGATAATCTAATGGCTCGACTCTTTACCCCTTCAGAATCAAAGTACTACCTGATGGCGCTGGATGCAGGCACCGGAAGTATTCGGGCTGTGATATTCGACCTGGAAGGCAATCAAATAGCAGTGGGACAGGCGGAGTGGCGGCATCTGGCAGTACCGGACGTTCCTGGTTCTATGGAATTTGATCTCAACAAAAACTGGCAACTGGCGTGTGAGTGTATGCGCCAGGCGTTGCACAACGCCGGCATAGCCCCGGAGTATATCGCTGCCGTTTCGGCATGTTCGATGCGTGAAGGCATTGTTTTATATAACAATGAAGGAACACCGATCTGGGCCTGCGCCAATGTGGATGCCAGAGCGGCGCGCGAAGTTAGCGAACTTAAAGAACTGCACAACAATACCTTTGAAAACGAAGTTTATCGCGCGACCGGACAAACGCTGGCTTTAAGTGCCATCCCCAGATTACTTTGGCTGGCGCACCATCGTTCCGATATTTACCGTCAGGCATCAACTATCACCATGATCAGCGACTGGCTGGCCTATATGCTCAGCGGTGAACTGGCGGTGGATCCCTCTAACGCTGGAACCACGGGACTTCTTGATCTAACCACCCGTAACTGGAAACCAGCATTGCTGGATATGGCTGGCCTGCGTGCCGATATTCTTTCTCCTGTCAAAGAAACCGGCACATTGCTGGGCGTGGTAAGTTCACAAGCGGCGGAACTCTGCGGTCTGAAGGCGGGCACACCTGTGGTCGTGGGAGGAGGCGACGTGCAGCTTGGTTGCCTGGGGTTAGGCGTTGTGCGTCCGGCACAAACCGCGGTTCTTGGCGGCACATTCTGGCAGCAAGTTGTAAACTTAGCCGCGCCGGTGACAGACCCAGAAATGAACGTGCGCGTTAATCCCCATGTTATTCCTGGCATGGTACAAGCTGAATCTATAAGCTTTTTTACCGGACTCACCATGCGCTGGTTCCGCGATGCTTTCTGTGCCGAAGAAAAACTGATTGCCGAACGTTTAGGCATCGACACCTATACGCTGCTGGAAGAGATGGCCAGTCGGGTGCCGCCTGGGTCGTGGGGCGTAATGCCGATATTCTCCGACAGAATGCGCTTTAAAACCTGGTATCACGCTGCGCCTTCCTTTATTAACTTGTCCATTGACCCGGATAAATGTAACAAAGCGACATTGTTCCGTGCGCTGGAAGAAAATGCGGCGATTGTATCAGCGTGTAACTTGCAGCAAATTGCTGATTTCTCGAATATTCATCCCACCTCGCTGGTTTTTGCTGGCGGAGGTTCAAAAGGGAAATTATGGAGTCAAATTCTCGCTGATGTCTCGGGATTACCCGTCAATATTCCGGTGGTCAAAGAAGCCACCGCATTAGGATGTGCCATTGCAGCTGGCGTCGGTGCCGGAATTTTTTCATCAATGGCAGAAACCGGAGAACGCCTGGTTCGCTGGGAACGGACACACACACCAGACCCGGAAAAGCATGAACTTTATCAGGATTCACGCGATAAGTGGCAGGCAGTTTATCAGGATCAGCTGGGGCTGGTTGATCATGGACTGACGACGTCGTTATGGAAAGCGCCTGGGTTATAGTTTCATTGACAGCCACATCATGATGACCGTGGCTGTTAGTTTTTGAGTATAGTTATTCTTATTTCCCTTCTTTTAGAGCTGGCTTGTTAAATGCCAGCTTGCAGATTCATCGCTCCATCACCAGTACTATATTCAAGGGAAAATTGCTATTTTTCTTAAAGCATTAAGCACAACCCTTATTTTATAGCGAATATTCCTAAAGACACTAATGGATGCAAAAGGGGTTTAATAAACTTCGATTTTTAGCAATTAGTGCTATTCTTTGTTAAATATGACGATGGTAATTTTCTTATTGAAAGAAACAGTTTTCTTATTAAGCAACAACAACTCATGGTTCATTTTTAAATAAAATAAGAACTATGCAATTTTTAATCTATCAATTCGAAAGTATTAGCAAATTAGCCAAATTGACACCTTTCCACCTCCAACCAACACTCAATACAGACCTCTGACAATTTAATAAGTTTCATTTTTAATGTCTGACGACTCATCTCTTTCGTGGCTGTATTTTTTGTATATGGAGCGTTTATATGAATAGAATCTATCGCGTGATATGGAATTGCACCCTACAGGTATTTCAGGCCTGCTCGGAATTAACTCGCAGGGTAGGTAAAACATCAACGGTTAATTTGCGTAAATCCTCTGGACTGACAACGAAATTCAGTAGATTGACGCTGGGTGTTTTGCTGGCACTAAGCGGTTCAGCGTCTGGTGCGAGTCTGGAAGTTGATAATGGTCAGATTACCAATATTGATACTGATGTTGCTTATGATGCCTACCTGGTTGGCTGGTATGGCACTGGAGTTCTTAATATTTTGGCTGACGGTAATGCCTCCTTAACCACTATTACTACCAGCGTCATTGGCGCTAATGAGGATTCGGAGGGTACCGTTAATGTTTTGGGTGGCACCTGGCGATTGTATGATAGCGGAAATAATGCAAGGCCTTTAAATGTGGGTCAATCCGGAACGGGGACGCTGAATATTAAACAGAAGGGTCACGTCGATGGAGGCTATTTAAGATTAGGTTCTTCGACAGGAGGCGTCGGGACGGTCAATGTTGAGGGAGAGGACTCTGTTCTGACGACCGAATTATTCGAAATAGGGAGTTACGGTACGGGCTCATTAAATATTACGGATAAGGGTTACGTCACGAGACAATCGTCGCCATTTTAGGATATCAAGCGAACAGTAATGGTAAGGTTATCGTTGAAAAGGGTGGCGAGTGGCTAATAAAAAATAATGATTCCTCAATTGAATTTCAAATTGGTAATCAAGGAGCTGGGGAGGCGACTATTCGCGAGGGTGGGCTGATTACGGCTGAAAACACGATTATCGGTGGCAATGCCACCGGTTTCGGAACCCTGAATGTGCAGGATCAAGACTCTGTCATCACGGTACGCAGACTCTATAATGGATATTTCGGCAATGGCACAGTCAATATTTCCAATAATGGACTAATTAATAACAAAGAATATTCATTGGTGGGCGTTCAGGACGGTTCCCACGGTGTCGTCAACGTGACCGATAAAGGGCATTGGAATTTCCTCGGAACGGGCGAAGCTTTCCGCTATATCTATATCGGTGATGCTGGCGATGGTGAACTTAATGTCTCGAGTGAAGGCAAAGTAGATTCGGGAATTATCACTGCGGGGATGAAAGAAACAGGCACAGGCAACATTACTGTTAAGGATAAGAACTCCGTTATCACTAATCTCGGAACTAATCTTGGTTATGACGGCCACGGCGAAATGGATATCAGTAATGAGGGGCTTGTTGTCAGCAACGGAGGAAGCTCACTCGGTTATGGAGAAACCGGCGTCGGGAATGTCAGCATCACCACGGGGGGGATGTGGGAGGTCAATAAGAATGTCTATACCACCATTGGTGTTGCGGGCGTCGGAAACCTCAATATTAGCGATGGCGGTAAGTTCGTATCGCAAAATATTACTTTTTTGGGCGATAAAGCAAGCGGTATCGGCACACTGAACCTGATGGATGCGACATCATCGTTCGATACTGTGGGTATCAATGTCGGTAATTTTGGTAGCGGTATCGTAAATGTCAGTAATGGTGCCACCCTTAATTCAACGGGCTATGGATTTATCGGAGGAAATGCCTCCGGTAAGGGGATAGTTAATATTTCAACGGACAGTCTCTGGAATTTAAAGACATCATCTACTAACGCACAATTGCTACAGGTCGGTGTATTAGGCACGGGTGAACTGAATATTACCACCGGAGGTATAGTTAAAGCGCGTGATACACAGATAGCTCTCAATGACAAAAGTAAGGGCGACGTGAGGGTGGATGGGCAGAACTCTCTTCTTGAAACATTCAATATGTACGTAGGGACATCTGGTACGGGTACGTTAACCCTGACGAATAACGGTACGCTGAATGTCGAAGGTGGAGAAGTTTACTTAGGTGTTTTTGAGCCTGCTGTAGGAACGCTAAACATTGGTGCTGCTCACGGTGAGGCGGCGGCAGATGCCGGATTTATCACCAATGCGACGAAAGTGGAGTTTGGTCTTGGCGAAGGCGTTTTTGTCTTTAATCATACCAATAACAGTGATGCCGGCTACCAGGTCGATATGCTGATTACAGGTGACGATAAAGACGGAAAAGTGATCCATGATGCGGGCCATACGGTGTTCAATGCAGGGAATACTTATAGCGGTAAAACGCTGGTCAATGACGGCCTCCTGACCATTGCGTCTCATACGGCAGATGGGGTAACGGGCATGGGGTCGAGTGAAGTAACCATTGCAAACCCCGGTACGCTCGACATTCTCGCATCAACGAACAGTGCAGGAGATTACACGCTGACCAATGCGCTCAAAGGCGATGGCTTGATGCGAGTGCAGCTGTCATCCTCCGACAAGATGTTTGGCTTTACCCATGCAACAGGGACTGAATTCGCCGGTGTTGCCCAACTGAAAGACAGTACCTTCACTCTGGAACGCGACAACACCGCTGCGCTTACTCACGCGATGTTGCAGTCTGACAGTGAAAATACCACATCGGTAAAAGTGGGAGAGCAATCCATTGGTGGACTGGCCATGAATGGCGGTACGCTCATTTTCGATACGGATATTCCTGCTGCGACGCTTGCAGAGGGATATATCAGCGTCGATACGCTGGTTGTCGGCGCGGGTGACTACACCTAGAAAGGCCGTAACTATCAGGTAAACGGGACGGGCGACGTGCTTATCGACGTGCCTAAACCGTGGAATGATCCCATGGCGAATAACCCTCTGACGACGCTCAATTTGCTGGAACACGACGATAGCCATGTCGGCGTTCAACTGGTGAAGGCGCAAACGGTTATTGGGTCGGGTGGCTCATTAACGTTACGTGATTTACAGGGCGACGAGGTGGAAGCGGACAAAACGTTACACATTGCGCAAAACGGAACGGTGGTCGCCGAGGGTGATTATGGATTCCGCCTCACGACCGCACCAGGTGATGGTTTGTACGTTAACTATGGGCTGAAAGCGCTGAACATCCATGGTGGGCAAAAGCTGACGTTAGCCGAACATGGCGGAGCCTATGGCGCAACGGCCGATATGTCGGCAAAAATCGGTGGTGAAGGGGATCTGGCAATCAATACGGTGCGACAGGTTTCGCTTTCCAACGGTCAGAACGACTATCAGGGGGCAACCTACGTTCAGATGGGGACATTACGTACCGATGCGGATGGTGCACTTGGCAACACCCGGGAACTGAACATCAGCAACGCGGCCATCGTCGATCTTAATGGATCGACGCAGACGGTAGAGACATTCACCGGGCAGATGGGTTCGACTGTTTTGTTCAAAGAGGGGGCGCTGACGGTAAATAAAGGTGGGATCAGTCAGGGTGAACTGACAGGTGGCGGAAACCTGAATGTTACAGGGGGAACGCTGGCTATCGAGGGGCTTAATGCACGCTACAATGCGTTAACCAGCATTAGCCCAAATGCGGAAGTCAGCCTCGATAATACTCAGGGGTTAGGCAGAGGAAATATTGCCAATGACGGTCTGTTAACGCTAAAAAACGTGACTGGCGAACTGCGTAATAGCATAAGCGGGAAGGGTATCGTGAGCGCAACCGCCAGGACAGATGTAGAGCTGGATGGCGATAATAGCCGCTTTGTGGGGCAATTCAACATTGATACAGGCAGCGCGCTCAGCGTCAACGAGCAGAAAAACCTGGGTGATGCTTCCGTTATCAATAATGGCCTGCTCACCATCTCCACTGAGCGTAGCTGGGCGATGACGCACAGTATCAGCGGTAGCGGTGATGTGACAAAACTGGGTACCGGGATCCTGACTCTTAACAACGATTCCGCGGCGTATCAGGGTACGACGGATATCGTGGGGGGGGAAATTGCTTTCGGTTCCGACTCTGCCATTAATATGGCAAGTCAACACATTAATATCCATAACAGCGGTGTGATGTCGGGAAATGTCACCACTGCAGGTGATATGAACGTTATGCCTGGGGGGGCACTGCGTGTCGCTAAAACCACTATCGGCGGCAACCTGGAGAATGGCGGCACGGTTCAAATGAATAGCGAAGGGGGGAAACCGGGGAATGTACTGACCGTTAACGGCAACTATACCGGAAACAATGGCCTGATGACGTTCAACGCGACGCTGGGCGGCGATAATTCGCCCACCGATAAGATGAACGTGAAAGGCGATACCCAAGGGAACACTCGCGTTCGGGTTGATAACATTGGCGGCGTCGGTGCACAAACGGTCAACGGTATTGAACTCATTGAGGTTGGCGGTAATTCTGCAGGTAACTTCGCGCTGACCACCGGAACTGTCGAAGCTGGGGCTTACGTCTACACGCTGGCTAAAGGGAAGGGGAATGACGAGAAAAACTGGTATCTGACCAGTAAATGGGACGGCGTAACGCCAGCGGATACACCCGATCCCATCAATAATCCCCCTGTTGTGGATCCGGAAGGCCCATCAGTTTATCGCCCGGAGGCCGGAAGCTATATCAGCAACATTGCCGCAGCCAACTCGCTGTTTAGCCATCGTTTACACGACCGTCTGGGTGAGCCGCAGTATACAGATTCACTGCATTCTCAGGGGTCGGCAAGCAGTATGTGGATGCGTCATGTCGGAGGGCACGAGCGTTCAAGGGCCGGTGACGGTCAGCTAAATACTCAGGCTAACCGCTATGTATTGCAGCTAGGCGGCGATTTGGCGCAGTGGAGTAGCAACGCGCAGGATCGCTGGCATCTTGGCGTGATGGCAGGCTACGCCAATCAGCACAGTAATACTCAGAGTAATCGTGTGGGTTATAAATCGGATGGGCGCATCAGCGGTTACAGCGCTGGGCTGTACGCGACCTGGTATCAGAACGATGCGAATAAGACCGGCGCTTATGTTGACAGCTGGGCGCTGTATAACTGGTTTGATAACAGCGTCAGTTCCGATAACCGTTCTGCTGACGACTATGATTCTCGCGGTGTGACGGCCTCTGTTGAGGGTGGGTATACCTTTGAAGCGGGAACATTTAGCGGCAGCGAAGGGACGCTGAATACCTGGTACGTCCAGCCACAGGCGCAAATCACCTGGATGGGTGTGAAAGATTCCGACCATACCCGGAAAGACGGAACGCGCATTGAAACGGAAGGCGACGGAAATGTGCAAACGCGACTTGGGGTGAAAACCTACCTGAACAGCCATCACCAGCGTGACGATGGTAAACAGCGTGAGTTCCAGCCTTACATTGAAGCGAACTGGATCAACAATAGCAAAGTCTACGCCGTGAAGATGAATGGTCAAACCGTAGGCCGTGAAGGTGCGCGTAATCTCGGTGAAGTACGTACCGGGGTTGAGGCGAAAGTAAATAACAACCTTAGCCTGTGGGGGAATGTCGGTGTGCAACTAGGTGATAAAGGCTATAGCGATACTCAGGGCATGCTGGGAGTGAAATATAGCTGGTAAACCGTATAAGCCGCATGTCGAGATGGCATGCGGCTTAATATTGCCGACTTCAAACGGCGCATCAACGCCTTATTTAAATCCTCCTTTTTATCCACGATCGCGGATATCGCAGCGTTTATCCCGTAGAGCGGATAAGATGTGTTTCCAGATTGACTTATCCTCACTAAAGGATAAAACTTATAATATCCCCTTAAGCGGATAAACTTGCTGTGGACGTATGACATGATGAGCTTTCAGAAGATCTATAGCCCAACGCAATTGGCGAATGCAATGAAACTGGTTCGCCAGCAAAATGGCTGGACGCAGAGCGAGCTGGCGAAAAAAATTGGTATTAAGCAGGCGACGATTTCCAATTTCGAAAACAACCCTGACAATACCACGCTCACGACATTTTTTAAGATTTTACAGTCGCTTGAACTCTCAATGACGCTATGCGACGCGAAAAATGCCTCGCCAGAATCAACAGAACAGCAAAATCTGGAGTGGTAATGCCTAAACTTGTCACTTGGATGAACAACCAGCGGGTAGGCGAGTTAACGAAGTTAGCCAACGGCGCGCACACCTTTAAGTATGCACCGGAGTGGTTAGCAAGCCGTTATGCCAGACCGTTGTCACTTTCGCTGCCATTGCAGAGGGGGAATATCACCTCTGATGCCGTATTTAACTTCTTCGATAACCTGTTACCCGATAGCCCGATTGTACGTGACCGGATCGTTAAACGTTATCATGCCAAATCCAGACAACCGTTTGATTTATTGTCAGAAATAGGGCGAGACAGCGTTGGTGCCGTGACGTTAATACCCGAAGACGAAACCGTAACGCATCCGATAATGGCATGGGAAAAGCTTACTGAAGCCAGACTTGAAGAAGTATTAACGGCTTATAAAGCAGATATCCCGCTAGGCATGATTAGAGAAGAAAATGACTTTCGCATCTCGGTTGCTGGCGCACAGGAGAAGACAGCACTGCTCAGAATAGGCAATGACTGGTGCATTCCGAAAGGAATAACGCCGACGACGCACATCATTAAATTACCGATTGGCGAAATCAGGCAGCCCAATGCGACGCTCGATCTCAGCCAAAGCGTTGATAATGAGTATTACTGTCTGCTGCTGGCGAAAGAACTTGGGTTGAATGTTCCGGACGCAGAAATCATTAAAGCGGGAAATGTGCGCGCGTTAGCGGTCGAACGTTTTGACAGGCGTTGGAATGCTGAGCGAACGGTTTTACTTCGCTTGCCACAGGAGGATATGTGTCAGACATTCGGTTTACCTTCATCGGTGAAATATGAATCAGATGGAGGCCCAGGCATCGCGCGGATCATGGCTTTTTTGATGGGGTCCAGCGAGGCGCTGAAAGATCGCTATGATTTTATGAAATTCCAGGTCTTCCAGTGGTTGATTGGCGCAACGGACGGTCATGCAAAAAACTTCTCCGTATTTATTCAGGCTGGCGGCAGTTATCGACTCACGCCATTTTACGACATCATTTCAGCATTTCCGGTCCTTGGCGGTACGGGAATACACATCAGCGATCTCAAACTGGCAATGGGGCTTAACGCATCCAAAGGCAAAAAAACGGCAATCGATAAAATTTATCCGCGACATTTTTTGGCGACAGCAAAGGTGCTGAGATTCCCGGAAGTGCAGATGCATGAAATCCTGAGTGACTTTGCCAGAATGATTCCAGCAGCACTGGATAACGTGAAGACTTCATTACCGACAGATTTTCCGGAGAACGTGGTGACGGCAGTTGAAAGCAATGTGTTGAGGTTGCATGGACGGTTAAGCCGAGAATACGGTAGTAAGTGAGATATGGGGTTTGGTCATTGTTAATGAGCATGACAATCATGACCGCCAACGACTGGATTCTTCCTTGGTTTATATTAGTGCGCATAATGTATATTATGTTAAATCACCTACTGTGGTAAATAAGTTCATATGACACTCCCACTAACTGATAAATCAATACGTTAGGATTTCTGATCTCCCTCTCGTTTCTTGCATTAGGTACAGAGTACATTCTCTTCATATCCATGATAATTTTGAGGTAAATATTGTGTATTCACTAAAGCAGTTGGTTATCTCAGGCCGTAAAAGGCGATGGATCCTGATGGACTTGGAAACCTCTCTGCCGTTGCTGTATCCCCTTAGGTACCATATTGACCATTTGGCTTTCCGCTCATTGTCCACACAGTCAGCTTCACTTCAATCTGTGAAGTTTTTTTACGAATTCTGGAGGCAAAAGTATGGTGTCTCGTTTTGCTACAGCTTCTATTCATCTGACCACAATCCAGACATTGCTGTCGGTGAAATGCCCGCATTTTGGATGTATCTAGAAAATGGCCACAACGTCCAGTCAAATGTGTTGTCTTTAACGAGAGTCACAAAAGCCAATAGCTTAACTCATACAGTTAGAGTTCGTGCTGTGATCCATTTCATTTCTTTTTTGATTAACACCTACATATCACCTGCATACCGGGATGACTCTCCCAAAGCATTATCACTTTTGGCTTCGCGTTTACACACCCGTTTACAGCTTTGCCGGGAGAATTATCGAACGCTTACATCAAACAAATTTTCGCAACATAGTCACAGCAGCCAAGGATTTCAGAGTTTGTCTGGGGCAATGGTGCTCAGCCTGTATGGAATAATAACCCCCTCTTCTGCCCAAAAGCATAACCCGCTAAATCCTTTCCCTTCCGGGCATCTTCAGTTCCGCAATTTTTTGATTATTCGTCTGTTGTTAAATTATGGTTTACGAACAGGTGAGCTATTGTTGTTAGAGTGCAGCTCAATTAAACCTAATTTAAAAGGTGATAAGTTTAGTTTGATTGTGACAACTGTCGACGAGGCATACGAACCAAGAAAGAATGCGCCATCTCTCAAAAATGCATGGGCTAATCGTGTGTTGGAGCTCGATAAGCAGGATTATATTTTTTTAAGCATTTATATAGCAAAGCTTCGACCAAAAACTGATAAACACGATTTCATCTTTACATCGAGTCAACAGTCAGCGAAGCCTTTGTCCTACACATCAGTTCATTCTATTTTTTCGAAAATAGATCAGGTCTTCACTAACCAATATCCAGAGTACAAATCACCGTTGTACTCTGACTCGTTGCAACGATTGACTCCGCATACAACCCGACATACTTGGGCCTTTTTGACATTGCAAAAAATATGGCATTTAAAATATTTGAAAAGCCAGCAAAATAAAACACACTTTATTGCTGAAGTCCCTTCCCTCTCAGGGATAATGGAAGAAGCCAAAGATGAACTACGACTGATGGGGGGATGGAGTCCGACAAGTCAAATGCCTGATCTATATGCAAAACGTTTCCTGTCTGAGCAGGCTAATGCTGCCAATGTCCAACGAATTATTCAAGACAATGCAGCGCTACATAATACGTTAGATACTATAATGGATAGATATAACGATGACATCATTTGATAATGCATTAAAATCTGACGAAGGGAACTCAGTTTACCCTCCTGATTTAGCTAAGGCTATCTTTGAACTCGATATTCCTGATCGAATTTATCTAAAAACGGCAATGGAGTTTGATGATAAATATATTGTTAACAAAGGAAATAAATGGACTTTCGATTATTCAGGCGGATATAGTATTTTTTTAACTTAAATAACAGACTTGAGAGAATTTAACAAATAAACAACAGAGAAATAAAAAAAAGCCAAAAGCGCATACAAAAAAAATAAAACCATACTTTTTCACTAAATTTTTGTCATATTTTCCTTATAAGCCAGCACGAGGTGAGTGTTATTAATACTTCGTTCAATGATGACATTGTCGTAACATCTGATTGCATCCGAAATAAAAGCCGGAGAGTCGAATGTCGGCTATGCATAGACGCATGTTCATCAGGCGCTCTGTCTATTACCAGCAGCGGTACGGTCGAGATTATCCCGGATGCCTGCTCAGGCTGTGGCGGATGCACCGCGGCATGTCCAGTGATGGCGATAACAGGCCCATTTCCCGAACGTCAGACGGCTGATGACCATTATATTTGGATGCGATTACCGCCCCGTCTGTAAAAGAACTTTTACTCTATTATCGTGCAGGGTACCGTACGCTGGTTGTGATGAGAACCATTTCGCATGGCGTGATGTTGTCGAACGCACAAATAGTCTGCTACATGCATGCCACCAAGTGCCCTTCTTAATGAATTATTACCGCCATGATGATAATCATGCCAGTGCAGAACAATTAGACGTGGTTATCGCACGGCGTCGTTTTCTGCATATTGGTACCGTGCAGCGGTATTTAGGCAAAAAAACATCACCAACAAACAGATTAATCAGCGATATTTTCCCTGACTATCAACTGTTCAGTATCAATATCAATAAAAACGCCTGTTCATTATGCAGTAGCTGTTTGAAATTATGTCCAACAGGCGTTTTCCATTATCAAAACAAGCAATTGGTTATTGAATCTGGCGAGTGTGTCGGGTGCAAACTCTGTCAGGAAAGTTGCCCGGAATCCGCCATTGAGGTGAGAGAAGAAATAGCGAAAAAAACACAGACACATTATTCCTTTAACGTTGCATTTTGTCCTCGCTGTCAAAATCCGTTCCCATCGTTGAATCCGGGTGAACATCTGTGTCCCGCCTGTTCCATGCAAGAAAAGCTCCGCTTCACCGGGGATCGTATCGGCATGAAAAGCCTGAATTTCTCTGCGTAACGGAGGATGAAAAATGAACATCATCAATAGCACAACCTTTCCGTGTATTAACGATCCTGATTTCGCACAGTATGCTCAACGCTATATCGAGATCGAGCAAAAACCTTACACGCTATCGCACAGTACGGTCTGCCGTTTGAATCCTCCTCCGAAAACAGTGATAACGCGCTTGCCCTAAAACACCAACTGCGCGCCAGGGGTGCCCGGTTTTCCAACAATGACAAAAGCATTCACATCAACTGGATTTCTGATGCATGCGTTGCCTGCCGCACGGGAGAAGGAAGTTACACGGCATTCATTTCGCTAAAATGCCATCGTCAATGCTATTTCTGTTTCAATCCCAATCAACAGGATTATGACTACTACCAACATCATCTGCGTGAGGCAGCAACGGAAATTGAACAGATTGCTGCCAGCGGAGAGCCTTTGCAATTTGCGGCGTTAACCGGGGGAGAACCGTTATTACACAAAGCGGAAGCGACCGGTTTCTTTAAACGACTTCAGCACCATTTCCCTGATATTCACGCTCGGCTCTACACAGCAGGCGATCCCCTGGACGAGAAAACCGCACAACAACTGCAACAAGCTGGGCTGAAAGAAATCCGGTTTAGCATCAAAATTGACGATCCGGCAGAGAAGCAAGCTCGCATACTGCGGCGCATTCGCCTGGCAAAAAAATATATTCCCACGGTAATGGTGGAAATGCCGGTTATTCCCGGCAGCGGCGAACAGATGAAAGCATTATTGTGCGAACTCGATGCCCTCGGCGTTGACGGTATCAACCTGCTGGAGTTTTGTTTTCCTCTGGCGAATGCCGCCGCGTTTCGCGAACGCGGTTTTACCCTGAAATATCCCCCCTATCAGGTGTATTACAATTATTGGTATGCAGGCGGGTTAGCCATTGCCGGTAGCGAAACATTGGCACTGGAATTGATGCTGTTCGCGTTAGAGAACGCGTTGAAGCTGGGCGTACACTATTGTTCTTTGGAAAATAAACATACTGGGCAAGTGTTCCAGCAAAACCATCTCAGCCCGGTTGATAAGACCTACTATTTTTCTCCCCGGGACGCTTTTTTCAAATGCGCTAAAGTGTTTGGCTCGGCCATTACTGCCGTGGAAGCCCTTCTGGCCCAACACCACATTCCCGTCAGACACAGTCAGCAGCATCACTATATTCAGTTTCACCCCTCGGCCATTTCATTGCTGGGTGCATTGCCCGTTGAGGTTTGCCTTTCACTCAACGTTATCGAACACCTTTCAGAAACCGAGCGTGACGTGAAAGAAGTGCAGTTACAACACGTGACGCCATCCACCTTCTCGCTGGCCGACATTTAAAGGATATGACGATGACCTCTCATCAATTCCCGGAATACCTTATCCAACGCACCGTGGGTTACGATCTTTTACGCCGGTTGCTGATCGAAGAACCCACGCCTGCATTGTTGAATTTTCTACAGCAGCAGGATCTGGCGACGCTGTTCCCTGCGATCGTGACGCGAATTTCTCTTCCGCATTAGAACGTGTACAACACGCACGGCAGGGGAGCCCTTTAT
>ERZ860023.116-NODE-116-length-51268-cov-2.714057_pt1 | contig 51268 bp, 41 predicted proteins | sample MGYA00509983_ERZ860023 | MGnify/ENA primary metagenome ERZ860023 (study PRJEB30046, sample SAMN00715180) | human gut metagenome | study: EMG produced TPA metagenomics assembly of the A metagenome-wide association study of gut microbiota in type 2...
ATGCATTCCTTCCCTCTCAGACGCCAGCACGCCAGCGCCAGCCAGTAAAGCTGGTTCACGCTGGCCCTGATCGCCTCTTACCGGACGCGGCATCATTTGGGTCAGATCGTGGGTCAGAAAACTCATCGTTTGCTGCATGAGGTTTAGTTTTTGATCGTGATCGGCGACGGCGCTATTCACGCGCGTGACGCCGTTAGTCACCTGCTGCGCCATCAGTGCCAGCGAGGCAAAAATGGCAATTGCCACCAACATTTCCAGTAACGTGAAACCAGCGCGAGTCCTTCTCACTGTTGGCCTCCCACGGCGCTAAACCAGGCGCGTCGTGACTGAATGACCGACGAAAAGTCTTCGTGAAGGCTGACTTCAATATCCACCGCCTGGAGCAGCGCGTTGCCTGTACTCAGCGGTGTGGTTCGCCAGTACCAGCGGCTTCCTGCCATATCGCTCTCGCCCTGCTGCCTGACCGCCCGCTGCCCACGGGTCATCAGGTAGAGCAGCGCAGTCTGGTTTTCAGCCACCCAGCCCGCTACCGTTTTTTCCTCAAGAACGTGCTGATTACTCAGCGCACCGCTGGCAATCTGTAATACCGCCGTGGCAGCCAGCGCAAAAATCGCCAGCGCGAGCATCACTTCCAGCAAGGTAAATCCGCGCTTCATGGCATCCTCTCATCACATTGATTGAGGGATAACGCGCCATGTGCGCCAGTTTTACCGCCCAACATGCGTTTTGCGCCGCCGAGTAGAAGCGCAGCGTAAACGGCGTGGCGGGTTCAAAAGGCGAAAAACGGATCTGCGGCGTCTTCTTTTTCGCCTCTTTTTGCAGCTCCAGTTCAATATCGTGCAGCGTCAGGCGACGACGTTGCAGCTCCAGCGCATACTCCTTCTGCCAGATATCACTTCCGGGTTGTAACAGCATCTGCACCTGTTTTGGCACCGTAACCTGTGCCGATAACCGGGTCGCGGAAACGGGCAACCACTGCCCCTGACGACGCTGCATAAACTGATAGCCAGGCGCGTCGATTAGCACACCGAGTGTCTGCCCTTCAATCACTGCCCTGTCCTTAAACTGCGCAAAGCGAGTCAGAAAATCCTGTGCCGCTTTTTTCGCGGGCGGTTCAGAATCGGTCGCAAACGTCTGTACCACGCCCGAACTGGCAAGGCCGATAAGGAAAATCACCAACATGATTTCCAGAAGTGTGAATCCGCGTTCAGGCACTGCTTACTGAAACTCCTGCAAATTCCAGTTACCGATATCTGCGCCAGCGCCTTCCCCGTTTTCCTGACCATCCGCCCCCAGGGTATAAACATCAAACAGCCCTTTTTCACCCGGGCTGAGATACTGATAATCATTGCCCCACGGATCCTTTGGCAGTCGTTTAATGTATCCACCAGTACGGTAGTTGCGGGCGTCCGCCATATTGGCTGGCTGCTGGATCAGCGCCTCAAGCCCCTGTTCGGTAGTTGGATAACGCCCGTTATCCAGTCGGTACATATCCAGTGCGTTTTCCAGCGCCACGATATCGCTGATGGCTTTTTGCCGATCCGCTTTCTCTTTATTGCCCAACAGGTTAGGCACCACCAGACTTGCCAGGACGCCAAGAATAACAATCACCACCATCACTTCCAGCAGGGTAAAACCTGCCCGTGGTTTTTGTGTGCGGGATAACGAATTCATGTGATAACTCCGTAAATTACATTCCAACCATATTGTTCAGTTGCAGCATCGGCTCGAGGATGGCGATGACGATAAACAGCACCACGCCCGCCATCATCACCACCAGCGCCGGCTCAAACAGCCCCAACGCCAGCCCCACCTGGGTATCAAATTCCCGCTCCTGGTTAACTGCGGCCTGTTCAAGCATGGTTTCCAGTTCGCCGCTCTGTTCGCCGGAGGCGATCATGTACAGCATCATCGGGGGGAACAGGCGCAACTCCGCCAGCGCAGCGCGCAGACTGCTTCCTTCGCGGACGCGATCTGCCGCCAACAGCAGTTGTTGCTCGACATAGCGATTTGCCGACACGGCGGCAGCGGTCTGAATGCCTTCCAGTAGCGGAACACTGCTGGCGGTGAGGATGCTTAACGTGCGGGAAAAACGCGCCGTATTCAGTCCGCGCGCAACACGCCCTATCACGGGCAGGCGCAGCAAGGTTTTATCCCAGCGCAGGCGCATCGCAGGATTTTTAAGTAGCCGTTGCCCCAGCACCAGAAGCCCCAGCAAACCCGCCAGCCAGTAAACGCCGCTGGCCTGCAACGCATCGCTCATGGCAATAAGCGTGCGGGTGGAGACGGGCAGCGCGTGTCCGAGATGATCAAACTGTTCGATGATTTTCGGTACTACCGCCGTCAGCAAAATAGTGACCACGCCCGTTGCCACCACCAGCAGAACCAGCGGATAGAGCATGGCCTGCAATAGACGTGATTTCAGGCGCTGTCGCTGTTCGGTGTAATCTGCCAGGCGATTAAGCACCACGTCGAGATGCCCGGATTTTTCTCCGGCAGCAACCATCGAACAAAACAGAGAATCAAAGACGCGGGGATGTTCGCGCAGGCTGTCCGACAGGGTGTAACCTTCCTGAATCCGGCTGCGCAGCGCCATTCCGAGGCTTTTTACATGCAGTTTTTCACTTTGCTCACTGACCGCCTGTAAGCAGGTTTCCAGCGGCATTGCTGCCTGTACCAGCGTTGCCAGTTGGCGCGTGAACAGCGCAAGATCTGCCGCCGCCACGCGACGATGTGCGTGCCGCCGACGCTGCAACATCCCCCCTGACGAAGTATTCATCCGGGCTTCAATATGCACGGGGATAAGCTCTTTACCGCGCAACAACTGGCGGGCATGACGCGCGGAATCCGCCTCAATCATACCTTTGGTTTTGCGACCATTACGCTCCAGCGCCTGATAGTAAAACAGTGCCATTACGCCTCCATGGTTACCCGCAGAACTTCATCGAGAGAGGTTTCTCCGGCGAGCACTTTCTCAATGCCGTTGCTGCGGATACCCGCAGAGTGTTGTCGGACATAACGTTCCAGCTCCAGCTCCCCGGCCTGACGGTGGATCAAATCACGCAATGTGGCATCCACCACGATCAGCTCATGGATGGCAGTCCGTCCGCGGAAACCTTTGTGATTACAGGCGGGGCAGCCCTGCGGATGGTACAGAGTGACGGTTCGCGCATCGGTAATGCCCAGCAGGCGTTTTTCTTCGTCAGTGGCAGGCGCGGCCTGACGGCAGTCGGGACACAGCGTGCGGACCAGTCGCTGCGCCATCACGCCCGTCAGACTGGAAGAGAGCAGGAAAGGCTCCACGCCCATATCCTGCAAACGCGTGATCGCCCCCACCGCCGTGTTGGTATGCAGCGTGGAAAGGACCAGGTGTCCGGTAAGCGATGCCTGAACAGCGATTTCTGCGGTTTCGGTATCGCGGATTTACCGACCATCACCACATCCGGGTCCTGACGCAAAATCGCGCGCAGGCCACGGGCGAAGGTCATGCCGACGCGGGTGTTAACCTGTGTCTGACCGATCCCTTCAATCATGTATTCGATGGGGTCTTCAACCGTGAGAATGTTACGCGAATGGTTGTTCAGCTCCTGCAATCCGGCGTACAGCGTGGTGCTTTTGCCGGAACCCGTCGGCCCCGTCACCAGAAAGATGCCGTGCGGTTTGTGTAACAGCTGGCGCAACTGCGCGGTCAGTTGCTGGCTAAGCCCCAGACGCTCCAGCGTCAGGCGGGCCTGGTTTTTGTCCAGCAGTCGCAGCACCACGCGCTCGCCCCAGGCGGAGGGCATGGTGGAGACACGCACGTCAATCGCCCGACCGCCCAGCAGCAGCGCAATACGTCCATCCTGCGGTACGCGCTTTTCGGCGATATCCAGCCGTGCCATCACCTTGATACGCGATACCAGCAGCGAGGCCAGTTTGCGCCCCGGGCGCAGCATTTCATGTAATGTGCCGTCAACGCGAAAACGGATCACCAGACTCTTTTCAAACGTCTCGATGTGGATATCCGAAGCGCCTTCTTTAATCGCCTCTGCCAGCATGGCGTTGATCAGTTTGATGATCGGCGCATTGTCGTCGCTTTCCAGCAGATCTTCCGTTTCCGGCAGTTCTTCCGCGAGGGTAAAAAAGTCCTCGGCAGAACCGAGATCTTCCATCAGCTGGCGAGCCTCGGAAGAGTCCCGCTGCCAGACCGCATTCAGCCGCTGTTCAAATTCGGCCTCGTCGATTTGCCGCAGCGTAAAGGGCGCGTTCAGCCCCCGCTGCAGCTCCTGCAAAACAGAGAGCGATAGCGGATGAACGTGGAGGATCTCCAGCGACGCTTCGCACCATGCCACCAGGCTAAACCGACGGCTGAAACTGTAGGGCAGACGCACGGTGTTGGCGGTGGTTTCCTGTGCTACAGGCACCATTAACGCGTTCTCCCGGCATTGAGGAACGCGCGAACTTCCGGCGGTAAGGCCTGGTTTTGCGCTGGCAGTACCGGCTGTACAGTGTGCGGCATCAGGCTTAAACCTTGCTCATCACGATAGATCTGTTCGGCGCGCATATAGTTATATTTGCGCTGCGACACGCCGTCTGCCGCCATACCGTCACGCAGAATGGTCGGACGGATAAACACCATCAGGTTACGTTTTTCTTTTTTATCCGCCGTCGATTTAAACAGGTTACCAATCAATGGGATATCGCCCAGCAGCGGCACTTTCGCCACGCTTTCTCCCGCCTGATCGTCCATCAGACCACCAAGCACAATCAGCTCACCATCGTTAGCCAGCACGGTGGTTTTCAGTTTGCGCTCACCAAACACCACGTCGAGGCTGGTCTGTCCTTCCACCTTCGAGACTTCCTGCTCAATCACCATCTGTACCGCGTTACCTTCGTTAATCTGCGGCGTGACTTTCAGCATGATGCCGACTTTTTTCCTTTCTACTGTATTGAAAGGATTGCTGTTATTGGAGCCAACGGTAGAGCCGGTTAATACCGGAACGTCCTGGCCCACCATGAAGAAGGCTTCCTGGTTGTCCAGCGTGGTGATGCTCGGCGTGGAGAGCACGTTAGAGCTGGAGTCGTTTTTAACCGCCTGCACCAGCGCCATCCAGTCGCCTTTCACCACACCAACCGCCGTACCGCTAAAGCCGGAAAGAAGCTGGGCGAGCGTGGAGAGATCGCCGTTGGTATCCGGATTAATGGTGGTAGCGCCGTTTTCACTGATCACCGTCGAGCCTTTCTGCGGTTTCGCCTGAGAAATGGCTGCCCCCAGCGTACCGATAGGGATCTGCGTACCATTAGCAAACTGCATTAATCCGGCATCTTTCGACGCCCACTGCACGCCGAAGTTGATATTGCTACCTTCGGCAACTTCCACGATCAACGCCTCGACGTGCACCTGAGCACGGCGAATATCCAGTTGTTCAATCACGCTTTGCAGCGACTGCATGATGTCCTGCGGTGCGGTTACAATCAGGGCATTACTGTGTTTGCTGGCGGCGATGGATACAATCTCACGCCCGCTACCGACCGTGCCTTCCGCCTCTTCTTTAGCCGCCGTGAGCGTGCCGCTGACCTGCTTCAGCACATCGACCAGATCTTCGGCTTTGCTGTATTTGAGATAGAAAACCTGGCTGTTGCCGCTGCGTTCCATTTCTGAGTCCAGCCGACGGATCAGGCGGCGCATTTTGTCCCGCGTGGCCGGGTCACCACTGACAATCACACTGTTGGTGCGTTCGTCGGCGACAATTTGAGATTTCAGCGTCGCAGGCTGGTTCTCGCCGCTGTTTTTCGTCAGGCTTTCCAGCACGCGGGCGATTTCCGAAGCCGAGGCGTTATCCAGCGGGATCACCTCTTCGGTGCGATTACCCGCGTGATCCACGCGCTGGATCACTTCTGTCAGGCGCTCCACAACGGAGGCGCGTCCGGTGAGCATAATCACGTTGGAGGGATCGTAATTAACAACATTGCCTGAGCCTGCGCTGTCGATCATCTGGCGCAGAATCGGTGCCAGCTCGCGTACCGACACATTACGTACCGGCACTACTTTGGTGACCATTTCATCGCCCGCGTAGTTGTCGCTGCCTTCACCGACCAGCGGCAGCGGCTCGACTTTCGCAGCGCTGGATTTCACCACCTTCAGCACGTCGTTTTCCATCGGTACGACGGCATACCCCTGTGCTTCCAGCAGGTTAAGGAATAGCTGGTAATACTGGCGTTCATTGAGCGGGGTCATGGTGCGAATACTCACTTTCCCCTGTACGCCCGGCCCCATAATGATGGTTTTATTAAGGTTAGCGCCGACGGTTTCGATGAACGATTTCAGGTCGGTATCTTTAAAATTAGCGGTGAAAGTGGCTTCTTCCGCCCAGACCGGTGAACTGCATAATGCCGCTGCCAGCACCAGCGGCAGTAAACGCTTTTTTGTTTTGAGGCCAGTTGTCTTCTTACGCCAGACCGACAACGTAATATCACGCCAAAACACGATGAATGATTCTCCTGGATTAAATGCGGTTAGCGCAGCGCGATGGAAATGTCGTGGCGCGCACCCTTGCGTAAAACCGTAAGTTGAATGGAATCCATTGAAGGTAACTGCCGCATCAGAGCAATCATTGCTCGTGGATCAGTGAAATCCTGCTGATTTAGCGCAATGGCGATATCGCCTTCCTTGAAACCGCTGGCATCGAACAGAGAACGATCTGCCCCCGGCTTCACTGCATAACCGACAATCCCCTCCTTACGCACAGGCGTAAGCTGGATATAGTTAAAAATTTTCTGCGGATCTTTCGTCAGTGCCTGACGCACGGCAGTCGGGATCTCAACTGGCGCACTGGCAGCAGGCTCAGCAACAGCTTGCTTTGCTTCGTCACTGACGGCTTTTTTGTTGGTCACGGCTACGGTGGAATGCCCCTCTTCTGCCAGGCTCAGGCGCTCTATTTTTCCCTGATAGCGCAGCATCACATGGTCGCGGTTGATTTCCTCAATCACCGCGTTGTGAGAACCAAGCCGTTCCCCCTGCAAATAGACCTGCTGTTTGCCACCTTCTTCAATAACCGCGCCGGGTCTGGCACCAAAGGCGATCCCACGCAACACCACATTAAGACGCGTTTCTGCCACAGGCACAGGTTCGGGTTGTTTTACCGGCGTGGCGACGGGCTGATATTTGCCAAACCAGTTTTGCTGGCTGATTAATTGCACGTCATTTTTATCGAACGTTTTTGCATCCGCACGGGGCGGTTTATTCGCCGATGGGGAAACAGCCGTATATTCCGCAGAAAAGGAGAAATAGCGCCAGAGTGAATGCGCCACTTTTGCAGAAATAATAAGCAGCATCAGCCAGAGCATCCCGCGTACAATTTTTCGCAGATGCTCTTGGTCTGTATTAAGAGATTGTCTCTGGTTAAGAGTGTGACGAATTTTTGTCAGCCATTGAATGAGATAAATTCGTGCGTCACGAAAAACAACCCGCGCCAATTTATATCTACCCGACGTTATGCTTTGACTATTCCACAGGTGGTACGATCCAGTTTCCGCTGATACTGGTTACCTGTACGTGTATCATTAATCGTTATGCTGTAATTAATTCCCTCGGTAATCATTAATTTCACCGTTGGGTCAGCGCACATTTGTCGTTGATAGCTGGTTAAAAAGGCGTCAGGCGTCTGCGTGGTCTGAGTCCCCGCTTCGCTGATAATGGTCATTTTTACCGTCGTGCCGCTACTTTGTGCCAGCACTAAGGTATATCCCGCAGATTTAATCGGCAGGTTTTGGCTGATATTTTGCGCCTGTTTTTTCGCCAGTAAACTGGCATTTTCATTATGGCTGGCACAGCCACTTAATAATCCTGTAACGCTCAACAATAGCGATATTAATACCCTCCCTGGCATTTGTTTTATCGACATGGTAAATAATCTCTAAGGTTATTAATAAGAGTTAAAATGTCACTTTGATAATGACGTTGTTATCATTAAAACAATGCCTGTAGATAAATTGTTGCTATACCGCCCAGACTTAAACACGGTCCAAAAGGCAGTGTGGTTGATCCTCTTTTTGTAATAACGGCATATATCAGGCCGCAGCATGATGCGATTAAAGCAACATTGGGTAGCGACAACGGCCCCACCCAACTACCTAACGCAGCGAACAATAATACATCGCCCATGCCTAATGCTTCTTTACGCAGAACTATTCCGGCTATCCAGCGCAGAGAGTAAAAAGTGATAAACCCCACCAGGACGCCGGTGACTGCATCTTGTAGCGTGAGCGGGCTCTGCTGCGCCCATGCCGCAATTAGTCCCGTCCACAATACGCCCTGAGTAAAAACATCGGGCAGCCATTGGTGATCGAGGTCAATGACGCTCGCGGCAATCAGCCAGGCGGATAATATCATCACCGCCAGCGCCCATCCACTTTCCGGCCAGACCAGACTCGCCAGCAAAAAAGCGAGTGCCGTCAATAACTCCACCAACGGATAACGCTTGCTGATTTTCGCCTGACAATCACGGCAGCGCCCTTTGAGCATCAGCCAGGAGAGCAGCGGAATATTGTCACGTATCCGGATGGTCTGCTGACAATGTGGGCAGTGGGAACGCGGTAGCGCAAGGCTTATTTTTGACTGCGCACTCGGCATTTCACCATGAAACTCCGCCATTTGTTGGCGCAGCATGATGGGGTAACGCCAAATCACCACATTCAAAAAACTGCCGATGATCAATCCTCCGACGGTTGCCAGTATGGGCATCGCCGCGGGGTATTGCTGAAAAACATCAAAAAGCATGGTTAAAGGTTGTTTGTTGTAACTTGCCGGATGCGGGCCTGCAAGTGTATGCCATACGGCTTTCCTCCAGGCCCGATAAGCTGGCGCAACCCGGTGCGCCTTATTTCATGCCGGATGCGGCGTGAACGCCTTATCCGGCATACAGGATTACTCGACAGACATCTTATGCTCGGTAACCTTGTTAATGGTTTCCGGTCCCTGTTCCGGTTTCGGCAGCTTGAGTGACGCCAGCGTGTTGTACGCCGACTGGCTCACACCGCCCTTGAAGCTCATCTCGCTCGCCCCCGGCAGCTGGTAAGCATTCGCACCCGGATTCCATTTCTTAAAGAACTCCGAAAGATCCGTCTGGGCGACCCAGGAGGCACACAGCATCAGCGTGTCCGCAGCGTTACCGTTGGATTCAGCACAGTAATTCTTGCCGCCAAAGGTGCTGTTACCAACATCATCGCCGCGTGCTTTACGATGCATCAACTGGAACAGGTTCCAGCCTTTCATCCCTTCACGCTCGCTGTAAAACTCTGGCAGAGGAGTGCCATCTGGATACCATTTCTTGATATCAAAGTTTTTCTCTGCCCATTCCTTCAGCTGCGCGTACATCAGCAGACGGTCACCCGCACCGCCGCGTGCCCATGCCTGGTTGTTGCTCTCCTCCAGATATTCCGGTGCGACGGTAATATCGTCAGCGACACGGTTCATCTTGCCGAGATAGCGATCCTGCATGTACAGCGCCAGCACGTTGTTCGCGACTTCAGTTGCACCCGGTACAGTCAGCGGTGTTTCTGCGGCGTTGTGCCCTACTTCGTGCCAGATCAACCAGTCGTTCAGCGGCGTCGTCGGCAGCGTGGTGCTGTTCGTCGAGAAGCTGCTGTTCATTACCGGATAACCCGAGTGCGCATCACCGATGGAGATCTGCACATCGTTGGCGAAACGATGTTTGTGGCCCGGCAAGTTTTTATAGGTAAACATCCGGTGCTTACCGTCTTCGCTATCACGGCCGTAGAAGTCATTCATCGAGCTGGCAAAGGTATCCAGATCGTTAGCGAATTGCTCCAGTCCGCCAGTGTAATTGCTGGCATTCAGGTTCTTCTTCGGTGTGGTATAGACGAACGAGGCAGACTCCAGTTCGCCCAGCGGGGCAGGGGAGTTCAGATCGTTTTTCCATGCGCCGTCTTTATAGAACGGTGCTTTTACCACGCCAGTAAAGGTGAAGCTGGCAGATTCATTGGTAGAGCTATTGCCCTTGATATAAATCAGGCCACCGTAAGGCACCTTGAACTTCACCGTACCGCTAGCGTCCAGAGAGTACGTTTTAGTCACTCTTGGCGGACGGTTCAGCGCAACTTCATGCTTCTCACGTCCGGTCAGGTCGTCAGCCAGCGCCACGGTGACGGTCACAGGAACGTTCGCATTGGACTTAATGGTGACCTCTTTCTGAGCCGGTGCCCACAGGCCAGTTGACTGCATGTTACCTGCAAACCATTTGGTCGGATTCGAGTACAGGCTGATGGTTTCAGTAACGTTCTGTCCCTCTTCCGATACTGCTCCCGGATACTTCTCGACATCAACTTTGATGTTCAGATCCCACCAGGAACGGCCCAGCATCAGGCGTGTCAGCGGTTTTTCCATATAGTTGAGTGGATAGCTCGGGTTCATCATGCCCGCTTTGCTGCTACCGTCACCGTAGATCATGTTGTTATCGACCAGCGATTTTTTCAGATCTGCGGAGCACTGTGTGCCATCGGTATAGGCATCGTTGGTATAGCAGTTCAGGAACTCGGTGAACGTTTTAAAGCCCAGCTCGTCATTTTTGCCTTCTTCATAACGATAGCTCGTATCGTTCCACAGCCAGACCGACATGTTCTGGTACAGACGTTCCAGATCGACGCTGCTCAGACGCTCACCTTTGCGACCATTGGTCCGGAAGTAGAGCTCATGCTGATACAGACGCTGAATGTTGGTGCCTAAATCCGCAGCCTGCACCATCGCTTTTGCCGTGTCGGCGTTAAGGCTTAGTTGCGTATACTGTGGAACATACATGCCACCAGTAACCGGAACCCCCGTGCCAGGACGATATTCCAGGCAGTTGACCTCATAGTGGTAGTCAGAATCCTTACACTCTTCCAGCCCCGGGAACGCGGCGAAAATTTTCTCCTTCGCAGCCTTTAGAGAATCCTCTGTTTTATGATCGGCCTCATCAATAAAGGCATAACGCGTTTCCTGTTTGCCATCTACATCTTCCAGCCAGCTGGCAACTTCCAGCTTCGGTTTGTCATCAGGTTTGTTTTCTTGCTGATATTTCCAGATAACTTCTTTCGTGGTGTCATCAATGGTATACGGTGGTTTACCATCGACAGCCGGATAACGCTCATAGACCCAAATTGGCGTTGAACGTCGTTGACGAACGCGGTTCGGATACCCTTGCGGATCGTTATTTACTACCGACTTGTTAAGCGCCATCGACAAACCTGCGGCATCAAGCAGACGTACAAAGCCAGATGCGCTCTCTTCCTTAAGATTGCTCATCACGTTTTCCATGATCAGCACCGATCCACCTTTGTTCATATAGGCGATCAAATCGGTCACATCCTGCTGGGTCAGCTTCGGTTTGCTGGTATCTGCACGCAGCGGGATTGCATAAGGATCGTTACCAACCTGAGTCACATACTCAAAGCCGTTGAGGATCAGCAGCGGCATTTCCTGCGGGTCGAGATCGCCATAGCTACTTAAATGCTCAACAGAGATACCCGCAAAATCCGGATGAAAGCCGAACGCAGCACTATTTCCTGTAACCTGCCCGTGTTTTTTGAAATACACCGTGTCCAGGTTAGTACCCACGGTCATATTGGATTTTGCATCCGGCAACCAGCGATCATTTGACAGATAGCGCAGCACGTTCTCTATGAAGTTCTTCATGTCATCCGGGTCGCTGTTGAGCGTACACTGCCCATCTTTATTAACGCCCCCGTTCCAGCTGTAACCGTTCGGGCAACGCAGGATGCTGTTGTAGTGTGGGTTACCGATAACCATCAGCTTGCCATCGCCCACTTGCCCCAGCGAAATAAACGGCAGGTTGAAGGTGGCGGTTTCGCGTGTCACGTTCTCTGGTCGCACAATGGAAGGCGCTTCAGTAATGTACGCCAGCTCATTTTTATCCCAGGCCCGTTTCTCGCCGAAGGCCAGCCAGTAGTTTTTATCATTACGCGCCATCAGAATCGGGAAGGCCGCGTTGGAGATATTCACCACCGCCTGACCGCGCGCATTACCGGTGCTGCCATAGAAGTTGGTAGAGTCATGGAAGACGTGGAATTTCGTCACCGATTTGTAATCTTTATCCACACCCCACAGCTTGTTGATAACGCCCTGAATCTGACCTTCGTTAACATTGCGCGTCGTCAGCGAGAACCAGCGAGCCTCGTTACAACCGTCGGTTTTCGCACAAATCGCGGTATCGATCTCTTTGGCCTGACCCGTCTTAAACTGCTCGATAAATTCGTTAGGCAGATTAACGACTTGCTCACCTTCCCCCAGCGTCGCACCATTGGATAACGAGAGATTGATAATCTCGTTAATCACGTTGGGATATTCAGCAAAAACCTTGCGTACTTCATCCGGAACTACACGCGTGTGATTTTGTCCAGCCTTCGAATAGCGGTGAATCAACTGATCGATATTTGCCCCGCGAACTTCATCACCCAGTTCAGTCAATGCAATAGTCGACTTGTTACCACGCACAGAACCAAGCTCAAAAGTGTCGATGCCAAAGGAGATGGTTTCCCCCCAACTAAAGGAAAATTCCCCGTTTTCTCCGGTTACACCACGGCCGGAATTGGTGTAATAGTTGACACCAACAACACCATCCCCCTGACTATCGACCAGTCGACCTTCAGAGAGAATGATTTCAGTGGGTTGATACTGATAAAACTGTTCCGCGTTAGCCGACACGAAGGAAGCGTTTAGATCCGGTTTTGTTCCCGGAGTGGTGGCGGGCACGACCGGTGAAGTATGAGTGGATGGCGCTTTATCGGTCGCGGCATTGTTTTCCACCTCTTCATTGACCAGCTTTTTGAACTCTTCCGGTGCCAGATCGATTTGCTTATACAGCGAGTCGAAGCGTTTACTCTCGATCACTGAGGAGAACTCCAGGCACACCTGTTCTGTATCCGCCGGACAACTGTTCATGGACGTTACCAGCGAAACCGCATTGCTTTTCTTGTTGTCGGAAGCCGCCAGTTCTTGCGCGTCCTCAAGACTAAACGACACTTTTTCAACCGCACGCAGGCTACGCGCAGCTTCTGACTGAGTGTTGAAGGTGGCAATTGTCGTGTTACCCGCCACGCAAGTAACGTCCTCGCCAGGTGTAAATGTAAAGCCATCGCTGTTTTCACCATTACATTTAGCACCAGTTACCCGCTGGCTTCCGCCCAGGGTCAGATAACCCGTTTTCGTAGGAACAGGCTCTGGCTCTGGCTCTGGCTCTGGATCTGGATCAGGTGTCGGTTCCGGCGTAGGTTCAGGCTCCGGCGTTGGCTCAGGCGTCGGCTCCGGGTTTGGTGTTGGATCAGGTTTCACTTCCGGCAAAGACCCTGTTCCAGAATCTACAGGCGGCGTATCGGAGGAAGATCCGGAACCACCGCCATCACAACCGGCTAACAGGGTTGCGCTCAAAATAGCCGCTAAAAGCGATTTCTTATATTTAAATTTCTTATTCATTAATAACGCAAGTGACAAAAAAATGTTAAAAAATTCGTAACTGGGAGAAATAGTTTTATGCTTTATCTTCTTTAATAATTTCCTCCATTCTTAAGAAAACGACATCATTGATAGAAAACAGGTGAAATTTATAAGAACAACCCCTATTTGATGTCTGGCTGGTTATTTTTACGAAATTTCAATAAACAAAAAATTAACAACATTTCACAACGTAACTATATAAATTTGTTGGTAGTTTTAACGATTAAGATTGCAAAAGCAACAGATAGAACGGTGTTTGCTCATCAAGCGAACATAATTAATACAGACTTGTTTTGCGTGATAAAAAAATAGATGTTCTCACGCTCTTAATTATTTAGCAGGTTATCTGAACGCAAAACATTATTGCTGCATGGATAATAAAGCGAGAAATAATTTTCAATTAATAAGACAGCATAATGTAAATGAAGCCGGATGATATTAACGATCATCCGGCTTTATTGATTTACGAGACTAACATCCCGGTAAACACATACGCCTGCAGCAGGGTGATAATGCCGATAACGCTGGCAAAAATCAGACTGTGCTTCACGGTGTAGCGGAACAGTTCAGATTCTCGGCCCACCATGCCCGTCGCGGCGCAAGCCACGGCGATAGATTGCGGGGAGATCATCTTGCCAGTTACGCCGCCGCTGGTATTTGCTGCCACCAGCAGAGTGTCAGAGACGTTGATTTGCTGCGCCGTGGTCGATTGCAGTGAACCAAACAGGGCGTTAGAGGAGGTGTCCGAGCCGGTAAGGAATACGCCCAGCCAGCCGAGAAACGGTGAGAAGAACGGGAACATCACGCCTGTACCTGCCAGTACCAGCGCCAGCGTGGTGGACATGCCGGAATAGTTGGTGACGAAGGCGAACGCCAGCACCATGCCAATCGACAATATCGGCCACTTCAGACTAATTAGCGTTTCGGCAAAGACGCCAATACCTTTCTTGATGCCCACGCCGAGGATGAAGATAGAGATAATCGCCGCAATAAAAATAGCGGTGCCGCCAGCCGAGAGAGGGTCGAATTTAAACACCGCATCCATTGGCATTGGTTGGGCGACAATGGGTGCCGCTTTCAACACTTGTTGATGCAAATGAGGGATCTGGAAATTAATCACCAGTGAATAAAACGCGCCGCCCGGAGCAAATAACGCTTTAAACGGCTTCATGGTCCAGATGGTGACCAGCACCGTTAAGATTAAAAACGGTGACCACGCACGAATGATTTGCCCCAGACTATATTCTGAAGGCACGGGACCGCCAGAAGATGGCTTATTTACCACCATCGCACCTGCGGATTGTCCCATGCTGATTGCCGTTTCGGTATTTTTCGGCCGCCAGACTTTAAGGAATAAAGCGAGTGAGACGATACTCACCAGCGCCGAAGTAATATCCGGCAGTTCCGGACCAATATAGTTAGAGGTAAAGAACTGAGTGACAGCGAAGCTTCCCCCAGCAACCAGCGCCGCTGGCCACGTCTCTTTCACCCCTTTCCAGCCGTCCATCATTGCTACCAGCCAGAACGGCACAAGAACCGACAGGAACGGTAACTGACGTCCCGCCATTGCGCCAATGTGGAACGGATCGATTCCCGTTACCTGACCGGCGACCAGAATCGGCACGCCCAACGCACCAAACGCCACCGGCGCAGTATTGGCAATCAGACACAGCCCCGCCGCGTATAACGGTTTGAAGCCCAGGCCCACCAGCAGCGCACCGGTAATCGCCACCGGCGCACCAAAGCCAGCCGCTCCTTCCAGCAACGCACCAAAGGAGAAACCAATCAGTAACACCTGCAAACGCTGATCGTCGGTGATGGAGATAACCGAGCTGCGGATAATATCGAACTGCCCGCTGGCAACGGTTAATTTATACAGGAACACCGCCGCGACAATAATCCACGCAATTGGCCATAATCCATAAATAAAGCCATAGCCCGCAGCAGCAAATGCCATATCAATCGGCATTTTAAAGGCGAATATTGCAATCAGGATAGATAATATAAGGGTTATTGCTCCAGCGACATGTCCTTTCAGACGTAATACCGCGAGTGCAACGAAGAAGAATATTATCGGGATCAGGGCGACCAGAGCGGATAGCCCCAGTCCTCCCATCGGCATATACATTTGGGTCCAGGTAACCATATTGTTCAGTCTCTTATTATCTTTATATGCTTGATATACTTAAGGTTGTAATAAGCAAAAGAGGACTGAACTGTAAAATATAGGCGTTATACTTTACAGCAACAGTACGCTGCTAACGCAATTGCTACCTCTGGCATAACAAGTATATCGGGTAAGGGTTTCTGTTCCGCACACGCAGGCGCAGAGTATCGTTAAGATGTCCATATTGTTGTTTTAGGCCCGCTAGTAATGCGCTACGGGTATTTAATATTGTTAAACCCTGATAATCGCTCCGGTTATTTCCGGGATAAATGTACTACCGCAGTTACTATCATAGCCCCGACAATAAAACTTGCCGGGGCTTTTTTGACGCTATTAATGACTTTCTTTTTCGCGTAAACGCCAGGCGTGTAATAACGGTTCGGTATAACCGTTTGGCTGTTTCACGCCGAGGAAGATTAAATCGCTGGCAGCTTTAAAAGCACTCGAGTTAGCGAAATTCCCCGCCATCGGACGATAAGCCGGATCGCCAGCGTTTTGCTGATCAACCACTTTCGCCATATTCTCCAGCGACGCCTGCACCTGTTCTTTAGTCAAAATACCGTGACGTAACCAGTTGGCGATATGCTGGCTGGAGATGCGCAGCGTTGCGCGGTCTTCCATCAGCGCCACATTGTGAATATCCGGCACTTTTGAACAACCAATCCCCTGCTCCACCCAGCGCACCACGTACCCCAGAATCCCCTGCACGTTGTTATCCAGCTCTTGTTGGATCTCTTGCGCCGACCAGTTAGCGTTTTCAGCAACCGGAATAGTCAGCAGATCGTCCAGCAGCGGTTCAAATTCAGCATTGAACTCGGTCTGGGCAATGTTGGCTTGTACGCTCTGTACGTTGGTTTGGTGGTAGTGCAGCGCATGGAGCGTAGCAGCGGTTGGTGACGGAACCCAGGCTGTGTTTGCCCCGGCACGCAGTTGGTCGCCCTTCTGGCTGTACATGTCTGCCATCAGGTCCGGCATTGCCCACATGCCTTTACCAATTTGCGCTTTACCGCGCAGCCCACAGAACAGACCGGAAAGCACGTTATTACGCTCGTAGGCTTTGATCCAAGGCGTCGATTTCATCTGATTTTTACGCAGCATCGGGCCAGCTTCCATCACCGAATGCATTTCATCGCCGGTACGGTCGAGGAAACCGGTATTGATGAACGCCACGCGGTTGCGCGCCTGAGCGATACAGCTACGCAAGTTCAGCGAGGTCCGACGTTCTTCATCCATAATGCCCATTTTCAGGGTATTCGGTGCCATACCGAGCATTGTCTCAATGCGGGTAAACAGTTTGTTGGCGAACGCCACTTCCTGCGGACCGTGCATTTTCGGTTTCACAATATAGACGCTGCCAGTGCGCGAGTTTTTCTGCACTTTTAAATCATAGAGGGCAATCGCGCCAGTCATGACGCCATCAAGAATGCCTTCCGGGATTTCATTGCCTTCGCTGTCCCAAATCACAGGAATGGTCATCAAATGACCCACGTTGCGGATAAACAGCAGCGAGCGTCCGTGCAGAGAAATTTCAGAGCCATCGGCGGCGGTGTAATGACGATCGTCATTCAGTTTACGCACGATTTGCCGACCGTTTTTCTCCATTTTCTCTTGCAGAGTCCCCTGCATCAGGCCCAGCAGGTTGCGGTACAGCAGGATTTTATCTTCCGCATCAACCGCCGCGACCGAATCTTCGCAGTCGAGAATGGTACTGATGGCCGCTTCGACGATAACATCGTTGATGTGCGCCGGATCGTCTTTGCCAATCCGCCCGTTGGCATCAATTTGCAGTTCAATATGCAGGCCGTTATTTTTCAGCAAAATGCAGGTCGGCGCAGCGGCATCGCCACGGTAACCGACAAACTGCGCCGGGGTACGTAACGTGGTTTCTTTACCATTTTTCAACTGGATGCGTAATTGTTTATCGACCACCTTAAACGCCACCACATCCTGATAGCTGCCGTTTTCCAGCGGTAGAGATTCATCGAGGAAACGCCGAACCCAGGCGATAACCTGCGCACCGCGTTGCGGATCGTAGCCGCTGACCATCGCCCCTTCCTGCGGGATGATGTCGCTGCCGTATAACGCATCGTATAGTGAGCCCCAGCGAGCGTTCGCCGCGTTCAGCGCGTAGCGGGCGTTCATTGCCGGAACACCAGCTGCGGCCCCGCCTGGCTGGTGATTTCGCTGTCAATGCCCGTGGTTTCCACCGTCACGCGCTCCGGTTGCGGCACCAGGTAGCCCAGTTCACGCAGGAAAGATTTATAGGCCGCTTTATCTTTTACCGGCCCCGGATTGCTGCGATGCCACTCATCAAGCACCGCCTGAATGCGATCGCGCTCTGCCAGCAACTGACGATTCTCTGGCGCCAGATCGTGAACGATCTCATCAACATTGTGCCAGAACGCGGCAGCATCCAGTTCCACGCCAGGCAAAACTTCTTCATCCACAAAACGTTTAAAATTGGCGTCAATGCGTAAACGGCCCTGGGTTATGGTTTGACTCATTGTTTCTCTCCTCGTTTTCGCTTATTTCGCCAACACCGCTGCTGCCGCTTTCGCGACCTGCGCATCCTGTGCTCCGGTTAAACCAGAAACGCCCACGGCACCAATAATTTGCCCATCAACAACAACCGGTACGCCACCTTCCAGCGACGTCAGTAACGGCGCAGTCACGAACGCGGTACGTCCGTTGTTCACCATCTCTTCATAGCCCTTAGTTTCACGACGCCCCAGCGCGGCGGTACGCGCTTTCTCCTGGGAGATGTAAGCCGCAATCGGCGCGCAATCGTCCATGCGACTTAACGCCAGCAGATGACCGCCGTCATCGGCAACAGCAATGGAAACAGACCAGTTATTTTTCTGCGCCTCTTCCTGACCTGCGGCAATAATTGCACTCGCCATTTGCTGGCTAAGAATGACTTTAGTTTTCATTTTGTTATTCCTTTTCAAGGGCTTGTTCTACAATTTCAATCCAGTGACGCACAGAGGTACGACCGGCGCTCGCCAGATGGGTCTGGCAACCAATGTTGGCGGTGACGATCATTTCCGGTTTGCCGCTTTCCAGCGCATTCATTTTGTTTTCCCGCAGCTGGCGTGCCAGATCGGGATGCGTTAACGCATATGTTCCCGCTGAACCGCAGCACAGATGGCTGTCGGGAACGTCCGTTAAGGTAAATCCAAGACGAAGCAACACTTTTTCCACTTCGCCGTTCAGCTTTTGCGCATGTTGTAGGGTACACGGGCAGTGGAAGGCCAGTTTTTTATCGCCGCGAATTGCCAGTTTTTCCAGCGGTTCCTCGCGCAGAAGCTCGACTAAATCGACCGCCAGTTCACTGACTTGACGCGCTTTATCGGCATATAACGCATCGTTTTTCAGCATCTGCCCGTACTCTTTGACAAACGCGCCGCAACCGCTGGCGGTTTGCAAAATTGCCTCGGCACCTGCTTCAATCGCGGGCCACCAGGCATCAATATTATTGCGCGCCCGTGCCAGCCCTTTCTCCTGCGCATTAAGATGATAGTCCACCGCGCCACAACAGCCTGCTTCGTTAGCTGACATGACGCTGATCCCCAGACGATCCAGCACTCGCGCAGTTGCCGCGTTGGTGTTGGGCGAAAGCGTAGGCTGGGCGCAGCCTTCCAGCATTAAAACCCGACGCTTATGGCGCAGCGGCGGACGCGGTTTAGCTTTCACCGTTTCAGCAGGCAGTTTTGCTCTGACCTGTTCCGGTAAAAACGGTCGCAGCACCAGCCCTACCTGCGTCAGCGCACGGAAGACCGCCGGACGCGGCACTACCTGGCGCAATCCTTCGCGCAGTATTCGCTCCGGCAGTGGGCGTTTCACTTTCTGCTCGACAATATCACGCCCGATATCCAGCAAATTGTGATAGCGCACACCAGAAGGACAGGTGGTTTCACAATTGCGGCAAGTGAGGCAGCGATCGAGATGCTCCTGTGTTTTAAGCGTGACTTCGTTGCCTTCCAGCACCTGTTTAATCAGATAGATGCGCCCGCGCGGCCCGTCCAGTTCATCGCCCAGAAGCTGATAGGTTGGGCAGGTTGCGGTACAAAATCCGCAGTGAACACAGGCGCGCAGGATGCTGTCGGCTTCCAGCGCGCGCGCGTTCTGCCGCATCTCTTCAGTTAATTGGGTTTGCATAGCCTGCTCCTCAAAGTTCCGCGTACATGCGACCGGGGTTAAACACGCCGCAAGGGTCGAGCTGCTGTTTAAGCTGCTGGTGATAGCGGAATAAAGGAGCCGATAGCGGGGCAAAGCCACCATCTCCGGCACTAAAGCGGGTCGCATGACCGCCAGCGTTGCGGGCGATGCGATGGATTTGATTGTCCTCGGCTGTCGATTTCAGCCAGCGTAACGCACCGCCCCAGTCGATCAGTTGCTCGCCGGGTAAATCCATCATCGGCGCATCACTGGGTAATGAAATGCGCCATAAGGTACCTGGTAACGAGAAGAACGGCAGTTGTTGTTCACGCAATTGCTGCCAGAACTGACCCGCAACCTCTTCGCCACCCAGCAGTTCACGCGCTGCTTTTACCGATCCTTCGCCGCCCTCAAGGCGGATCCACAACGCATTGTCGAAGTAACATAAGCCACTAATGGGTAATGGCTGGAGTTGCCACTCGGCGATTTCACTCATGGCTTCTTGCAGGCTGATTTCCCGACGCAGGCTCAGGGAGGCGCGCGGTCGCGGTAACACTTTCATTGAGATTTCAGTGAGCACGCCAAGACAACCGTAGCTTCCGACCATTAACCGTGAGAGATCGTATCCGGCAACGTTTTTCATCACTTCGCCACCAAAACGCAGATGTTTTCCAGCGCCGGTAATGATGCGCGTGCCGAGGACAAAATCGCGGACCGAACCGCTCCACGGGCGACGCGGCCCCGCCAGCCCGCAGGCGACCATCCCGCCCCAGGTGGCTTCTTCACCATAATGCGGCGGCTCGCAGGGAAGCATTTGCCCGGCGCTCTCCAGCGCCGCTTCAATCGCCACCAGCGGCGTTCCGGCACGAGCGGTTATCACCAGCTCGGTCGGGTCGTAATTAACAATGCCGCGATGACAACGCACATCCAGCGTTTGCCCGGTGACTGGGCGACCTAAAAAGGCTTTGCTATTGCTGCCCTGAATCACCAGCGGCGTTTTATCGCTAATCGCCTGATTCACCTGCTCCAGCAGCGCCTGGCTGTAATCACACTCGCGTAGCATCAGAAACGCTCCAGTTCAGGGAAAGGTAAATGACCGTGATGCACATGCATGGCACCAAATTCAGCACAGCGGTGTAGCGTGGGAATGTTTTTCCCAGGGTTCAGCAAACCATCGGGGTCAAACGCCGCCTTGACCGCATGGAAGACCGTGATTTCATCGCTATTGAACTGGGCGCACATTTGATTGATTTTTTCTCGCCCGATGCCATGTTCCCCACTGATGCTGCCGCCAACTTCAACGCAGAGTTCGAGGATCTTCCCGCCCAGCTCTTCCGCGCGGGCAAATTCACCGGGTTCGTTGGCATCGAAAAGGATTAACGGGTGCATGTTGCCATCTCCGGCATGAAAGACGTTGGCAACACGTAAATCATATTGCTGCGATAAACGGGCAATGCCTTCCAGTACGCCAGGCAGGGCGCGACGCGGGATGGTGCCATCCATGCAGTAGTAATCCGGGGAGATACGTCCTACCGCCGGGAACGCATTTTTGCGACCGGCCCAGAAACGTACGCGCTCTGCTTCGTCCTGTGCCAGACGGACGTCAGTCGCACCCGCTTTCAACAAGATGTCGTTAACCCGCTCGCAGTCTTCCTGTACGTCAGACTCCACGCCGTCCAGTTCGCATAACAAAATCGCTTCGGCGTCGACGGGATAACCGGCATGAATAAAATCTTCCGCCGCGCGGATCGACAGGTTATCCATCATCTCCAGCCCGCCGGGGATAATGCCATTAGCGATGATGTCACCAACCGCAAGTCCGGCTTTTTCTACCGAGTCAAAGCTTGCTAACAGAACCCGCGCCACGGGCGGCTTCGGCAACAGCTTCACCGTCACTTCGGTGGTCACGCCGAGCATACCTTCCGATCCGGTGAACAACGCCAGCAGGTCAAAACCAGGCGAATCCAGCGCATCCGATCCTAGCGTCAGCGCCTCGCCATCCAGCGTTTGCACTTCAATTTTCAGCAGGTTATGTACGGTCAGACCATATTTCAGGCAGTGGACGCCGCCGGCATTTTCCGCCACATTGCCGCCAATCGAGCAGGCGATTTGTGAGGAAGGATCCGGCGCGTAATAGAGATTATGCGGCGCAACGGCCTGGGAGATCGCCAGGTTACGCACGCCCGGCTGCACGCGCGCGCGGCGACCAACGGGGTTAATGTCGAGGATCTCTTTAAAGCGCGCCATCACCAACAACACACCTTTTTCCAGCGGCAGCGCGCCACCAGAAAGCCCGGTGCCTGCACCACGGGTCACCACCGGCACACGCAGGCGGTGGCAGACAGCCAGAATCGCCGTCACCTGTTCCATCTGCTTAGGCAGAACAACCAGTAATGGACGCGTGCGATACGCGCTCAACCCGTCACACTCGTAAGGAATGATCTCCTCATCGGTATGCAGGATCTCAAGTCCAGGGACATGCTCACGCAGTGCCATCAGTACCGATGTGCGGTCGACATCGGGTAAAGCGCCATCTGGACGCTCTTCGTACAAGATGCTCATGAGTAGGCTTCGCTTTGTTGTGTTGTGTGGCAGCTGATTTTTGCGCGCTGCTTCTGTGAACAGTTATTAAGCGGGCTTTTCGTTTTCGTCTATCTCTTTAGCTACCGGTCAGACCATTTTTTTTCCAGCTCTGTGACCTTGTCTTGGTTAACTCAATGTTAAATTGATGTAACATAATCACTTACGTGATGTGCGTGTTTTGCGAGTTAAGAACAGAAAAATTGGTCCTACCTGTGCACGAGGTCCGGGAATGAAAGATGAACGTCGCCCTATTTGCGAAGTGGTTGCAGAGAGTATCGAACGGTTAATTATCGACGGCGTACTGAAGGTCGGTCAGCCGCTTCCCTCGGAACGTCGACTGTGTGAAAAGCTCGGCTTCTCACGCTCCGCACTGCGTGAAGGGCTGACCGTGCTGCGCGGGCGCGGGATTATTGAAACGGCGCAGGGTCGCGATTCTCGTGTCGCACGGCTTAATCGGGTGCAGGACACCAGCCCGCTAATTCATCTGTTCAGCACGCAGCCGCGAACGCTGTACGATCTGCTCGACGTTCGCGCATTACTGGAGGGCGAATCGGCAAGGCTGGCGGCAACGCTGGGAACGCAGGCTGATTTTGTTGTGATAACTCGCTGTTATGAAAAAATGCTCGCCGCCAGTGAGAACAACAAAGAGATTTCGCTGATCGAACATGCGCAGTTGGATCACGCTTTCCATCTCGCCATTTGTCAGGCTTCTCACAATCAGGTGCTGGTGTTTACGCTGCAATCATTGACCGATCTGATGTTTAATTCAGTGTTTGCCAGCGTAAATAATCTCTACCATCGACCACAGCAAAAAAAGCAGATCGATCGCCAGCATGCGCGGATCTACAACGCGGTGTTGCAGCGGCTGCCGCACGTCGCCCAGCGCGCAGCACGCGATCATGTGCGGACCGTGAAAAAGAATCTCCACGATATCGAGCTGGAAGGCCACCATTTGATTCGCTCGGCGGTGCCGCTGGAGATGAACCTGAGTTAGCTGGTATTAAATTTGCTTTTCATACAATCGGTAACGCTTGTACGGCTCCGCCCCAATGCGTTCCAGCATGTTATTCATGCCTGTATTGGTTTCGAGGATCCATGACATCTCCAGCGCATCGATCTTCCGGCGGGCAAACGGATCGCGTAAGGCTTCAATCAATAACAGCGCAATCACCGGGCCGATGCGGCTGAACTGATACTCGTCGCGCACGCCCATCAGCGGTACTCGCGCAGTTCGCACACCGCTGACTTTCAAACGCCACAGCAATTTTGCCCAGCCGAAGGGAAAGAGCGATCCGTTCAGATCGGCAATCGCCTCGTTGATGTTCGGCAAGCCGACAATAAACGCGCAGGGTGCAGAATCAATCTCAGCGATATAGATCATATCGTCCGGCACCAGATATTTAAGTTGATCGCCCATGGTCGCGAATTCATGTTCGGTAAACGGCACAAATCCCCAGTTGTGCTGCCAGCCAGAGTTGAAAATCTCACGCAGGATCTGCATCTCTTCGGCAAACCGCTGACGATTGATGCAGCGAATGGTCACCTTTTTGCGCACCTGATCCATCAGTTTTTTTAGCGCCGGAGAGAAAGTGAGATCGGTTCGCTGCATCCACCACGCCAGTAAATCAATGCCTTTGTGATAACCCAGTTGTTCAATATGCGCGGCATACCACGGTTTGCCGTGTGGCATCATCGCACAGGGTGGTGTGTCAAAACCTTCAATCAGTAATCCGCTTTCCTGATTGATATTCAGGCTGAAAGGCCCGCTGATCTTACTTGCACCTTGTGACTTCAACCACGCTTCCGCTGCGCCAAACAACGCGGCAAAAACCTGCGGATCATCAATGGCGTCAATCATGCCGAAATGACCGGTATCTTTGCCGTAACGCTCGCGGTGCAAGGTATCTATTTGCGCGGTAATACGCCCAACTATCTGCCCCGCTTTTTTTGCCACCCACGCCTGCCAGATGATATGGTCCGTCCCCGGATTTTTCGCAGACAAATGCTCGTTGCGTTCAATGAATAAAGGGGGTATCCAGTTTGGATCGTCGGGATAAAGTGATGACGGAAAAGCGATAAATGCCTTAAGGTCATTTTTATTAATTACTTTTTCAATTTTAATCATCAGCAGATCGCATTCCATAGTTCTGTTCTGTGGGTAACAAATAATTAACGGTGACAAACAGGTTGCAACAGCAACGAACGGCACCTTAATAATCAACCCAATGAATACAAACGACGAATAAATAGTATTTATTAATGATTACGATAAGGTCAGAGACTACACAGAAGCGCCACAATGCCTTTTGTCGATTTAAGGCGACCGGACAAGGCTTCTTCTTAATATATTCATAAATTAAATATCATTCACAATAAAAACAAAAAAACTCAAACTCATTATTTAAATCAATGTTCATTTTCACACTGATGAAAATACTATCTCATTTATCTTTTATGCCTATATAATCCACCGCATTATTGTCATTTTATTTTGGATATCCAATTTTTTCGTGGTGTATATGTCTAATAAAATCTTTACGCATTCCCTACCTATGCGCTATGCCGATTTTCCAACGCTGGTTGATGCTTTGGACTACGCCGCTCTGAGTAGCGCCGGAATGAATTTTTATGACAGACGTTGCCAACTTGAAGATCAACTGGAATATCAGACGTTAAAAGCACGTGCCGAAGCTGGTGCGAAGCGGTTGTTATCGCTGAACCTGAAAAAAGGCGATCGCGTGGCACTGATTGCCGAAACAAGTAGCGGGTTCGTAGAGGCTTTTTTTGCCTGCCAGTATGCCGGCTTAGTCGCCGTCCCGTTGGCGATTCCAATGGGCGTTGGTCAGCGGGATTCCTGGAGCGCCAAATTGCAGGGTTTACTGGCAAGTTGCCAGCCCGCAGCCATTATCACTGGTGATGAGTGGTTGCCACTGGTCAATGCCGCGACGCATGACAACCCCGAATTACATGTTTTAAGCCACGCCTGGTTTAAGGCATTACCGGAAGCCGATGTTGCGCTCCAGCGTCCAGTTCCGAACGATATCGCCTACCTCCAGTACACCTCCGGCAGCACCCGTTTTCCCCGTGGCGTCATTATCACCCATCGCGAAGTGATGGCTAATCTACGTGCTATAAGCCACGACGGCATTAAATTACGCCCTGGCGACCGCTGCGTCTCCTGGCTGCCTTTCTACCATGATATGGGACTGGTCGGCTTTCTCCTGACCCCCGTCGCCACGCAGCTTTCAGTAGATTATTTGCGCACTCAGGATTTTGCCATGCGTCCTCTGCAATGGCTTAAATTGATCAGTAAAAATCGCGGCACCGTTTCCGTTGCGCCGCCGTTTGGCTATGAATTGTGCCAGCGCCGCGTGAATGAAAAAGATCTCGCTGAACTGGATCTTTCCTGCTGGCGCGTCGCTGGTATTGGTGCAGAACCCATCTCCGCAGAACAACTCCATCAATTCGCTGAATGTTTCCGTCAGGTTAACTTTGACAATAAAACTTTCATGCCGTGCTACGGACTGGCAGAAAATGCGCTGGCTGTCAGCTTCTCTGATGAAGCCTCCGGGGTTGTGGTTAACGAAGTGGATCGCGACATCCTCGAATATCAGGGTAAAGCCGTCGCGCCGGGTGCAGAGACACGCGCCGTATCGACTTTCGTCAACTGCGGCAAAGCGTTGCCGGAACATGGTATTGAAATCCGCAATGAAGCAGGTATGCCGGTCGCGGAACGTGTGGTAGGCCATATTTGCATCTCCGGTCCCAGTCTGATGAGCGGTTACTTTGGCGACCAGGCTTCGCAAGACGAGATTGCCGCGACGGGCTGGTTAGACACCGGCGACCTCGGTTATCTGCTGGACGGTTATCTGTATGTCACCGGACGCATTAAAGATCTGATTATTATTCGTGGCCGTAATATCTGGCCGCAGGATATTGAATATATTGCGGAACAAGAACCGGAAATTCATTCTGGCGATGCGATTGCTTTTGTTACCGCCCAGGAAAAAATCATTTTGCAGATCCAGTGTCGGATCAGCGACGAAGAACGTCGCGGGCAGCTTATCCACGCGCTGGCGGCACGGATCCAAAGCGAATTTGGCGTGACCGCGGCTATCGAGCTGTTGCCGCCCCACAGTATTCCCCGAACGTCCTCCGGCAAGCCTGCCCGTGCGGAAGCGAAAAAACGTTATCAGAAGGCTTATGCTGCCAGTCTTCATGTGCAGGAATCCCTGGCATGAATCAAACTGTCGCGGTGACGGGCGCTACCGGGTTTATCGGTAAATATATTATCAATAACCTGCTCGCCCGCGGCTTTCACGTTCGCGCATTGACGCGTACTGCCCGCGCTCACGTCAATGATAATCTTACTTGGGTGTGCGGTTCGCTGGAAGATACACATTCGCTTAGCGAACTGGTTGCCGGAGCCAGCGCGGTGGTCCATTGCGCCGGGCAAGTGCGCGGACACAAAGAAGAGATTTTTACCCACTGTAACGTTGACGGCAGCCTGCGCCTGATGCAAGCAGCAAAAGAGAGCGGCTTTTGCCAACGTTTTCTGTTTATCTCTTCGCTGGCGGCGCGCCATCCCGAGCTCTCCTGGTACGCAAATTCCAAACACGTCGCCGAACAACGGCTGACTGCAATGGCTGACGAAATTACGCTGGGCGTTTTTCGCCCGACAGCCGTGTATGGTCCCGGCGATAAAGAGTTAAAACCGCTGTTTGACTGGATGCTGCGCGGCCTGCTGCCACGACTTGGTGCACCAGATACACAGCTCTCTTTCCTGCACGTCACCGATTTTGCGCAAGCAGTGGGTCAGTGGTTAAGCGCCGAAACTGTACAGACGCAAACCTATGAATTATGCGATGGCGTCGCTGGCGGCTATGACTGGCAACGCATACAGCAACTTGCCACCAACGTCCGTTGCGGTTCCGTGCGAATGGTTGGTATTCCTCTGCCGGTCCTCACCTGCCTTGCGGATATCAGTACCGCGTTGAGTCGCCTGGCAGGTAAAGAACCTATGCTGACCCGCTCGAAAATTCGTGAATTAACCCACGCCGACTGGTCGGCAAGTAATAACCGTATTTCTGAAGATATTAATTGGTTTCCCGGGATTAGCCTGGAACACGCATTACGCAACGGGCTATTTTGATTGTCTTGTTTAAAGGTGTGTTAACGTTTCTATGGTAAATCGTGAAATAGTAATGGATTACATCCTTTCCTGTTTACAGGATTTGGTCGAAAACGGTGTGGAAATTAAGCCCGACAGCGATCTCGTCAACGATCTTGGCCTGGAGTCGATCAAAGTGATGGATCTCTTAATGATGCTGGAAGACAGATTCGATATTTCCATTCCTATTAATATTCTGCTGGATGTCAAAACCCCTGCGCAATTAATGGAAACTCTACTTCCATGGCTGGAGAATAAATAATGGGGCTATACGATAAATATGCGCGCCTTGCTGGCGAGCGACTGCAATTTAGTGACAACAGGTTAACACCGTTTGGCACCTGTATTGATGAAGTGTATTCCGCCACCGAAGGCCGGATCGGCAATAAAAAAGTGATTCTGGCCGGGACCAATAATTACCTCGGTTTAACCTTTAATCATGATGCCATCGCCGAAGGTCAGGCAGCGTTAGCGGCCCAAGGCACCGGCACCACCGGTTCTCGTATGGCAAACGGCAGTTATGCGCCGCACCTGGCGTTAGAGAAAGAGATTGCCGAGTTTTTCAATCGCCCTACCGCTATCGTTTTTTCAACCGGTTATACCGCTAATTTAGGCGTCATCAGCGCACTTGCCGACCATAACGCCGTGGTGTTACTGGATGCCGACAGCCACGCCAGTATTTATGACGCCTGTTCTCTCGGTGGCGCGGAAATTATTCGTTTCCGCCATAACGATGCTAAAGATCTGGAACGGCGCATGGTTCGCCTCGGTGAACGGGCGAAAGAGGCGATTATCATCGTTGAGGGTATCTACAGCATGCTCGGTGACGTTGCGCCGTTAGCGGAAATTGTTGATATCAAACGTCGTCTCGGTGGTTATTTGATTGTCGATGAAGCGCATTCGTTTGGCGTGTTAGGCGCAACGGGGCGCGGACTGGCTGAAGCTGTCGGCGTTGAAGATGATGTGGATATTATCGTTGGCACCTTCAGTAAAAGTCTGGCCTCGATTGGCGGTTTTGCTGTCGGTTCGGAAGCGATGGAAGTGCTGCGCTACGGCAGCCGCCCGTATATTTTTACCGCCTCTCCTTCTCCGTCCTGCATTGCGACCGTGCGCTCGTCGTTAAGAACTATTGCCACACAACCAGAGCTGCGGCAAAAGCTGATGGATAATGCCAACCATCTGTATGACGGTCTGCAAAAACTGGGTTATGAGTTAAGTTCACATATTAGCCCGGTAGTGCCGGTAATAATCGGTTCGAAAGAGGACGGTTTACGCATCTGGCGCGAGCTTATTTCGCTGGGCGTTTATGTGAATCTTATCCTGCCACCTGCCGCGCCTGCAGGCATCACGCTGCTGCGCTGTAGCGTAAACGCTGCTCACAGTCGTGAGCAAATCGATGCCATCATTCAGGCATTTGCTACTCTGAAGCAGTAATGTGAGCCCGCCGTGGTGTGCGCCACGGCGGGTTTAATGTTGTCTGTCATACCAATACACCAGGCTCAACGCCACCAGCACAAACGCTATCGGTAAACCGAGCGCGGTAACAGGTGCGCTCAACGCAAATAGCAATCCCAGATTGACCATGATTTGATAGCTGATCCAGGTGAGTAAGCCAACGATGACACCTACAGCGAGACGGCTACCCATCCCTGGCGAGCGCGGGGCGCTAAAGGTAAACGGCACAGCCAGCAAAATCATCGCCAGGGTCAGGATGGGTTGCCCCAGTTTTTCCCACAGTGCAAGGCGGTATTCGCTGCTGGGTTGCCCGGTTTCCTGCAAATAATGGATGTAATGATTAAGCTGACGGACAGAAAAAGTATTGCCCGGCATTGATAACTCTTCAAGATCCATACTGGTGAAGGCCGATTGCCAGGCAAGATTATCTAATGTTTCCAGCGTTTCTTTGCCATTCAGCCATTTTTTATGATTCACACCATGCAGGATCCACGTTTTGTCGTCTTCAATGGTGGCACTGCGTGCATAAATGTAGGATTCGAGCGAGAGATCGTCGCGATAATGAAAAATCTCCACGCCCACCGGCTGGCCCTGCTCGTTCAGCGATTTCACCGTCACAAATTCATTACCACGCCTGGCCCACAGCATATTGCCGGTAATGTCATCGTCCTCCCCCAACGCGGTGGCGGTCGATTTGATTTGCAACGCCTGTTGCTGTAATGGCGACGCTACCCACTCATCTATCGCGCCTAACGAAACAGTCCACAATATCCCGGCAACCAGCGCCACCAGTGCAATACGGAAGATAGAAAACCCCATGCTGCGAATGGCGGTAAGCTCACTGTTTTTCGATAACTGCCCCAGGCCAACAATCCCTCCCAATAAGGCGATAAACGGCGAAAGTTCGACCAGTGTGCGCGGTAAGGTCATTAGCACCACCAGCACCGCCTGAGTCCAGCGATAACCGCCCGGGCTGACATCATCCAGTTCGTTAATCAGGTTGAAGGTGGTAAAAAGCGGCAGCAATAGCCCTGCGGCGGCGGCAAAACCGAGAAAGAGATGACGGATTAAATAGCGACTGAAAACATTCATCGGGAAAATTTCTGCAGCAAAGTGAAGTCGCGTGCAACCAGCATCAGCAGGCCCATTAGCATGAGTCCGGGCACTAACCACAAACCAGGAATGAGAGGAATCGCGCCGTTAGCCACCAGCGTACGGCAGACGTCGCCGCCATAAAAAATGGCAACAAACAGCAACGTCAGTGGCAATAACGTTGAAAATCGCCCTTGCCGCGGTTTTACCCGACTTAATGAAATGGCCAGCAGCGCCATCAACAATGCGGTCAGGCCACGGCTTTGTCGCCATTGCAGTTCGGCATGATCGGCCGGAAAGACGGAGCGCGCCAGCTCCGTGACCGATTTTGCTTTGCGTTTGACGTTAGGGCTTTGATCCAGCGGATTCAGATGTAATTGCAGATTACGGTAGATCTGTTCGTTGTCGTCACGCCCCAGATGATCGAGAAGATAGGCGGTGCCGTTGTGCAACATAACGGTCGGTTTCTCGGGAGATGGGTCAACCACATCAACCGAACGGGCGCGGAAAATGCGGGTTCGATTGGCAGTAGAAGTATAAATCAGCGCGTCAGTCAGGCGATTATTATCCTGATCAACCGTCTGCGAAAGGATCATTCGTCCGTTATCGTTAGTGTTAAATTTCTTTGCCCGCAACTGGCGAACATCCAGCTCCGACTGCGACTGCTGCTCCAGTTGATAAATCTGCGCATAAGCCCACGGACGACCATACATCGACAGAAGGGTGACAAAAATACTTAGCGGTATCGCCAGATAAAGAACGGCTTTGTACAAGCGTCCCGGACTGCCCCCCGCCGCAGAGATAGCGGTAATTTCCGAGTCGGTATACATCTGCCCTAGCGTCACGCCAACTGACACATACAGACCAACAGGTAACAACATCTCCAGTGCAATCAGCACTTTGTAGAAAACGATATCCAGCACAACATCAAGAGCTAATGTCCCATTTGCCGCTTCGGTCAGATAACGCTGTGCGGAGTAGCTGGCGAAAATAAAGATCAGAAAACCGACGATAATCAGCACCAGACGGCGCGTACCACGCATGATGTAGTGTTCAACCAGCTTCATCTCACTAACGCCCTCAATCCTTTGAGTTTTTTATTCATTGATCAGTTTCTGCGCCAACGCAATGACATGATCTACCTCTTCCGGCGTCAGGCTGCCGTCCTTTGCCCACTGAATTTGCCCAGCTTTATTCAGCACCAGAATGGTTGAACTCTGCTCCGGCAAGCGCCAGGCAACGCGTCCCTGTCCATTGCCGTCAATAACGAATTGCGCCCACGGATAGCGGCGTTTATTTTTTTCGATTTTGCCAACAACAAAATAGCCAGTACCAAAGATGGCATCATCGGTGTTCACAATGGTGGTGGGCTGAAAACGATCCTGCGGAAAGTTTGCCGCTTCAACCGCTTTAATTAACAGTGAGTTCTTTTTCTTCGCCGACTTACGCCCGGCGATATACTGAATAATGCGGACTTTTCCCGCTAATTGTGTGCTGTTCCACTTTTGGTAGTGAATTTCGTCGTCGCTATTCAGAAGCAGCTCGCCGCCTTCCTGGATATAAACAGGGGTAACCGTTTTGCCAGTGACGAAATTGTGTGCCTGCACACCCGGGGCTAAGAGCATGATAATCAACGCAATAATCAAACGAGATGACATCATTGCTCCGGCTATAGCGGAAAACGCGAAATCAGCAGCTCTAAGCGCTGACGAATATCGCTATCCAGCGCCAACGGTGCATCATACGACTGGCGGTTTTCCATATCATCCGCCACCATGTCGTCGTGTTTATCTCCCATCAGGCCATTAATGGCGGCGAGGAAACGGGAAATCTGTAACGCCTCTTTATTTTCAGGATCAAGCGATCTTAAGGTGTCGTAATAAGAAACCTGTTGGCTGATGATTTTTCGCACATCATGAAATTCCCTGCCGGTTAGTCGCGGTTTGGCAATAATCTCTTTCAGGGTATGCATTTGCTTTTGCCGATAGGCAATAAAACTGCTTACGCTTTCTAACTGGCTATGGCGTAATGAATAGTTCACCAACGACCAGACCGGAGAGCTTAAATAAATCCGTAACAGGTTGCCGTAATACGACACAATATTTTTCTTACCGTTACGAAAGCCGTCCTGAAAACGCCCCAGAAAAACGGTCGTTTTGCCGAATAAAAATCCGGCCTGATGCTTCTTTAAATACAGCCGTTGCGCAAAACGCAGGTGCTTGTAGCGCGCTCGCATGTATTTAAATTGTTTGCGCTCATCAGCAGTCAGCTCATCGCCTTTGGCTTGTTTGCGAACTAAACGCAGTAATTCCTGACGATCAACGCCATTGAGCCAGAATTGCAGGCATAACGCGTAATTATCATGAATGATTTCGGTGGTACAACTTAGTGCAATAGTCGGCGGCAAACTAACCTGTGCATCAACGACATCATCTTCTTCAATCGCAACAAATAGACGCTCGCTCGCCTCAAGCGGGAAATATTTTCTCATCATCAGGATTTCTCTCCGGCTGCGTTATAAAGCAAGGAATGGCGCTGAAAAAATGCCTTTAAGGTTGGAATTAACGAGAGCGCCACGTCCAGACATTGCCCACCGAAGTAAGCAAACGCTGCTCCCAGCACACCAAACAGATGACAGAACATGAACAGCAATACGATGTAGCCGATTGAGGCGATGGTTTGCGCCACGAGAAAAGCGCGCTGTTTTCCCGCCATCAATAGCAATGACTCCTGAGGGAAGCCCAGCATCGAAATCACAATTGCGCCCAGCATCACCTGAATCAGGTCATACGCTTCGAGATACTTAACGCCAAACACCAGCGAAATGAGCGGCTTGCCGACGATAAACACCGCGAGCGCCACCAGAATACCGATTCCGCCCGCCAGTAAACCGGACTTCACACCTAACAACCACGGTCTGGTGGTGCGCGGATCTAAACGCATCACCTCTGGGTAAAAACTTTTACCCAGCAAACCCGCTGGCGTTCCGGCGGCGTCGAAGAATGTCATGGCGATTTTAAATAACCCGGCGGCAGCGGGTCCTAACACGATCCCCACCAACACTGTGCTGCACGAGTTACGCGCCGACCAGATGGAGTGGGCAATGTTGGTTGACCAGACAAAACTCCACGCGCCTTTAATGTGTCGGGCAGACTCAAACAGATTCAATTTGAAGGCGTTATGGATATTTCGGCGGCGTAATTCGCGCGCGGCAAACCACCAGTACATGGTGCCGCCAACCAGATTCGACACGTACCAGGCAATAACAAAACCCGCAAAACCAAAGTCAAAATACCAGGCTACGACGCTCCCCGCTGCGCGCAGAAAAGGTTTCGTCGCCTGCTGTACAGCAATTAAATCGAAGCGATCTACCGCACGCAGAATGCCGGTCGGCGTGGAGGAAGCCATTGAAGGAATGAGCGTGCAATAGAGCGCTGCCAGCCAAAAACTTTGGTCATCCAGACCTAATGAATGGGAAAGGAATGGCAGTAAGGCAATGCCACCGACAATCGCCACCGCGCCGCTGACGATATCCAGCGAGAAGGAAAATGAGACGACATTGCGAAATTGCTGCGGATTATTGTTAGTCAAGGCTGGCGTTCCGTACTGAACCACCAGCTGCCATGTCTGAAACTTAATAAAATCGCTGATCGACTTGGCGTACGATTGCACAATCACCAGTACGCCAAACATGGCGGGCGTCATCCCTTTACCGGCACACGAGAGCGCCAACAGCCCCAGCAAGGCGCTCACGACATTACTGGAGCCTAACCAGGCGCTATTGCGAATAATGGTGCGAAACGCGCCATCTGCAAACCAATGTTTGATGTTAAAACCCGCCAATTCAGCCTGACCTTATCGTTGATAGTAAAAAGTATCCCGCCAGCCTTAAGTTAAACTTCGGCGGTCAGAAACGATGGCAACCAGAGAAACCGCCTTCTGTGCCTGTTCCAGCACTTCGCTGTAGGGCGCTCTGGAATCAATCTCAAGAATTTTTGTGCCGTTATAGCCAATCGTCGACATGACGCCGATTTTGTCCTGCAGCTCGGCATAGTCATGGTCAGGCTTGCGGGAGATGGCAGTCTCAATATCAATGCCCAGGCGAATAATTAATTCCGGGCGATATTGCGCCATTTGTTGGTATAAACGCCGTTCGCGCTGCGCCAGAAACATGCTGATTTTCCCGGTCGCACGTTCGACGCCGATCCCCGGTCCGTCATAATAAAAGCCCGAAATTTCAGCCTGCGGGAAGCGATCGCTGACCACCAGAACGCCACTTTGCGCCAGTCGCTGAACCTTGCGTAGATTCGCCATTCTTCGCAGCGAGAAGCAGTACATAATCACCGCCGCCCATAGCGCCGGAGATTTGGTTTTCATGCTTTGGGTTTTCGAGGATTTGGCCGCCAGTCGCCGTTCCAGCCAGACGCCAACCAACGGCAATCGTTTGATTTTGTCGCCGTCTTCGCCGGAGAGCAGCCCCAGATAGCGCCGCTCGGTTTGCCAGTGTTGTTGCAGCGATTTCACCAGGTCGGTGGTCAGTGTGGATTTACCGGTGCCATCACACCCGACCACCGCAATTAGCCCCGGAATGTAGCTGGGCTGCGGCGCGGTTGTACTAATAACAGTTTGTGTTTGTAGTGCATCCATTCGTTAAATCATCCCCTATCCATTTTGGTGATCAGGAAAGCGCGGCGTGAATTGCGCGTAGTGACGCTTGCAGAATTTCATCGGCTGGTTGCCGACCATCCAGTTCAAGGATCTTTGCACCATTGAATGTCAGTTGCGGCGTAACGGCGATTTTTTCCTGTAACGCTGCCAGTTGGTGGTCAGGTTTACGCGCAAACGCCGTTTGTTCATCAATGCCAAGACGAATCAACAATACGGGCAAATAAGATGCCATCCATTGGTACAGCTTCAGCTCGCGCTGCCTTAACATTTTTATCCAACCGTTACCGCCCGTGGTTTTTGCCAATTGCGGGCCATCAAAGCGAAACCCCGGCACTTCAACCTGCGGGTAGCGGTCGGTGATGAGCAGAAAGCCTTGCTGGCTTTTACACAACATTTTGCGAAACTTGTACGCCCGCCAGCAGGAAAGCAGATAGATAACCAGTGCAGTAATATTGCCAGGCGGTGTTGAGGGCTTTTCGTGCACATGTGCCGCTTTACTTCGCAGATAACGCCCAAAAGGTGCGCCAATAACAGGGAGCTGTGAAATCCATTCGCCAATTCGCCCGAACGATTGCCCGAGATAAATGTGTTCTGTTGGCATTCTTGCTGCCAGTTCATTTACCAGGCTTGCCGTGAGGGTCGATTTACCTGAACCATCACATCCTACAATGGCAATAACATGCACTGGCGTGGAATTAATTATTGACATATTACGTTGATTCACGAAAAACCCGGCAGTAAATAATGTATTGAATATTACGTGGTCCGTGCTCAGAATATCCGTTCAACCTTATTGTGACAATGGTTAATTGTGACATTGACCTGAATTACGCTTTCATAAAAACATATTAACCAAATAAATATTTTTAATGGATATTTAAATTAAAGGATATATTCATGCAGTCAATAACACCTCCATTAATTGCCGTTATTGGTAGCGATGGTTCAGGCAAGTCAACGGTGTGTGAACATCTTATTACCGTTGTCGAAAAATATGGTGCTGCCGAAAGAGTTCATTTAGGAAAACAGGCCGGAAATGTCGGTCGTGCAGTGACAAAATTACCGTTGATGGGAAAATCCTTACATAAAACAATTGAACGAAATCAGGTGAAAACAGCAAAAAAATTGCCTGGACCAGTTCCGGCGCTGGTAATTACAGCGTTTGTCGCCCGTCGCTTACTGCGCTTTCGTCATATGCTTGCCTGTCGTCGTCGCGGGTTAATTGTTCTAACCGACCGTTATCCTCAGGACCAAATTCCTGGCGCTTACGATGGTACGGTGTTCCCACCTAACGTTGAAGGTGGTCGTTTTGTCTCATGGCTGGCAAGCCAGGAACGTAAAGCGTTTCACTGGATGGCGAGCCATAAGCCTGATCTGGTCATCAAACTCAATGTTGACCTTGAAGTTGCCTGTGCACGTAAACCCGACCATAAACGGGAATCGCTGGCGAGGAAGATTGCCATAACGCCACAGTTAACCTTTGGTGGTGCACAACTGGTTGATATCGATGCCAATCAGCCACTGGAACAGGTGTTGGTTGATGTAGAAAAAGCGATTACGGATTTTATGACCGCGCGTGGTTATCACTAGTCAAAAATGGAAATGCCCGATCGCCAGGACCGGGCATTTTCAGGAAGGTTAAATCAACTGCAATGCTATCCAGTACAGCCCACCAGAAAGAAAAATTGCCGCCGGTAAAGTAAACACCCACGCCATCAGGATGCTGGTTACCGTTTTACGCTGTAACCCACCGCCGTCCACCACCATCGTCCCTGCTACCGCAGACGAGAGGACGTGTGTTGTGGAGACAGGCATCCCAATATAACTGGCAAGGCCGATAGACACTGCCGCCGTCATTTGTGCCGCCATGCCTTGCGCATACGTCATGCCGCGCTTACCAATCTTCTCACCGATGGTCATCGCTACACGACGCCAGCCAATCATGGTGCCAATGCCGAGCGCCAGTGCTACCGCCATGATGATCCACACCGGAGCGTACTCAATGGTGCTTAACATATCGCTGCGCAGTTTTTTCAGCAGGTTCTGGTCTTCTTTACTGACGCCTGGCAGTTTCGCCAGCTTCGCGGAGGTATCAGAGATGCACAGCATAATGCGGCGCAGCTGGCTGCGCTGACTCACGGTTAACGGCTCGTAACTTTCCATATTGCCTGACAGCATCGTTTTAACGCGCGCAATAGCATCAAAGGTATTTGCCGGATGACAGTGAAACTCTGTTACTTGCGTGCCATCAGTCGATGCTGCAGGCAATGGAGGTTCCATCGCAATCAACTTCTGCGGCAGTTCAGGATGCTGTTGCAGGTAGTGTTCGAAGTTGGTAACGGCATCGCGGGTACGGGTAATTTCATAGCCGGACGCATTCATATTGACGACGAAGCCAGCAGGGGCAATCCCCACCAGTACCAGCATTACCAGGCCGATCCCTTTTTGTCCGTCGTTCGCGCCGTGCGAAAACGCCACGCCCGCAGCGGAAACAATCAGCGCAATACGCGTCCAGAATGGCGGTTTACGTTTGCCTTTTTTCTTTTTGCGATCTTCCGGAATGCGGTGAATACGGTCACGCTTTTTCCTCCCGCTCCAGTAGCGTCGCAGCAGGAATATCAGGCCTCCCGCAATGACCAGGCCGACGATAGGGGAAACAATCAGCGAGGAGAAAATTTTGGTCACTTCACGCAGGTTTAACGCATCCATCACCGATGAGCCGGTTAACAGCGCGTTGGTTAAACCGATGCCGATAATCGCACCAATCAAGGTGTGCGAACTGGAGGCCGGTAAACCGAAGAACCACGTTCCCAGGTTCCAGATAATCGCCGCCAGCAGCATGGAAAAGACCATCGCCAGGCCGTGGGTTGACCCCATATTCAGCAACAAATCGGTTGGCAACATATGGACAATGGCATAGGCAACGCTAAGTCCGCCCAATAACACGCCAAAAAAGTTAAAAAATGCCGCCATCACCACAGCAAGTTGTGGTTGCATGGCACGAGTATAAATAACGGTTGCCACCGCATTCGCCGTGTCATGAAAACCATTGATTGCTTCGTAGAACAACACAAATGCCAGAGCAAGCAATAACAAAAGCCCTGTGTATATATCAAGGCCAACAAATAAATTTAGCATATATTAGATTACGCCATTTTGAATTTACGAACGGACGCATTATCAGTGACTTTAACGGCATGGGCAAAGTGAAATATCATTTTTTAACGATAAAAAGAGTGTTATTTCTTGTGTATCAGACAATAAGCATTCATTCAAAACCTTTAGAAATAATCAAAACACAGGTATTCCACTGGTTAATATATTCACATATGAAATGAATAAATATTGGAATATATAAATATTGAATATTTTGATTAATCCCCGTACTAATTATTCTTCATAATCAGTACGGGGTTGCTACAACATGTATTACTTTTTCACCACAATTAACGGTTCAATATCACTCTCTTTTTTGATGACCAGTGATTCATCACCGCGCAAACACGTCCCACCGTAGTTGCCGCCAACGGTGAAGGTACATACCTGAATGTATTTATCGTCCACTTTCGGCAAACACCACAGTTGCTGATAGATGTTTTTCTGCTCGGCAAATTTACCGCTGGTTTTGTCCAGCACCTCTTCATGATGGCTGACCAGGTCGATATTGCTACCACAGCGACCGGCGATCGGTTTCACTGCGTAACCTGTTTTCACCAGTTCATCATTAACAGTGAAATCGGTATCCAGCAGGTAACGATGGTGCGGAAACAGCGACCAGAGGATCGGCAGAATCGCTTTGTTGCCGGGGATCACCGTCCACAGCGGCTCAAAGACCAGCACTTCCGGGCGCAGCAATACGTCGATAAGACGCACTTCGTTTTGCGGATGACCGGTACGGATTGGCACCGCAGCAAACTCACGGTCGCTAACTTCACGAATCTGATCAAACGCGGTTTCCCACGCCCAGGTTTTCCACACGCAGTTAACCAGTCGCCCTTCCCCATCAATCAGTTGCCCGGCAGCATCCCAGCCCAGTTCATCCAATCCACGCAAGATACGCGTTTCAAAGCCCGCCTGGTGCAGCGCCTGCTCCATAAACTGCGCGTGATAGTTTTCCTCGATATCTTTGTCCTGCATGATATGGACAAACGGACGTGCACGACTGTGTTTCCAGGCACCAGCCAATTCGTTAATCAGCCCTTCCGCCGGATTGAAGCCGTTGCCTTTATAGCCCTGCTCCGCCCAACGTTCGAGGATCAAGCCCGCTTCGGTATGACAGGAGGCGGAGTCGGCGTTGTACTCGTAAACCTTCAGGCCACGCTCATCCATGCAGAAATCCATACGACCAGTGATCATATGGTGACGGCGACGCTGCCAGGAGAGACGCAAACGTGGCCAGAGGATTTTCGGGATGTCGAACAGCGCCAGCAGGTTGTCATCTTTCAGCACCTTGTCGGTTGCGTGAAGATACATCAGGTGCAGCTCGTTGGTGGCTTTAATTAGCTCCTGCTCGGCACTCTCGGTAATGGTGTAGTAATGATAAGGATCCTGATTGATCACCTGACCGTTGGCCTGCACATAGGCGTTTTGCAGCGGATCTTTTTCATCCAGCCATTTACCGTCAAACTGGCCTTTGTTTTCCAGGCGCGCTCCGCTGATTTTCAGCAGCTCGCCTGCAATTTCCGGCTGCGGTAAGCTGTATTCAGTATCTTCCGTCTGGATCATCCAGCCCAGAATGGTGGTGTCATCAAAAGTGTCTTTCAGGGTATAGCAGCCGTTTTCGACCACCATCTCCAGCTCACGCGTCCACTGTTGCCCTTGCGGCAACGGGGAATGAATCACGTTCTGTTCCGCAATACGGACTTTGTTGCCATGCAATTGGGTAATGATGGCGACATGGCCAGTGTCTTTAAATTCACCGCCTTTATCCCAGATAAGAAGCGCACCCGCGACCGGCGCACGCGGCGAGCCGTTAGGAAATGCCTGCAATGGCAGGATGTTGTCATTAACCACTTCTCGCAGGAAGCGCAGCGAGAAAATCTCCCACGCCATACCCACGTCAGTAAAGACCACACCGTAATTCAGAAAGAGAAAACGGCGAGCAAATTCAACGCATTGCCACTTGTGGCCCATATATTCGTCGTCGATATAGCTACGGAATACGGCGTCATCTTCGTATTCCTGCGGATCGAGAGAACTGTAATCTGAAGAGTAGATTGCTACCCCACCTGGGGCGTAGCCCAATAATGTCCCGAACGGGGCATCCTGGCTGGTCGTTCCTTTGCTCATCACTTTACCTTTAACAATACAACCTAAGCAGTTGGCGTAATTGTTGTGCTCTGATTACCTGCTCAGCGACATTAACCGGACAGAGGTCAGACTAATCATACACCTCATCGCAGCGGCTGGCGCAAAGGGTTAAAAAATTCACATTCTGTACAGCAAGTGACCTGCTACACTGCTTCAACACTACCACTCAGAAGGCAACTCACTATGACAGACAATACTTATCAGCCCGCGAAAGTCTGGACGTGGGATAAATCCGCTGGCGGCGCGTTCGCCAATATCAATCGCCCGGTTTCTGGTCCGACGCATGAAAAAACGCTGCCCGTTGGCAAACACCCATTGCAACTTTATTCGCTGGGAACGCCGAACGGTCAGAAAGTAACGATTATGCTTGAGGAGCTGCTGGCGCTGGGCGTTACTGGTGCAGAGTACGACGCCTGGCTGATTCGTATTGGCGATGGCGATCAATTCTCCAGCGGCTTTGTCGAAGTGAACCCAAACTCGAAGATCCCGGCGCTGCGCGATCATACGCATAATCCGCCGATCCGCGTGTTTGAATCTGGTTCGATCCTGCTTTATCTGGCGGAGAAATTTGGCTACTTCCTGCCGCAGGATTTGGCAAAGCGTACTGAAACGATGAACTGGCTGTTCTGGTTACAGGGCGCGGCACCGTTCCTCGGCGGTGGTTTTGGTCACTTTTACCATTACGCACCGGTAAAGATTGAGTACGCCATCAACCGCTTTACCATGGAAGCCAAACGTCTGCTCGACGTGCTGGATAAGCAACTGGCGCAGCATAAGTTTGTTGCGGGCGATGAGTACACCATTGCGGATATGGCGATTTGGCCGTGGTTTGGCAACGTGGTGTTAGGTGGTGTGTATGATGCCGCTGAGTTTCTTGATGCGGGCAGTTATAAGCATGTACAACGCTGGGCGAAAGAAGTAGGCGAACGTCCGGCGGTGAAACGTGGGCGTATTGTTAACCGCACCAACGGACCGCTGAATGAGCAGTTGCATGAGCGCCATGACGCCAGTGATTTCGAGACGAATACGGAAGATAAGCGTCAGGGGTAAGGGTTGGTGTTCGTCGCAGCAAGCCATCCAGGCCGGATAAGGCGTTCACGCCGCATCCGGCAATCGTGCACAATGCCTGATGCGACGCTGCCGCGTCTTATCAGGCCTACGAAAGCTAATCATCACGCGCTGGTAATGTCGTAATCCATTTGGCGCAGTGCGTCTAATGTGGCTTTGGCTTCATCTTCGTCGATGATGCTCATGGCAAATCCGACGTGTACCAGCACCCACTGGCCCAGTAGATCGGCAGGGTTACCTTCACAAATCAGGGCGATATTCACATCGCGCTTGATACCACATACTTCAACCTGCGCAAGCTGGTGAATATCTTCACCGACAGCCAGCACCTGGCCTGGAACGCCAATACACATTATTAACTCCGGTTATTCAACTTCAATACTTTTGACGATCAGCGAATCGCCGGTATCGACACGCAACCGCTCGCCGTGACAGAGCGGACACTGCGCATCGTGCTGATGAATCTCCACCACCTGGCTGCAATCCCAGCACCAAGCCTGGGCGGGTTTATAGACGATATGTAAATCGCACCCTTGCGCCACCGTTCCGTGGCAGACAATTTCAAAACTAAAACGGACGGCGCTCTCCTCAACGCAGGAGAGCGCGCCAATTTCCAGCCACACGGCGGTGACGCGCTTAACATCGTGCTGCTCCGCCTGCCGTTGGATAATTTCAACGGCGCTCTGGCAAAGAGACAACTCATGCATTTTCGCCACTCCTGCGACCAAACAGCAGGGCGCGACGCCCTGCGTGTGGTACATCCGGATTCGTGACTGGCAGCGAAAGGATCATTCGTGCGCAGTCATCCGTCAGGCGTTGGCCCTCTTCAATCGACATGCTGTGCGAAAGCGGCGACATCAGCGAACAGGAGAGATATTGCGAAACACCGTCCAGTTCGCCAACGGTAAAGGTCATAGTGCCATACGGCAGTTGCAGACCAATTTTTTCACTCACTTTGCGCAGCGGCCAGAGTTGATCCGGGCCGGGGAAGATAACTGCACTCAGCATCCACGGGGTGATCACACACCCCGTCCACTGACCTTCGAACAGCGTAAAATCAGAAACATACACCGGCATTGAAGGATGCAGAAAAGAGAGATCGTGCATCGAACGCCGGGCAATTTCTTCAAACGCTGCCTGTACTTGCGCCTTCGGGGAGGTCTGGAAACCTGCTATCTCTTCAGTCATGAATCGCCTCCCGTGGGATGGCTTCCACGCCAGATTCACGCAGCGCAGCCAGAACCTGCTCAAGCGCAGGTTCAATCATTGCTTCAACCGTCGGCGTTAAGCCGATGTGTGGCTCCAGCGATTCCGGGATCACGCCGACCAGGGTCAGCTTTTTCGGAAACTCGCCGGTGAAGCGCAGGGCCGACAAGACGTCGGCCAGGCCAAGCTGATGCGGAGAGATTTTGTTGGTAAACAACGCCGGAACTTCTTCATCCCGCAGGATCATCATCGTTCCCGGCGTGTTCTTTTTCGACACAATGGCATCCGCAATAATCAGATGATCGCGATTTGCCATGTCGCCAAGCAGCTCCATTCCCGCCGTGCCGCCATCGAGGATCTCAACATAATCCGGCAGAATGTATCGTTGCTCTAACGCTTCGACAATCCGCACACCGATGGCTTCATCGGTCAGCAAAATATTGCCGACCCCTAAGACTAAAATACGCATTACAGAACCTTCACTGAAACCACTTCGTTGCCGTCGGCATCCACTACGTGTACCGCACAGGCCATGCACGGGTCGAAGGAGTGAATGGTACGCACCACTTCCAGCGGTTTATTCGGATCAGCAACCGGTGTACCCACCAGCGACTGCTCGTAAGGACCGACGTCATCATTGAAGTTACGCGGACCAGAGTTCCAGGTTGATGGAACAACTGCCTGGTAGTTGCTGATGATACCGTCTTTGATCACCATCCAGTGAGAGAGCATACCGCGCGGCGCTTCGAGGAAGCCAACACCTTTGAATTCACCCGTTGCCGGAATGTTCGGTTTCACAAAGGTGGTGTGATCGCCTTTGCCGATATTGGTGATCAGTGCACTGTATTGGTTTTGCAGGATATCCTGCAATTCACAGCAGTGAACGGTACGACCAATAATACGGCCCAGCGTGGAGTGCAGCTGTGCCACTTCCAGCGTGTTGCCAGTCAGTTTCTGATAAATCGCAACGATTTCATTCAGTTTGTTCTGGGTAGATTCTCGACCTGCCGCCAGTTTCACCAGCATATTAGCCAGCGGACCCACTTCTACCGTTTTGCCGTAGAAAGTCGGTGATTTCACCCAGGAATATTTCCCGTCGTCAGACCAACCATCATAAGCCGGAATGGTGGTACCTTCCCACGGCGCCTGTGGCGCTTCGTCTTTATACCAGGAGTGCTTCGCGCTTTCCTGAATGCCTTTGATCAGGTATTCATCGGAATGAGAAGTGATCGGACGATACGAGGACAGATCCGCATTCTCAATGTAGCCGCCCGGGAACAGGAAGCTGCCGTTTTTGCTGTCGGTCGGGAATTCCGGCACGCTCAGGTAGTTCACCGCACCTTTACCGCGCGTCAGCCATTCCGGGTAGAACGCGGCGATAACCGCGGTATCAACCTTATAAACCTGCTCAACAAAGTCGCTCAGTTTGTCGATGAAAGACTTGATGTACATCAGGCGCTCAAGGTTCAACACGCCCAACCCGTCGAGGTTGATTGGGTTCGCGACACCACCCACTGCCAGGTTCTGAATGTGCGGCGTTTTACCGCCCAGCAGCGCCACGACGCGGTTAGCGTCACGCTGGCACTCCAGCGCCTGCAGGTAGTGCGCTACCGCAATCAGGTTCACTTCCGGCGGCAGTTTCATCGCCGGATGACCCCAGTAGCCATTAGCGAAAATACCCAACTGACCGCTGGCAACCAGATCTTTGATCTTGTTCTGAACTTTGGTGAACTCTTCCGGGCTGTTCAGATGCCAGGTCGAAACGCCTTTCAGCATTTCGGAGGCTTTGGTTGGGTCAGCTTGCAGTGCAGAAGTGATATCCACCCAGTCCAGCGCCGAAAGCTGATAGAAATGAACGATATGGTCATGCGTGGTGTGCGCAGCCAGAATGATGTTACGGATGTATTGCGCGTTAACCGGAACGTCGATATTCAGCGCACTTTCTGCCGCACGAACGGAAGACAGCGCGTGAGTGGTAGTACATACGCCACAGATACGTTGCACAATCATCCATGCATCGCGCGGATCGCGGTTTTTCACGATCTCTTCCATGCCGCGCCACATGGTACCGGAAGCCCATGCTTTCGAAACGACGCCATTTTCGATTTCGCAATCGATGCGTAAATGCCCCTCAATACGGGTTACCGGATCAATAGTAATTCTCTGGCTCATGCTTTGCTCGCCTCATGACGATTATGATCGTTTTGTTTTAAAGGAGGAAGTATCGGCAGTAGACGAATGAGTACGATGTAAGCGCAAATCTCAATAGCCACAAAACCAATAGAAATCAACAGTTCTTCCCAGGTCGGGAAGTAGGCGTAACCGCCGCCCGGGTTGAATGCCACCAGCGAATAGGTCAGACGCCAGGTTGCACAACCTAACAGCGCGCTCAGTGCTGACAGGAACAGCATGCGGGAATCATTACGCAGCTTCGCCACACGCAGAACGACCAGCGGGAAGAGCATCAGCAGGACTTCAATCCAGAACATCACGGAGTAGAAGTCACCGGCAAACGCTAACGACAGCTTGTCGCGATAGATAAGCTCGCCAAAGCGCAGCACGATGAAAATCGCCAGCAACACACTGATGGTGTTGGTCAGCTTAACAAACAGACTCTTTTCATCCGGACCGTTGCCACGCAGACCCGCCTGCACCAGCGAACCTTCAAAGATGACAATCGAGAAGCCCATGATGAACGCCGTCAGCAGCGAGAACAGCGGCAACATTTCATAGCTCTGCCACAACGGATGCACCTTGTAGCCCGCCGAGATCATCAGCGACCCCATTGAAGACTGGTGCATGGTCGGCAGCAGCGCACCGAGCGCGATGATGAAGAACATCACCTTGTTTAGTCGCTGTAGCGACACCTTCCACCCCAGACGTTCAAACAGTGCCGGAGCAAACTCCAGTGCCATCACGCCGATATAGATGGTCATACAGACCGCCGTCTCGAACAGTACCGAGTTCACGTTGAAGTGACCCGGAATGTAGAAGTACGGCAGGTTCCAGTAGCGACCCACGTCGATAGTGATCGACAAGCCACCCAGTGAGTAACCAAACAGACTCGCCAACAGCGCCGGACGCACCAGCGGATGGTATTGCCCACGGTTAAAGACGTATACCGCCCACGCCAGCGCCCAGCCGCCACAGGCAAAGCCGGTGCCAATCAGCAGGTCAAACGCGATCCACACGCCCCACGGGAAGCCGCCGTTCAGGTCAGAGACAGAGCCCAGACCGAACACCAGACGCTTCACAATCAGGAGCATACAGATGACGATTAACGGTCCAAAAATCATGACCGGTTTACTGATGATTTTGCCGCCCAGCGGTTGTGGATCATGACTCATGATCGTCTCCTCCGTCGTGATGGTCGTTTTTGGTGTTGCGACGAACCAGCACGGTTAAGCCCGCCAGCACAGCCAGTGGTAGCATCATGCCTTTATACAGGGTGTGTTGAATATTTTCGGAACGCGCACCGGTAGAAAGATCGTCCAGTTTCGGCAGGTCGAGATTTTCATAAGGCACACCCGTCAGTACCAGAACCTGAGTACCGCCGCCCTCTTTCTCGCCGTACAGATGCGGATAATATTTCGGCACCGTATGCAGGTAAGTGTCGCCAGATTTCAGCGTCTGACGCGGATAGTGGTATTCGCTGCCAGGCTTCAGCGCCAGACGTTTTTTCGCCTCCGCCATCAGCTCTTCACGCGTACCGAAAATCACCGCGCCCGCCGGGCACACTTCTACGCAGCCAGGCAGACCGCCTTTATCGAGACGTTCCACACCTTTCTGGTTGCACAGCTCGCACTTATGCAGCGCACCAAACGGGTTGTTGTAGTCGTACTTCGGCACGTTGTACGGACAGGCGACCATGCAGTAACGGCAGCCGGTGCACACGTCTTTGTCGTAATGGACAATGCCGGTTTTCGGATCTTTTTTCAGTGCAGAGACCGGGCACACAGAGACACAGTTCGGATCGACGCAGTGCATACACTGTTTCTTAATGTACGCGTAGCCGTTCTCCTCCTGGTCTTTGTTGACCCCTGTGCCGCTGGTCCACACCTGAATGATGTTATTGGTATACGGCGACAGTTTGTCGTTGTTCGACCAGGTCTGTTCCCCTTGCGGGTTACGTTCAGGGAAGTTGATATCCTGACACTTGGTGACGCAAGCCTGGCAGCCTACGCACAAGGTCGAGTCGTACAACATCCCCAGCGATCCCGGAATTGGCGGGCGGTTTTCAGCAGCCGCATGACTGACAGACGGCAGCGCGCCCGTCAGCAATGCCCCGCAGGAGGCTGCTTTAATAAAATTACGTCTGTTCACGGTTATTCTCCCCGTGAGTCAGCGTTATCTTTCTTTTGCTGACGACCCAGTTCACGCACCGCCATCACGCTGACACCGGCAACGAGCCCAACCACACCGCCGAGCAAACCAATAGCGCCTGCAGAGACGTTGCCGCCCTCTTTAGCGTTAACATCCGGTTTCTGTGAACGCGGAGTCTGATTTTCGACGTTGGCAAGCTGATGGATGCCTTTATGGAAGCCGATACCTTCTTCGTTACAGCCATAGCACGGGTGACCAATCGCCACCGGCCACACACCGCCAACATCGCAGAATTGCAGCGTTGAGCAGTTGCCATAAGTTTCTGGCCCTTTACAGCCGAGGTGGTACAGGCACCAGCCTTCGCGGTGGCCTTCATCACCGAACTCTTTGGCAAAACGACCAGCATCGAAGTGCGGGCGACGTTCGCAGTGTTCGTGAATCAGACGGCCATAGGCGAAGGTCGGACGGTTTTTGTCATCCAGTTTCGGCGGTTTGCCGTAAGTGATGATGTGCGCAACGGTCGCGAGGAAGTTGTGCGGGTTCGGCGGGCAGCCCGGAATATTGATAACGGTTTTGCCTGGCAGAACTTCTTGCAGGCTGACTGCGCCAGTTGGGTTAACTCCAGCTGCGGCAACACCGCCCCACGCAGAGCAGGAACCGATAGCGATAATGGCTGCTGCGCCTTCCGCCGCTTTGCGGATGTGATCCACAATAGGCTCACCGGCAACCATGCAATAAATACCGTTATCTTTTAATGGGATGGAACCATCCACCACTAACACATACTGCCCTTTGTACTTCTCGAGAGCGTTATGTTTGTTCTCTTCGACCTGATGACCGAAGGCGGCGGAAAGCACTTCGTGATACTCCAGAGAGATAGTCTCCAGTACGAGGTTTTCTACCGTTGGATGCGTTGCACGAAGCAGAGATTCCGTACAACCGGTGCACTCCTGCGCGCCAATCCAGATAACTGGCGGACGCTGCGGGTTAGTAACCGATTCGGCCATCTCTGCAGCGGCTTTGCTACTTAACCCCATGGTGGCGGCTAATGCTGCACAAAGCTTCATGAAATCACGACGGTTAATGCCGTGAGAATGGATGAGGGTGTTATCTCCAGTCATTTATAGTTATTCCGTTGCGAAGACCTGGCATATATTTTGCCTCAATCGCAAAATCAATAATGCGATCGATGCGCCATTTACCACACATTTATTATGGTTATCGATATCATGATACTGCGGCGGGGCGCTAAAACGAAGGGAAGAAGCATTAGTGTAATTAATTAAAGCAAGATAATACGTATGTTTGATCAATTTTCGAGGCGATAACCGGCCATAAAAAAGCGCAACGTAGAACAGGAATTATTCTCACGAAAGAAATCCATTACCATCTCTTTATCCAGTCCATAGCGGCGCGTCAGAATACCCGCTTCCCAGGCGCTAAGCTGGCGATCTCCGGTCTTTTCGTACATCCGGTGTGAGTAGCCTAATACAAAACCGCGTTTATAATCGGCACAGAATTTTGTCACATTAACCGCACTGTCGGCATGCGTTGCTTTTAATCCCGCCATTAAGCCTTTACCAAAATGGTTATTCATCGTTCACCTCATTCGCTATATATTGTCATATATAGCGATATTTTAGGCAAAGAACGACTTTTGCGCACGCTATTTTTTCATGCTTGTTTAAGACGTAATCCCGTAAGAGATAAACCTATCAGGAGAGATATTTATCGAACCATTTCAGTGTCCTTTGCCAGGCAAGATCGGCGGCAGATTTGTCATAACGGGGCGTGGAATCATTATGGAATCCGTGATTAACCCCCGGATAGATATACGCCTCATAAACCTTATTATTGGCTTTCAACGCCGCCTCGTAAGCAGGCCAGCCCTCGTTGATTCGGGTGTCCAGTTCCGCGAAGTGGAGTAGTAAAGGCGCTTCAATCTTCGCCACATCGGCAGTGGGTGCCTGACGACCATAAAACGGCACCGCGCAGGCCAGTTCCGGATACGCGACAGCCGCCGCGTTCGATACGCCACCGCCATAGCAAAATCCGGTAATACCCACTTTGCCTGTCGCTTGCGGATAGCGTTGCATAAACTCAATTGCGGCAAAGAAATCATTCATCAGTTTGGTTGGATCAACCTGCTGTTGCAGCTCACGACCTTTATCATCATTTCCCGGATAACCTCCAACGGAACTTAAGCCGTCAGGTGCCAGGGCGATATACCCCGCCTTCGCCACTCGCCGTGCCACATCTTCGATATACGGATTCAGTCCACGATTCTCATGCACCACCACCACGGCTGGCGTTTTGCCGCTCATTTTTGCGGGTTTCACCAGATAACCCCGTACCTCGCCGTGACCATTTGGCGAAGGATACGTGATGTACTCAGCAACAATCTCCGGGTCGGTAAACTCTACCTGAGTCGCCAGCGCATAATTTGGCTTGAGCAAATCAAACAACGCTAATGCCGTCATCCCGCCTACCGCATACTTCGCCGCAAGGTTGAGGAACTCACGTTTCGAGATTTTCCCGTGAGCGTAATAGTCGTAGTAATCCAACAACTCTTGTGGGAAATCTTTGGCGGTTAAACGCGGCATCGTTGCACTCCTCAACTGGTGTTTTTTTAAGCAAAGCATAAGCACGTGTTTTTGCCCAATTTTTCGTCACTCTGTGAGCCAGACTACGGGATACGCGCTGGCGAATCGCTAAACTAGAAACATTGTTTCGAAATTGAACGGTGGAAAGGAGAGGTCATGGTCTGGTTAGCGAATCCCGAACGTTACGGGCAGATGCAGTACCGCTATTGCGGAAAAAGTGGTTTACGCCTGCCCGCGTTATCGCTCGGTTTATGGCACAATTTCGGTCACGTTAACGCGCTGGAATCACAGCGTGCAATCCTGCGTAAAGCGTTTGATTTAGGCATTACGCACTTTGATTTAGCCAACAATTACGGGCCGCCTCCAGGAAGCGCAGAAGAGAACTTTGGTCGCCTGCTGCGGGAGGATTTTGCCGCTTATCGCGATGAACTGATTATCTCTACCAAGGCTGGCTACGATATGTGGCCCGGCCCTTACGGCTCTGGCGGTTCACGTAAATACCTGCTCGCCAGCCTCGACCAAAGCCTGAAGCGTATGGGGCTTGAGTATGTCGATATCTTTTACTCTCATCGCGTCGATGAAAATACGCCGATGGAAGAAACCGCCTCTGCGCTGGCTCATGCGGTACAAAGCGGTAAGGCGCTGTATGTCGGGATCTCCTCTTACTCGCCAGAGCGGACGCAAAAAATGGTCGAGTTGCTGCACGAGTGGAAAATTCCGCTGTTAATTCATCAACCTTCGTACAATTTACTGAACCGCTGGGTGGATAAAAGCGGCCTGCTGGATACCCTGCAAAATAACGGCGTGGGCTGTATTGCCTTTACTCCTCTGGCTCAGGGATTGCTGACCGGAAAATATCTCAACGGCATTCCTGAAGATTCACGGATGCATCGTGAAGGGAATAAAGTTCGTGGCCTGACGCCGAAAATGCTCACCGAAGCCAACCTCAACAGCCTGCGCTTATTGAATGAAATGGCACAGCAGCGTGGACAATCAATGGCGCAAATGGCGTTAAGCTGGTTGCTGAAAGATGATCGCGTGACGTCGGTATTGATTGGTGCCAGCCGCGCGGAGCAACTTGAGGAGAACGTGCAGGCGCTGAATAATCTGACATTTAGCACCGAGGAGCTGGCGCAGATTGATCAGCATATCGCCGATGGCGAGCTGAATCTGTGGCAGGCGTCTTCCGATAAATGACCTGTTAATAACGGGCGCGCGAACCGCGCCCGAATCAGATCAGTGATTATGACGAGTCAGTCGGTCAAGATAGCCCATCACAAATGCAGAGAGCACAAACGTCAGATGGATAATGACGTACCACATCAGTTTGTTATCAGGGACATTTTTCGCATCCATAAAGACGCGCAGTAAGTGAATGGAAGAAATTGCCACAATCGACGCTGCTACTTTGTTTTTCAGCGACGTTGCGTCCATTTTCCCCAGCCAGTTCAGCTTCTCTTTGTTCTCAGAGATATCCAGCTGTGAGACGAAATTCTCATAACCGGAAAACATCACCATCACCAGCAAACCGCCAACCAGCGTCATATCCACCAGCGACAGCAACACGAGGATCAAATCTGATTCCGCCATCGAGAAGATATTCGGCAGTACGTGAATAATCTCCTGGAAGAACTTCAGCGCCAGGGCAACTAACGCCAGCGAAAGGCCAAAGTACACGGGGGCAAGCAGCCAGCGAGAAGCATACATTGCATTTTCAAGAAAACGTTCCATACATTCCTGTCGTGTAGTTAAAACGGGCAACAGTATATCGCAATTGAGTAAACAGCACGCAACAGCAAATCAACATATACGTTAAACCTTTGTCGCATAATTCTGAGGTTTAGGGATCTTCCTGGTTCCCTTATCAACGCATCGAGAACGTCTACCCTTAAAGGACGTTGAACCTGAAGGGAGAAAAACGATGTCTCATTTAAAAGACCCGACCACGCAGTATTACACTGGTGAATATCCCAAAC